>Ga0157372_10006643_pt1 | contig 12309 bp, 12 predicted proteins | sample C55metaG_FD_115307 | JGI IMG/M metagenome (GOLD analysis project Ga0157372, IMG submission 115307) | Corn rhizosphere microbial communities from Kellogg Biological Station, Michigan, USA - C5-5 metaG | ecosystem: Host-associated > Plants > Roots > Rhizosphere > Soil | place: USA: Michigan... | reverse complement strand
TGATCGGAGAAAAAGGCGTCCGCATCACGCCGGACATTATGGCATCTGGCGGAGGAACATCCGGCGACGGCGGCATCGGGACGCTGTTGTTGCTAAATCTTTTCCGCGACCAAATGAAGCGAAGCGACGGGCAAACCATCGTGCCGACGAACGGCTCGAACTAGAACGGGTAGGTAATAGCAGTGGCGTCAGGCGGGAAGTTTGGTGCCACTTCATTTTTATAAGGATCGTCTCACATATAAAAATATTGACAAGCTATGAAACAGCGTTAAACTATTATCAGGCGGATCTTCGATCTGGCCCGGATCTTTGAAACGCGAGATTTTCCTTCCGGCTGAAGGCTAATAGCTAACTGCTGATAGCTATTTTTCTTGAGCACGCCGCATTCCGCGATCCCCGATTCGCATTCACGGTGTCCCATGGGCAAAGTCTGAGACGAAACGTGTAAACCAAACAGACAGAACGATTTACATTTTCTGTTAGACACGAAAAGTTTTGTTCCGGAAAATGGCAAAATATGTGGCAGAGAGCAACGCAACTCTAATTAAGACAGCGAGTTGCGTGTCCCACAACATCGTGGGACACGGCTGGAAACAAGGTGGGACACTGTCGAGGTAATTTCAGTTTGTTGGTTACCGATATTGAGGGCTACAAACGTCAGTTTGCACGGCAGCGAAATTTTAATGCGCCCCTTCCACAACCTTTGCATGCAGTACCCGCTTGAACAAGAATGCGGCCGGAATACATAAGGCACAAAGCACGGTCAAGAGCCAGAAGCAATCGAGATAAGACATGACCATCGCCTGTTTTACGACCATTCCGTAGATCGCCGCATATGCCTGCTGCGTGGCCGTCACGGCGTCTCCGCCTTGGGCCATAAACCCGGTCTTTAATTGCTCAAATGTCCGTTGAAACGCGGTGTTGTATTGATTGACGCGCTCCATCAAATAGCTCTGATGAACTTGGCCACCGCGCGTGAGCAAAAACGCGAGCAGCGATATACCGATACTGCCTCCTGAGTTTCGCATCAGGTTGTAGATGCCCGTCGCATTGCCGATCTGCTCTTGCGGCAGCGTGGACATCGTCATTGTCGTCAGCGGCACGAATACGAACCCAAGCGCAAAGCCGCTTATCAGCATCGGGTAAACGATATTGCTTTGGGCAATATACAGGTTTAGTCCGGTGAACATGTATATCGAGATCGTAAGCACCGCAAATCCGAAAACGATCAGATACCGTGAATCGACTTTGGTGATCAGCCGGCCAACAATGACCATCGACAAAACGGCGCCGATGCCGCGCGGGCTGACCGCGAGGCCGCTTTCAACTGCGGGGTAACCCAACAGCGTCTGCAGGAACAACGGCAGCAAGGCAGTTGAGCCGTAAAGCACAATGCCGACCGATGCGATCAATGCACAGCCGACCGCGAAGTTCCTATCCAAAAACACTCGCAGGTTGACGATCGGCTCCGGGGTGAAGAGCTCCCAAATTACGAACGAGATGAGCAGAACGACGCACGATACGGCCGTAAAGACGATGAAAGGCGATGAGAACCAGTCCTTCTGCTGACCGAGATCGAGCGTCAGCTCAAGCGCAGAGAGGCCCAACGCCATCAGCCCAAAGCCGATGTAATCGATGCGTCCCGGTTTTTGATCTTTGAGATATGGCGGGTCCTCGACGAACGTGTTGGCCATAAATGCCGCAAGCGCTCCGACGGGCAGATTGATATAAAAGATCCACCGCCACGAGTAATTATCGGTTATCCAACCGCCAAGCGTCGGGCCGATGATCGGTGCGACGACAACGCCCATTCCGTAAACCGCCATCGCCACGCCGCGTCGTGATGGTGGGAAGCTCTCAAGCAAAACCGCTTGCGCGATTGGCTGCAGAGCACCGCCGCCCATGCCTTGCAGCACGCGGGCGATGATCAAAGTTTGCAGATTTGGCGCCGCTCCGCACATAGCCGATGCGACCGTGAACAGGACGATGCAGATCAACAAAAATCGCTTGCGGCCGATGAATTTGCCGATCCAGCTTGTCGCGGGCAGGACTATCGCGTTTGAGATGAGATAACTCGTTAGGACCCAAGTCGCCTCTTCCGTGGTGGCCGAAAGATTGCCGGAAATGTGCGGCAAAGCGACGTTCGCGACTGAGGTGTCGAGAACCTCCATGACGGTCGCAAGCATCACCGACACGGCGATAAGCCATGGATTAAAGCTCGGTATCCATTGTTGTTTTGGTACGGCCGCTTCTGCCATTTTGTCCGCCTTACCTTACCTTTACCGTAGGCTCAACGGACATTCCCGGAGAGAGCCGCTTGATCTTTTCAGGCGATTCGTCAAAGACGATCTTTACCGGCAAACGCTGAACGACCTTGACGTAATTTCCCGTCGCGTTTTCCGCAGGCAACAGACTAAATCTTGAACCCGTGCCAGCCTGGAAACTTTCGACCTTACCGTGGAAAGTCTCGCTCGGAAACGCGTCAACCTCGACATCGACCGATTGACCGATCTGCATGTGTTCGAGCTGCGTTTCTTTGAAGTTGGCGACGACCCACACGTCGTCCGATTCCGAAATGGCCATCATCGGCGTTCCGACTTGAACCAGTTGGCCTTCTTCGATGCTCTTTTTTGTGACGAAGCCGTCTTCGGGTGCATAGATCTTTGTATATGAAAGCTCCAATTCAGCCTGGTGAACGGCGGCCTGTGCGACATCGATCGCCGATGCAGCCGTTCCAACCTGCGATTCGCTCACCGCAACTCGTTCGGGTGCGGCGTTTGCGTCCTCGAGCCTTCCTTGCGATTCACCTACTTGCGATTGTGTCAGACTGATCTGAGCCACGGACTGTTTATAATTTTCCTGTGCAGTTGTAACGCCGGCATTAGCTTCGTCAACTTTTGATTGCGCGGCGATCACCTCTTTTTGCGCTGCATCAAGTTGCGCCTGGGCGTTCTGCAGCGCGTTCGTCGCCTGATCGAGCGCCTGGCGCGAAATGTCACCACGCTGAAAAAGCACATTGCGGCGATCATATTCCACCTGCGCAAGTTTCAGGTTCGATTCAGCCTGCGGCACCTGCGCCCGCGTTTGGCCGAGATTTGCCTGGGTGGTCCGTGCAACGGCCTGTGCCTGTGCTATCTGGCTCTGTTTCGATCCCGCAGCCAATCGTGTTTGCTCAACATTATTCCTAGCGGTTTCGACATTTGAACTCGCCGTTGAGCGGCTTGCGCTCGTAGTTTTTTCTGTCAGATCAACGTTGGCTTGCGCTGACCCGTGCTGACTTTGCGCCGTTGCAAGCTGCGCCTTTGCCTGTTCCAGTTTTACTTCGTAATCGGTTGGGTCAAGTTCGACCAGCAGGTCACCCTTATGCACAAGCTGGTTGTTGTTTACGTAAACCTTTTTGACGTACGCAGAAACTTTGGGGCTGACCTGAACAATGTCACCGTCAATAAATGCGTCGTCCGTTGATTCGTACTGCCGCGCGTACAGCCAATAGCCTGTCCCGAGAATTAACCCGAGAACTAAAACCCCCGCGCCGATGAACAAGATCTTACGTTTTTTCGAACCATTTTTGACTACGGGTTCATCGCCATCACCGTTTTCGTCAGCTTGTTCGACAGGCTCCGATTCGGCGTCATTTTCCTCATGATCCGAATCAACCACCTTGCCGTGGCCGTTGTGTTTTGCGGCCTCAACTTCTTCCCCTTCAATAACTTTCTCGCTCATAAAGCTACAAATAAGTGCTAAGTTAGTAAGCACTTACTTTCTCATTTTGAACCGATTTTGTCAATTTCTTTTTGTGAAATCTTTCGCGACCTGTAAAAATCGGGGCTTCGCGCAAGCAGGGCTTTTTTGTTAGGATAGCTAATTGCTCAAAAATGACTGAAAATATACAGACCACACGATTTCAAAACGGCCTTACGGTGATCACGGACAGGATGCCCGACGTGCGTTCGGCGACGCTGGGATTTTTCTTTAATCGCGGATCGCGGCACGAACCGGCGGAGCTGAACGGCATCTCGCATTTTATTGAACACACAGTGTTTAAGGGCACCGAGCGGCGGTCAGCTCTTGAGATCGCGGTCGAACAAGACCGGCTTGGCGGCAACCTCGACGCGTTTACAACCCACGAAGAAACAGGATTTGCGATAAAGGTGATCGACGACCGGACCGAGGATGCGTTTGACCTGATCGCGGATATGCTGATCGATCCGCGGTTCGATGAAAATGAGCTGAAAAGCGAGCGCCGCGTGATAATCGAGGAGATCAAGATGGTCGAAGATTCGCCTGAGGAGTATCTTGGCGACGTTTTCACTGCAGCTTTTTTCCGTAATCATCCGCTTGGGCTTTCGATCTCCGGTACACCAAAAACCGTCCGAAGCTTTAACGCCGACATCACGCGTCAGTATCACCGTCGCGTCTTTGATCCCTCAAACCTCGTCATAACAGCGGCGGGTAATATAAAGCATCAGCAGATCGTTAAGCTTGCTAAAAAATATTTCATCAACACTGGTAAAACTCCAAAACAAAAATCCAAAAGCCCAAAGCCAAAATTCTCGTCACCGATTTTGATAAGGAAAAACCGCAATCTCGAACAGGCGCACATGATCGTCGCAACACCCTTTGTTGCGGCGCAGGACAAACAGAGATATGCGGCCGACCTGTTAGCAAATATAATCGGCGGTGGAATGTCGAGCCGGTTGTGGCAAAAAGTACGCGAGCAGCGTGGCCTGGCATACAGCGTCGGCGCAAGCGCAGCGATGTTTCGCGATTGCGGATTTTTTTCGATCTTTGCCGCGACCTCGCCAAAACAGGTCGGAGAGGTACTCGATCTTTCGATTGAGGAATTGCGGCTGATTTTAAGAGAGGGAGTCACGGCTGAGGAACTTGAACTTGCCAAGCAGCAATCCGTCGCTTCGATTTTGTTGGGTCTCGAAGATTCCGCAGCACGCGCGGCGATTCTCGCACAGTGCGAGATGCTCCATGGCCGCTATATTCCGAACGCCGAAACGCTGGCGGCGATCCAAGCCGTTACCGTCAACGAGATCAACGCACTCGCGCGCAAGTTTTTCAAAACGGAAAAGATCGCATTCGCCGCGCTTGGAGACCTGGACGGGTTAAAAGTTAAGCGAGAGCGCTTGAACGTCGGTTAAGTTTGCTGGACAGAAATTCTGAATGGTTTCTAAAGTATTGATCGTCATCGGAGTTGCGATAATCTTGGTGAGCACTCTGGGAATTGCCGGCGGGATCGTCGGTAGTCTTCGAGAGACACAAACAAACGGCGGAGCAGGAATAGGAGCTCTTGGCGGTTCAGATTTTCTATTCGCCATGCGAAGCACTGTTTTCTTTTTTGTCGGATTGTTTATTATGATCGCTGGCTTGATCAGGCGTTATTTAGATAAGAAAGAAAAATAACGTCAAATTAAGCTGCTAATGGATTGATGATCTTCAGTCCGTCAAACAATCGAAAGTCACGGTCTGTTGTGGCAAGTGTGGCCCCGTGTTCGATAGCTAATGCTGCAAGATGAGCGTCCATCAGCATCGGCCCCGACACTTGTCCCTGCGCGGCTACCCTTTTAAATATTCCAAGGTGACGCACAGTTGGAACAAGTAAACGGGCGTTCGGAGCCGAAAGCCAATTTTCTATCACCTCAATGGCCTCGTCGCTTGAATACGCGTTCGCAAAAATCTTTTTATTTGTTGAGACACGTAGAAATGCAGTGAGTGTCTGCCAGCAAAAACCGACAGCCTCGGAATTGGACAGCACTTGCTCAAGCCATTTATGCGCGGCCTTTCGCTCCACAGATGCTTCGTTGTAGGCATAAATTAAAAGATTTGCATCAGGAAGTATCATTTGAAATCCGGCCCCTCGACCTCTTCCAATAACTTGCTGATGCTGTCGAAATTGTAATTCCGCAGTAGCTTCAACGATCGGCCCTTCAGCTTGAAATACTTTTTATTCTTTTCGGCAAATTGGCTAACATATCGACCTTGGCGAATCAGTTCATTAACCGCCTCCTTAAAGGTCTTGCCGCCGCCTTTTTTCATCTCTTCCCTTACCGTCGAAACAACGTCGTCATCCAATGTTATCGTCGTTCTCATATTGGAATGATATCACATTTGATGTATTGATGACTATGAAAAAGCATCATGATGCTTCATACAAAATGGGATCTTTCACACTAGCCCCCTCAAATCCCCTCAGGCGCAATGCGCACGAATCGCAGGTACCGCAGGCGAGGTCTTCGTTGCGGTAACACGACCACGAGAGATGCAGCGGCGCGTCTAGTTCGATTCCCTTTTTGACGATCTCGGCTTTGCTTAGATGAATGATCGGCGTTCGTATCTCGATATGCGTCTCGGGTTTTGTGCCGGCGTCGATCGCTTTTTGAAAGGCTTCGTAAAAAACCGGACGGCAATCGGGGTATCCGCTCGAATCTTCCGTGACCGCTCCGATATAGATCGCATCTGCGCGTAACACCTCAGCCCAGCTCGTCGCAATCGACAGCATATTTGCATTGCGAAACGGAACGTAGCTCGTTGGTATTTCTTTTGATTCGAGATCGGCTTCAGTCACCGCGATGTTTTTGTCCGTCAGCGAGGATCCGCCGATCTTTGCTAGGTGCTCGATTGAAATATCGAGACGTTTCTCGACACCGTAAAAATCGGCGATGTCGTTGAATGCCTTTCGTTCGCGACTTTCCGTCCGCTGGCCATAGGAAATATGAAGGAATGCGAGTTCTTTATTTTCCCCAAGAGCGATTGCCGCAGTGACGCACGAATCCATGCCACCAGATACCAGAACTATTGATAGTTCTTTCATAATTTTGCCCGCGAATAACACAAATAATCGCGAATCGGCAAACTTTTTATTCGCGTCTATTTGCGCTATTCGCGGGCATACTCCTATTTCCCTAAACCATCCTGTAATATCTGCGACAGCTTCCACAACATCGCCAGTCCCGGATTTTCCTGATCGTAAGCGACGACGCGCATATCGTCGAGATAGATCGCCATCGCGATGCGGCCGCGCCGGGTATAGATAATGCCGACATCGGCGCGAAAGCGGTCGAGAGCGCCTGATTTCGAAGCAACCGGGATCGTGTCCGGTTCGCCACGGCCGATACCGTCCTTGTATTGCTGACGTTTCATTATCGCGATCATCTCGGCGGAGGCTTCTTTTGAAACGAGTTGCCCATTGTCCATCATTTCGACGAGGCGGACCATCTGCCGCGGGCTTGCGCGGCCGAGGCCGAAAAGTTTGCTTCGCGGATCGCTGGTCCACGCTTTCGAATCGCCTCCGCCGCCGATCTTTCGCATCGATTTTATGTCGGTCAGGCCGAGCGAGTCCATAAAATCGTTGACGTTGTCCGTGCCGACTTTGTCCAAAACCAGATTTGTCGCGGTATTGTCAGACACGACGATCATTAGATGAACAGCAGTCTGGAGATCGATCTTTGTGCCGTCCGAAAATTCGAACAAAATACCCGAGCCACCTTGTTTCTTTTCCTTCGTCAGCTCTATCGGGTCGTTCCAGTGCAATTTACCTTCTGCAACCTGGTGAAACGTCTCGGCCATGATCGCAAGCTTTATCGTGCTTGCGGTGCGCGTTTGCTCGTCGGCGCGAAGCGCGTAATCCTTGCCGGTGTCGAGATTTTTTGCGTAGATCCACGCCTTGCCCTGAAAACCGGCGAGCGCGGCCTGGATCTTTTCATCAAGCGTCTGCGGAGTAGATTTGGGAACCGGAATTTTTGCAGCCACAGCTTTTGTCTTTTTCTGCGAAAAAACGCCATGAACGCAAAGCAGCATTACTGAAAGAAGGAGTATTTTTTTCATAGTTTGGTGTGTGTTTGCATTTTTGGAATATGGACAAATCTCAATGTTGAAAGCGACGGATATTATAACTCAAGTGATCTCACGCGAACGAAACCATAGGAAACTGAAAACTAATAACTGAAAATGCTTGTTTTGTGTTATCAGTTATCACTTATCCGTTATTCCGAATGGTACTTCTTTATCGTCATAAATCGGGTTCAAACCCCGCGCGTATCGGCACCCCAAATGTATTTATGCAGTTGCAGATTTAATCTAACATTCAATCCGCTTTGTGCAACTGCTTCGGCAATTTCTGCAAGATTTTCGATGCCGTGAACAGGTGAGATCAATATATCTTTTACGCGATTTTCTAAGTCGAATTTTTTGATGATCTCTCGCGCAAAATCCCAATCGGCAAGACCGGCGACGACGAATTTTACTTCGTCCTTCTCGCTTCGTAATCGTTCAAGATTAGGCCAGTGGTTTCGCTCGGCTTCGCCCGATGCAGGACATTTTACATCGAGAATTATACTGGCGCGTTCATCGACATTCTCGGTCGAAACGAATCCGCCGGTTTCGATCAGGACTTCGTAACCACGGTCGCACAGCTGTGTAATAAACGGAAAAACCTTTTTTTGCGCGAGAGGTTCACCGCCCGTGACCTCGACAAGGTTGCAGCCGAATTGTTCGAGCTTTGCAAAAATTTCATCGAAGGAAACGTGCTCGCCGCCATAGAACGTGTATTCCGAATCGCACCAGACGCAACGCATCGGACAGCCTGTCAGCCGCACAAAAGCGCACGGCCGCCCGGCATGCGACGATTCGCCCTGGATAGAGAGAAATATTTCGGTAATACGCAAATCCATGCGTTAGAATCCAACAAGATAGGCAGGATATACAGGATGGGTGTTCCTCTTTTATCCAATACATCCTGCTCAAACCTAAATTTAAACGAAGCAGCTGCGAGAGAAATCAAAACAACCCGAACCATCTATAACTATTCAGGATTTCTCCAAACCCAAACGAAGACAAGTTTGCGATCGCTATAGCAACAAAACATCTTATCCAATCATTAGTCTCTAATATATCCTTATTTCTAAACGCGAGCCAAAACAACGCGCATTCGGCGACGGGAGCAAACGTCTCGGCTACGAACAGATAGAGCGAACGCGACTGATCGAAAAAAATTGCGGGCAGCACGAGAACAACGATCGGATATGTACACGCAGTGAGCCACGCTCCGCAAAAAAGTTTTTGCCGAAACGAGACTTTTGGCGAAAGGCCAAGCAACAGAATGGGCGTTTCGATAGCTATGGTGACCAGATATCCGATGGGCAAAAAGCGCCACAGGTCGGCAAGCGGCAGGTCCTGTGTCCGGACAAACTCAATGTCGTCGAAAAAGAACATAGAGTCTGTACCACCTGCGGTAGCGGGTGGGGACTTGATTACGGATTGAATATGTAACCACAAATAAACACGGAAAACACGGATCAGGAACAAATCCGAAATCTAAAATCCAAAATCGAGAGGCTACCCGCTATCGCAAGTGGTACTGACATGTCACATCATCTTTATCAAAAATGGAAACTCGGCCATGACGTGCGCGATCGCGAACGCGAAATACAGATCGCGCGTTGTCGTGTAATCGACCATGAAACCTCCCCACAAAACCACGACGGCCAACGCGCCTAGCGCAAGTGCCACTGTGACCAATTTCGGAACACCGTTGCGGTTCGCGAGCAGCGGAATTTCGTTTAGCCGCCACGGTATCGCGCGGGGGTCAACAAGCGGAATCAGCAATATCCAAACCGAATAATGTATGGTTTCGAGAAAGACGTGCGTTGCCACAAGCAGATGGCTCGAAATTTCGGGCAGAACGCCGCTTCCGCTGTGCTGATTTATTCGCCAAAATAGATTCGTGTCCTCGGGCAGATTCGGCTGCTGCGCGAGCGCGGCCCAAAGTATGATAAGGCAGATCGGGATCGATGCGAGGCACAAATGATAAGCACGCAGCCATTCAGGTTTTGTTCGCCGAATTTGCCGCTCTAAAAACCACATTGCGATGAACGGATGTAAATAAACAATCGAAAGGCCGAAGTACGACGGAACCATCCAGCCAACGGCGGCAAGCGCGAATGCGGCAAATAATCCCCACGACCAGTCGCTTTTCGGCTTTTGCAGACCACGCAGGTGAATCAGCGATCCGACCCAGACGATAAACGCGGTGTTCCACCCACAGACGAACAAGGTCCAGCTTGCCGCGCTCCAAAGCCAGTTGCCGCTCATAAAATATATCGTCAGATAAAAGGCCGTCAAAGCGATGACGCCGCCGATGCCGACCGTGTAATAGATCTTAGAGCGGCCCCAACGCACTGGCATTCGCGCGACAAAATAACGAAACTCCGTCAGGTTATGAGCACCGGCAAAAAGGAAAACGCTGATGATCGAAAGCTGTAACGGAAACACACCGACAAGCGCAGCCAGAATTGCGCACGCGGCGACGAAACTAACCATAAGGATAGTCTGCGATTGGATAATGGGACGTGGTATCTGGATTTCCTGCATATTTACAATGTGAAAAAGTGAATAACGATGCTTACTAAACCGATCTCACTTTCTCACTTTCTCACTTTCTCACTCCTCTCCCGTCTTCGGTGTTTCTTGCACGTCGGGAACGATCAGTTCCACGCCGCCGTGTTGCTCGTCGGTTGTTTCGATCTTTATCGGGCCGGACGCAAAATTGTAAATATGCACTGACGGAGCAAACAGTTTTCCGGTTATGCTGCGAGCCTCGGGCGGTGGTCCTGCGTTTGCGTAAATCAATGTCACGACAGCGCCGCTCAGCATCGCCAACGCGATAACGGCAGCAGTTTTTGTGCCGATCTTTTTCGACCGCGTAAACCAAACGCCGCCGAACACGATCGCAAGGCTCAGAAATACGCCGGCCATGATCGTCTGGATCCGTGTTCCACCGGTGATCGCCGCGGTGGTTACATTGCTTCCGTCCTGATCGAGACCGTCAAGCTGAGCGCGGAGCTCACGGATCGCGCTTTTTGGGATCACGAGGCGAGCCTGTTTTGCGTCCTTTTCCAGCCGGATGGTTAGATTGGCATCTATCGATTTTTTTGTTTTTGCCGGCTTGATGGGAGCTATGTCGGCGAACGCCGCGACATAAAATAACAGGACGACAACGCCCGCGCCTACGATTCTTTTCATTGTTTTGCTCCTTGAGGGTAAATTCGTGCGAATTATAACAGCATTCTCCAAAATTTGAACGAAACCGGGCCGCACTTTTTGCACGACGCTGTGCTTCATTTTGCGTCTTAAGGGCTTTCCCGATAAACTCATTCAAAGGAAAAAGTCATGCGAGAACAGTTGAAGAAATTTATCGAAGCAATCGGCCGCGATTCGATCGCCATTATTCCCGCCGCCCACGAAGCGACGCGGAGTTACGACACGGAATACAGGTTCCGTCAGGACTCGGATTTTATGTACCTGACGGGCTTTCCCGAGCCGGACGCCGTCGCCGTCATCGACCCGGCGAGCCGCAAAAACCAGTACACTCTTTACGTTCGCCCGCGCAACCCCGAAATGGAAACCTGGTTCGGCCGTCGTCAGGGAACGGAAGGCGCTGTGAAAAATTACGGTGCCGACAAATCGGTCTCGATCGATAAATTTGCCGCTGACCTCGGCAAACTGCTGGACGGACACGACAAGCTCTATTACCGCTTCGGTGTCGATCAAAAGCTCGATCTCGCTTTGATCAAATATCTTTCCGCACAGCGCCAGCGGCGGCTCAAAACGCCGTACCCGCCGCACACTGTCATCGACCCGACCATACTTATTCACGAGATGCGCCTTCATAAAACGACAGACGAAGTCGAGTTGATGCAAAAGGCAGCGACGATCTCAGCAGAGGCGCACATTCTGGCAATGCAAAAGACACGTCCGGGAATGAACGAATTTCAGGTCGAATCCTTGATGGAAGGCTATATGCGCGACCAAGGGGCGAACGGGGTTGCATATAATTCGATCGTCGGCGGCGGCGACAATGCGACGATCCTGCATTATGTTGAAAACAATTTGCCGCTAAAGGACGGCGACCTGCTGCTGGTTGACGCCGGCGCCGAATACCAGGGTTATGCGGCGGACATCACGTGCACTTTTCCCGTGAACGGAAAATACAATCCCGCACAGCGCGATGTTTACGATGTCGTCCTCGACGTTCAATTGCAGTGTATCGATTTTACAAAAACCGGTAACACGGTAAAGGCCCGGCAGGAACTTTCGATCGAGCTGCTGACCGAGGGGATGAAAAAACTCGGCCTGTTGAAAGGCAAGACGAAAGACCTGGTCAAAAAGAAGGCGTATATGAAATATTATATGCACGGCGTTGGGCACTATCTCGGGATGGACGTGCACGACGCGGGCCGTTATTTTACAGATCAAGCAGCGAAAAGCTCACGGCCGTTCGCTCCGGGTATGGTGTTGACGGTC
>Ga0157372_10006641_pt1 | contig 12311 bp, 11 predicted proteins | sample C55metaG_FD_115307 | JGI IMG/M metagenome (GOLD analysis project Ga0157372, IMG submission 115307) | Corn rhizosphere microbial communities from Kellogg Biological Station, Michigan, USA - C5-5 metaG | ecosystem: Host-associated > Plants > Roots > Rhizosphere > Soil | place: USA: Michigan... | reverse complement strand
GGTCTTCCCTACGCGAAGCGTGATCGGACCGTCATAGGGCGCGCGCGACTCGACCTCGACCCGCGTGCCGGGAACGATTCCCAGCTCCGCCAGATATCGCAGCTGCCCCGGGTCGCGGTCTCCGACGCGCTCGACGCGTACGCGCTGACCCTGGTCGATCTCGTTCAAGCTCGCCAGCGTGCGCTCACGCAGCGTGCCTTCACGCGTGGGAATCGGCGCGCCGTGCGGATCGGTCGTCGGCTCACCGATCGCGGCGGCCATGCGGTCAATCAACTCGTCCGACGCGGCGTGCTCGAGCCGCTCGGCTTCGTCGTGGACGAGATCCCACGGGTAGTGGAGCGCTTGCGTCAGATACGCCTCGATCACGCGATGGCGGCGGATCGTGCGCAGCGCGGCCCGACGCCCTTCGCGCGTGAGACGAACGCCGCGATATCGTTCGTGCGTGATCAGATGCTGGTCGACGAGCCGGCGCACCATGCCGCTCACCGACGCGGGCGCCACGCCCAACTCGGCGGCGATCTCGTTGGTGCCGGCAGGCTCGCCGGCGCTCTCGAGCTCGAAGATCACCTTGAGGTAATCCTCGACGGGCGCGGTCAGCGACGGAGTCGAGCGAACGGCGGTCATACCGGCGGCGCCGACGGACTCGGGGGAGGTGGAGGCAGCGGATTGTCGCGCGGCGTGTCGCGCCCACCGCGCACGAGCAGAACGGGCACCCGCGAGCGATGGCGCACTTCGTTCGCCACGCTCCCGTAGATGATGTCCTTGATGAAGCGATGGCCGTGCGTCGACATCGCGATGAGGTCGCACGACTCGCGCGCCGCGGCCGCGGTGATCTCATTCGCCGGATCTCCCGCGGCGAGGACACAGTCGGCGTGCAGCCCGCTCGCGTTGAGCGTCGCGCATTGCGCTTCGATGTACTCACGGTCGAGGCGCATTTCCTCGGACTCGCGCAGGTGAAGCTGCTTCACGTTGCGCGCCGCCCAACCGTCGGCGACGTGGATCAGTACGAGCGACGCGCCGCAGAAGCGCGCCAGCGCGGACACGTGCTCGAGAATGGCCACGTCGTAGTCCGAGTGTTCCAGCGGGACGAGGATTCGCTTGTACATCAGGCGAGCCACGCCCGGACCGACTGCACGAGCAGCCACGCATTCAGGGCGGCGATCACCAAGGCCGTCGTCCAGGCGACGACCTTGAGCCAAGTGGCGTTGACGAACGCGCCCATCTTGGTCCGGTCGGACGTGAACGCGACGAGGGGATAGACCGCGAACGAGAGCTGCAAGCTCAGAATCACCTGGCTGAGGATCAGCAACTGTGCGGTACCGCGCTCGCCGTAGAAGATGGCGACGATGGCCGCCGGGACAATGGCGATCCCCCGGGTAATCAGGCGGCGCAGCCAGGGGCGGAGCCGGATGTTGAGGAACCCCTCCATCACGATCTGCCCGGCGAGCGTGCCCGTGACGGTCGAGTTTTGCCCCGAGGCGAGGAGCGCCAACGCGAACGCGGTGCTGGCGCCGGCTCCCAGCAACGGCGTGAGAAGCTTGTGCGCGTCCTGGATTTCGGCGACTTCGGCGTGCCCGGTCGTATGGAAGGTGCTGGCCGCCACGATGAGAATGGCCGCGTTGATGAAGAACGCGAAGCTCAGCGCGATCGTCGAATCGAGGAACGCGAACCGCACGGCTTCGCGGCGGCCTTCGCTCGTCTCGGCGTAGCGGCGCGTCTGCACGATCGACGAGTGCAAGTACAAATTGTGCGGCATCACCGTCGCGCCGAGTATGCCGATGGCGATGTACAGCATCTCGTGGTTGCGGACGATGTCGGCGCTCGGCATGAAGCCGTGCGCGAGCTCGCCGATGTTCGGTCGCGAGAGAATGATCTCGAACATGAAGCACAACCCGATCGACGCGATGAGCGTGATGACGAGCGCCTCGAGGACCCGCACGCCGCGGTGCTGAAGCGCCAGCAACAGCAAGACGTCGAAACCGGTGATCAACACACCGACGGCGATCGGCAGATGAAACAGCAGATTCAGCGCGATCGCCGAGCCGATCACTTCGGCCAGGTCGCAGGCGGCGATCGCGATCTCGCAGAGGATCCAGAGCGCGATGGTCGTCGGCTTCGAGTAGTGATCGCGGCACGCCTGCGCCAAGTCGCGGCCGGTGACGATGCCGAGCTTCGACGCCAACCCCTGGAGCAGCACCGCCATGACGTTCGAGAGCAGGACGACACTGAGCAGCGTGTAGCCGAAGCGCGATCCGCCGGCGAGGTCGGTCGCCCAGTTGCCCGGGTCCATGTAGCCGACCGCGACGAGATATCCCGGGCCGGCGAACGCGAGGAGCTTGCCGAGGAACGACCGCGCGTCGATCGGCACGCTGCGGTAGACCTCCTGCAGACTCGGCGCGACGCGAGAGCGCCGCCAGCCGTGCTCCGCCGGCGGGGCGGAATGCGGCGGCTGGTCGTCGTCTTGCGACGGAGGTTCCGGACGGAGGATGCGCGGGAGGACCACAGTATTAGTGTGACGACAATCAGAAGTTAGTGCGCACTAACTTTCCCGGCAAGCGGTGCCGCCGGCACGAATCGTTTAAGCGGGCACCCTCAGCGGTTCGGCAAGCTCCTGATCCATTGATCGATCCCGTCCGTGACGCGTCGGTCCGTCTCACCCGGATAACCGAACGCTTCGGGGCCGGTGATCTCCGGCGGCACGACCTTGTACATATGCGTCACATCCGGCACGAAGAGATACGACGTCCTCGATTCCCCATCGGAGCGGGATCGAAGCGCATCGCGCAGCGCCTCGCCGTGGTGCGAGGGAACCGAGCCGTCGTTGCCGCCCTGCACGACGAGCGCGCGTTGCGGCATCGCGCGCGCCAGCACGAGCGGATCGGTCGCGTCCACGTCGCGCATGTAGCGGCGTCCTTCCGGCGGCATCGAGATCAGCGCGCCGATGCCCATACCGGGTCCCTGCCCCAGCTCCGGCGGGATTGGTTCATCGCGACGAATGTGCCCGATCACCTCGTCGAGCCGCGCGCGAACCTCATCGACCTGCCCCGGCTCGACGTACGTGGGGGCTTGCTCGCGCATGATGCCGAGGATTCCGATGGACGGGCCGGAGAGCAACACGACGCCGTCGAGTGAGCGGCCGCGCTCCGAAACCGCAAGGCGGCTGGCGACGACCGAGCCTTCGCTGTGTCCCGCGGCAATCGCCCGTCGCACGCGGACGCCCCGGTCGTCGAGCGCGCGCCGCATTTCATCGAACATCGCCGACACGATGACGAAACGACCCTCCCACGTTCGCATCGTCGCCGCGAGGTCGGCGTCGTATGGAACACTCCCCGTGCCCGGGCCGAGCTTCGCGTAGCGGAACACGGCGTGGCCGCATGCGGAGAGCCTGCGCGCGAGGTGCGCGTATACGTGGGGAAAGGAATTCCACGTCGGATAGTCACCGTTGACGTCGCTGAACAGCGAGCCCGGAATCAAAAGAATCGCGCTCTTCAGCTCTCGATCGAGAGAGGCCGGCAGCGTGAGCGCGGTGGGAATTTCCCAGCCGCTCGCGCGAAGCGACGAAAGTTGTTCCGTGTAGTGAGGCATGACCGCATCGTAAGGCCTGACGCGGCGTGAGGGTCAAGGGGGGCCGCACGGGGATCAGTTCGCGCGGACCACCTTTTCGAGGATCGGAAGAGCCTTCGCCAGAGCGAAGCGGTCTTTCTCGGGAAGCTCGCGAAGTGACACGGCGAGCGACGCCACGCGGCGTCGGCGGCCGTCGTGGAGCAGCTTGACACCCTTGGGCGTGGCGGCGACGCGTGCGATGCGGCGGTCGACCGGATCGGGGACGCGGTTTACGAGACCGGCCGCCTCGAGCCGGTCGACGAGGCGGGTGATCGTCGGCGGCCGGACCTGTTCGGCGTGCGCGAGGGCGCCGAGCGTGATGGGACCCGCGAAGACGATGACGGACAGCGCGGAGAGTTGCGGCGCGGGGAGCCCGGAGGCGTCGTCTTCGCGTCGGAGGCGGCGGAGGAGGTGGATCGCCGCGGAGTGGAGCCGGTCGGCGAGGTCGTGCGTCGTGCCGTCGGACGAAGGCATCTTGTATTTAGCTCAGCTAAGTATTATGCTAGGTCGTTAGCTGAACTAACTAATTGCGCGAGCCGGCGGCCGGCAAGGCCGACCGGCGCTCACCGGAGGGTTCGCCCGTGCCCAATCTCGCCAATTCCCGCATCGGCCAGATCGCCGTCGTGTGCAAGAACGTGCAGCGTGCGTCGGCCTTTTACCGCGACGTGCTCGGCCTGCGGCATCTCTTCGACGCCCCGCCGAACCTGTCGTTCTTCGACTGCGGCGGGGTGCGGCTCATGCTCACGACGGTCGAACGCCCACAGGACAATCACGCGGGCTCGATGCTGTACTACTTCGTCGACAGCATCGACGCCGTGTACGACGGGCTGACGGCGAAGGGCGTGCACTTCATCGAAAAGCCGCAGATGATCGCGCGGCTGCCAGATCACGAGCTATGGCTGTGTGCGTTCGAGGACAGCGAAGGGAATCCGATGGGAATCATGGAGGAAAGGCGATAGGGCGGTAAAACCAATTCAATTTGCCGCCGTGGGCTATTGGCCCAGCGTGCGGTTACGATCCTGACTTCGCCAGGCACATCGCCACTCTGAACGGCGGCAGTCCGGCGTCCTCGCGCCGGAAGTCGGCGTGCGCCGAATCCTCCATCGGCGAGAGCTGAATTTTTCCGTCGGCACCGACGAGGAACTGCGTCCCGTAGATCTGCTTGCGTCCCCAGACGAGACGCATGTGATCCTCGAACGTGGCGACGTCGGCGGCGGGCGACTCGGACGGACCAGCCTCCATCATCCGGTGCAGCACGTTGCGCGCGAGACCTGTGTCGCTCTGCGAGAGGAGGTACACCGCGTGCACGCCGGCGGCACCGACGACACTGCGCGTCGGCCACTTCGACCCGCGTTGCGCCGCGAGGGCCTTGAGACGCTCGGTCATCGCCGCGGCGTTCGGTCCGAGCGCCGCGGCCCGACCCTGAACCTCGACGCCGAATTGAACCGGCGCGCTCAGCGCGGCGCCAAGTCCGGCGGCCTGGAGGAGTTGGGTGCGGAGCGTGTCGTCGCTCCAGTCGTGCTTCGAGTCGTCGAAGAACTCGGCTTGTCGCGTGACCCACGCGTCACCGGGCTTCCAGCCGCAGGTGGGCGATTTCTTCGCGGCCGGTTTGGCCTGCGCGCTCGCGGCGAGCGGAACGACGGCGAGCGCGACCAGTGCGAGCAGTCGATTCATTTTGCAGTCGGCGTCACGGTGAAGTCGTCGAACTCGATCATGCTGTCCGTCTTCGACCACACGCCGATCTTGCCGGACACGGAATGCGGCAGCGTGTAGTCGTGCATCGGCTTGTCGTCGAGCCACGATTTGAGCGAGGTCCCGTGCACGCTGATCTTGAGCGTATGCCACGTCCCCAGCTCGAGCGGCGTGAGCGTCGGCGCGCGATTCACGAACTTTCGCACGCCGTTGTTGAACGTCCACAGCACCACGTTGTCCTCGGTTCCGTTGTAACGGACGGTGAGATAATCGCCGTTCGGCTTCACGTCGAAGAGAATGCCGGCGCACCGGTCGAGCGTGCCGCCGATCATCTGAAAGCGGACGGAGATCTCGCCGTTCTCGAAGTTGTCGAGCCCCTTGTACACGGCGATCGGGTAGTACGCGAACGCCTTGATGCTCTCGATGAACTCTTCATTGCGCGCACCGTACAGCTCTCGCGCCTTGTCGGCGAGACCGCCCGCCGGCTGCCCGCGCTTCCACACACGGCCGTCGATGAAGAGCACTTTGTGGCCGGCGTCCTGCGACATCACCCAACTGCCGACCATCGGTGCGAACGAGCTGGGCTCCTTCCCCACCGTTTCCTTGGCGAAGCTCACGGTCTTCGTCGCCGACGCACCCGCTGGCGCTTGTGCGAGCGCGGCCCCCGCCGTCAGCAAGAACAACACGCTCCTGGAAATCACCTTCCGCATTTGCCCCCCTCCCCACGAGTTCCTTCGAGAACCTGTCACGTCATCGATGATGAGATGACCGATGACCGATCACACTCAACCGGCGGCGGCGGTCGCGTTCATGCGGCCTTTCGACGCGGTCACACGCCACCAAATCAGTCCGACGACGATCGGCCACGCGACGAAGAATATCCACGGCGCTGCGGCTATCCGCTTCGCGAGCGGGTACCCACGATACGCCGGCTCGTCGGCCGGCGTTGGCGGCGCTACGCCAGCGAGCCGATACACCGTCTCGAGCACGATGGGTTCAGTGCTCGAGCGATTCATCTCCTTTTTTCCTCCGAGCTCGTACCACACTTCGCCATAATGGCTGTTCGCCCCCTCGAACAGTCCACTCCTACTCTGCGCCGCGTACTCGACGGTCACGGACTTCATCGTGCGTCGCAGCTTCGCGAGCACGCCGCGATCGAGATCCGTGAGGCGCGGATCCTCGGCGGCAAGGTGGACGGTGACTTTCAGCGGCGTGTCGATCCGACGCAATGCCGCTTCGTCGGCCCGCGGAAACGAGTTCCGGCGATCTTCGCTCACGTCGCGGTCGGCGCGAAGGTGCGCGAACGCCACGCACGCCAGACTGGCCGCGATCAGCGCGCCCGCGACTCCGGCGACGCGGCGCGACAGCTGACGTCCTTCTCGCAACCACGCCGCCGCGACGCCCAGCCCGGCCAAGCCGATGGTCGTGAGAATCAGCACGGTCGCCACGCGGAGATCGCCGTGCTCGAACGACGCGAGCGCGGACGTGGGCGTGTACTGCGCGATCGCCGCGATCGTTCCGCCGCGCGCGGCCGCGACGTAGTCGAGCGCCCACGTCCCGATCGTTACGGTCAAGGCGATGATCGCCGCGCTGGCCGCGCTCGCGGCGAGCGCGCCGGCCGCCGCGCCGATGCCGATGGCGAGAACGCCGCGCAACAGATACCCGATGACGACCGTCGACGTCTCCGGGCCGTAGAGATGCCCGCCGATCGCCATCCACGTCGCCAGCGCCACACCGCCGGCGAGCAACGCGATCGCCCACGCGGCCACGAGTACGACGCCCTTCGCGACGATCGACGCGCCGAACCGCGTCGGCGCCTGAAGCATCAACGAAAGCGCGCCGCTCTGTTTTTCGACCGCGACGAGCCGAATCACCACGAACGGAAAGAGCAGCGTCGCCGCGAGATCGTAGGCGCCGAGTGTCGGGACGACGATCCCCTCGAGCGGGCTGAGTCCCTGAGAGAGCGCCGCCGGGCCTCCGCCGACGCCACTCGCCTCGGCGTACAGCTCCGACGCCGACATGATTCCATGGCCGACGAGCGCGCCGGTAACGATGAGGAGCAGCCAGAACGCGCGCGACGCCGCGAGCTCGCGAAACTCCTTCGCGAGCAGCCAGCGCCATTCGCTACGTGAGGGCAAGGAACACCTCCTCGAGCCCCGCGCGTTCCGAGGCGGGGGCAAGGCCCGCCCGCGCGCGCAACTCGTCGAGCGTCCCTTCTCCGGCGACGCGACCGGCGCTCAACAACACGAAACGGTCGCAGACGCGTTCGGCGTCGCCCAGCTGGTGGATCGAAAGAAAGAGCGTGCGGTGCTTCGCGTGCTCACGCAGCACCGCCATCACGTCGCGCGTCTGACGCAAGTCGAGGCCGTCGAACGGCTCGTCGAGCATGAGCAGCGGGTGCGGCGTCAACAGGCCGATCGCCAGCACGACCCGCCGATGCTCGCCCTTCGAGAGCTCGCGCAGTCGCGCGCCGGCGAGCGACGCGAGCCCGAGCGACGACGAAATCGCGTCGACCGATTCTCGCGACGCCCCGTGCAGGCCCGCGGTGAAGCGAAGGGTCCACGCGACCGATTGGTCCGCCCAGGGTCGAACGCCGTCGGGGACGAAGAACAGAAGCTTCTTGCGATCGTCCGGCGACACGCGTGCCGCGTCTCGCTCCACCATGCCGAGCGTCGCCGGCGCGAGCCCCGCGAAACACTGAAAGAGCGTCGTCTTGCCGGATCCATTCGGGCCGATCAGCCCGAGGATCTCGCCGCGACGGATGGAGAAGCTCGCGCCGCGAAGGGCCCAGAACTCGCCAAAACGTTTGGAGAGGTTGTCGACCGCGATGAGCTCGAAAGCGGCCGTTCCGTCTCGCGTTTGGGCGAATTGGACCGGGGCGGACGCGGATGGCATGGCCGCGAATTCTCGCCAGCCGCGCGACGGCATGCAATGGCGTCGGTGGAATTTCAATGTTGGCATACCCGCGGACTGGCCTCGTCGCGTGCCCGGAGCGTAGCTTGGCTAGCATGCGGATTCTCCTGGCCGAAGACGACCGGCAACTCCGACTCTCGATCGCGCGCGGTCTGCGCGAGGCGTCGTATGCCGTCGATCAGGCGGGCACGGGAACGCAAGCGGCCTCGCTCGCGGCGGCGAACCACTACGACGCGGTGATCCTCGACGTGCTGCTCCCGGGTAAAAGCGGCGTCGCGGTCTGCTCCGGGCTTCGCCAGAGCGGGAACGCCGTCCCCATTTTGATTCTCACGGCGCTCGACGGCGTGGACAGCCGCATCGAAGGGCTCGACGCGGGCGCGGACGACTATCTCACGAAGCCGTTCGACTTCGGCGAGCTCCTGGCGCGTCTGCGCGCGCTGACTCGCCGCCGCGGCCCGGTCGCGTCCGCGACCGTCGAGGTGGGCGATCTGGTGATCGACACGCTGCGGCGGAGCGTGCGGCGAAATCGTCGCGAGATCGCGCTCACCGGGAAAGAGTTCGCGTTTCTGCTCCACCTGGCGCGAAACGCGGGGCGAGTGATCGACCGCGCCGAACTGATGGAGCACGTCTGGGACGACGCGCAGAACACCTACTCGAACATCATCGACGTCTACGCGAGTCGTTTGCGCCGCAAGATCGACGAAGGCGAAAAAGTCGCGCTGTTCAAGACGATCCGGGGAACGGGGTTCATGCTGGATGCGCCCTCGTCGCGACGCGTCGCGACGGCTGCCCCCGTCGTGAATGCACGTGCCAAGACGTCGCGCGAGCGCGGCTAGCGAACGAGAAAGAACGTGGCCCCCCCTCCCCTCGTATTCCCCTGGCCGTCCACACTTCGCGCGCGTCTCACGCTCTGGTACTCCGTCTTGCTCGGCGTGCCACTCATCGCGCTCGCGCTGGGTTTCTACCTGTTGTTCGCCCGGATGCTGCACAGCAGGACCGACCAGTTCATCGGCGACGCGCTGAGCGCGTTCTCCCGCGAAGTCGTCGCCGAGCGACGCGCGGCGCTGTCGCCCCTGATCGCGATTCGCACGACCGTCAACGAGGTTCGTTTCCAGGATCTGCGAATTGCCGTGCTCGACGGCGCGGGCACCCTCGTCGCGACGTCGCCGGAAAGCGAAATGAGCGCGGCCCCCCCGGACGCCGACCACGGCGCGGACGGGGTCTCGCGCGACGTACTCAGCGACCGCGTCGCCGCGGCGATTCGCGGCCACGACGCGGCGAGGCCGGTGTCCGCCACCGTGACGACGGCCCGCGGTGACTACTTCGTGAGCGGCCGTCCGCTCACGATCGACAATGAGCGCTTCGTGCTCACCGGGGCCTACTCGCTGCGCGACACGGAGGCGGTGCTCGCGCGCCTGCGTGAGATTCTCGTGTTCGCGGTGCCTCTGCTCCTCGTCGGCGCGATCACGGGCGGGTATTTCCTCGCGACGAGAAATCTCGTGCCGCTGTCGGCGATGGCGGCGCGCGCGGCGGAGATCAGCGCGGCGAATCTCCAAGATCGCCTGCCGGTGGCGGGCGGCGAAGAGCTGGCGGGGCTGGCGCGCGTCGTGAACGGCCTGCTCGATCGTCTCGAAGCGTCGTTCATCCAGCAGCAGCGATTCATGGCGGATGCGTCGCACGAACTGCGGACGCCCGCGGCGATCGTGCGCACCGAGGCCGACGTCACGCTCGCACAACCGCGGCGCCCCGAGAGCGACTACCGCGCGTCGCTCGGCGTCGTCCAGGGTGCGGCGCGGCGGATGTCGCGCATCGTCGACGATCTGTTGCTGCTCGCGCGCGCCGACACGGGCGTGGCCGTCGAGCACCGCGGGCACGTGTATCTCGAGGAGATCGTGCACGACGTCGCGCGTGGCGTGCGACTACTCGCCGAGAGCCGGCGGCTCCGCGTGGCAGTGGGAGCCGTCGTCGACGCGCCGATTTACGCCGACGCCGACCTGATCGGCCGACTTCTCCAGAACCTGCTGGACAACGCGATCAAACACTCGCCGGAGGGGAGCACGGTCCGCATCGAGATGGCGCGCGCGGACGGCGCGTCCACCGTCCGCGTCATCGACGCCGGCGGCGGCATTCCAGCCGACGACCAGCCGCGCGTGTTCGAGCGGTTTTTCCGCGCCGACGCCTCGCGCTCCGGCGCGGATCAACGGACCGCCGGCGCGGCGGATCCCGAGTCGTCCGTGACGAGCGGGTCGGGGCTGGGCCTCGCGATCGCACGCCGCATCGCCGAGCTGCACGATGGCCGGTTGGAACTGGTCGAGTCGCGTCCCGGCCACACCGAGTTTCGCCTCACGCTGCCCCTCGAGGCCGAGGCGTCCGTCGAGGGCTGATGCCCTTGCCGGCCCGCCGCCCCAGGGGTAAACTGGCGTTCATGAATTATTCATGATTCGCCAGGCTGGTCCAGCTATTTCGCGTCGTGGCGCCGTTGAACCGTGAGGGCCCGACACCGTCAAATTCGAGACGCTCAGGCGAGATCCGCATGCTCAGCAGACGTGTCAGAACACCGTGGTTCTGTTGCTCTTTTGTCGCGACCGCGGCGGTTGCGCTCAGTGGTTCAACCGCGGCCGCCCAAGGTTCGATTCGCGGGACGGTCACTCGCGCCGACACGCACTCGCCTATTTCCGGCGCCACCGTGAGCGTCGCGAACCCGCAGCGCATCGCGACGACCGACCAAAAGGGCGCATACGTTCTGCGCAACCTGCCCGCCGGCACCTACGTCGTCACCACGACGGCGATTGGCCGCGCGCCGGACAGCGGATCAGTCGCCGTTCCGGCGACCGGCACGGTGTCGCACGAAGTGTCGCTGAAGGAAGGCTCGCTGCTCCTGTCGAGCGTGATCGTGTCGGCGACCCGCACCGCCGTGGAGGCGAGCAAGGTCACGGCGACGGTGAACGTGCTCACGTCGGAACAGGTGCGTCAGACGCCCGCGCGCGAAGCGCAGGACATGCTGCGTGAGATTCCCGCTGTCGAGCTGCCGCGCACCAGCAGCCTGGTCGGCGGCACCGCGCAAATCGTCTCGATCCGCGGCGTCGACGAGGGCCGCACCGCCGTGTTGTTCGACGGGATTCCCGTCAACGACGCGTGGGGTGAATGGATCGACTGGGGACGCGTGCCGAAAGCGATGATCGATCACGTCGAAGTGCTCGAAGGCGGCACGTCGAATCTGTACGGCAACGGCGCGATGGGCGGCGTGATCTCGTTCTTCGGCCGGCCGATGTCGCCGGGCTCGATGGACCTTCAAGCCGACGGCGGCAGCCGCTCGGCGCGGCACGCCTACCTGGGCGCCGGCGTCCCACTCGGATCCGGATTCAGCGTCGACGTCAACGGTGACTATCAGGAAGGCGGCGGCTACAAGCTCATCGGCCTCAACGGCGCCGTCGGCCCGATCGACGTCGCGTCGACGTCGATCACGCGAAACGGCTACGCGCGGCTGAACTACGCGCCGTCGTCGCAGTGGAGCGCCTTCGCCACCGGACACTTCTTCGGTGACTCTCGCGGACTCGGCACGCCGCTGAGCGCCGGCAACCGGGACCAGCGCGACGCTGACTTCGGCGTGAACGGCCAGGGCTTCGGCGGCGGCACGCTGGCGATCCGCGGTTGGGACGGGCGGCAGATCGAGAACCAGCGCGCCACGACGATTCGCTCGGCGACGCTTCGCAACGCGGAGGATTCGAGCGCCAATGCGCAGATCCCGAGCCACGATTGGGGCGCGTCGGCGCTGTGGACGCGCACGGGCTTGATTGGCCTCGAATCGTTCAGCGCCGGCGCCGACTATCGCCATTATCAGGGCGACTACAACGAGACCGACTACAACACGACCGGATGTCCGACCGCCGCGACGTGCGGGTCGATCGCGCGGCAAATCTCGTCCGGCGGCAATCAGAGCTTGAGCGGCGCGTTCCTCCAAGCGATCGCCGCGCCGATCTCCCCGCTGCGCATCGAGCTGAGCGGACGCGTCGACCAGTGGAACAACGACGACGGCCGCTCGTTCCTCACCGGTGGTACGCAGACGACGTATCAGGACCGGTCGAAGACGGCGTTCTCGCCGC
>Ga0157372_10006640_pt1 | contig 12312 bp, 7 predicted proteins | sample C55metaG_FD_115307 | JGI IMG/M metagenome (GOLD analysis project Ga0157372, IMG submission 115307) | Corn rhizosphere microbial communities from Kellogg Biological Station, Michigan, USA - C5-5 metaG | ecosystem: Host-associated > Plants > Roots > Rhizosphere > Soil | place: USA: Michigan... | reverse complement strand
GTTGTTGAAAAGCTGAACATGTCAGGCAAGTTTCTCAATTCGATTCGAAACCACCCGCCGATCCCGTTCCTGACCGGAGGCATCCATCAGGACAGCGACCGCCACGCCCTTCATGCGCCGGTGCTGGTCCTGAACGCGTCGTACGAGCCGATCAACGTGTGCGCTGCGCGACGCGCAATCGTCCTGGTGCTCAAAGGCGTGGCTATGACCGAAGAAGAAAATGGACACTTTCTCCATGCCGCGCGCGTTGCGCTGCGCGTGCCCTCCGTCATCCGCCTGCTCGAATACCGCCGAATTCCGCACCAGACGCGCGCACTCTCGCGCAAGAACATCCTGATGCGTGATCGCAATACCTGCCAGTACTGCGGGGAAGTGCTCGCAGCCGGAGAACTTACGCTCGACCACGTGATTCCTCGCTCCCGCGGGGGCTCTTCCACCTGGGAAAATCTCGTCGCCTGCTGTCATCCGTGCAACCGCAGCAAGGGCAACCAACTCCCGCACGAAGCGGAGATGCAACTCCTGCGCGAACCCCGTGCTTTCAATCTCCACACCAGTCGCCACATCATGCGTTTGATGGGAAGGTCGGATGATAAGTGGAGAAAGTACCTTTTCTACTAGGTTTCAAAGTTTCAGGGTTTCAATGTTCAGAGGTAAGATCAAAGGTGAGGACGGCGCCACGGAGACATACGGCCCGTTCTTATTGCAGACTTGCTTGTTTGGCAGAAAGTCAAGACTCTGGCAGTACGCATCTACCGCAACACGGAATCATTCCCTGGATCAGAGATTCACGGTTTGACGTCCCAGCTGAGATGGGCGGGAATCTCCGTCGCTTCCAACATCGCCGAGGGACAGGGACGACTCAGAGTGGGAGAGTTCCAAATCCTACGAAGGTTTGCAGATGAGTCGTACCAAGTTTAGCTTGTTGAACTGCCTTCTAGAGGTCCTTGCGCACGAAGTCAACGCAACGATGACATGAAACCTGCAACGCTGAAACCTTGAAACCTTTAGTTCTCAGGTTTCTTCTCTTCCGGTTTCTTCTGTTGGTCTGTCTTGGGAATTTCTTGTCCTTCAAATGTAATGCGTGATTTGGCGCCGAAACGCTTGTAGTTCTCATACTTCACAATTTCGCGAATCCGAATATCTCCGGTCGTGAAGTGGAGCGTGTCATCCGCGCGTGTGTAGGTGGGAAACCAATATTTTCCATCGATCTGCTCGCGCCAAGTAGCGAAGCTCGGATAGAGGTGCTCCTGGCCCTTTTTACCTGGACGAATATCGGGTACGGTCTTCCCAAATGTTTTTACGATCTGAAAATCCTGATCGTCGACCCAAACGCGTCCCTGAAAATATCTCTTCTTTCCAACAATGGCTTTAGGCGCGATATCAAAGACATAGGTGTGCAGCTCATCTTGCTTCTGTTGTCCGACGTAAAGTACGTCGTACTCCGGCAACTCATCGCTGGTTAACACAAATGGCAATCTTTGCCGGATATCGTCGAAATCACCCTGGTCCATCTGCAGCCCGCCATTCTCAAGCGTCGACTGCGGGGCGAATACAACGTTCTCGATGTGTTTTCCTTTGTCGTCGAAGAGGACATCAAACACCTGCTGGTATTCACCCTTCACCGTGTTGCCATCGAGCACCTGTACCTTCACGTCTTGCCGGAAGGTGTACTGGTCGCGCGCCTCTTTAAATTCCTTCTCCTTGGCCGCAAAGCGCTTGATGATCTCTTCCGGCGTGATCCCTTTAGGCTCGGACTTATCGAGCTCGCCTTCTTGGGCCCGCACGGGCAGGGAAGTGAGAGCGCAAACGAGAAAGGAAAACAAAAACATCCAGCGCGTGTGGAGTCGTGGTCTCATCTCATCCAGTGTAATGGAAACAGGCTTGCACCATCATGACTGCAGCCTCCGGTTCTCGTTTCCGTGCACGTTGGGTAGGTGCCAAGAACAGGAGACTGCAGTTCTGCCTGTACAGATTAGACGTAAGAATTCGAGCTCAGGTTGCTGAAAAATGTGAGGCCGCTGGCCATTAGCCGTCGGCTCGAAAAATTCTCGTAAAGATTTGTAGAGTGGTCTTGGCGAGATCTCTCGCGTAGGTGCCTGTCGAATACGTCATCCCGACGATCGCGCGTCTTCTCCACCGCGGCGAAAACGCGCTGAATGCCAATCGCCAGCAGCCAAGCGAAGCCTCACAGCCATCACCCGCACCCAGTGCTACACTGCCCGGTTCCGGAGGTCTTGATGCGCCGTTTCTTCGCAATCGTACTCGTCTGTTTTTTTTCAGTCGCCGCGCTGGGGCAAGCCAAACATCCATTCACGTTTGAAGACATGATGAAACTGAAGCGCGTGGGCGAACCTGTGCCGTCGCCTGATGGCAAGTGGGTGCTCTTCAGCGTGGTCGATGTCAATCTTGAAGCCAATACCAAGACGCCGCATATCTGGATTGTCCCCCTGGCTGGAGGACAGGAACGCATTCTTATTTCCGATCAGGACGGGACGCGTCCGCGCTGGGCGCCGGACGGAAAACGATTTGCGTTCATCTCGAACAAAGCGGGCGGATCGCAAGTTTGGGTGGCAGGTTTCGATTCGACGGTTGGTAAGGTCACCAACATCGACCCGCTAACGCACTTTGCCACCGAAGCCGACGGCGAACTCTGGTCGCCAGATGGAAAGAACGTCCTGTTTACCTCGCCGGTCTATCCGGAATGCGATGGCGACTCGCTCAAGGCTCGCGACTGCAATGAGAAGAAACTCGTCGCCTCTGAGAAGTCTAAAGTCAAAGCCCTCATTACAGATCGATTGTTCTACCGTCACTGGAATGCCTACACCGACGGCCGTCGCAGTCACATCTTTGTAATCGCTGCCCCCGAAGCCCCGACTGCTTCCGGCGTTAATCGCCTCCAGGGTCCAACACCAATCCCTCTCGACCTCACGCCCGGCGACTACGACGCGCCACCGTTCTCACTCGGCGGACAGGACAACTACGCGTTCTCTCCCGACGGACAGGAAATCGCCTACGCCTCGAATCACGACAAAGTTGAAGCGACGTCGACGAACAATGACGTGTGGCTCGTGCCGGTGAATGGAGGCCCGGCCAGGAACATTACCGCCGACAATCCCGCGAGCGACTCAACGCCCCTCTACTCTCCCGATGGAAAGTACATCGCCTACCGCGCCCAGCAGCGTCCGGGATACGAGAGCGACCGGTTCCGGCTGATGCTGTACGACAGGAAGACAGGGGAGAAGAAAGGGCTTACAGAAAAAAATGATCGATGGGTCAGCACATTTTCTTGGGGCCATGATTCGCAGTTCATCTACTTCGTTTCAGAAGATCGGGGAGAGTCTCCGATTTACCGCGTGTGGATGCAACCGGGATTACCGATGCCTCTTTTTCAAGTTGTTGTGAGGGGCTACAACGACGATCTTTCTGTAACGAATGACGGCACGACACTTCTCTTCACACGCATGGGTATCGGAGCACCTAATGAAATTTTCTCTGGTTCCCTGTTGCCTCTGGGAGAAGGCGTAATGCCGATGCAAAAGCTGGGCGGGAATTGTCGAGATACAACTGCCGCGGACCCGGCCGCCAAGCCGCCCGAGTGCTTAGGGCCGAATAATTACGGAACCCAACTCACGCACACGAACAGCCCTCTGCTCTCCCAAGTCGCCATGTCCCCGCTCGAATCCTTCTGGTTCGATGGTGCCAACGGCGACAAAGTCCAGGGCTTTCTCGTCAAGCCGCCAAACTTCGATCCCAACAAGAAATACCCTTTAAAGTTCATCATTCACGGTGGTCCGCAAGTTCCCATGGGAGACCAATGGAGCTACCGCTGGAATCATGAACTCTTCGCCGCTGGCGGATACGTCGTCATCTTCATCAACTTCCACGGCTCGCCTGGCTACGGACAGAAGTTCATCGACGCGATCAACGGAGACTGGGGAGGCGCGCCGTTCGAAGATCTGATGAAAGGGCTCGACTACGCCGAGAAGACGTATTCGTTCATCGACAAAGACCGCGAGTGCGCGCTCGGCGCGAGCTACGGCGGATACATGATTAACTGGATCCTCGGCCACACCAGTCGTTTTAAATGCTTGGTTTCGCACGACGGCATGTTCAACACTACGTCCGCGTGGGGCACGACCGAAGAACTCTGGTTCAACGAGTGGGAATTCAAAGGCGCGCCTTACACGAACCGCGAGATGTATGACAAGTGGTCTCCGCACCTGAGCGCTACGAATTTCAAAACGCCCACGCTTGTCGTCCATGGACAACTCGACTACCGCCTCGACGTGAGCGAAGGCTTCCAGCTCTTCACCACGTTGCAACGCCAAGGCATCCCCTCGAAAATGCTCTACTTCCCAGACGAAGGCCACTGGGTGCTCAAGCCGCAGAACTCGCAGCTCTGGTACAAGACAGTGAATGACTGGGTGGATCAGTGGCTTAGACCGAGTAGCCGGTAATTGCAGGACAGCGGCGCCCTTACTTCTGGGAGATATTGTAATATAAATATATTATAGCTAGTTATAATAAATGAATTCTGCGTCCAAACCGGATTGATCTGTCGCGCTTTCGCCGGACAGCGCTGAAATGCGCTTGCGTTCGCCGTGTAGAGTGCCGTTTACTGGCGATTAGAGGCTCGTAGAGGAACATCTAAACCCCCGGATGGCCCAAGGTGCCACCCACATCGCAGGAGGCGCTTAGAACGCGTTTAAACGCGAAAAGGCACCTGTGGCGGAAACATGCCATGCAGATCACGATCCCGAAAGCTAAAGCTTCTTGAAAGCCTGGGATGGCATAATCCCCTTACTCCTCCCGGCGTCGCCGATCCGCGAGCGCTGCTGGAACCCGCTGCAAATGTTCCGGCAGTGGGTTCGTCGCCGCGGGTCTCATGGGCCATGCGGATTGCAAGGTGACATTCATCTGGGCCAGGCCGGTAGTTATTTTGGCATCGGCCTGGAGTGGGCCCGACAGGCTTCCGGGCGTGGGAATGACAGTTGCAATTCCATCGGCGTCAGAGATGGCAGTAAGCCTGGTCGTGCCCAGCACTACCGGCATCGTGTGATGTCCGGAAGTGGACTCCCCGCCGTTCGTCTCACCATCATCGTGTACGGGACGCATCCAGGTGAAATCAAAGACGACGGCTGCTCCGCGCACAGGGTTTGCGGGAGACCCCGCATCGGTGACGCGTACGCTGAGCGGACGGAACGCTTGGTTGACCGCGATCATCTGTCCACTGCCTGCGACTGATTGCAGGCGCAAGTTTGCTGAAGAGACCGAGTAGATTTCGAAAGTCTTGCAAACTGTAGTTCCTGACGTGACGCAGGCAACTACGTCGGTTTCGCCGGTGACATTGTCGATGTGTAGAGTCGTCGAAGCGTATCCGGAAGCGTTCGTGCTCGTGCTTGGTGGAGTAAGAGTTCCCGATCCGCGGGTGAACTGGAATGTAACCGTCTTCGATTTGATCGGAGCGCCATTGCCAACTACTCGGCCGGTCAGCGAGAGATCGACGGTTGCGCCCGCCGGCACGCGCTGATATTGCGAAATCAATCCGAGGTCGAGCGCCGCTGCGGAACCCTGTACGGTCGTTTGCACGGACTTTGGCGGAGCGTACGACGCGGGCGCGAGCGTCGCGGTAACCGTGTCCGCCCCGGCAGCGAGCAGCGTGACCCGCGTCCACGCTTCGCCGTTCTCGTCGCTGAGCGCCGCGCACGTTCGTACCAGGTTGCAAGCGCTCAAAACCGCACCTGGTCCGCCGTCCCATGCGATGGTTGCGCCTTCGACCGGCATGCCGTCGATTCCTAGCGCGCGAACGCGCACCGGATTCGCGGTTTCTGTGCCAACGGGAGTGATTGGATTTCCGCCCGACAAGAGTTGCAGAGTGTCACTGCTGCTTGCGCCAAGCGTAAGCGCATCAGTCATGGTGGTGAATGATCCAGTCGCGGAGTCGGTGATCACGATGGTGCCGGTGCCGTCCTTCGCAAAGACCGGCGCGGTGACGCTCATCTCGTTCGGCGATACGGCGAGCACGGTAGCGTTGACCCCTGCGACGGTGGCCGTCATGCCCGGACGAAATCCAATTCCGCGAACGGTGAGAGGTGTTCCTCCTTCGAGTCCGATTCGCACCGGGCTGACTATGTGCGCATATAGAACTCGGGCGTGATAGCGAAAGTCCGGACGCGCGTCACCGCGCTGGTCGGCGACCGCCAATCGATAAACACCGTCCTGACTGATGAGCGCGTCCAGGCGCGTGAGTCCTGTGGTGCTCGTGTTGAATGCGGATGGAGTTCCCGCGGGCGCAGGTGCACCCGTGCCATCCGGCAGCGCCCACATGCCTGCCACCGGAAGAAGTTTGGTTTGAACGGGCGCGCTGTGCTCGTCGAGCGCGGTGAGCTCGACCGATAGTGTGCGGTTCGCCAAAGCGTTAAGTTGAAAAAAATGCGCGGTGGTCTCGCCGCTCAACCATCCGACCCAGTCGCCGCCGCGCGGCAACGGGATAGGAATGTTGTAGGTCGAACCAGCGCCGATTTGATTCTGGGGAACGGCACCGTCGCGCATGACGATGTCTCGCGAGATATCGCCGCCGCGGGTAAGTGTGACGACGACTGGATCGAATACGCCTGAAGGAACAACCTGCCACGGCGCATATGGGCCAACTCCCGTGGAAAAACTGTCGAGCGCCTCGACGCTCAAGTGAAATTGAGCCGAATCTGCGCCGGCAGGGATCTCGAGTCCGGCCAGATCAAAATAACCTTCACTCGCAACGTCGTTCGATCCGAAACGATCAAAACGTTGTCCGGCCGCGTTGGTGTAACCGTTGACGATGTTTCCCCCGATGGCCGCGTATCCAAATCCAGAAACGGACGAAGCCGCATAGCGTCCCGATGGTTGGCCCGGTGTGTCGATTCGGCGTGCGATGACATTGACTCCAGTCATCGGTTGAGTCGGATTTCCCGCCGAATCGGAAAAATACACCGAGCCGTGAATGCGCCCCGTGGTTGTCGCGAGGAGTTGCTTGCCCGAAAACTCCGTAAGGTTGGATGGCGTAACGGGATACAGACGCGAGATGGCAGCGCGGTCGTCCATTTTCAGCGAGTCGGGATCGGAAATGCAGCGCGAGATGGGCGTGCATCCGGGCGGATCGAAATTGTGCATGAGCGGGAATCCCGCGTAATCGTCAGTCGTCGGCACTGGGTGGCGGGTGATGACGTTGTTGTTGAGTTGCGACCAGTCGAGGCCGAGCACACGCCCGAGGCTGCGGACGAGGTGGTACTTCAAATCCGGAAGAGAAGACGCTGTCGCCGCGCAAACGCCGTTGATGACAACGAGCGCATGCGCGAGATGGCCGTCGGTCGAGTAGGCATCGGTGCCTCCGAAAACTGAATTCGAAGAACAGTAAGCAGAATCGCCTGCGCCTTGCCCAAGCAGAGCGTTAGTCACCGCTCCGTCCGCGTCGTATACGATCGCGAGCGGTTTGTCGGTAGCAGTCGGCTGAATGTCAGCTGGAATCGTGTAAGTACCGTCGGGATAGCCAGTGACGTTCGTGGCGTTGACGTCTTCGCTGAGTTGCCCCGTTTGTGTTGCAGAGAGTGCAGCGGTCGAGACCGATGTCCAGCGGGAAAATGCGTCAGCGACGAACGCATCGGCAGCAGCAGCCGGAAGCTGCGCGCTCAAGTCGCCGAGATCCGTGTAGTAGTGGACCCCGCCTCCGGCCCAGGCAAGTGGTTGTCCTTGGACGCTGGCATTGAAGTAGCTAGCTCCGGCAACGTGTGCGGGTCCACCAGCGTGTGCGAGTTCGACAAAGAGAATTACGGCAAGACCGAGAAGCACGAGGAGCGCAAAGGTCCAGAGATGTTTGAAACCTCGGTCTGGTGGGACACTCAGGGTGCCCTTAGCCGGGTGCACAATGCGCGTGTGGAAGTGAAAGTCGGCCATATCAGTTCTCCATGGCGCTGCGCACGGTTTGCCGGAATGCTCGCGAGGTGATTGCGTGACACACGGCAGGTATGCGCCCGATGAAGGCCCGGGACATGCGTGGTCCTGAAATTGGATCAACTACGATCCGACCACCGTCGTCTACGGGAAATCGCCCCATGTCTCCCGCGACCGGGCTGGTGAGCCCGAGGCGGCTCGGCGGGTAGAGAAACAGTGCTACGTGTTCGCCGATGCGATAGCGGTCGTTAGAAGTCCATAGACCGGCCCATTCGCGAATGCAGAGAGTGGATCCGGTCGTTGCGCCACGTAATCCCTCATCCACGTGAAATTGGACTTCAACAACGTCGAGCTGATTGGGGCGCCGGGACGGAACGCGCACGATCGAAGTCACTGTGCCGCGGAAGATAGTTGCGGCTGCGCGCGATGCGATACGGATGCGATCAAAGCCGGGTGAGGAAGCAGGCACCGTTTGCGCTGCGACGTTTAGCGACACTGCAAGGCACGCGTACGCGATGCACAGACGTCTGGACATGTCATACCTCTAGATTGTTGTGGACGCGTGTCAGGGAGAGACTCAGGTTAGGCGGGTACCCATCGCTCCGCAGTGCGGACGGTCACGGTGAAATGTGATTGCCTGGAAGTCGGCTCGTTTGCGTTCCACGCCAGATCCCTCGCCGCGCTGGAGAGGAGGCGCGGTCTTCGGGATGATGTCTTCTAAAAGGGATCGACGCGAGACGGGTCCCGTTGCGGTAAACTCCTGCGCATGAATTTACTTCGCATCGGTTGCGTGTGTTTAGTTTTGCTGGTAAACGCGGTTGCTCAGAATGCTTCAACGGTGGCGTCTGCGTCGCATGGTCAGGTGCGGTCGCTCAAGATCACGATTCTTTCCACCATGCTGGCAGATCGTGGTATCGGCGAATGGGGATTCGCCGCGCTCGTCGAGGCTGACGGCAATCGCATACTCGTCGACACCGGAGCACGTCCGCAGACTGTACTTGCCAACGCTCGTGAACTCAAAGTCGACCTGAGCAACGTCAAAGATGTAATTCTCACGCACAATCATGAAGATCATACCGGTGGGCTGCTTACGCTTCGCAACGAATTCATGAAAACAAATCCTGCCGCACTTTCGCGCGTGCATGTCGCGAAGGGCATTTTCTACAGCCGGCCAGGGAAGGATGGCGAGGGGAACTCGATGATCGCCACCCGCAAGGAATATGAAGCGACCGGTGGAACCTTCGTCGAGCACGATCAGGCGGTCGAGTTGTTTCCTGGCGCGTGGCTGACCGGACCGGTGCCGAGGCCCTTTCCGGAGCGCAACTGGAGCGTGAGCGGGGAAGTTGTAACACCGGCAGGCAAGGTCGAGGACACGATCCCCGAAGATCAGTCGCTGGTGCTCAACTCGCCTCAAGGGCTCGTCCTGGTTACAGGGTGCGGCCACGCGGGGATCATCAATACGCTCACGTTCGCTGAAAAGGAATTTCCGAAGACGCCGGTGCTGGCGGTGGTCGGAGGCGTGCACTTATTTCCCGCGACGGAGACGCAGGTGGACTGGACAGCGGACAAGATGAAGGAGTTCGGCCTTTCCTATTTCGTTGGAGCACATTGCACGGGAATTGATAGCGTGTTTCGGATTCGCCAGCGATTAGGGTTGACGCGAAAATCCGCCGTGGTCGGCGCCGTAGGAGCTACTTTTGTGTTGGGCGAAGGAATTCACCCGGGGATGCTTGCGCAATAGCTTTGCTACTTGACGTCCTGCTCGAACGTCAAACTGACGGGCTGCATTGGAATCGCCTTGAAGGATTTGCCTTTCAGCAGTTGTTGCTGGTCGTCCACGCTCTTTTCCCATGACGCGAAGCTGACGCTTAGCGAGGCCATCGCTGAGCGGATGGTCTGCGTAATTGTGATGACGTCTTGTACGCTCGAAATCGCGCCTATCGGACTGAAACCCGACATTGCGATATCGACGCTCGCGTTTGTGATGTTGTATGCCATTTTGAATTTCTCTCCGCCACTCATGCCCTCCGTACCGAGTTTTGAATCTTCGAGTCCGGGATAGCGAACGAACAAGCGGGTGTAGTTGTTGGCAAAGCGTCTGGCCTGCGGTCCTTCAATCGGCGTAAACGACGGTAAGTAGATCGGAGCCAGGCTGAGCTCCTGCTGCACGAGTTTCAGTTTCAGCAAACCTTTGTCTGTTTCGACCTTCTTGATATCGGTGAGATTCAGATCGAGCGAATCGAATTGAGGTTGTCGGACAGCAGCGGGTTCCACGACCAAGTCGCCGAGTCCGTCGTCCCCTGCTGGCTTCGCGGGAGGTGTGGCGTTACCCTTTTTGTCATACGACGATAAAGAAATGAAACGCAGACGGTCGCGACTCAATTCGCACTTAACAGCCTGATCCTGCTTGTGGCCGCGCATCTCAGCGTAAAAGGAAACCGGAAGGCCCTGGCTGGCCACTACGTCGAAGCTCCGCATCGCCCATTGACCGTCGTTTGCCTGCAGAAAAACCAGACCCATCAGTTCGTTGGCCTCGGCCCCGAGTGGAAACAACGCTAGCGCAACCTGGAGATGCGCACTTGCGCGCGAAAGCTGCTGCTGCGCATAAGGATAGGGAATTGCGAATCCACCAACTCGATTTCGGGCTTTCGCCTCTTCTTTCTTTTTCGCGTGCGCGCGGCGTACACGGAGTGCGCTGCGGTTCTCGGATCCGTTGAAACTCAACTTGAGCGATCGGCTAAACAGATCGGCAACGATGTCTTCAGTGGCGTCGACTTCTTCGTCATACTTCGTTCGTTTCGCTTCCAGGGTGGAAAGATGGAGGTCGGCTTCATCTTTGGCGGCCTGTTCGGAGGCCAGCTGACGGAATCGAGTCAGGTGCTCGCGTGCGCGATCAATATCGCCGATCGCTTCGTAGTAGAGCGCGAGTTTCCAGGTGGTGAGCGGGAACTCCGGAGCCAGTTCGCGAGCTTTGGCCAGATCGGCTACCGCGCGATCATACTTACGTTCGGAAAGTTCACCGTAGGCGGAGGCATAGAGTCGCCGAACCTCAATCCCATTCTGACCCGGTAGTGTGAGCAGCGATTGCAGTTCGGCAATGCGGGTGCGGGTTTCGTCTGCATCGAGGGCGGTCGGGGCGGCTTCTAAATACTTCCCCAACAGGCGGACGGCTTCAGTGGCGCGTCCGTTGGTTTCTGCACAATTGGCAAGGTCGAACAGTGCGGACGGACTGGTCGTTAACACGCTCTTCAATTCGCCAAGTGAGTTGCAAAGACTCGCGCGGTGACGGTTATTCGTACCGCTACTGGTGCGAGCTGGAGCGGTGGAAGCCGAAGCTGCCGGGGATGGTTTGGAGGCGGGCGAAGGGTCGGCGTCGGTCGCTGATGTCTCTTCGCCGAATTCATCGTCGAGCGATGCTTCGAGGCCGATACTGTCGACGAGATGATTGAGTCGGTTGATGCGATCTTTGTCGGAATCTTTCGCGGAGATGCCGTTCTCCCCGGTGGTAAACAGCGCCATCAGTTGCGCCATCTTCTGTTTTTGTTTCGGATCTGCAGTGCCAAGCCTTGCCTTACTGAGGTAGACGACCGCTTTACCCCGGTCGCCGAGTTGGTAGTAACAAAGTGCGAGATCGTAGGAGATTTGCGCAAGAAACGCTTGGAATTTCAGGCTCTCTTCGAGGACAGCGGCGGTTTCCTTAAATTTGCGTGCTTCGTAGAGCCGTTTCGCATCGCTGAGGTTGTCCTTGACGCGCTTGTGAATCTGTTCATCGAGGTGCTTGAGCGCCTCGGTGACGTCTTTCGTCTCGATGAGTGCTTGCGATTCCGCGTATCGGGCCCGTGCCTCAGCGAGATGCCCGGATTTTTCGAGCGTTTCAGCCTCGGCCGTGATGGCCTTGACCTGTGACTCAAGCTCTTTCTTCTGGGTCTTCTCCAAGTTGTCGGCGTGCAGGCTGGAACAAAACAGAAGGAAGGAGACGAGGGAGGTCGCGTAAGAGCGCATGAGCCCCTTTCAAGAAACATCTGGAACGCGTTCATCTGTTGCCAGGGTCGCCTGCAGTCAAGGAGCCAAGCCCTGCGGGGTCAGAGCGTGATTTCATGCTGGACTCGACTGTCGTGCTCCTTCCCGGTAAATGGGAAGGCGAGGGATTGAAAGTGCGTCGTGCTGTGACGCATCTTAGCACCAAACGCTGCTTGCGCAGGCAGGTGTTCGCACGGAAGAGCCGGGAACATTCGCTCCATCTCCGGTGTCTGTCGGCTGTAAACAGGGGTGCGGACATGATTTCTGTGAGACGAGCAGTTTTTCTGGCCTTGGTGTGTCTAGGAACCGCGTTGTGTGGGTTTGCCCAGAGTCTTTCCACAAAGCCTGAGGAGCAGGTTGCGCAGT
>Ga0157372_10006639_pt1 | contig 12315 bp, 9 predicted proteins | sample C55metaG_FD_115307 | JGI IMG/M metagenome (GOLD analysis project Ga0157372, IMG submission 115307) | Corn rhizosphere microbial communities from Kellogg Biological Station, Michigan, USA - C5-5 metaG | ecosystem: Host-associated > Plants > Roots > Rhizosphere > Soil | place: USA: Michigan... | reverse complement strand
TGATCTCCGCACGCAGCGCCTCCTGTTTGCGGTTTGCGTCCGGCAGATACGCTTCGTTGAAGGCGAACAAGCCTGTCGCAATCACAGCCGCGAGCGCCAGAATCGGAGCGACCACGCGATACAAGCTGATTCCGGTTGCCTTCATCGCCGTCAGCTCCGATGTCCTGTTTAGTGAACCGAACGTGATCAGCACCGCAAGGAGCGAGCACAACGGAGTCACCTGGGAGACGATAAATGGGATCAGGTTGAACAGGTACGCCCCGACCACCACAAATGGCGTCTGGTTGCGCACGATATCGCCCATCAGCTCGAAGAAGGTGAAGACGATGTAGAGCAGCGCAAAGGACCCGAGCGACATCAAAAAATTGCTCGCGTAGCTGCGCATTACGTACTCATCCAACAGCAGCGGAAAGCTTGTCCGAAACATCCGTCGCATGCGCTGGACGAGCCCGCGCGCCGGTTCTGGATCGGAAAATTGCGATGACTGGTTCGTGGCCTGTACCGCGTCCGCATCCTCGCTCTTCACGAGTTGCAGAACCAATCCCTTAAGCGGCCGTCCGAACGAGGCTGCTGCGTTGTTGAAGAAATTCAGCAGGAAACCGCCGCCGGCGAGTTGCCTCAAGAGCACCAGGCCGAACAGCGCAAAGAAGATGTTCGCCGCCCACACCCCCATAAACGGCGAGACCTTCCCATTCTTCGCAAACGCCAGGCCAACGTTGAACATCAGGTAGTACGCGAAGACCACCAGCAGCGTCAGCACAAAACCCGTGCTCTTGCCGCCGCGTTTCGAGGACAAACCCAGAGGCACACCGATCAGCATCAACACCAGGCAGGCAAATGGATAGGCAAGCCGCCGATTCAGCTCGATCTGCGCGATCCTTGCATCCGCAGGCTTGCCGCCGGGTGCCCGTGCCCGGTCCAACAACCGCCGTACGGATTGCGCGTACAGCGGCGTGTCCACTCGCGAGATATGGGTGTCATCCTGCGAGTTCGGCTGCAGCGCCTCATCAAGAGACTCGAAGGCTTGGAACTCGTACTGGTCTGGGTCCGTCTGCGAGATCTGGTGCAGGTTCCCATCCAGCAGGTGCACTCGGGTCGTCTGCGCGTCTCCGCGCCCGGAGGTGGAAACGATAGCCTTATCCGCGGTTGTGATGTTCGGATTCGCCGGTTGCGTCAGGTCGGCCAGGAAGACATGCGTCCACACCGCCGCGCCCGCAGCAGGCCGCTCATCCTGTACGTACAGCACGTAATTCTTGAAGTCTTCGTAGAAGACGTGCGGCTGAATCTGGAACGCCGCCTGCGATGTCTTAAGCTGGTCCTCCATACGCAGCAGGTCTGCCGCGCCATGCGGGGCAAAGTAGAGCGTATTGATCAGGCCCAGCCCCAGCGCGCTGAACGACACAATCGAGACGATCTTCACAAACGAGACCGCGCCGATCCCACACGCGCGCATTGCCGTAATCTCAGAGTCGGCGGCGAGCCGCCCTAGCCCCAGCAGCACACCGGCCAGCACAGCCGTGGGGATCGTCACCGTCAGTGTGCTCGGCAGCAGGTCGCCAAAGATGCGCAGCGCATCTATCAACGAGGCGGAGTCCCGCACCAGTAGTTCAATGATCTTCGACATGTCCCGCATGAACAGCACGAACGTGAACAACAGTCCACCGAGTGCTGCGTACGACAGCACTTCGCGAAGAACATAGCGGGTGAAGATACGCATACGGGCTCAGTTTGAGTGTAGCGCGCCCGTTTGTCCGCTCAATATCTGGCGTGTTCGCCCTCGCGCCAACAAGCCTAAGTCGCTCAGGTGTGCAAGTGCCGGGCGGTCTTGTCCGCACCGTTCCGGGGGATAGATGCTTCCGGATCGCTGCAGTCGCCTTCGATACAGACGCAGCGCAGAATGCCGAAGACCACGGCGACGCTGATCCCGATCAGCAGGTACATCAAGGCATGGCCAAGGTGGCCTGTCACGTACGGAAAGAGGAACAAACCGACCCCTGCATAAATCAGGACGGTGAAGATTCTACGAACTGTGCAACGACTCATAGCGTGCCTCCCCGCCAGGAAGACAGCGGCCTCCCATCGCCGGGCGGCATAAGTCTACCTCGGGGCATATCGCGTTTTCCAGAGGATTTTCGCAGCCGGATCAAGCCCTCCGGGGCAGCTCTGCTAGGGATTCGCCACGAACCTGTAGCCAACCCCCCGGACGGTGAGCAGGTGTTGCGGATTGCCTGGATCGTCCTCGATATACCTCCGCAACCGGACGATGAAGTTATCGATCGCCCGGGTGTCCGTGTCTTCATGGACGCGCCACACCTGCTCCAGGATGTCCTTCCGCGAGACGATCTGGCCTTCCCGCTCCGTCAGGTACCGCAGCAGGTCCGCCTCCATCACGGTCAGGTGCGTGATCCGATTCGGCGCAACCAGTTCCAGTGCATCGAAGCGGATCGTGCGCCGGTTGAACGTGTAAGTGTCGGACGCCGCCGGCGCCGGCTGCTGCTCCTGCCACGCCGTTCTGCGCAGCAGCGACTTGATCCGGGCCAGCAGAATGCTTAGCTCGAACGGCTTTGGCAGGTAATCGTCTGCCCCGGCTTGCAGGCCTTCCAGCACCTCCTCCGGTCGCGATCGCGCCGTCAGCATCAGGATCGGCGTATACCGCTGGGCGGCGCGCAGCCTGCGGGTAATGTCGAACCCGTCGGTCCCAGGCAGCATGCAGTCCAGCACGATAATGGCGATTCGCGCTTGCCCGGTCAGCGGAGCGTCCAGCAGATACGCGAGCGCCGCATCGCCGTCCGCCTCGTGGTGTGTCCGGTAGCCCTCGGCCTCTAGGTTGAACAGCACACCCTTAGCAAGGTGCTCTTCATCCTCCACCAGCACGACCAACGGCGAGGTCTCGTTCACTGCGAGGCCTCCGCCTGTGCGCGTCTGACCACCGACTCCGCGGGCAGGGAAGACGCGATCGGCAGAGTCATGGCTATCGTCGTCCCCTGATTCAGCCCCTCGCTGCTGGCGGTCACGTTTCCACCGTGCTGGTGCGCAATGCTGCGCACCAGGAAGAGCCCGATGCCGGTCCCTTTCGTCTTTACCGCCATACGGCCGGGGACGCGATAGAAGCGCTTGAAGATTTGCTTGTCCTGCCCCGGCGGCAGGCCCACGCCCCGGTCCCGTACCGTCAGCCGCACTTGTGCGAAGTTCACGATCCCGAGCGAGCAGCGCACGTGCACCCCATTGGGCGAGTACTTCACCGCGTTGTCCAGGATGTTCAGGATCGCCGTGCGCAGGTCCTCCGCGATGCCGCGCACCCGCAGCCTTACGTCACCAGGCACCGGTTCAAGCTGCACAGTGTCTTCCGGCAGATGGTAACGCTCGCGCGTGATCGCGATACAGTCAGTGACAATCGGCGCCAGTTCGAGCAGAGTGCGGTTCTGATGACGACGGCGGACGTTCAGCTCGCCGGCCTTCAGCACCTGCTCCACGGTCGAGAGCAGGCGGCCGGTATCGGCCAGCATGATGCGGTAGAAGTCCTGCCGCTGTTCCTCCGGCAGATCGCGCCGCTGCAGCGTCTCGAGGTAGAGGCGGATGGAAGCGATGGGCGTCTTGAGCTCATGTGTTACGGCATTCAGGAACGAGTCCTGCTTCTCGTTCCGCCTCACCTCGCGCACGAGGAAGACCGTGTTAAGAACTACGCCGGTCACCAGCAGCGTCAGCAGGATCAGGCCAAGGACGAACAGCATGATGCTGCGCGTCAGAATGATCCATGGGATGTAGAACGCGACCAGCCCGCCGACGATCAGCACGCCCAGCGTGATGGCTAATGCGATTGCCCCGCGTCTGCGCGTGATGTTCATGGCGTGAAGAAAGTATAGTTGCGGGGGAGGTGGTAACGATGGATCGACGGGATTTGATGAAGAGCCTGGGCATGGCCGCGATGATGCCCATGCTGGCTACAACGGAAGCAGCAGCTCAGGATGGGGGAGTAACCGCAGACACGGTGTATGAGCTGCGCATCTATCACTTGAACGAGGGCAAACAGCCGCTCATCCTGGACCGCTTTCGCACCAAGGAGACCAAGCTCTTCGAGCGGCATGGCATGCACGGCGTCGCCTATTGGATTCCCACCGATGAACCGCTCGCGGGACGGACGATCGTCTACATGTTGCGGCACAAGAGCCGCGATGCTGCGAACGAGAGCTGGAAGGCGTTCCGCGCCGATCCGGAGTGGGTGTCCCTCAAAGCCGAGTCCGAGAAGGACGGCGTCTTCGTCAAGCAGGCCGACTCTACGTTCCTGAAGCTGACCGACTTCTCGCCGAAGATCTAGCGCTGGTACGGGTAGTACCCTGCCGGAACCGAATAGTGCGGCGGATCCCACAATAAAGCCCAGAGGAACAGCGCAAGCCAGCCGATGACCGTCCACCCGATGAACGCGTTCACCAACAGCGGCCAGAGGATTTCGTGGCCACGGCGTCCTGCAATTACGGTGGGCACGAAGTACAGGAGGGTGAGAACGGAGAGTGTGATCATCGGCTGCCTCGGTGTTGGTTTCGACCGGCACCAGCATAGACGCAGGTTCCCCTGGGCGAGTTCCACCGATTTCGGTTCTCTTTGACGATATGAATTCCTCCTCTCGCCGTATGTTTCTGCAGGGCTCGGCTGCCGTCGCCGGGCTGGCGCTTCACCCGAAGCTCTGGGCCTTCGCCGGTGAGACGCCGGTTGCCACGACGACTGCGGGTAAGATCAGCGGCTACACCGAAGACGGCATTCACATCTTCAAGAGCGTGCCTTACGGCGCAGATACTGCGAAGACTCGCTTTCAACCTCCCGCGCCGCCGGAGAAGTGGAGCGGCGTCAAGGAGTGCGCGCGGTTCACTACGATGGCTCCGCAGCTTGTGCCGACACGCGGTGCACGGAACACGTCTCCGACCGGCAACATGCCGACGTCCGCGTCCGGGGTGCCCGGTGGGCCTTCCGACGCCGGCGTTCAGAGCGAGGACTGCCTTCACCTCAACGTCTTCACGCCTGCGCTCCGCGATGGCAAGAAGCGTCCGGTGCTGTGTTACTTGCATGGCGGCGCGTATAACAACGGGACCGTGAACAACGACCTCTACGACGGCCGCCGGCTTTGCCAACGCGGGGATGTCGTCGTCGTGACCGTCAACCATCGGCTGAACGCCTTCGGGTACATGTACCTGGGCGACCTCTCCCCGACCTACGCGAAGTCCGGCAACGCGGGGCAACTTGACCTGGTGCTGGCGCTCGAGTGGATCAAGAACAACATCGGCGATTTCGGGGGCGATGCATCGCGCGTGCTCATCTTCGGGCAGTCGGGAGGCGGCGCGAAGTGCGCGGCATTGATGGCGACGCCGGTGGCGCACGGGCTCTTCCATCGCGTGCTGACGATGAGCGGTCAGCAGATCAAGGGCGCGTCCATTGAGATTGCCGCTGGCCGTGCCAAAACGGTGCTGGAGAAGCTTGGAGCGGCGGGCCTCAAGGGCAAAGAGCTTGAGGCGAAGCTGAACTCTGTATCCATGGAACAGATCCAAGAGGCGGCGCGGGCCGTGAGCGGTGACTGGCTGCCGGTGGTCGATGGCGTGGTTCTTCCGCGGAATCCGTTCGATCCCGATGCCCCGAAGCTCTCGGCGGCGGTGCCGATGATTCTGGGGAATGTGCATGACGAGACCATGGTGTCGGCGCCGGGCGGCGGCGCGATCACCTGGCAGAACGCTGCGCAGGTCTTGGATGCCGCCGTGCATCAGTACCTTGGGCCGGTCACGGCGGAGGAGGCGGTGCTGGAGTTCCGGCTTATACACCCGGACTACTCGCCGCAGCAGGTGTGCATTGCGGCGGCGACCGCGTTTCGCGCCTGGCCGGGGCAGCGGATGGAGGCTGAGCGGCGGGCCGCCGATCCCGAGAGCCAGCCTCGGACGTGGGTCTACCAGATGAACTTCACCGGCGCGAACGGCCGGGCGATGCATACCATCGACATCCCGTTCCTGTTCGACAACATCGCGTACGCGAAGGGCCAGATCGGGTCGGCGCCGGAGCAGTTGGAGGCGGCGAACGCTCTGGCGGCGATCATGTCACAGATGCTGATCACCTACGGCCGGACGGGCAATCCGAACGGCGACGATCCGGGGCGGAAGCCGACGCAGGACGGGAAGCTGCCGTACTGGCCGGCGTATGAACTGACGCACCGCTGGACCATCATGTGGGAGCGGTCTCCTCGGGTGGAAGACGATCCGCGCGGGGCGGAGCGGCGGTTTGCTGAACAGTCGCACTATCATCAGGCCGGCACGCCGTTGCCGTAACGTTTTTTCTTCTAAAATCTTTAGAATCAATACCGGGTTTTCAAAATATTGAAAACAGGCTAGTTGCAGGTAAAATATTGAAACGATGACATTTACGGACCCTAGAAAGGCGAGAGCCCTGCACATTGCAGGGCTCTCTGATGTTTTGTTCTCTATTTTTAGTATAGCAGGTTGCAGATAACTGGCGTCGATCTTGATCTCTCACAAAATCAAGTGTCTACGGCGGGAAGGGCTTGACAAGATTTTCTGTGGAAAACGGTGATGGCGAGTCAGCCTGAGGGATGAGCAGAACCGGTGATATGCTCGGCGCGATGGGATACGAACTGGATTCACAGGGATGGGAGCGGCTGCGTGCGCTCTATGCGCAGATGTCGAACGGGGAGCTGCTGGAGATGGCGGCCGCGCCGGATGAGCTAACGGACATGGCACAGCAGGTGCTTCGTGGCGAGATGACGAGCCGGAACTTGAAGCTGGACGCTGGTTCCGGTGGGGTGACAGAGCGCCGTTGGGCAGCCGACTCGTTCGTGGATGCCGGTTCGCGCTCGGGAGGATCATCGGTGGTTGCGGGAGTGATGGGCGGCACTCCAGTCATGGACGAACCGCACGCCAGCGACGAACATCCGGGCGAAAGTTACCTGATCGTGTTTCACGATGCGATTCAGGCGGGTCAGGCGTGTGAGGCGTTGGAGGCCGCGGAGATATGGTTTCGGCTCGAGGACATCTCAGCACCTCCAGCCGATGGCGTGTATTCCGGGCCGGTTGTGGGATTAAGGGTTTCGGTGAGGACCGGTGACCACGACCGGGCCGTCAGCGAGCTGCGAAAGAAGATGGGGCTTTTTCCGTTGTCGGAGGTGACGGAACCAGATCCGGTGGTGGATGACGGGACGGTGATGGCGGTTGGATTCTTTGGGCGGCGCGAGGATGCGTCGGCTGTCGCTGCGGCGCTGCAACAGGCGGGGATCTGGCAGCGGATTTCAGAGAATCCGAATGGGAGTGCGGAGAACGAGGACGCGTGGCTGCTCGAGGTGAGGGAAGTGGATCTGGCGCGGGCCGGGGATGTGGTGGAGAAGGCACTGGGGATGGCGTGAAGGGTCGGTTCGCATCAAGGTGCGGGTTCTGGCTCAGGAGGAAGAACCGACATGGACAGCGGTGACCGTCAGAGCACGAATGCATCAGAACCAACCCGACGCGAGTTTGTGCAGCAATCCGTGGCAGTGGCGGGCGCGGCCTGGGCGGCATCGGCGAATCTTTTGCATGCGCAGCCTGCACCTGGGGTGAAGAAACCAAACCTGCTCTTCATTTACGGAGAGGGGCATCGGCCGGACTGTCTCTCGATTGCCGGGCACTCGATTCTGAAGACGCCGAATCACGACCGCATTGGACGGGAGGGTGTTCGGTTTACCAACGCATTTTGTACGAACTCACTTTGTGCGCCGGCGCGGTCTTCAGTTCTCACGGGAATGTACTCGAAATCGACCGGAGCTCTGGACAACAAGGATATCGAGAAGCCGCTCGACGTCCCGTACTTCACGGACATGCTGCAGGACGCTGGGTACGAGATTGCGCTGGTCGGGAAGGCGCACTGCCGGGCCGGAGCGAAGGACCGTAAGTGGGATTACTACTTCGGATTCAACTCGCCCGCGACGAACTACTACCGACCCGTGTTCGCAGAAGGACGCAAAGGCGTGGTCGGTCCGGGCAAGGCTTATGACGGATATGCGGATGAAGTAGCGCTGGAGAAGGCGCTGGCGTGGTTGGCTGAGCCGCGCGAGAAGCCGTTCTGCCTGCTCTTCTGGCCGCAGACGCCCCATGCGCCCTTCTATCGCGCCCGACGGCATCTCGATTTGTACAACGGGGTCGCGATTCCGAAGCCATTGACGTTCGATGACGATCTGAAAGGCTGGCCGGGCAAGCCGAAGGCCTTCATTGAAGCCAAGAACAAGATCGGCACCTACGAGAACCCAGATGCGACACGGTCACTCGAAGAAATGGTGAAGGACTACTATGCGGGGCTGGTCGCGGTCGACGACATGATCGGCAGGCTGGTTCACCATCTTGAGGACAGAGGCATCCTGGACGATACGGCGGTTGTGCATTCCTCGGACCACGGATATTTTCTCGGCGAGTTCCGCTGTTTCGACAAGCGGCTGATGCACGAGCCTTCGATCCGCGTGCCGATGATGATTCGCTACCCGAAGCTGGTGCAGCCGGGAACGGTTAAAGAGGAGATGGTGGTGGATCTGGATATTGCGCCGACTCTTCTTGAGATCGCCGGTGTTCCGCCGCGGGCGGAGATGCAGGGGAAAAGCCTGATACCACTGGCTCAGAACGCCGGCGCGCCATGGCGCAAGGAATGGTTCTATGACTACTACGAGTATCCGGGCAACGAAGATGTGCGGCCGCACCACGGCATCCGGACGGAAACGCACAAGCTGATGCACTACTACACGGTGGAAGAGTGGGAGATGTACGACTTGTCGAGTGACCCGGAGGAGCGGAACAATCTTTATGGGAATCCGGCACACGCGGCTACTGAGCAGAAGTTGAAAGCTGCGCTTGAACGGCTCGCGGCCAGCATCCCGGAGCGGCGCGCCGGGTGACCGCGGAAGGACAAAGGCCGTCTCGAACGAGACGGCCTTTTGGTTTGCAACAAAGTTGGGGGAGGGCTGTTTAGGCGCCTGCGGGCTTCGGGTTCTTGGGATCGAACTTGGCGATCTGGACTTTTTCTGCCAGGCCGATCTTCGAGAGGAACCAGATGCCGTAGTAGTTGATGTCGAGCTCGTACCAGGCGAGGCCGTGGCGGGCGCTGACCGGATGGGCGTGGTGGTTGTTGTGCCAGCCCTCGCCGCCGGTGAGCAGAGCGACCCACCAGGAGTTGCGGGAGTCGTCCTTGGTCTCGAAGCGGCGGCTGCCGAACATGTGAGTGGCGGAGTTGACCAGCCAGGTGGCGTGAAGGCCGACGCAGACGCGAAGGAAGGTTCCCCAGAGCATCATGCCGACGGCACCGGCAATGCGATGTCCGGTGGGCGCGAGAGCAGCGCCGATGCCCAACTGGAGGAAGCCTACGATGGTCAATGGAAGCCAGTGGTACTTGGAGAGCCAGACGTGAACGCGGTCGCGGGTGAGGTCCGGTGCGTAGCGGCCGAGCAGCGCGGTTTCGGAATGGAGCGAGCGGCCGGAGATGATCCAGCCGGCGTGCGCCCACCAGGTGCCATCCTGTGGAGTGTGAGGGTCACCTTCGTGGTCGGAGTTCTGATGGTGGACGCGGTGGGTGGCAACCCAGAAGATCGGTCCGCCCTCGAGCGCCATGGTTCCACACATGGTGACCAAGTACTCGACCCACCTGGGTGTTTTGTAGCCGCGGTGCGTGAGCAGGCGGTGGTAGGCCATGCCGATGCCGACGTTGATGGCGAAGAAGTAGGTGATGGCTGCTGCGGCGACGTTCTTCCAGGAGAAGAAGAAGAACGCGGCGATAGCACCGACGTGGAAGAGGCCCATGAAGATCGCGGTGATCCAGTTGACGCTGCCGGCCTGGTGCTCGCGGCCCATGCGGAGGTCCATACGCACCTTGCGCGCGATTTCAGCGGCGCGGAGGCGGGCCGCTTCGACCGCATTCAGCGTCGAATGATCTGGGAAGGAGAGAAGGCGGTCTTCAACGTGAGTTTCAACGGTGGGAGTTTCGGGGGAGAGGAGCGTCGGCGTCATATCTGCGGTAGGGCCTCGTGTGTAAAGACTGAGCGCGTGTTTCAATTGCGCTTACCAATTCAACGCTAGCAGGGCGCGAAGAGGTCATGGTGTAAGAGTTTTGTAATGGGCCAGTGATGGCGTGTTGTTAGGCTGGAATCTGACACTTTTGGGGGACACGAGCGTGAGGCTGCGAGCGATTTGCGGTGGGTTGGCGATGTTGGTCCCGGCGTTGGCGTGCTCGCAGGAGATGCCGCAGCGGATTGATTTGCCGTCGAGCAAGACGCTGGGGGCGGCGCCCGGGCATCCGCAGCGCGTGAACTCGCTGCCGGCAGTGATGGCGATGTCGCCGGACAAGAGATATGTGGTGACGGTCGACTCCGGTTACGGGACCTTCGAGTCCGGATACAGGCAGTCGTTATCAGTATTCGATACTCAGACGGGCAAGGTGGAGGACTTCCAGGAGCCGCGGACGGCGATCACGGCAAAGGAGGACCTGTACCTGGGCGTGGCGTTTTCCAGCGACGGAAAACACATCTACGCGACGATGGGGTCGACGCGCGCCACGGATGAGGACGCAGACGCCGAGGCGATGGCCTCAGCGGCGACGGCGCAAAACGGCGTACTCGTATACGGGTTCAATGCAGGTAAGCTGACGCCGGAGCGGCTGATTCCGATTGACCTGCAGAAACTGGCTTCGGGTAAGACGACGCTGCTTGTGGGCGACACGGCGGGAACACTGAGTGTGCCGTACCCGGCGGGGATAGCGGTGGCACCCGGCGAACGTCTGCTGGTCGCGGATAATCTCTCTGACGACGCGCTGCTCATTCGCGCAAGCGATGGGACCGTGATTCACCGGTTCGATCTTTCGGAGAGTGACGCGGTCCCCGCGACGTATCCGGTTGCCGTGGCAGTGTCGAAGGACGGACGCCGCGGGTGGGTGGCGCTATGGAATGCGAGTGAGCTGGTAGAGCTGGACCTGGTGAAGGGCACGGTGGGGCGGAAGTTGCCGCTGCTCAAACCGAGCGATCCAGTGAAGCCGGGGAGCCATCCGTGTGCGCTGGCGCTTAGTTCAGATGGACGGACGCTGTATGTGGTGCTTGCAAACCGGGACTCGGTGGCTGCGGTGGACACGGCGACGATGACGTCGCGCGGGTACTTCGATACCAGACTGCCGGGGCAGAGCTACTTCGGCGCGGAGCCGAATGCGGTGGCACTGAGCGGGGATGGCGCGAAGCTGTACGCGGCAAACATGGGCTCGGATGCGGTTGCGGTGATCGACACACGCAAGCTGACGGCCACGGCGGCGAAGGCCGGTATGGTGGAGCCGGAGGGCTTCATTCCCACGGAGTGGATGCCGGTGTCGCTTGCTGCTTCCGGCGGAAAACTGTTCGTCGCGACAGCGAAGGGCAGAGGTACCGGACCGAACGCGGCGGCACAGAGGATGACCCCCGAAGGCCAGAAGAGGTTTGGTGCTGAGAGGGCGTCCACCTACATTGGCACGCTGCTGTATGGATCGATCGCTGCGGTTGATCTAAACGCTGTTGACCTGAAGGCTTCGACTGAAGAAGTGATGCAGTCGAATCGGATGCGCGCTGCCGAAGAGAAGCTGACGTTTGCGGGCGGCAAGAATCCGATCAAGCATGTGATCTACATCATCAAAGAGAACCGGACGTACGACCAGATTCTCGGCGACCTGCAGCAGAATGGAAAGCCAGTTGGAAATGGCGATGCAAAGTTGACGATGTACGGACAGAGCATCACGCCGAACGAGCACAAACTGGCGCTGCAATTTGGCGTGCTGGATAACTTCTTCGACTCAGGCGAAGTGTCGGGGGACGGCCACGTGTGGTCGAATGCTGCGATCGGAACCGACTACCTGGAGAAGACGTGGCAGCAGAACTATCGGAATTCGCAGCGGACGTACGACTACGAGGGCGTTGTTGCAAACGGGTATCCGCTGCAGCAGAAGATTGCGGACGTGGTCGAGCCCTCGAGCGGGTACATGTGGGGCAACGCGGAGGCTCACGGGAAGACGCATTACAACTTCGGCGAGTACATAGCGTCGACGTTCTGCAACGCGAAGTTGACCGCGGCCGAGCAAGGGCCGATGCTGGCGGGCGGGAAGTGCGTGCATGCGGCCATTGAACCGGGGGGAGCGATTCCGGCGGAGTGGGGAGGCGGGGTGAACAAGTGGCCCTGGGCGATTCCGCTGCTCGAGAAGAACATCCCCACTAAACCGGAACTGGTGGGCCACTACGCGGAAGAGTCTCCGGATTTCAATCTGCGTATTCCTGACCAGATTCGCGTGGAGGTATTCCGGCGGCAT
>Ga0157372_10006638_pt1 | contig 12316 bp, 10 predicted proteins | sample C55metaG_FD_115307 | JGI IMG/M metagenome (GOLD analysis project Ga0157372, IMG submission 115307) | Corn rhizosphere microbial communities from Kellogg Biological Station, Michigan, USA - C5-5 metaG | ecosystem: Host-associated > Plants > Roots > Rhizosphere > Soil | place: USA: Michigan... | reverse complement strand
TGCGGTTGCACCGATCGTAATCAGCCAATCGTGATTTGTGGCATGAGGTCCCAGCATCGGCTGGAAAAAGAAGAACGCGAGAAATACCAACCAGACGTATGGCACCCAGCCATGGTCACGGTTTTTGGGAATTAGTCCCATCAGGAGTCCGAATCCATTCTAAGCCGAACGCTCATCGCCCTCATCCATTCGCTTTCTGATCGCGTTGATGCCCCATCCGTGCCGCGCCCAGGCAAAGCAGCGTAAACCCGGCCAGCGTCTCCCAGTGCCCGGAGGCCGGTTCTCCCCGTCCTCCGCCCACCAGATTCAAAGCCAATTGTGACAGGTGATACGGCGGCAGAAACACTGCGATTTTCTGCACGAACTTGGGGAGAAACATGAACGGCATCCACAGGCCGGAGCAGAACGACATCGGGAGATAAAAAAGATTGATCACCGCGGGGGCCGAATTCGGGCTGGCAAAATATCCGATCGCCAAACCCATCGCGCAGAAGGGAATCGATCCGGCCACGAGAGTGAACAGCAGTTTAACTGCGGTCATTCCTGTCAGGTGTACCCCGCCGAAAACAAATCCCATAAGCATCAGCGCGACTACGTCAATGGTGCTAAAAGTGATTGCCATCAACACTTTTGCCGAGAAATATGCGAACAACGGCATGGGACTGGCGCGCTTTACCTGAAGCCAGCCGAGCCCTCGTTCACTGGAGAGCCCTGCCGCGGTGCCGAAAAGCGACGCGCCCATCACTCCAAACGTCCCATAAGCCGGAATCAGATACACGGTAGTGCTGATGCTGCCAATCGTCTGTCGTCCCATCACCAGGCCGAAGAGAACATAGAACATCAGCGGAAAAACCAGGGTCGAAACCGAGAACATGGGGAAGCGCAGATTTTTCAGAAATTCGTACTTGGCTTCCTTGGCGCAGATTATCAACAGATTTGGACGCCGCAGAACTTCGGGAGTAATTGTTGCCGCACTGCTTGCCATAGATCGCTCCTCGATTTGTCCCAGATCAGTCACGCTTGCTTGGAATGCGATAGCGCATCGTCATCTCTGGTCAAGGCGAGAAATGCTTCTTCCAGACCCGCGCTATTCACTTCAATTCCTGAAATCTCAACATCAAGCTGCAGTAATTGCCGTAATACCTCTTCCGCCCTAGGGGTATGAATAACGGTGGCATTGCGATCGGCGCGAACATCGGAAACACCCGGAAGTTTGCGAATTAGTTCGAGCGGCAATTGGGTTACGCAGCGAACCCGTTTTCCGGCGGTGCGCATCTTGATTTCCGCCGGCGTCCCTTGTGCGATCAGCGATCCCTTATTGATTACAACAATGCGGTCTGCGAGCGCATCCGCCTCCTCCAAATAGTGGGTGGTTAACACCACCGTCTTTCCGCGTTGCAGCAAGTTGCGGATCTCCTGCCACAGCAGATGACGCGCTTCCACATCGAGCCCGACTGTTGGCTCGTCCAGAAAAAGCAGATCAGGATCGCCGCAAATCGCCAGGGCGAAGAGAACTCGCTGTTTTTGCCCTCCAGAGAGAACTCCGAACTTCCGGTCCCGCAGTTCTTCAAGGCCGGCACTCGCGAGCGTTTCGGAAATCGGAAGCGGCTTCGGGTAATACGAGGAAAATAAATCGATGTGTTCGCGCACCCGCAGCGTCTCCGGGACCCGCCCTACTTGCAGCATAGCGCCGACTCGGATATGGGTTTCGGTGAGCGCCGGATCGCCTCCAAAGACAGAAAGCTTGCCCGAGTTCGGTCGGGCCAATCCCAGCAGCAGTTTGATCGCTGTCGTCTTCCCGGCGCCATTAGGACCCAGCAGCGCGACCAATTCTCCTCCGCAAACGTCCATATTGAAGTTGGACAATGCTTGGACTTGGCCATAGTTCTTGTTGACGCCTTCGAACGTGGCGACTGGCGCTTTATGCAGACGGCCGTCGTTTCCGTACCAGGTGGTGAGCATTTGTGCGCTTGCCATAAGCTGGTTTTCCTTAAGTGACACCGGGATCTTCCCGCACTGCTGAAATTGCGAACAGTGGAGATCATCACCACCCGTCAGTGACAAATGTCAGAACGAAGAACTCACCCTCGCGTATAATTCGAGCTTTTCGGGTTGGGGTCGCCGGAACTGCGGGCATCACCGTTTCGGGGCAGGAGCGCGCGCTGCATGACCGTACGTCCTGGGGTGGAGGTTGTCAGCCTTACTGATGTAGGCTGCCAACGCGAAAATAATGAGGACAGCTTCCGCTACTGGGAGCCCGAGGATGATACCGCTTTCGCCCGCCTGGGAAGGCTGGCCGTAATCGCCGACGGAATGGGCGGAACAGAGGGCGGGCAGTTCGCCAGTCATATCGCTGTGGAGAGCGTACAGGAACTCTACTCATCTTCCACTGAAGCCGACCCGCAAACGCAATTGGTGAACGGCCTCCATCTCGCTAATTCTCGCGTGCTGGAAAAAGCCCGCCGCGAGCCCGCGCTTCACGGTATGGGAACAACCCTCACTGCTATCGCGATAGTTGGCAACCACCTTTATTTCGCTCACATCGGTGATAGCCGGCTTTATCTCATCAGGACGGGGAGCATTCGCGCACTCACGCGTGACCATTCGCTGGTCGCTAGATTGGTGGAAAGCGGTGTCATTCGTGCCCAGGAGGCCGATACGCATCCGCAGAGGCATGTGCTGACGGCCGCAGTGGGCGTCACTGATGCAATCGAACCCGACGTTCCTTCCGAGCCGTTGCAACTAGTAAAAGATGATGTCTTGTTGCTCTGCACCGACGGCCTTTGGGGACAGATGAGCGAATCGGAAATAGCGCAAACCATCTCGTCTCACAATATTGAAGACGCCACGCGCGCACTGGTACAACTGGCGAAAGACCACGGCGGGCCTGACAACATCACGCTGCAAATCCTTCGCGTCGTCTGAACCAAACGTTCGATTGTGCCTTGATTTTTCTTCAAGTCTGCAAAAAGCTGCGCATTGTCGCGGTCTCGACCGTATCTCTCCCGAATGAAATCCCTCAGCGTCAGTCACTTACGGGGGAGATTGATTTGGCGTGCTGCCTGCAATGTCCTTCATGTCTATTAAGCAGATAGACATTATGGTAAAGTGATCAACATGAAGATCTCCCAAAAAGGTCTGTACGCTCTGCAAGCCATGATGATGCTGGCACGCCACTACAACCAGGGCGCCATTCGCATCCGTGACATTGCCTACGAAGAAGAGCTGCCGGAAAAATTCCTTGAGCTGATCCTGCTTGAACTGAAGAACGCAAGGATTGTCGAAAGCGTTCGCGGCGCGAAAGGCGGTTATCAATTGCGTCGCTCGCCCGCCGACATTCACCTGAGCGAGATTATTCGCTTGATCGACGGCCCACTCGCGCCTTTTGGCGATGCCGAGCAGTTGCGCAGCCTCATCGACCGCGACTCCGATCACCGCGCTCTTTACAGAGTTTTTCTCGATGTCCGTGACGCCGCTGCCAAAATTCTGGAGAGCACTTCGCTCGCCGACATTATGAACCCTTCGCCGTCGCCTCGTCAGAAAACCCGCAAGAAGAAAATCGAAGCCAGCATTCTGCCGATGGTAGTGGGCAACCGGACAGCACGATGAAAATTAAGCTTCTGATATTGTTTTCCGTCCTCGGTGTGAGCGCTCTGCTTCACGCCCAGTCAGTTGTAATTCGCGTGGGCGCTTTCCCAAATATCACTCATTCCCAGGCAATGATCGGTAAGGCGAATGGCTGGTTCGAGAAAGCCATGGGGCCGAACGTAAAAATTGAATGGCAGAGCTTCAATGCCGGTCCGTCCGCCATCGAAGCCTTATTTGCCGGGGCCATTGACATGACCTATGTCGGGCCCAACCCCGCAATCAACGGATACGTCCGGTCGAACGGCGAAGCGCTGAGAATCATCGCTGGTGCAACCAGCGGAGGCGCAGCGCTGGTGGTTCGCGGCGATTCCGGAATCAATGCCCCACAGGATTTTCACGGAAAGAGGGTTGCATCTCCGCAGCAGGGCAACACGCAGGACGTCGCTTTGCGCGCATGGTTAAAGTCGAATGGACTCAAGACGCGCGACAAGGGTGGCGACGTCGTTGTCATGCCGATCGCCAACCCCGATCAACTCACCCTTTTCCTGAAAAAAGAAATCGACGCGGCCTGGGCGCCGGAGCCGTGGGCTTCGCGCCTGGTGCACGAAGCCGGCGGGCGAATTCTCGTGGATGAACGCAATCTCTGGCCCAATGGACAATTCCTCACCACTGAATTGATCGTCAGCACAAAATTTCTGCAATCGCATCCGGACCTGGTCAAGAGATGGTTGAAAGCCCACGTCGAACTGACCGAGTGGATCAACAAGAATCCGTCTCCGGCCAAACAGATTCTGAACCAGCAGATACAGAAAGAAACCGGCAAGCCCCTCGCCGCCGGAGTTCTGGACGATGCGTTCGGCCGCATGCAAGTCACTTACGATCCCTTGCGGGGACCGCTGATGCGGGCTGCACAATCTGCCTTCGACGGCGGATTTCTCGGTCGGCAAATGCCCGACCTTTCCCATCTCTACGACCTGAATCTGTTGAACCAGGTGTTAGCGGAAAAAGGAAGGAAGGCTGTCCAATGAGCCAACCGCTTAGCAATTCAATGACGGTCGTTTCTGCAGAGCGTCTCGCGCCGTCTCCCACCGCCGGTCAACGCAAGCCGGTGGCGATTGCGACCGCCTGGGACCGGCCGTCAGATATTCCCAAGTTATCGCTCAAAAATGTGTCGCTCAGCTACATCACAAATTCCGGCGGACATCTGATTGCGCTCGAGAACATCAACCTGCAAGTCCGGCCTGGGGAATTTTTGTGCATTGTCGGGCCGTCTGGTTGCGGAAAGTCCACCCTGCTTCATCTGATTGCCGGGCTTCACCAGCAGACCTCCGGTGAGGTGAAGGTGGACAACGCTCCGGTGCAGGGTCCGGGAACCGATCGTATTCTCATCTTCCAAGACTTAGGACTATTCCCCTGGCTGACCGTTTCTCAAAACGTTGAATTTGGAATGCGGATGAAAGGCATCTCCAAAAAAGAGCGTCAAGCAAAAGTAAGAGACTACTTGCGGCTGGTCCACCTGCAGCAATTCAGTGAAAGCTACACCCATCAGCTTTCCGGTGGCATGCGTCAACGTGTAGCGTTAGCGCGAGCTCTCGCCACCGAGCCCGATGTCCTGCTGATGGACGAGCCCTTCGCCGCGCTGGACGCTCAGACTCGCGACCTGCTGCACGACGAACTGGAACGGATATGGGCTGAGACTCGCCGCACCATCGTTTTTGTGACCCACAACGTTCGCGAAGCAGTGCGCCTGGGAGATCGTGTGATGCTGATGACATTCCGTCCAGGGAGAGTAAAGCGCGAATACAAAGTTGATCTCGAACGTCCGCGACATTTGGAAGATGTACCGGTGGCGGCGAGCGCCCGCGAAATACTGAATGATCTGCGGGAAGAGATCAACAAATCTCTCGAGGAGGAGTACGGGCTTGAAGCGCACGCTTAGGTTGATCCTGTTTTACTCGGCGCTAATCGGCCTTTGGGCCCTGCTCGCAAAGCTGCGCGTTTGGCCGCCTTACATTTTTCCTACTCCCCGGGGAGTAGCCGAAACCCTATGGGCCGGCTTCGCCGATCACAGCTTCTGGATTGCCATCGGCGTAAGCATGCGCCGCATGCTCGTCGGTTACGGAATTTCTGTCGTGCTTGGCCTCGTTCTGGGCCTGGGGCTCGCAAGCAATAAATTCCTCGAGCAGACTCTTGGCGGATTGTTGTTGAGTCTGCAAACCCTTCCCAGCATCTGCTGGCTGCCCATTGCAGTGCTATGGTTTGGCCTCACCGAAAAAGCAATCCTTTTTGTCGTGGTCATGGGTTCATTACTCTCGGTCACCATCAGCATGGAGACCGGTCGCAAACAACTTCCAAAGATTTACAGCATGGCAGGGAAGAACCTGGGTGCGCGCGGCGCGAGACTCTTCTGGCACGTCACGCTGCCGGCCAGTCTGCCTTACATCGTCGCCGGATTGAAACAGGGCTGGGCCTTTGCGTGGCGCTCGCTGATCTCTGGCGAAATGATTTTCGTGACTCTCGGCCTCGGGCAGTTACTGATGATGGGACGCGACCTCAACGATATGAGCCAGGTGGTCGCGGTCATGATTCTTATCATCGGCCTCGGATATCTGGTGGATGGCCTGGTTTTCAAGACCATTGAAGGTCGCCTGCAGCAGCGTTGGGGCCTGGCAACAGCAGCCTAGTCATTAATTACATCGGTTCGCAAAGGCGGGTAAGCGTATCTATAATGACTACTACTATAGTAGGAATACTAGACTAATTCGAATTCTTTACCGCTACGGTTCAAAAGGAGAGCAGGAGCAATGAGAGCAAGCTTCCGTTGGGTAACGATCGCAGCTATTTTGTTTGCCGCTGTTTTTGCGCTGACACAGAGTCCTTCCCAAGAGAAACATTCGGGAACCACAACTGCGCCAGCATCACAGCAGGACCTCCAGTCACTGCGCGATCTGGTTGACGCTCAACAGAAGCAGATCGAAACCCAGAGCCAGCAAATGCATCGAATGCAGGATCAGTTACAACAGGTGCTCGACTCGGTACAGCAGGCGAACTCCAACGCGCAGAAGCTGCAGAGCGGAGCCGATCAAGCCCAAGCCACCGCCGCCCAGGCCCAACAGTCCGCATCGGAAGCGGGTCGTATGGCCGCTCACGCTTCGGCAGTGGCCACCAAAGCGAACACAACTGTCGCCGACACAGATCAGACTCTCACTAAGAGAGTCACGGGCGTCGAGAACAATCTCAAGAAAGTCGGGCCTTTTGCTTTCAGTGGAGACTTTCGCCTTCGGGATGAGCCGTTCTTTGGCGGCCCGGCTGATCAATCCCAGGTGCGAAACCGTGAGCGCTTCCGTCTCCGCTTCAACGCCAACGCAAAACTGAACGACGATATCAACGGCGGATTCACCCTGACGTCAGGGGACATCAACGATCCAATTTCGACTAATCAAACTACAAACCAGTTCTTTACTCGCAAGGCAATCGCTATTGACAAAGCATTTATCAATTACAACCCGCATCAGTTCAAACCGCTGACTCTGACTGGCGGCAAATTCGCGTATCCCTGGTACAACACCGAATTAACCTGGGATAAAGATCTCAACCCGGAAGGCGTCGCTCAAACGCTCGCCTTCAATCTGGAATCGGTCCCGGTCTTAAAGCGGATTGCGCTAGTTGGCTTCGAGTTGCCCTTCAGCGAAGTCGCGGGAACGACTCTTACGAACAAGAGTATCCTCCAGAGCGCGGTTTATGGAGGACAGCTACAAACGTCATGGCAACTTGCCGCTTGGCTCAAGCTTAGCGCCTATAGCGGCTTCTACAACTATCATGATGCAGACCCAATTGCTCTTGCGACCACGAAGGCAAGCTTGAAGAACCCAACCAGTCCTTTGGTCGGCGTTCTTCCCCTGAACGCGACCGGTCTGCAGAATTCAGTCCTCACCACCACCGCCACGGGTATTGTGACGGTCAACGGCCAGCCCATCTCAACCGGCGTCAAGACCGTTACCAATGCGCAGTTCGCGTCGAAGTTTGGGCTGTTCGACAACATTGCACGTTTTGACATCTCAACCCCGGCTGAGCGATGGCCGATAACTCTGATCGGCGACTACGTACAAAACACTCGAGCCTGCGCCAACATTGCGGACTTGCAACCGTCTCCATCAAACACCAGCACATCGAGCTTTTCGCAATCTCTAAGCGCTCCGTGTGTTTCCAGAGAGCGGCGTGCCTACTGGGCCGAGTCGCGCGTCGGACGCGCACTGGAAAAAGGCGACTGGCAGTTCGCGTACACGCGTATGTTCATCGAGCGTGAAGCGGTGATGTCGGTGTTTAATGCCAGCGACATCAGGCAGGGAAGTAACGTAACCCAGCACCGCGCCGAGGTTCTTTTTCAGCCTCTCAACAATGTTCAACTGGCGTTTACCGGGTTCCTGGGGCGGCCGCTAAACTTCGGCAAAACCACGCCTCCCGAGGAAATCTTGCAACGCTATCAATTCGACGTGGTTTACAAATTCTAGTTTTCGCTCCCGCGACCACTACCCTTTCGCTCCCTGCGAGAGGGTAATTTGTTTGTGTCCGACACAACCTGCATTCCCTCGATTATCATGACCCAGTGCTGAGATGGAGGACACTTTGGCCGTTTTAGTGGTTGGGGGCGCCGGATACATTGGCAGTCATACTGCGCGCGTGCTGCAGCGCAAGGGGTACGATGTGATTGTCTACGACAATCTCTCGACCGGTCATCGCAAGCTGGCCGAGGGATGTGAGCTGGTGGTCGGAGACATCGCCGACTCGGCCAAGCTGGCATCGGTTCTCAGTCGTTGCGATGCCGTGATGCACTTTGCGGCCCATGCCTACGTAGGCGAATCGGTTTCGAATCCGCGAAAATATTTTCGCAACAACGTGACCAGCGCCGTCGCTTTGCTCGACGCGGTCATCGATTCGAAGATTCGCAAGTTTATTTTTTCTTCCACCTGCGCTGTCTATGGAAATCCCGCCAAGGTTCCGATCACAGAAGACAATCCCCGACAGCCGGTAAATCCTTACGGCGCTACCAAGCTCGCGTTTGAATTGGCGCTCGAGGCATACAGCCGTGCTTATGGTTTGAGGTACGTCAGCTTCCGGTATTTCAACGCCGCCGGCGCAGATGAAAGTGGCACCATCGGCGAAATGCACGAACCCGAGACTCATCTGATTCCACTCATCTTCCAGGCGGTGCAGGGAAAGCGGGCGGCACTCGAGATCTTTGGCGACGACTACCCCACTCCCGACGGTACCTGCATACGCGACTACATCCACGTCAATGATCTCGCCGACGCTCACGTTATGGGGCTGGAATATCTTGCCAAAGGCGAGTCCGTTGCCGTGAATCTGGGCACGGGCAAAGGATATTCGGTGCACGAAGTAGTCTCGACCGTCGAGCACGTCACCGGACACAAAGTCCCGACCCAGATCACTCCCCGGCGCGCCGGAGATCCAGCAGAACTGGTCGCAGACCCTGCCTTTGCCGGGAGACGCCTGAATTGGAAAGCCCGCCGATCGCTTAATGAGATTATTGAGACCGCATGGAAGTGGGCCCAGCGCGAGAAGGTCTCACCACGGGATTAGACTGAGAGAATGTCCACAAACCTCAACTCCCTCGCCAACGCCTCCTCCTCGTATCTCCGCTCGGCCATGCACCAACCCGTTCGCTGGCATGAGTGGAGTGAGGCAGCGTTTGAAGCGGCGAGGCGCGAGAATAAGCCCATCTTGCTCGATATCGGCGCGGTGTGGTGCCACTGGTGCCACGTCATGGATCGCGAGTCCTACGAAGATCCTGAAATTGCCCAGATCGTGAACGAGCGCTTCATCGCCATCAAGGTCGATCGGGACGAGCGTCCCGACATCGATAGCCGCTACCAGGTCGCGATTCAGGCCATCAGCGGGCAGGGCGGATGGCCCCTCACGGCGTTTCTCACCTCCGAAGGCAAGCCGTTCTATGGCGGTACATACTTCCCGCCCGACGATCATTACGGTCGGCCGAGCTTTAAGCGTGTTTTACTCGCAATCTCTGACGCTCACGCCAACAAAAACAGTGACGTCAGTGAACAAGCCAAGATGGTTGAAAATGCGATTGCCGGCTCCGAGTCGATGGCCGGAAAGGCGGGCGAGTTCTCGCCCAAAGTGATCGAAGAAATCATCGAAGCCGCGCTACGAATGTTCGATGAAACCAATGGCGGCTTCGGCAGTGCGCCCAAGTTTCCGCATCCTTCAATGATCGACCTTCTGATCGATCAGTATTCGCGGGCAGGCGTGGAGGGTCGCCCTTACACGGCCGAGCAGTTAAAGCACGTATTTGCCACCACCCTGGAAAAGATGGCGCGTGGCGGAGTTTATGACCAGCTTGCCGGAGGCTTTCATCGCTATTCGGTGGACGAGCGCTGGATTGTCCCGCACTTCGAGAAAATCTCATACGACAATTCCGAACTGCTCAAGAACTACGTCCACGCCTATCACGCAACCGGTTCCGAGTTCTTCAAAACCGTTGCCCGCGACATCATTCGCTGGACCGATGAATGGCTGAGCGACCGCCAGCATGGCGGCTTTTATGCTTCTCAGGATGCCGATATTTCGCTCGACGACGACGGCGACTATTTCACCTGGACAGTCGACGAAGCCAAAGCCGTTCTTTCCGAACAAGAGGTGCAAGTCGCGAGTCTGCACTACGACATCAACGACATCGGCGAGATGCATCACAATCCGGCAAAGAACGTCCTATACCAGCGCGCTCCGGTTTTCGAGATTTCTGGGCGGATGAACCTGCCATCGGGACGCGTTCAAGAGCTGCTGCAATCGGCAAAGCAGAAAATGTATGCCGCGCGTCTGAAGCGGCAAACGCCCTTCGTGGATAAAACGGTTTACGTCAGTTGGAACGCGCTTTTTGTCTCCGCTTACCTGGAAGCTGCGATCACGCTGCGCCTCGATGATCCCCGTCACTTTGCGCTCCGTTCGCTTGATCAAATAATTTCGTCCGCGTGGGATGCAGGAGCAGGATTAAGCCACGTCGTGGCCTACTCCGGAGGTGAAGGTAGCAGGCGCGAAAACGCTGGCTTCCTTGACGACTATGCAGCCACCGTCCTTGCCTGTCTCGACGCCTATGAAACCACCTCGGACATCAGCTACTTCCGTATCGGAAAGAAAATCGCCGACCAGATGATCGATTGTTTCTACGACACCGCAGCCGGCGGTTTCTTCGATTCGCCTTCTGCCGGTGCCGCTCTAGGAGTTCTCGCGACCAAACGCAAGCCATTTCAGGATTCACCGACTCCGGCCGGCAATCCGATGGCGGCCATTGCACTGATCAGAATGCATGCCTTCACCGGCGAACAGGCATATCTCGATAAAGCGAAGAAGACTTTAGACCTTCTGACGGGAGCTGCGGCCCAATATGGAATTTTTGCCGCAACTTTCGGCCTGGCGGCTACTGCGTTTGAGGTTTCGCAGAGCGAAATCGTCGTCGTCGGTGAGGACGCTTTAGCGGAAGAACTTTACGCCCGCGCCTGCGCATTTCGACAGCTAGGAAAGCCGGTTTTGAAGTTGACCTTCAGTCAGGCTGTGGAGTCAAATCTCCCTCCTTCCTTGGCCGTAACCATTCCCCATCTTCCCGCGGTGAAGCAGAAAAAGACCTCTGCCATTGTGTGCTCGGGTGGGTCCTGCAAACCTCCGGCGCACAGCGTCGAGCAGTTGGAGGCTCTGTTACGTGAAGAGAAGTCAGCGGCTTAGAAACCCAATCCCGTGCTGCTGGCCGAAATCACGCCAAATGAAAAGAGGGCCCGGATTGCTCTCGCAACCCTGGGCCCATAAAGTTTGCTGAAGCAAATCGTTGCTTCAGGTTATTTGGTGCACACTCTACCACCGCAGAGTGGCATGGGTGCGTCACTCGTAGTAGTAGAAATTGGTTTGGCTACAGCCAAACAGGTGCATGCAACGGCTACCACCAGGACCGCAGTCCTGACCGCACGTTTCATGGGTAATTCTCCTTACATGCGGGTCCCCTGGGAGCGGAAACCCTAGTGGCTGGATTATAACTTCCGTGTCAAGTGCCACCGGTGCAATAAGGAAAACGACGCAGCTGTGAATAATCCGGAAGAGTTTCAGGTTGAAACGTGATGGTTAGACGCGGCTGTCCTGCACTTTTGAGAAGGCTCGGTCAACCATGTGTTCGAACATCGGAATCAGTGATTCTGTTTCAGTTTGCGGACGCAAATCGGTTAAAGCCTCATCCCAGCGTTGTGGCACCAAAATTGGTACAGCAGCACTCTTGCGGTTCAGCGCCGAGTACAGCAGCCACACCAACATGCCGGCGTTGTACGCACCCATGTTGACCAGGCTGGTAAGCATGGGATGCAGGTGTGTCCCTGAATACAGCGCCAAAGTGAGCAATTCCACTCCGGAAAGGAGCCCAAACCCCAGGGCGATTCCAAAGCTTTGCCTGCGCCACGAAACCCCCAGGTTCTTGGAGAAAGCCAAAAGAAACAGAACCAGGCCGCACTGAACCACGCGGACACATCGCTGCACGACCAGAATACTTTCCCGCACCGGATTGTCCCAACCAGGGCTGACGGAGATGAGAACCACCGAAACCAGAATCATGATCAACGCTGCCCATTTGAAGAGTGCAGATCCCAGATCTTTCAGGGCGGGGTACGGCTTAAAAGCATCAAGAAATACTTCATGGATAATCTGAAACGCGAAT
>Ga0157372_10006636_pt1 | contig 12318 bp, 12 predicted proteins | sample C55metaG_FD_115307 | JGI IMG/M metagenome (GOLD analysis project Ga0157372, IMG submission 115307) | Corn rhizosphere microbial communities from Kellogg Biological Station, Michigan, USA - C5-5 metaG | ecosystem: Host-associated > Plants > Roots > Rhizosphere > Soil | place: USA: Michigan... | reverse complement strand
GCTCGAAGCCGGTACCGACCTGCGCACCATCCAGATGCTGCTCGGCCATGAGGATCTGGAGGTGACAGCGAAGTATCTGCACCTGTCCGCGCAGCACCTGCAGAAGGTCGTCAACCCGCTCGAAGGACTGAAGCTGTCGAGCGTTGACGAGAGCAACCGCCGCTACCACCGTCCGCGTTCATGACGCGGCCGGCCATCGAAGTGGCCGACATCGTCCGTCGCAAGGGCAAGCAGTTTCTCCAGCGCTTCAAGGCCGTTCTCAGCTATCAACAGCTGAAGGCTTATCGAGCCGTGAAGTGTTGCCGCACTGCTGCCCTTGGCGGGCATAAGGATAAGTGTGAAGATTGCCGTATGAGGCACCTGTCTCGTATAACTCCTGCCGCTCGCGCTGTTGCCCCAAGTGCCAGGCCCAGGCGCGCAGCCGATGGCTCGACGCTCAGCGACGCGATCTCATCAACACCAACTACTTCCATGTCGTCTTCACCCTGCCCCACGAACTGAACCCGCTGGCACTGACTTCACGCAGGCCACTGCTTGACCTGCTGTTCGAGGCCGTCTCTCAGACACTGCTCGAAGTCGCTCGCGATCCCCAGCGCCTCGGCGCAGAGATCGGTTTCCTCTCCATCCTGCACACGTGGGGTTCGAACCTGCTGCCCCATTACCATCTACACTGCGTCGTTCCCGGTGGCGGACTGTCGGCTGATCATCAGCGCTGGATCCCGACCAGCCATCCGATGTTCCTGCTTCCGGTTCCTGTCCTGCGCAGAGTCTTCCGCAAGAAGTTCCTCGCCGGACTCCGCCGACTTCATCACAGAGGCCTGCTCAACCTCAGAGGGCCAGCCGCTCCGCTCCGTGATCCTGCCATCTTCGAGCAGCTGATCGAAAAGCTCGAAAACAAGAACTGGTACGTCTACGCCAAGCCGCCCTTCGGTGGACCCGAACATGTTCTCCGCTACCTCGGTCGATACACCCACCGCATGGCTATCTCGAACCACCGCATCACCGCATTCGACGGTAATCGCGTCAGCTTCCGCTGGCGCGATTATGCACACGGCGGCAAGCAGCGCATTATGACTCTCGATGCAGTGAACTTCCTCTGCCGCTTCTTCCTGCATGTGCTGCCCAAGGGATTCGTGCGCATCCGCCGCTACGGCCTGCTCTCCAACCGCTTTCGCAAACAGCTGCTGCCGCTGGCGCGCACTCTGCTTGCCGAACAGGGACGCGAACCGCTGATCGCTCCGCCCCTGCCCGATTGCGCACCCTGGCACTGCCCACGTTGCGGTAAGGCCATGCGCGTCTCAGAGCGCTTCACCGCAACCGAACTCCGTTTCGTAGCCTTCGATACCTCATGACCGCTGACGCCAACTCGCGCTGCCGGCTTGCTCCTTGCACGTCTTCACCCCCGTGTGCGATCAGCCCGCAGAACAGCTTCCGCAACACATCCAACATCATCCTGAAATCGACTGCTTCACGCTCGCGCTGCCATCGGCTGTTCGATTTCCATCACCAGCGGCAAAAAATCAACTCACAAAACATCTCAACCAAATACCAAACGCTATTCAATATCCATAATCCAAATCAACATCACCGCGACCACGGCGCCTGCCGCTTCCTTCTTACCTCCTAATCGAAAAGGTCTCGTAAACACACCTCGCCCTCCCGACGCTGGCGTGCGCGAGACCTTTCCGATGTAGGCTAGCGGTCATCCGGGCATCATCGCCAAGGTTTCGCAAGACATGGTCACAATTGAACTGTTTGTCATCCAGTTTCAGAGCACGCTAAGTGGATGGCTATCGGTGTACCATTCGCTCATATCGCAAGGCCGAACCGCCGAAAAAAAGCTCTAACTGTTGCGGTAATCGCCGCGATGCTCTTGCTTGCGCTCATTTTCCTTGTGCCCACGTTCCTTAACGTGGATCGCTACAGGCCCCAGGTAATCTCGTATCTCCAGGAAACGACTGGAGAGCAGGTCGAGATCGGAAGGCTGGCACTCACCTTTCTTCCTCTCACAATTCACATTGATCGCTTCGGCGTGAAGAACCCTCCCATATTTCCGGCTGGTTACATCATTCAAGTGGGGCGGATCGATGCTGAACTTAGCATCGTAGGACTCTTTCACCGGCAGGTGATCATCAAATCTCTCGTGCTGGAAGACCCGGTCTTGAATCTGACTTCAGACCCGGACGGCCCTTGGAACTTCGAGAATCCTCAGTCAAACATCTCGGCGAATGTTCTTCATGGCGGTGTCATTTCGAGCGTGAAGGTTAAACGAGGGCTCATCATTGCGTCAAACCTTTTGCCGTCCGACAAGGCCGGGCCCATTTTTTTCGAAGCCCACGAAATCGTCTGCGAACTGGAGCAGGTAAACCTGGAAGGAATCATAGATCCTTCATCTTCCTCGATGGACGGCCAGGGCGGCCTGAAGGCTGGTCTTCTGCGCTTCGGCGCCATCGAGGCAAGAAATCTGGATTCCAGGCTTCGGTTGGAGTCGAAGCATGTTTACTTTACGGATATCAAAGCGCATGTCTACGGCGGGAGTGCTGAGGGTGGCCTCTCATTCGATTTATCGAAGAGGAACTTAAACTTCAAGACCGATGCGCGACTGAGCGGAATTAATCTGGCTCAGCTTCTTGCGGCCTTCCCAAAAGGCGGCGGCCAGATGACCGGAAGAATGGACGGGGAGGTAGCGCTTGTGGGAGAAATCGCACATTCGGTCCGGCCGCTGGCGGGAATCCACGGAACCGGACACATGACAGTGCGCAACGGTCAGGTGCCGAGCCTCAAGCTGAACGCGAATTTGAAGAAGCTGGCGCACTTCAACGATCTTGGACCGGCCAAAGACGATCCTTCCTCGTTCAAGGTGGTCACCGCCGACCTCGAGTTGGACAATCAGCGGATTTCGAGCAAGGTTATCGACTTCGATGGCTATGGGGTCGACGTGGACGGTTCGGGTAGTGTCAGCGTGTCAGGCTCTGACGAGTTGAACTATCGCGGGTTGGCGGAGATCACAACTAAAGAGGGTTTTTTCACGAACACAGTAGCCCGGCTTTCGGGAGCGACGCTAAAAGATGGCAAGTTGCAGTTTCCCTTTCGGATCGGCGGAACGATCGAAAGTCCCGTATTCTCTAAGGGCAAGGGCGATAAGGACGTAGACGCTCCACAGAATCATCGGTGAGTGGCTTCCTGCGGGCGAGGCTGCGTTGTTTTTAGTCAGTTATCCATGCCATAAGAGTAGCCCTGGTGACGGAACCAACGGAAGGCTGGTGAACCTGCTTCCAGGCGCGACAGAGGACCTTCTGATCCCTTGCTCAAGCAACCCCTTGAAGCAGCAATGACTAGAATCTCGGCGGTAGAGTCATGTAGCTCCGAGGCGTTGCGAGCGGTTTGTTTAAATGTTAAGTCCGCGAGGAGCACGCGGTGTTGCATAAGCTGAACTCAGCGGCGACGCTGATTCAGAGAACAACCACGGAGGCTCCTCGAGACCATATGTATTACATCGGACTGGACGTTCACAAGAGGACGATCAGCTATTGCGTGAAGGATGCAACTGGTCATGTGCACCAGGAAGGCAAGAGCGGTTCGACCCGATGCGAGTTGGATGCGTGGATCAAGACTGTTCCCCAGCCCCGGATGATTGCCATGGAGGCAACGATCTTCACCGGATGGATTTACGATCACCTGCTTCGGCATGCGGAAACGATCAAGGTTGCGCATCCGCTCATGCTGCGAACGATCGCGGCGGCGAAGAAGAAGAACGACAAGATTGATGCAGCCAAGATCGCCGACTGCCTGCGCTGCGATTTCCTTCCCGAGTGCCATATGGCTTCGACCGCGATCCGAGACCGGCGCCGTACGTTGCGCTACCGTGCACATCACAATAGCGCGTGCGGTCATTTAGTGGCAACGGGCCAATCGAACGGAAATCCGTTTTCTCCGCTTTGTCTTTCCAGATGTCCGGCTCTGCTTCTTGCCTGGTGCCCATGGCGACTGCTGATTATCTATTTAGCGCGATCGATTGCCGCGCTGCTATCCCACGTCCATCTGTCTGGCCCCGAGTATGCCTGTACGTAACTACGATTGAACCTACGTTGAACGGTCGTTGAGCCTGCGTTGAACGATCGTTTACCCGAGAGTTCCGAAATCAGATGCCGCGGTAAATCACCTCGATATGAGAACTCCTCGCAGCAAGCATTCTGACTGGCCCGATCGCGGAATCGCCTTCTAGCTCTAAAACTCAAAAACACATAGAGCCGAATTGACCATCCTTAATGGCCCAAGCTCTGTCAACATGTCTAGGCGTATAGCAATACTAAGCCGCAATCGATTGACAAAGCCGGCCAAGCCCGAAATGGATGAATGCCGATCAGAGGAGTAACGATGACATCATCGATTTGGATTTCGGGATTGAGATCATTTCTGTTTTGGCAGGCAAGTCGGGAGATGATCCGCACTGGTCGGCCCGAGAAGGCGCTTGTCGGTATGAAGATTCACCAGGTGTCGTTGGTGGCACTGGTCATTGTTGGCATGGCAGCGCTATCCGCGCAGGCAAGATCGCAGCCACAGCCCTATTTGGAAGATTCATCTGATGGGTCAGTAGGCACGGCAACCGTTGAGTCACCCGACATGGTGTACATACCACCAACGAAGGCAACTAAGTTGAAGACATATGCCTTTGATGCGTTTGGTCCGTATGCGTTTGTGAGCGGAGCATTCCTAGGCGGGATTGATCAGGCCACGAACACACCTCCCGAGTGGAAGCAAGGCTTTGGTGGGTACTCCCAGCGATTTGGATCTGATTTTGGGATTGCAGCGGCAGGAACCACGACTCGTTATCTGCTGGCAGGTGCCTTGAAGCAAGATACCCTCTACTACCGATGTGGATGTGGAGGCCTGTTTCCGCGATTGCGCCACGCGGTGGTTTCAACCTTAACTGGCCGGAGTGGGCGAGACGGCCATCGTGTGTTCTCAATTCCAGCACTCGTGGCACCCTATGCGGGCTCGCTGACTGCGGTCTATGGTTGGTACCCGAGTCGCTTTGAAGCCAAAGACGCATTCAGAATGGGCAACTACTCTCTGCTCGAATCCATCGGCAGCAACATCGGCCTCGAGTTCTTTTATAGCGGACCCCATTCCTTGCTTTCCCGCATGCATTTGAATAATTCGCACGGCGCGCCGACTCAGGGACCAAAACCGTGAGCGATCGTGGAATTGCTGCTGCAGAAAACATGAAGCCTCCGCTTCTGCACAGCCAGGAGTTAGAAATCCCGTCATTTGCGAGCAACGCCAAGGGGCTGTTCACCGGGTTCTTCGAATGGTTTGGAAGCCTTGGGGTTTTTTCATGGCAGGTATTGAAAGCTGGAGTAACTCCGCCTTATGAATGGCGCGAACTTATCCGGCAGCTCGACGAGGTCGGTTCGAAGTCGTTCCCTCTCGTGGCCTTGGCAGGTGCGGCGATTGGTGTGGTGATCTCGCTGGAAGCCCGGTACAGCCTAAGTCGATTTGGCGCCAAATCGATGTTTCCGGCTACTCTTGTTTACTCGGTCATTCAGGTGATGGGTCCAGTCATGACCGGACTGGTTGTGAGTGGACGCGTTGGGGCTGGCATTGGCGCGGAACTAGCCTCGATGAAAGTGACCGAGCAGATTGACGCTATTGAGGCGTCAGCGATCAACCCTTACCGCCTGCTTGCCGCTACACGAATTCTAGCCTGCATCCTGATGTTGCCACTGCTGGCGCTTGTCGCCGATTCTTGTGCTTTGCTAACCGGTTGGTTCGCCCAGGCCATGGTTGAGCCGCTCTCATTTCATCAGTTTATTGAGAGCGGGTTTAGCGGCGCAACATTCAACGCATTTCTGCCGCCGACCTTCAAGACTGCTGTGTATGGCTTGATCATCGGGCTCATCGCATGCTTTCAAGGAATGCGCACAAGTGGAGGCGCTGCGGGTGTTGGCAGGGCGGCCACCAATTCGGTCGTGCTTGGCTCTCTCTTCCTCATTCTCGCCGACGTTGTCCTGGTGAAGTTTATTCTCGCTTTCTTTCATTAACCGATTGTCGATGCTCGAGTGAACTGAACATGGCCACAGCTTACGAGAATGCGGTAAAGCAAGAGGATGTAGAACGAAGGGGCAGAGTGCCTTTCGTTGCTGTTCAGAATCTGCATAAAACGTTTGGACGTCATAAGGTTCTCGATGGGATAAGCCTTCACGTAAGCTGCGGAGAGACTCTAGCTGTGCTCGGACGCAGCGGCACAGGAAAAAGCGTGTTGTTGAGACTGATCATCGGCATCGAGAAGCCCGACGCAGGGTCGGTCTGCATCCACGGCCAGAACATCGCGGGCTTGGCACTGGACCGGATGGGAGAAATCCGAAAGAAGATGGGTTTCCTCTTTCAGCACGCGGCGCTTTACGACTCGCTCACTGTAGCTGAAAATGTGGCCTTCCCCCTCGAACACCATCGAAGAGACATCGCCAAATCAGAGCGAGCAGATCGGGTACGACAGCTATTGGCAGAAGTGGGGATGGACGGTGCCCTCAACAAGATGCCTTCCGATATCTCGGGTGGAATGCAAAAGCGCGTGGGGCTGGCGCGTGCATTGGCTTTGGAGCCGGAGATTCTGCTTCTTGACGAACCGACTGCCGGACTTGACCCGATAAGTTCCGGAGAAATTGACGAGTTGATCTTGACGCTGCAGAGAGAACGGCAGATGGCGTCGATCGTAGTGACGCACGACCTGCATAGTGCAAGGGCAAATGCCAGTCGCCTAGCCCTTTTGAACGAGGGCAATGTTGTGGTTGAGGGTACGTTTGATGAACTCCAACAGAGCGACATCGGGTTCGTTAAGGATTTTCTGAAGCAATCGTAGGGGGAAGTATGTCGAGAGTAGCAAGGCTCGGAGCATTCATCGTTGTGACGCTGGCAGTTCTGGCCACGGGAGTCTTCATCATTGGGAGCAAGGAATATTTATTCGCCTCGACCTACCAATTGAAGGCGCAATTCGATAATGTGGCCGGCTTGGCCGACGGGGCGGACGTGCAGGTGGGCGGGGTGCATAGCGGGACTGTAACAGACATTCAACTGCCGAGGAAGCCAGGGGAGAAGGTCACCGTCTTCGTCGAACTAGCCACGTCTACACGCGAAATCATCAAGCATGATTCTGTGGCGTCAATCCAGACAGAGGGGCTGTTAGGCAACCAGTATCTGGCCATATCGTTTGGATCTGCCGGACAAGCCGAAGTGACGGATGGCGAGATGATCAAGAGTGAGCCGCCGCTTCAGATGGCGGATTTGTTCAAGAAAACCAGCGGCATTTTAGATGGCAGCCAAGAGGCTATACAGAATGCAGCCTTGGCGACGGCCCATCTGAATTCGGTCAGTGCAAAGATCGATTCAGGGCAAGGGACAGTGGGAGCACTTGTAAACGACAAGCAACTCTACAGCAACCTGGCTCGAACAACCGCGACTCTGGATGCAACCATGCTTCAGGCGCAGTCGGGTGTGAGCGATTTTCACGAGAATATGGAAGCGTTGAAACATAACTTCTTCCTGAGCGGATATTTCAAGAAGCGCGGATATCAGGACTCCTCTGAACTGGCTGCAAATAGAATCCAAGGGCTTCCGAAAGCTGAACCTGAAAAGACATTCACCTACGCAGCCAAGCAGCTTTTCGATGGTAGAGACTCAGCGAAGATAAAGAACCAGAAGTCACTCAAAGCCGCCGGCGACTTCCTGGCACAGACCCAGTTTGGGGTTGCTGTCGTCGTAGTCTCCACTGGCATGGAAGGCGACACGCAGAAAAATCTGGTGCTGACTGAGGCAAGGGCAATGGTGGTGCGCGAGTATTTAGTCGAGAACTTCGGATTCGACGACGGCCAGCTCAAAACGCTGGGACTGGGCAAACAGGCAGATACGGAAGCCAATTCGGAATGGGGTTCCGTTCAAATCCTCATCTTTCCGGCAGGAACCGAAATACCCGGAGCGAGGCCGGCTGCGGGTAGCGCATCTACAACAGATGCCACCCAGCCGATCTCGACGACAGCGTCAGCAACTCAAAAGCGCTAAGGCTACGCGGAAAGTCGGGGTTCACTTCTGTGAACGGCCGCCGTCGTCGCCACCGCATCGGCCGCTCCAGCACCTGCCCCACCAATCTCGACCGCATCCGCCACGCCAGTCTCCGCCAATTCGTCGCTGGCAAACAGCGAAACCGATGTGTCTTTTCCGGTTAGCAACAATCCGAGGGGAATGAGAGCACTCACCAATTCACTAATCGAGGAGCGCTTTGGTCTCTTCAGCCAGGTTCCGGTCCATCACGATCTTCTGGACTGCTAGTTGGGCGAGTATGATTTTTTGTGTAAGCCCGGCTTCGACCGAGGTCGCCGATGTACTTAGATGAAGCACCTCTCTAGGTCGAGTGCCCACCTTACTTGAATCAGTCATCTGATCTTCAGGTGGACCGGTTCTCAGGAGGTCTATATGCCAGAGCAAGATCGCACCGAAAAAGTGAAGCGAGACACCTCCCAAGACAAGGATCTTCATCCATTCACTGACGGGTTTGTGCGCGAAAATCCAGGGGATACAAAGCAAGGCAGCAAGCCTGGATCGCGCAATGGATTGCATATGGGCCGCGCCTATTCTGAGTCAGGTGTTGTATGGGTTACGGCCATCTTCATGGCCATCTTCCACATTGGCGCCATCGCTGCGCTCTTCTTCTTCAGTTGGACAAACCTGACTATCGCCGCGGTTCTCTATATTCTCGCCGTCAACTGCGGCATCGGCATGGGCTATCATCGCCTTCTGGTGCACCGCGGGTACGAGGTGCCGAAAGCCGTCGAATACTTCCTGACGGTCTGCGGCACGCTGGCCCTGGAGGGTGGCCCGATCGCATGGGTGGCGACGCATCGCATCCATCATCAACATAGCGATAGATTGGGAGATCCGCACACTCCACAGGAAGGTACATGGTGGGCGCATATGGGCTGGATCATCACTGGCCGTGCTCTGAACTCTCAAACTGAAGCTCTGGCCCACTATGCGCCGGATCTTGCCAAGGACCGCGTCCAGGTATGGCTGAGTAAATACCATTGGGTGCCGTTGACAACACTTGGGATTGGATTGCTGCTGGTTGGAACTCTTACCGGGGGTGTGAAAGCTGGAATGGGCCTGTTCTTATGGGGTATTTTTCTGCGCGTTACGCTTGGTCTCCATGCCACATGGCTGGTGAATTCCGCAACTCACCTCCACGGTGGCCGACGCTTCGAAACCAGAGACGAGTCTCGCAACAGCTGGTGGGTGGCGCTGCTTACTGGCGGCGAAGGTTGGCATAACAATCACCATGCCAATCCAGTTTCGGCTCGGCATGGTCTTGCGTGGTATGAGTTCGACCCCAATTACTACGGAATTTGGTTGTTAGAAAAAATGAGGCTTGCGAAGCGCATTCGAATCGCGAAATTTGCGCGGAGGGATCCGAATCCGACGACGTCAAAGACGCACATGACGATGTCTTGATGCGTCGGCCTTGCGTGCTCAAACGACCCGCGCCCTGCCTGGCAAGGCAGAAGAGCGGCGGGTTGGGTCATTCGTTTACTCGGACGGCGACCATTTCAGGAGTCCACCTGGATTTCCCAAGGGATTCCAAGACTTCCGTAGCAATCACTTTTCCCATCACCAGAGCCAAGCCAAGCTCTGGAGTGGTTTGGATGGGTTTGCGGTCAATCCGTCGGACGTATTCGGCACTGGATGCGCCGACACGACTCACTTTCACAACAAATCTCGTATAGTTCATATTCTCCCTGCACGGTCTCCCTGAAAAGGGATGCTGACGGAAAGACAGATACCATAGCGGTTTCTCTATGGGAGGTCGTCTTTCCGATTCGAGAGCTTTTTCGGCCTAGAAGACCCCGGGCCTTTCGTTGCATTGAACGGTTCGGCTTGGCCTTGACTGGACCGCTGAGAAATACACGAAGACATCGTCGCCCGACTGTCCGCTAATAAAACCAAAAGGGAGCTATTGCGGAACCAACATCAAATGCGGGTGAATCTGACGAAGCTGATGTCTGTTAGACGCAGCAGACGGAAAAAGGATTTGCGCCGCAGTCGCACAATCGGCGAGGCGCGTGTCCAAGTTTGACCAACATGATCACGCTATCTTCATTGTCTGGCCCTAATTCAAGTAAGTGTTGATGGCTGTGCATTTTTTAACACGGCAAGCGCCCGACTAGATCAATCCACGGAAGTGCCCATAGTGCAATCGGGCTCAGTCCCCAAGACAGTCAAACCGCTGAAAAGCAGCACCATGAATATCACGTATCTGAGGAGCATGGGGTCAATGTAGCACAAGAAAACGGAGCCTGAAGCAGCACTCTCGCCGTTCGCTAGATTCAACTCGTGCCCGTAGCCGATGTGGAGAAGTCTCGGGCTGAGGCGTTAAGGATTTTTCTCCAGCCACCTCGGTATAGCGGAATGTCTCGGGATGATGGAATTCTCTGGGTGCTAGAAAGGAAAGCTCATACTGATCGCCTCGACCAAGTCACGGCACGTCCTTTGACTTTACTCCGTTGGGTCAGATTGGATGGCCCTCAACGACTGTTGGGCCGCGCGATTGTATCTTGACCGCCGCTCTTGATCAGTTCTGTGCAGCATCTGGCCCAAGTCAAAACCTCGGCAGTTGTGCGTTCTTTCCGCCCAGATTAGTTCAGCTTCGGTGGCCTCCGTGGCAACCGTTTGGAAGCATTGGGTACAAATCGAGTCGAACGTGCCGTCCGGGTTCCGCCTATGGGGGAAACCTGTATTTGTCTTTTGAGACAAATGCGTACCTCTTCCAATCGCCCCGAAAGTGCTAGAGGCGCGATGAGAACATTCTCAAGGGAGTTAAGGTTCCAGTATGTTCAATTTTGACCACGTTGGAAAAAGGAGATGGTCCGGCATGGCGAAACCATGCTTCACAAAGAAGGACTCAAGCCAAATTGGAAAGGAACAGAGCAGCGAATCCTCTATCAGCCCGCACGATGAGAGTGGCTCCAACGACTGCGTTCTAGGACAGATGGTAAAGTACAACCTTCCAAATGAACCGGGGAGACGTATCTGGACTTGGCGTACATGGGAAACTCTCCAGAGGAACTGGGGCCAGAAGAGGAAGCAGAACTTCCCGTCATAGCGCCTACACAACAGCTAGGAGAATGCATGGCCCGCGCCTACGAAGAGCGGTCATGTCGTGTTTTTCGGAAATCTTGGGTTAGTGCCTAATCCACCTCGCATATAGATACCATCCTCCTCTACCAATATTCTTCCAGCCTCGAATTCACATAGAATCCACGATCTGAGCAATATTGAGCATCTTCTCTCCGACACCGAGCCTAGGCTCCATTTAGAGGAGGTCTTTGTATGCAAAGCCACAACTCGTCAGAGATTCTGATCCGGGTGCTTAACAGCACTTCGTTTCTCCTGCACCATTACCGCTACAGTGCGCATGACCCTTCCCTGCACGAATTGCAGCGTATGCTCGCGCGCGCCACCGCACAGCTCCAGACCTATTCCGCAGGACCCCATCCTCTTGAATCTCAGTGAAGTAGCGCCTCAAGTTGCAGCTCTATTCAAAATGATGTGTAATGAGGCCGCTTGAATGTGCTCTTTTGAACAGTGTCATGAGTGAAGGAAAGCGGGATCGCGAGGATCGACGTCAGTAGATTCCTCCAAATGTTGGAGGGTTTCCTGCAGGACCGCGGCGAGCTTCCTTAGCGATTCTGAGCTCACCAATTCCTCCGAGGGTTGGATCGCTTACCCAATGTGGTTTGATGCAGAGATTGATTTCTGGGAATCCGCGATCTTCTGCAACGGTGCGGTGGCGGGGAAGATAATCTCCGCTTGGCCGACCACCGGGCACGAGCGTGACTTGCCCTACTATTGCGCCTGTGGATGATTCGGACCCTTGATTACTCAGGTATTTGCTTCGCGATTTCTTCCGTTTTCTCGGCGGCATTTGAGGAGAATGCTTGAGCCGTCGCGCTCAACTCTTCGGCCTTCCTGTAATCACACCTGCGGTGCGCGGCAGCCGCAGCAGCGTGGGCATGAGCTGCATACATGTGTAGGTATTCGGCATGTTCGTGAATGCTTTCGAGCATTTCGGCCTCCATGATCCGGCAAGCTTTATCGCCCTGATATCTGGAGTCTTTCACCTGACTACCGGAGACGCTGTCCTCGGGGGTCAGTCAAAAGCGGCCACTTATGGTCAGTTCAAAACCGGCCACTTTGAGGTTCTTCGTCACATTTGATGAAAGGACTGCGATGTTTGATGAAGATTTGGGGGATTGGATTTCAGTCGGCATT
>Ga0157372_10006635_pt1 | contig 12319 bp, 18 predicted proteins | sample C55metaG_FD_115307 | JGI IMG/M metagenome (GOLD analysis project Ga0157372, IMG submission 115307) | Corn rhizosphere microbial communities from Kellogg Biological Station, Michigan, USA - C5-5 metaG | ecosystem: Host-associated > Plants > Roots > Rhizosphere > Soil | place: USA: Michigan... | reverse complement strand
GCTTCAGGATGGCGCGGCGAACGAGGCCCTCGCTATCCTTCTGCACCGGCAACGGCACCCGCTTGTCCTGGGGTGCCTTCGGCTTTGCGGCCGCCGGTGCCGCCGCCTTCTTCTTCTCGCCCCTGCTCTTCGTCCCCTTCTTGGCCGTGGCCTTCTTCATGATCTTCTCCGATACGCTTCTGCGGTAGCCTCGCACGACAACGCGTTGTGTTCGACCGCCGCTCCAAATAATCGTCGCCATGCTACACCACCCGGTCCGTTTTGTAGAGCGTAAAAGACCCGGGGCAGCCGAGGTTCGCCGGTCAACGCGACCGGCCGGGCAGGATTCGGTGCCGCCCACCGCCCCGGATGCCCCAGGTACAGCCGTCGGTCACTTGATGTAAAACTTATTGCCCGCCGGTGCTACTGAGCACCCCACCGGAACCTCGCCAGTTCCTTCCACGTACTCGTTTAACGCCGTCTTGGCGACCTCCTTCTTGATCCGCACCAAATCCTTCTTTCCCTCCCGCTCCGCCCACGCGATCACCTTTTCGTCGTCATCCACCACCAACCGAGGCGGCTGCGCCCGGAAGCCGAGGGTGGCGAATGGGGTCTTGTGCGATTTCTTCTTGGTGCCGGCAATCTTGTTCGCCGTCCACGCCTGGGCGGTCCCCTCGTACACGTAGTCCAACCCGTCGAGCTTGGATTTGAGAGTCCGGATCATCGCCTGCGTCTGCTCTTCGATGCGAGTAATCTCCGTCAACACCTGTTGCCGCCGTCGCAGGTACCGGAGCACGATCCCCTCGGCCTCGTCTTCGGCCAGCCACCCGTCGAGGTTGATTGCCTCCACCTCGTCGCGGATCGCCTCAAAATCGTGCTCGGACGTGTCGTCGTCCGGCATCACCTGCGGATGTTGCGCCGCCTCGAGGCTCTCATCGTGCTCGTTCGCCATGGTCGTCTCCGTCGTCCGCGCGTTGGGTCGCGAATTTGAACTTTTGCGATATCAACCCCGCCGCCCAACGCTCGAGGAGGTGGGTGTACGCGTACCGCAGCGTGCGGTACCACCGCCCCTCATCGGGTCGTACACGAAATACAAAAGGTCGTCTTCTTCGGTCTTGTTTGCCGTTGCCACGCGTCGCTCCACAAAATGATCGGCCAGCGGCGGCTCCAACGCCCGCACGCTACTCCTTTGCCGTGGCTGCCGCGGTCCATCCCGGTCACGCCGCTGGCCGATCGGTCGCACTCAAAAGGAAGCGGTTCCCTCGTCCGTTAAAACACGGCGAGCCGGCTGCCGGCTCTCGCCGCGCCTCGGTCACCACAAGCAAACGTCTTATGCTACTTCTTCACCCTGGCGATCCACGGCTGCCCCTGGTGCCCCTGCCACGTCCACTCGGTCGTGAGCCCGGTGTTGCTCGTCACGAGCCACACCTTGCGGTCGGCACCGTGCCGCACCCGCACCACCGTCAACTCCCGTTGTGCGTAAAGCTGCCGGAGCTCGGTGGGGAGGTCGGCCTCGGTGGCCTCGGTGTACTTCGGTTGTCGCTTGGTCGTTGCCATCATGTCGCACATCCTATGCGTATCGGCGTGTGTATGCAACCCCTATTGTGCCCCGCCATCAATTTTATTCCGCCGGCCTCGGCATCACCTGCCGCTGCCGCAACTTGTCCTTCACGTACTCGATGCACTTCTGGATCGCGTCCTCTCGCATGTCCTCGAACCGGTCTACCTGCGCCTTGCCGAACCACTTATCCACCGTGCCGGCAGGCAGCCGCACGGTGTTCAAAAGAGATTTGATCTCCATCACCGAGGCGGGCGTCGCCAGTTGCACCGTCACCGAGTCCTTCTCGATCAAATCCTGCCCGTACCGCTTGCACACCGCCGCGTAGCTCCACTCGAACACTTCTTCGTCGGGGAACCCTTCGATGCGGGTCTTTACGACCTTCGCCATCCGCTTCTTCCCCTTCTTGCCCAACTCCACAACGAGGTCGAACCAGTAATCCAGGCTCCGCCACCCGTCGAAGGTGTACCCGAGCTTCCGAAGGTTTTCGCCGTACTCCGTCTTCGCGTGCGCGGTCACAATCACGTTCATGTCCAAGTTCATGATCAGGTTCGCCATCCGCTTCATCGTCTTGTTCGCCAGGCCGTAGTGGCGGCCGAAGTCCTCGCCCACCGCGTCGGCGCACTTGTCGAGCAAGTCGTTATAGATCGGCGTGATAGGGTCGATCACCAGGGTTTTGAAATCGTGCCGCTCCGTGAGCAACGATCGCACCTCGGTAATTACCTCGTCCACGTCCGTTGTTTGGAACACCACCGACCCGGCGGCCGAGATCTTCGCGTCGTAGTTCTCGCACCCCCGCTCGCCGTCGATGATGTACGCCTTCGGGAACTGGATCGCCGCGGTGGTCTTGCCCACGCCCGCGGGTCCGAACATGAACATCTTGAGCCGCTTCTGTACCGCCTCGGGTTTAATCGCTCGCAACATGGTCGTCTCCTGTGTGATCGTGATCTGTAAAGAGCGGCGGGCGAGATACCGCGCCCGCCGCCCGGTCCGTGGTTTACTCCGCCGTCCAATTAGCCGGCAACAACACCTCCTGCCGGTCCGCCATCCTACCCACCTTCTCCGCCATCCACTTATCCTGCTGCTCCGCCCACTTCTTCGCCGTCTTCGCCCAGTCGGGCGAGTTGTGCGGGTCGAAGTCGGCCTGCATGTCCTCCCCGTACTTCTCCCACCACTGCTTCTCCAACTCCCGCCGCTGGCGGTCGTTCAAAAGGTCGATCACCTCTTCGGCCATCATTCCGTCGCAAATCTCGCTGGGCATTGCCATGGTCGTGTCTCCGTGTTCGTCGCCACCCCCTACTTCACTCCCGCATCTTACATCGGCCGGGTCACGATTACAAGTGAATACAACAAAATAATTCTACGCCCGCACCGTCCCCTTTTTTTACGCCTCGCACCAATGCAGTACCGCGATCGGTCCGCACCCGTCCAGCATCGCCTGCTCGGATTTAAACTTGGAGACCCCGTTGTACCCGAGCTGGTAGTAACACCCGTCGCTGCCGATGATGGCGAGCCAGTCGAAGTTGTGCGGTGCCTCGTACACCGCTTCGACCTTCACGCCAGCTTGCTCGAGCAACGCGGCAAAGGCCTCCACGCCCGGCCGCGTCGCCGGAGGCACCGCCAACACCGGCTCCACCACCCGCACCGCATCCCGCAACGCCACGAGGTCGCCGAGGTTGTTGATGGCCTCCACGCGTTCGCGGGTCAATCGCGGGATACCCGCCTCCAAAATCTCCGCCACCAAAGCGGCGCGCCGCTCGTTCGATTCCCGCGCCCACTTCGACGCCGCGTTTTCATTTCCGTTCTTCGCCATGGTCGTCTCCTTTGGGTTGTTCGCCACGCCCACCCTTATACCAGATGCCGGGTCGGAATACAAGCGAATACAATAAAATCTTTTACGCCCGCGCATCCTCCGTACAGGGCGGAGGATGCGCCGAACCGCTTTACGGCACCACCCAATATTCGATCACCCGCGATCCCGGGGCGGAGTGAATGATGTCGTGCACCCGTCCGTCAATCACCGCGAGCATGTGCCCTCTGATGCGCACGAGGTACCGGCCGCGCGTGTGGTGCTCCACGAATCGCTTCAACGTGCACCCAGGCCGCTCCACGTGCCTCCATCCCCACTCGTTATCGATCAACGACTTAAACACGCTCCGCATCGTTCCCCGTCGCCTCTGGCGTCCGTACGCCGCGAGCTTCGCGTGCCAGTAGTCGTACGGCACCATGGTTGCGATCGCAAAGGCGCGCACCACGCAATCCCGGTACTCGTTTTCGTGCCGGCCGCCGTCGTCCTTCACCAACGGCAGCCGCGTAATCGTTCGTCCGTCGCCAGCCATCGTAATCTCCTGCCTACGCCGAGGGTGGTGTGATGGGTGTTAGTGCTGCGGTGCCGCCCACGTGGTCGGCTGCATGTCGATGCAGTAGAACGCCCGCTTGTCGCGGGTTACGCACCGGCTCACGCACACCTGCACGCCCGATACCCGGTCGCCGTCGATCTCGAACCCGCAGCGGGTGGTGTAGGATGAGCCGGTCGCCCACTTGCGAGCGGTGCCGCCCTCGAGCTCCCGAAGCCCCTCCAGGGCGCGGCGGATGGTCTTCTTTACCGCCGGGGTCTCCCACACTCCCACGTCGCACGCGTCGCCGTAGATTCGCACCTGGCGGTCCCGCAATTGTCCCAATGCCGCAATTTCTTCTTTGCCAACGCTCATGGTCTCGCTCCGTTCGTCGCCATCGCCATCGGGTGCGGGCACCGTGCCCGCACCCCACGCACCGCGCCCGATTACCCGAGCAAGTCGTCCACTTGCGATTGTAGCTCGTAAAGGTCGCCCGCGGTGGCGTCCAACTTGCCGTCGTGGGTCGCCCGCCAGATGCTCTGTGCCACGTCCTCGGCGGCCGCGTTGAGGCTAAACCGCATGGCGTCCACCCCATCAACGGTCACCATCAATTTACCGCCCGCCGCGTCCATGGTCACCCGCTTGCCGTTCATCTCGCCTTCGATTCGCGTAATCCACATAAAAGCTCCTTGTTCGTGATTCGCACACTGTAGAGCATCGTCGTTCGGAATACAAGTGATTATTTATAAATAATCTCGCGCCTACAAAACGGGGTCGTCGGCCGTCCCCTCGTCCTCGTGCCAGGGTCCATAATGCCGGTACAGCCCCACGAGCGTCAACGCCCGCTTCGCCTCGTACCGCACGCAACGCCCGGGTTCGATTCGCCCGGCCGCGTAATAGGTGTCGCGGGTTGATCTCATGACCCTCCGCTCGTGCAGGAATTGCGTGTCCAGAACTTCCACGTGCCCGCACGGCAACTCGAGCTCAAGCCACGCGTGCCAGTACCGAGCGAAAGGCGGCCGGGTGAGCCGCGGCACCCCGTGCACCACGTACAACACCGCACCCGTGCTCTCTAAACCCGACCCCTCCGCATCTAACGCGACCGTGATCACGTGCTCAAAGCACCGCCCGTTCGCTTCGTCCTCTTTTGCCTCGCGCGCCATCGCTCGCTCCGTGTTAAAAGGTCCTACCGCTCCGGTATCCGCAACGCCTGCCCCACGTATGCCGAGATCTTCTTGGCCAGGGATCGTCCGACCCGGCACTCCGCACCGTACTTCTGTGGCGTGGTCTCCCCTCCGCTCAACGCACCGTCGGCACACGCGAGGTACGTCGACCCCTCCACCGCGTCGGCCAGCACGTACTTCGTCAAATCGGCGTCAATGGCGTTGGCACCATCGAGGTCGCCCGCGATTAACTTGTCGCACACCGCACCCACCTCGTCGTCCTCGCCCGCCTCAATCGCGTCGGCGATCGCGTCCGGCACCTCTAGGCGGTGGTTCAGGATTCGCTGCTCCATCTCGGTCAAGTTCAACATGGCATTCCTTATTTGTAAAATAATCTCACCGCACCGCGTACGCCCGGCACGCCCGCGCCGCCGCGGCCGCAGATTTGTACCCGCCGCGGTTGTTGGCGGTGCTGTTGAACCCTGGCTGGCCGAGCCCGATGTAGTATCGTCCGCCATCGCACCGCTCCACCATCACGCCGTCGCACTCTTCGAGCACTCCGCCGAACACCGGCACCACTTTAATCCCGTGAGTCTCAATCTTCTTATTCGTCGCCATTTTCGGGTCCTTTGCGGCTCGGCCGCCGTTGATGATGGGCGGATGTTACCACGCCCGATTCTCGAATACAAGTGAATACAAGAAAATAATTTACCCCTCCAACTCCTCGGTCAAATCCGCCAACTCGTGCTCGATGGCGAACTGCACCTCGATGGCGTCGAGCAGCGCGTTAAACTCCGCCACCCACGTCTCGCTATCCCACACCAACGCGTCCAAGTAATGATTGTTTTCCATACCCCTTTCATCGGCACGATCGCCGGGTCGACTTTAATCCGCCCCCGGGAACCAAAGTGCCCGCCCGGGTGTAACGCCGGGCGGGCACGATCACGAAACAGGAACCGCTCGTTATACGGCGAGTGCGGTGCGGGTGTTTTGCGTCCGCCGCGCCCGCACCTTCACCGGCACCGGCTTCAAATCCACCAGCCGGGTGCCGTGGATCAAGTCGCCACCGATCTTCTCCAACTCGCTCGCCCGGTCGTAGCTCGTCGCGTCGGCCGCGGTGCGAGTAATGGCGTTCGCCACGCCCCACCGCGAAAGGTCGGCACCGCTGATGAGGTGCTCGAGGGCGGCCGCCTTCTCGCTCGCGTCCAGGCCCACTTGCACCGCCACCGCCTCCATGGTCTCCATCACCTTCGCTCCCTCGATCCGGTCCGTTGCCGCCTCCCGCATATCCTCGAGCACCTTGGCGAGCACGCGGCCGTCGAGTGCCGCGTTCACGGTGTCGCGTGCCTTCAGGAAAAACGCCCGGTCGTCGGCCTGCCGCGTCTCGTCGGCGAAGTACTCCATCGATACCTCCTGGCCGGTCAACGCCTTCCCGATGTGCGCCTTCCGTTGGCCGAGGCTGATGTGGGTCATGCCGTTGGTGCACATCAGCCGCTCGCTAAACGGTGCCACCACGAGCGAGCCGGCACCGATCTCCGAGTTTTGGATGATCAGCCCCATCCGCACCACATCGCCCTGCCGCACCTCGCCCTCCAACTCGGTGCTGATCAGCTTGATGTACAGGCGGCTCTCCGTCACCTCGGCACTCGCCCACATGATGTCCCGCCGCTCCATGATGTGCGGCATCAGGTTCATCATCAAATCCACGTTGTCCAGCGGGCGGTAGCTATCGGAGAGAAACGCCCGCACGTTGCCGTCGAGGGTGCGGGTGAGCCGCTTTTCGCCAGCCTTCTTGGCCTGGAGCAGCGTGTTCACGTTTTGGGCGAGGAGCCGGGGGTGGTTGGATCGGAGGCGGTCGTAAAAGTCGGTCGGGATTTGCACGTATTCGCCGAGCTGGCGGTGCGCCGGGGTCTTGATGGGCAGGCCGCTCACGCCGGCCGTGCCGATAGCCAGCGTCGCGTTGTCCAGCATGTTCAAGGCACCCACCGGCACCACGTAGTCCTTCTTCACACTCGCCTGGCGCACGATCTCGGCCGCCAACGTGTTGATGTCTTTACCCTGCTTCATGATGCGTTCCTTTGCCCCTCTGGCGGGGCGGTCCGTGTTTGGTTTGAGGTCGCACTCGCAACCCCATGTCCGGGATAGTACAGGATCGGCGAGGCGATTACAAGCGATAATACAAAAAAACTTTTGCGTTTTATCCTCCGCCCAGATCGGAGGATGGCGGACACCCCTGCGCGCCGCTCGGCGTTCTATGGCGGTGCAACTAACAGGCAGGGATTAACAGGGGTGTCCACGCCATCGTCACCACCCCCGGTGAGGACGCAACGACCCCGCGGTTAAGCGGGGCGTCGGCTTGGAGGAGCCCGCGAGGGAGTGGTTTTGTTGTCGCGGTTCACCCTCGTCGCACCCGTACACCGCGCCGCCCGCCCCCTGCCGCCAACCCGTACGTCGAACACCATAGTCGGCCGAGCGAATCCGCCCCGGTACGACGCCCCGGGTGAGGCGGCCGGGTGGTGCGGTGCAGGTGCCGCCTCCAATGCCCGCCCGACGCGGGACTAATCGTGTTGTCGCAAATCCTGTCGCGTTCTCAGGCTACCCGGCTACTTCCACACCCCCTCCGGCGTCGCCGCCGTGCGTCCGGCCGTGTTGGGCGTCCACGTATCCGCCCGCCCATCCCGGTGCTCCCACGCCCAGGCGCGGAGGTACGCCTTGACGCCCAGGAGCCACGCCCGCTGGTCGTACGTGGCGAGGTTCATGGTGGCATACTTGCGGATCGGCTCCCCATCCCCCTCGCGTTGAACGGCCAGCTTCATGTACTCGTGGATCTCGCCGCTCGCCCGCGCCCGCGGCAGGTACAACCACGCCGGCTCGAGTGCGACGGCGAGCTTGTCGGCGCAACACAGCCGCGAGGGGTGCATGTTGAGCCGCTTGCACAGGAACCGCGAGTGGAGGAGGGAGAAGATGCCCCACGTGCCGAATTGATGCAGGAGACCGTCGGGTCCCGGTATCCACAGCCACCGGTCGCGGGCGAGGTCGAAGAGACGCGTCATCACCCGGGCACCGAAGAGCACGTGCCACTCCCCCTCCTCGCCGTCCATGTTCGGCTTGCCCCAATACCCGAGGTCGTGGACGAAGAAGGCGACCCACAATCGCGGGTCCAAAGGGAACCCGTAGAGGCACCACCACGCGTACGCCACGAACCACGGGTGAATGAGGAATTGGTGGGCACCGAACAACACCGATTTAGTTCCGACCCGCACGTCGCACCTCTTTCCCCGGCATCGGCCGGTAATATTCGCGTCCGGCGATCGCCTGCTCGATCGAGCGTCGCGTGCCGCCCCGCCTGATCCAATCACGATAGTCCTTGATGCCCGCCGGGGGCGTGATCACCCGCACGGTGGCGACGCAATCGCGGGCGGCCGTGCACAGCAAATCGGCGAGCCGCGCGGCCGACTCTTGCCCCGGGTAAAACACACTCCCGTCGTTGCGGTACTTCGCCTCATCCACCTGGCTCGCCACCACCACCTCGAGACGCCTTCGCCGGTCGTCCGCCAACCATACGCCGCGGAGGATGGCGACGATGATGTCGTCACCCACCGTGCACGACGGCTTCCCGAGCACGTTGTACCCCCAGTCATAAAAGGCTGCCCGGTCGGTCGCCCCCTCCGTGCACACCACCCGGCGGTCGGCCGCCTGCCACCCGGTGCCGGCGAAGACGCCCGGTCGGGAGCCGGTGAAGGAGTATTTGTCTCCCTCATCGGGTCGCATGCGCAACCCGCACACCTCCATCCGCTCATCGTACATCGGCCACACCCACGCCGTCACCCGCTTCTCGTAATCGCCGAACCGGCCGCGGACCAGCATCGGGTACGCGTTCGCCCGCCCCACGCCGGCGTCAACCAGCGAATCGATCGATACGCCCAGGTGCCGGGCGAGCGGTGCCAACTCGCCCCTGGTGCACCGGAAGTAATCGGCGAGTTGCGCGTAATTGTAGTTCGCCTTCCGGCTCTCCCGCTCCGCCCGCGTCTGCGGCTGCGCCGCCCGCTGCGCCACCCGTCCGGATTTGAAGGCCTGCAAGCCGAGTGAGGCGCGGATGGCGTTGTAATCGCACCCGGCGTAACACCGGAACCGCAGCTTGCCCAACCCGTCCCGGTACACCCGCAACGACCGGCTTCCTCGGTCATCGTGCACCGGGCAGTACGCGTCGAACTTGCCGGCACCGCACTCGCGCAGCCCGAATTGTTTTCGCAACGTGTGCAGCGCCCGCAACTCGGCCGCCGTGTGGTCTCTATCCCGCTCCGCCTGCCGCATCACTTCCTCTCCTTTCGCCCGCCGCGCCGCCGCGCGGGCGGTGCCGGGGGCAGTTGTTCGGGTTCGTCCTTCGCCGGCAATTCTGGTGCCGCCGGGTCGGCCGGCAACTCTTTCGGGTTGAACGGGGTCGGCACGGCGACGTGAAGGTACTCGAAGCAGAACTGGATACACGCCTCCACGTACCGCGAGAACTCTGCCTTATCCAACTCGGTCGTCGACCGCGTGCGGTACCCCATCAACTCGCCCGTGATGTGGTCCACCACCGGTATCCGCAGGAAGCGGTCCTTAAAGAACTCGTGGGCGTCCATCGAGTTGACGAACTCTTCGCCCCACTGGTCGCGTATGCCTTTGGCTGCGTGCGGGCAGATGACGGCGAAGTAGTACCCCCGCTGCTTGGTCGTGATCTGGTCTCGCACCCGCTTCACCTTCACCCGGTGCACGCCGTCCACGATGGTCTCGAGGTGGCGGATGATCCGCCGCTTCTGTGCCGGGTCGCCGAAGTCCACGAGTGGCAACTCTTCCGCCATCAGCGTCCCTCCTTGGTCTGGGCGTACAACGCCGCCTCGTTCCGCACCTCCGCCGGCACCGACCACCCCGCCCGGGCGATCCGATCCATCCACACGCGTGCCGTGTCCCGCGGCACCTCGTCGGGCAGCCCCTTCGATCGCAGCACTTTCGCCTGCCCGATGCTGCACAAGTTCAGGCGCGATCGCCGCTTAATCTCGCTCATCATCGCTCCGGCCTGGCCGATGGTTAATTCGGCGAGGTTGGTGCCCCGAGGTGCCCGCGAGGCCAGCCACCGCTTTTGCGCCTCCGTCGCCGGATCGTTGCGGGAGGCCGTGATGGTCTTGCGGCCGCGTCCCGCCGTGCCCCGGGCGTGAGAGAAGGGGTCGACCTCCTCAAAGAGGCACTGGTGGTCGATCCGCACTTGCGCCAGGCGCGCGGCCTCGATCTCGGCCTCCGCCCGCCGCTCGGCTTGCACCGCCGCCCACTCGGCCTCGAGCTCGGCGGTAATATCCACCGCCCGCCCCTCGCCCGCCTCCTTGACCCGCCGGATGGTCTCCTCGTCGTACCTGCCGCCCAGGATGTCCACGCCGGTCACCAACTTGTGCCGCCCGGCGTTGCCGACGAAGTCGATGAGCTCGAGGTTGGGCTTCGCGCTCTCCGCAATCGCCACCCGGCGGTCGTCGGCGTTGTCCCACTGGTCCACCACCCCGGGCAGGGTACGGGTGCCACGCCCCGCCATCTGTGTGTAAAGCGCCCGGCTGGTCGTCGGCCGCCCGCACACCACCACCTCGATCCCCTCGTCGTTGAAGCCCTCGGTGCAGATGCCGACGTTGCACAGGAATTGAAACTGGCGGGCATAGAACCGCTTCAGGATGTCCGCCCGCTCCGCCTCCGGCGTCTCCGCGTGCACGTACTCCGCCACCCGGGATTTCGCCCGGTCGTTCAAGATCGCCGCCAGCAGCTCGGCGTGTTTGACGCTCGAGGCGAAGATCAACGTCTTCCGATCGCCCACCCGCGCCAACACCTGCTCGGCCATGCCGAACAAGTTCTTCTTCTGCTCCATCACCTCCGCCAACTGCTCCGGGTTCAAATCGCCCGCCACCTGGCCGACGTTGGAGAGGTCCATGTGGGTCAGGATGCCGGTGTACTGGTCGATAGGAACGAGCCACCCGTCGTCGATACCCTCGCGTATGCCGTACTCGATCGCCACGCTATCGAAGAGCTTGCCCATGGCCAGCTTGTCCCGGCGGTCCGGCGTCGCCGTGATGCCCAACACCTTCGCCCGCGGGTTGCCGATGGTGTAGTACCGCACCACGCGAAGGAACGACGGGCTCACGTAGTGGTGCGCCTCGTCGACCACGATGGTCGAGATTTTCTTCGGGTCGAACTTGCTCATCCGCCCCTTGCCGGCCATACCCGAGTACTGCGTCTGCACCGTGCTCACGATGACCGGCGAGGCTTTGCCGTTAAACCGGCCGAGCACCGCGTGGTACTTCCCCATCTCGACCTCGGGCGCTTCGCCCAACGCCTTCGCGAACGTGTTCACCGTCTGCCACACCAACTCCTGGCGGTGGCACAGGAACAATGTGCTCCCCATGTCGATCCGGTCTTCGGCGATCATCGTCGCCAGGTACGTCTTGCCCAACCCCGTCGCCATCACGGCGAGCGTGGCGCGCACCTTTTGCCACTCCTCCGCAATCCGGTCCCTCGCCCGGCTCTGGTAATCCCGCGGTACCATCACGCCACCTCCCAGGTTCGAGTGACCCCTGCGAGCACGCATACGCTCCGTCCGTCCCGCCACCGCACCGCCCCGCGGGGTACGGCGATGTACGAGCCCTTCGCTATCTCGATCGGACGCCCGTTGGCGAACTTGCGGGCGTGGTACTCGGTGTCGAAGGTGTACCGCGCCGCGCGGGTTGGTCGGCCGGGTCCGCACGTCTTGGCGATGTACGCATCGTAGTCGGGTGCGGCGGAGATCTCGAAGGCCGCGTTCGCCGTCACCGCCGGTATTGCTTTAAGGTCTGCCATGGTCGCTCCGTGTTGCGAACAAAATCCCCGGGGTGCCGCTCTCGTCCAAAAGCGCGGGCACCCCGGGGCGATCCTCCGAGGCTCTCTCGGCTACTTCGCCGCCTCGGATTGTTTCTTCTCGGCGACCTCTTTCGCTTGGATCGCCAGTTTGTACTTCTGGGAGGTCATCCACCCGCTGCCCTCGCACCACTTGCACCCCTTGCGGGCGTGCACGTCGTCTGCGTGCATCGGGCACAACGCGTACGGTTTGGCGAGGCGGAAGGATTTGATCGCGTTCTCAAAGTCGCCCATCAACGCCGTCGCGTACACGTACCGGTAAAGCGGGTCCTTCATGTCCACCGCACTCTTCGCCCGCACGTGCAACTCGTGCAGCTCGCGGGCGTACGCCTCGAGCTCGGCGGTGCGGGCGAAGAGCTTGCGGTGCTCGGGGTCGG
>Ga0157372_10006633_pt1 | contig 12320 bp, 6 predicted proteins | sample C55metaG_FD_115307 | JGI IMG/M metagenome (GOLD analysis project Ga0157372, IMG submission 115307) | Corn rhizosphere microbial communities from Kellogg Biological Station, Michigan, USA - C5-5 metaG | ecosystem: Host-associated > Plants > Roots > Rhizosphere > Soil | place: USA: Michigan... | reverse complement strand
TGTTCGTGTGGCACGTCGGCGAAGAGAAGGGCCTGTGGGGCTCGGCGTACATCACCGATCACCCGCCGGTGCCGCGCGATTCGATCGTCGCACAGCTCAACATGGACATGGTTGGCCGCGGTGCGAAGCGCGATTTGATGGAAGGCGGCCCGGACTACCTGCAGCTCGTCGGCTCACGCCGCGTGTCGACGGAGCTCGGCGATATCGTCGAGCAGTTGAACAAGCAGGAGAAGCCGCCGTTCCACTTCGACTATCAGTTCGACGCGAACGGTCATCCCGAGAACATTTACTGCCGGAGCGACCATTTTAATTACGCGCGCTACGGCATCCCGATCGTCTTCGTGACAACCGGATTGCACGGCGATTACCACCAGGTGACGGACGAGCCGGAGTACATCGATTATCCGCACATGGCGAAGATCGGGAATTTCATGTACAAGCTGGGGAACTACGTCGCAGATCTCGATCATCGGCCGAAGGTCGATCATCCGGTCGGAGATCCGAAGGCGCGGTGCAGGCAGTAAGCCGGTCGACTGGTGGACCGGTGGACCGGTAAGAACGAGAAGCAAGAAGTCAGAGGCTGAGATTTGGAGCTTGGGGAACGCGACGTCGGGGACATGCCCGGTCGCCGTTCCCCAAGTTTTTTTTCTTGGCGTTCGTTCAAATCGTTTTTGGCGACGGAGCTTGTTCGCGGGGGACGATAGGTATATGCCTGGATGCTCTTCGCGGGGCGCCGTTGTAGTTGCGACCCGACGCGGCCCAGCGGCCCCGCGGTCGACCCGCCCACCGGAATCAGGTCTTCAACGTCCCGACGAGCTGCCGAAGCTGAGTCGATCCCGCGAGCAGCACGTTCGACGCGGAGGTCATCTGTTCGCAGGCAGCGCTCTGCTGCTGCGTCGAGGCGTTGACCTGTTCCGCGGCGGCGGCGTGGCCTTCGGCCGTCTTGGCGATCGACTCGAGGCTCACGGCGGCGTGGTTGACGGCCGAGGCGTTCGCCTCGGCCGCGCCGGTGACGCCGATCGCGGCGATGCGGGTGCGTTCGGCGGCGTCGCTGATCGTGTGCAGCGCGGCGTCGATGTCCCGTGACACGCGCTCGATCTCGATCACGCGGCCCGCGCTCGATTCCATGGCCTTGGCGCTGCTCGTGACACGCGCGGTGACGACCGTCGTCATCTGCACGATGTCGTCGGCGGCGCGCTGCGACTGTTCGGCGAGCTTGCGGACTTCGTCGGCGACGACCGCAAACCCGCGCCCGGCTTCGCCGGCGCGCGCCGCCTCGATGGCGGCGTTGAGCGCCAGCAGGTTCGTCTGGTCGGCGATCTGACTCACCGACTGGACGAACTGGTTGATGTCGCTCACCGTCGCGTTCAAGTGGCCGATCTCGGCGGCGGCACGCTCCACGCTCGACTTGACGTCGACGAGAATGCCGAGCGCGCGGTCGATTTCGACGCGTTTCGCTTGCGCCGCGCCTTCGATGTTCTGCGCGAGGTGGGTGACTTCGTCCGAGCGTTTGCGGACGCCGGTCGCGGCCTCGCGGATCGCCTGCAGGGTTTCATCCACCGAGCGAAGCTGGTGAACCGTCGCCTCGGCGCCGTGCGACACCTCCGTCATCGCGCTCGCCATTTGGCTCGCCGACAACGAGATCTGCTCGGAGACGGACGCAAGGTCGTGGGCCGAGCTCGAGACCTCGTCGGCGGTCCGCGCGGCGACGTTCACGACGCGCGACAGCGATTCGCCCGTCTGGTTCATCGCCGATGCGAGAATGCTGAATTCGCCCGGCATCGAGGCGTCGGTCCGGCTGGCGAGGTCGCCGTCGCTCAGGCGCTTGGCGTGCGTGACGAGCAGCTCGAGCGGCTCGCTGATGTGCCGCACGGTGAACATCACGACGATGATGCCGAAGACGAGCGCCAGTCCGATGATCGAGAGCAGGAGGTCGGACCGCTGCGCGGTTTCCGATGCGAGGTCCTGACGTGCCGCGGCCACCTTTTCGGCCTTGATGCGTCCGAGAAGCGCGATATCGGCGAGCAACTCGTCGATCGACCGCCGCGCAGCGCTCGACGCCACGCGCGCCTCGTCGGCCCGGCCGAGGTCGGCCAGGCGATGGGCGAGCGCGTAGTGGATCTCCATCTCGGAGAGCTTGTTGTCGATGGTCGCGATCGCGGCGACTTCGGACGCCGACTGGTTCGGACGGCTGTTCATCTGTCGCTGCACTTCGTGCGCGGCCCAGCCGAACGCGCGGAACGCCGACTGCGCCGACGAGTCGCGCGTGTCGAGATAGCGCGACGCCGCCTCGATGGTCTTGGCGACGTCGGCCGAGACCTGGCTCGTGAGCGCCGCCTCGGACTCCACCTCGGAGAGCGACGCGACGATCTCGCGCGACACTCCCGTCAGGGCGCGCCGCGCCTCGAATCCCGCCAGCAGCAGAATGCCGACGAGAACGCCGAAGCCGATCCACAGGCGACCTCGAATCGTGTTGAACTGCGCGTTGTCGAGCAGGCTCACTTGGTCGCCTCCAGTTGCATGGCGCCTTCGTGTACGCGCGTCATGACGATGCCTTTTCCGATCGGATCGCCGTCCGGGCGGAACCGAATCGCTCCGGTCACGCCGTGGAACGCGCTGGTCTCGGTGAGGTTCGCGAGGTATTCGCGGATCTTCACGCGATCGGGGCCGACTTGCTCAACCGCGTGCGCGAGCAGCTTCGTCGCGTCGTAGGCGAGCGCGGCGTTGCCGTCGGGAATCGAGTTGAACTTTCTCGAATAGGCGGTGACGAACGCCCGCACTTCGGGGCGCGGGTCCTGCGCGCTGAAGGGCGCGCCGACGAACACGCCTTCCGCCAACGGGCTGGGGGCGACCGTCTGCCAACCGTCGCCGCCGACGAGATCCGCGTCGAGGTTCTGGCGGCGCGCTTCCTTGAGGAACGCGAGTCCCGACGCATCCGTGCCGGCGATGAACACCACGTCGGGCTTTTGCTTCTTGAACCACGTGACGAATGGCTCGAAGCGTTGCGCCGAGTCTTCGCCGATTGGGTCGATGCTGATGATCGTTCCGGCGAAGCTGCGCTTGAAGTTTTCGGCAAGGCCTCGGCCGTACGGATTGTTTTCGTAGAGAACTGAAGCGCGTTTCCGGCCGCGCGCGTTGATGAAGCGTGCGATCGTCTGGCCGTTCGCCGAATCGCTCGGGATCACGCGGAACGTCCACGGCGAGATTCCGGTCAACGCGGGCGACGTCGCCGTCGTGGCGACCGCCGCGAGGTGCTGGTCGTAGACGTGCGCCGCGGACACCATCGCGCCCGAGTTCACATGCCCGACGACGGCGACGATGCGCGGGCTGTTGACGAACGACTGCGCGACCGAGCTGGCGCGAACGCCGTTGCCGGAATCGTCAGCGAATTGAACCGACAGGCGGCGGGTGGTTCCCCACGCCGGGCTGGCGTTGATCTCGTCGACGGCGAGCTGAATGCCCTGCTTGTTCGCCAGACCGTAGGCCTGACTGAACGGTCCGGCCGCGCCGAACGTCACGGTGCGCGCCGTGTCGTGTGAGCACGCGGCGAGACCGACGAGAGCGAGGACGATGCGTTTCTGAACCATCGACACCGGATGGAGGAGGCTCCCGGCCAAGACACCGGGGTGGGCAACAGCGAGGACGAAAGACGCGGGCCGACTGTAACGACCGCCAGACGTACGGCCGACCCGCGTTTCCCTCGTCCCTGCAAGCGGTTAGACAGGTGCTTTGGACACGTTCGATCCAGCCGATACTAGCTGAGGGGACGCGTACTCAGCGTCTCTTGTTCCTTATTATCGGCTCAAGCATCGAGATCGCCGCGTGACATGACGCCGACGGTCGACATCCTCATCCAACAGGCCCAGCTCGCCGACCGGGAAGGCCGGCGCGATGACGCGCGGGCGCTGTACGAGCGGGCGCTGTTCTCGCTCGATCGGAGCGCCGACGCCACAATCGCGTCATCCCTGCTGCGGTGGATCGGCCGCCTGTTCCGGGACGCCGGCGACATCGACGCCGCCCTCGACGCTTTCGAGGCGGCGCTCACCATCGCCGAACTGGCCGACCACGACGCGGAGATCGGGAAGGCGTTTCACGAGCAAGCCGACATCCACCGGCGGCTCGGCAATCTCGATCGCGCGGAGACGCTCTATCTCCAAGCGCGCGGGCGCGCGCTCGACACACAGGAGACGCGCCTCGCCGCGATGGCGGCTGAGAGCCTGAGCCTCATCGCGATGGTGCGCGGCGACCACGACAGGGCGTTGCGCGATCATCGCGGGAGCCTGGCCGAATACCGAGCCCTTGGTGTGCCCAAAGAGGTGTTGGCGTCGCTGCGCGGCATGGCTCGACTCTGCACGGACCTGGAACGATGGGAGGACTCGGCCCGCACGATCGACGAGGCCGCGCAAATCGCCGAGGCGCTCGGCGACATCCCGGAACGCGTGCGAATCGAAGCGCAGCGCGCCGCGTTGGAAATCGCCCGCGGCGACTTCGTATCGGCGGCCACGGCCTGCGAGACGGGTCGCTCGCTCGCCGAGCGATCGCCGGAAGTCGACGCGCTCGGCGAAATCGAGAAGCACCTTGGCGCGATCGCGCGTGAGACCGGCCAATTCGGCGCGGCGGAGCAGCACTTCGAGCGCGCGCAGCAAATCGCCGTCGACCAGCGCGACCTGCTGCTCTCCGCGGAGACCGCACGCGAGCACGCTGAGGCGTGCCGCCCGCAGGGGCGCCTCCGCGATGCGCTCATCCATCTCAATCGCGGCCACGCCATTCTCACGCAGCTGGCGGTGGCGGGCGACGTCGTCGACGTCGACCGCCGCGCGGCGCGGCTCGAGCGCCAGTTTCTCGACGTCGCGCGCCAGTGGGCCGGCTCGATCGAATCGAAGGACCGGCACACGCAGGGTCATTGCGAGCGCGTCGCCGACCTCGCGTGCGCGCTGGCGATTCGCGATGGCTGTGAATCGCGCGAGCTCTTCTGGTTTCGCATGGGCGCGACGGTCCACGACATCGGAAAGCTCATCATCCCGGCCGAGGTTCTGAACAAGCCCGGCAAGCTCGCGCCCGATGAGTGGGAGCTGATCAAGCGCCACCCGGTCGCGGGCGTCGAGATGCTCGCCGAGATGGATTTTCCCGGCGAAGTCGGGCCGATGGTTCGATCGCACCACGAGCGCTGGGACGGCCAAGGATACCCCGACGGGTTGGCCGGAGAGGAGATTCCGCGCGCGGCGCGGATGCTCTGCATCGCCGACGTCTACGACGCGCTCTTGTCCAAGCGGAGCTACAAGGGCGCGCTGTCGCACGAGGCGGCGCTCGAGATCATGCGCTCCGACCCGGGGCAATTCGACCCCGCCCTATTCGGATTGTTCGAGGACCTCATGCGCACGCGCGCCCCGTCGATGCGGCAGCGCGTTACGGCGCAGGCGCATCCGACACCGGAACACCGCGTCACGCCGGCGCGAGAGCTCACCGTCGCTGGGCCGTCGGACGACCTCACCGGTCTGCTCACGCGGCGCCCCTTCATCGAGATCGCGAACACGATTCTCGGCGAGCGCGGCACCTTCGCGACGATGTCGCTCATCGTCCTCGACGTCGACGAGTTCAAGCAGGTCAACGACCAGCACGGACACTTGCAGGGTGACGCCGTGCTGCGCGTCATCGCCGGCACGTTACGCGAGCTCGCGGCGTCGTCGGGGATCATCGGCCGATATGCCGGCGACGAGTTCGTGATCCTGCTGCCCCACGCCTCGATCGACGAGGCGGGCGAGCTCGCCGAACGCATTCGCGCCACGGTGCGACGGACTTCGATTCCGCTGCGCGAGCGCTCCGGCTCCATCTCGGCGACGTTGTCGATCGGTGTCGCCGGCGCGCGGCCCGAACACCGCGACTTCGACGCGCTGTTCGCCGTCGCCGATCGCGCGATGTACGAGGCGAAGCGCCGCGGGCGCGACACGGTGGTGTCGGCGTCTGAAGGCGACAGCACGTCGCAGGGCCCGGCGATCAACCTGAAGCACTTCGTCGGCCGCGAATCCGAAAGCAGGCGTCTTCTGCGAATCCTCGAGGCAGTCGAGAACGGACCACAGCTCGTGTCGGTCGTCGGCGAAGCCGGCGTCGGTAAATCGTCGCTGGTCCGGCGCCTGGCCGGCGAAGCGCGTCTGCGCGCCGGCTGTCTCGTGGCGGGTCAGTGCAGCGAGGCGGGGAACAAGCCGCCGTACGCGCCTTGGGCCGAAGTGCTCACCGCGATCGACTCGCTCGGCATCGTCGGCGCGCGCGAGTGGCACGAGCTGCCCAGGCTCGTGTCGTCGATGTCGACCGCGGCGCTGGCGCCCGAGGCGAACCGGTACGCGCTGCTCAACGAGATCGTTTGGTATCTGCGGCTGGCCTCGGAGACGAATCCCGTCGTCGTCCTTCTCGACGACATGCAGTGGGCGGACGCGGGGAGCTGGGACGTCCTCGAGCACGTGATGTCGCAACTCGAAATGGAGCACATCCTCCTGTGCATGACGATGCGAACCGAGGACATGCGGGGACCGGCACTGGAGCGTCGCAACCGGCTGCTGCGCGACGAACGTTTCAACGAGGTCCCGCTGTCGCGGCTCTCGGACGGAGATCTGCGGCAGTGGCTGTCCGGCGTGTTCGGCGGCGAAGCGAGCCGCGAACTGTCGACGTATCTACAGCGCTACTCCGAGGGGAATCCGCTGCTCGCCACGCAGGTCGTGCGCATTCTCCTCGACGCGGGCGTGGTGCGCTTCGAGCACGGGCGCTGGGGATTGTGGTCGGAGCCTTCGCGTGAGCTGACGACCGCGCTGAGCGGCCTGATGGGCCGCAGACTCGATCGGCTCACTCCAGAGGCGCGCTCCATCCTCAACACCGCCGCGGTGATCGGGCGCGTGTTCGACATCGACCTCGCCGTCGCGGCGGGTGCCGGTACCGAAGACGAGGTGCTCGACGCGCTCGACCAAGGAATCGAGCACGCGGTCCTCGAGGCGACCGACTCGAGCGGCTGCGAGTTCTCGTTCACGCACGGGCTTCTGGTCGACGCGGTTCGCCGGTCGATCAATCCGCGTCGGCTGGCGCGCATCCACGAGCGGGTCGCCGCGGCGATGGAAGAGCGCACGCCCGACAAAGCGCCGGCCATCGCGGTGCATTACGAGCGCGCGGGTCTGCCGCTCAAGGCGTATCCGCACGCGATCATGGCCGGCCACGAGGCGCTGTCGATGTACGCGCAGGCCGACGCCCGGCGATTCTTCGAGATCGCCGAACGGGCGGCTCCGGGTCCGGGAGAACGCGCGAGCGCGCTGCTCGGATTGGCCGAAGTGTCGGAGATAGAAGGGCGCCACGCGCTGACGGAAGAGCTGTGCGACCGCGCGCTGGCCACGATCGGCGACGGATCGAACGACCATACGCTGCTCGCGCTGCGCCGCATGCGCGAGCGAACTCGCTCGCTGCAAGGACGGCCCGCCCGAGAAACGATCGCCGTGTGCACCGAGCTGCTCGAGAAAGCGCGGTCGCTGGGCGACCGCGCCGAGGAGTCCGCGCTGCTCACCATGATCTCGCATTGCCAGGATCGCCTCGGCGACGGCGCCGCCGCCGAGGGAGTGGCGCGCGAGGCCGTGGCGGCGGCGGAAGCGGCGAACGACTCGCGACTTCTCGCCGAATCGTTCACGCGTCTGGGCAGCGCCATCAAGGACACGAACGCCACCGAAGCGCAGGATTTCTACGGACGCGCGCTGGCGCTCTTCCACGCCGCGGGGGACCGCAGCGGCGAAGCGCGTTGCCAAATCAACATCGGCAAGATTTATCAGCGCGCGGGCGACATGGCGGCGGCGGAAGCCGCCTACGACCGCGGCCTCGAAACGGCGCAGTCGGCGCAGGCGGGCGATCTCGCCGGACTCGCCTCGCTGAATCTCGGGACGCTCTACCTGCGACGCGGCCAGCTCGCGCTCGCCGGCGAGCGCTATGGCGACGCGCTCGAGCGTTTCGCGGAGTCGTCGAACGAGACGGATCGGTTGTCGACGCTGTTCAACATGGCCCATCTTGCGCGCGAAGCGGAGGATTGGGGGACCGCCTCCGCTCTCTACGAGCAGGTGATGGCGGTCGCGGCGCGCATCGGACAGCCGGACGTCGAGCTGGGCGCGCGCGCCGGACAGGCGCTCGCCGCTCTCGCCGTTGGAGCGCGCTCGGTGGCGGAGGACGCCATGCGTTGGATTCGCGCCAACGTCGAAACGCGCCCCCAGTGGTGGTTCCAAGGGCGCGATCTGGTCGACGCGCTTCGCATCCGCCTCGCGGCGGAGCGAGGCGATGACGCACACGCGATGCGGCTGCTCGCCGACGCGGTCACGCTGGCCGGTCAACACGACATCTATCTCGCGGCGTATCTGGTGTCGGAGTGCGCGCCCTCGCTACGCCGCGAAGTCTCGCCCTTGGTCGCGCTGATCGACCAGCTGCTGCCCGAGGTCGAAACGTTCGGGCTGACCGGCGCCCGCAAGCGGCTCATCAACGCCCGAATGAGCTTGTTGGCGAGCGCCGCCGCCTGATCAGCCGCCTTGTTCGGCACTACGGATTCCGCCCGCTGCGGCCGATACTCGGTGAGATAGCGCTCGTAAACGCCCTAGGAGACACTTTCGCGTGAAGCATCACGGACCTTTCTTCGGATGGACCCGGTGACCGCGCCCTCGCCTCGGCGCCCAGTCGGCGCGCGCGATACCGGTTTCGAGTTCGCACCGGTCATCGCCGGCAGCGCTGTGATGCGCCATACGATTCAGACGGCTCACCGCGTCGCCGGAACTCCGGTGCGCGCGCTGATGCTGTACGGCGAAGCGGGCGCCGGAAAGGACCTGCTGGCTCGCTGCATTCACGCGGCTGGCGCGGGCGCCAACGATCCGTTCATCGCGATCAACTGCGCGTCGATTCCGTCGGCAATATTGGAGATGGAGCTCTTCGGCTCGGACCCCGCCCACCGCGACGCGCCGCGTCGCGCCGGAGCGCTGGAGCTGGCCGGACGGGGCACCGTCTATCTCGACGAAATCGGCGAGCTGCCGCTTTCGTTGCAGGACCGGCTTGCCCGCTCGCTCGAGGAGTATGGTGTGCCGAGACTCGGCGCCGCTCCCCCGACCGACGTTCCCGTCCATTGCCGCGTCATCGCCGCGACCCGATCGCGTCTCGAGGACGCTGTCTCAGCGGGAACGTTCCGCGACGATCTTGCCGCACGTCTCGCCGTGCTTCGCATCGAGCTGCCCCCGCTCCGCGAGCGCGACGATGACGTGCGGCTGATCGCGGACCACTTCCTGTCTCAGAATCAACGCATCCGCGGCGAGGCTCGCCGTCAGATCGGCCTCGACGCGCTCGCCGTGCTCCGGGCTCACCGCTGGCCCGGCAACGTGCGCGAGCTGAAGCACGTCATCGACCGCGCGGCCAACTCGGCCACCGGCCCGGTGATCGGCGCCGAGCATTTGATGATCAACCAGCAGCGTGCGGGCGCGAGCGCGCTCCACGGCACGGTGAGCTTCGGCGACATTCGCATTCCCGGCGAAGGGAAGCGTCTTCGCGACATCGAGCGCGAGGCGCTCGAACTCACGCTGCGCCTGACCGAGAACAACCAGAGCGCCGCCGCGCGAATTCTCTGCATCTCGCGCCCAACGCTTGCGAGAAAGCTCAAGGCGTATCGGTTGAGGGACGCGCAGGGGAAGTAGCACGACGGGTGGACGCGTGGACGGGTGGACGGGATGGTCGGCTAACAGCGGACCATCGACCCGTCGCCGTTTTGTCCCGGTCCACCTGTCCACCCGTCTACCTGCCTTTCGGCTGCTGCTGCGTCAAACAGTGCAGCGTGCCGAGGCCCCAGACGAGATCCACGGCGTGGATCCCGACTACTTCGCGGCCGGGGAAGAGCTCCGCGAGCGTGTTCAGCGCAACGCGGTCGTTGGGGTCGTTGAACGTCGGGACGATGACCACGCCATTGCCCACGTAGAAATTCGCGTAGCTCGCCGGCAGGCGCTCACCGTTCATCGTGACGGGGCGTGGGAAGGGGAGTGTCGCGACGTGCTGATTCCCTCCTCGGTCGAAGCCGGCAAGACGGAGTCGATCGAGGTTGTCCTCGGAACGACGATGATTCTCGTCGTCGGCGGGGTCGGGCTCGTATGCCAGAGCGATGACGCCCGGCGCGGTGAATCGGGCGACGTCGTCGACGTGGCCGTGTGTGTCGTCGCCGACGCATCCCTCGCCGAGCCAGATCGTCTGGCGGATTCCGAGAGCGTCTCGAAAGACCTCCTCGTACCCGTCGCGTGAAAGTCCGGGATTGCGCACCTGCACGTCGGACAGCAGGCACTCCTCGGTAACCAGCAGCGTGCCCTCGCCGTCGGTGTCGATCGCGCCGCCCTCGAGGACGACGCGATCGTCGTTGTCCGGCCTCTTGGGTTCGTCGCGCGACAACCCCGTGATGCCGGCCACTGCTTCGCCGACCTTGGCGTCGAGCGCGTAGTTGTCGTACTTGGCCCACGCGTTGAAGCGCCAGTTCACGAGACGAACGCGTCCGTCTTCGTCGACGACGCCGGTCGGTCCGGAATCGCGGAGCCAGACGCGATCAGTCGGAAGGACGTGGAGTCGATAGTTGTCGTGAGCTCCATGCGCTTCGATCGTCTTGCGAGCCGACTCGCGCAGATCCTCGTCGTGACAGAGAATCTCGACGCGCTCGTGCTTCGCGAGCACGCGCACGATCTCGGCGTAGACCCAGGCGATCGGCTCGATTTTTCCGGGCCAATCGGGCTCGTGATGCGGCCACGCGATCCACGTCGCCGCGTGCGGCTCGAATTCCGCCGGGAAACGAACCGTCATTTCAGGTTGGGATCGATCAGTGGTCGGCGCCGATGTAGCGGCTGAGTATCGGCGCGTAGGCGTCGATCCTGCGGTCGCGCAGGAAGGGCCAATTGCGCCGCGTCTCCTCGATCAAGCGCGGATCGCACGTCGCGATCAGCGTCGTCGGATCGGTGGCGGCTTCGGCGATCACCCGGCCGAAGGGATCGGCGATGAACGAATGGCCGAAGAACTCGAGCCCTTTCGTGCCCGGTTCGTCCTCGTGTCCCACGCGGTTCGGCGAGGCGACGAACACCCCGTTCGCGATCGCGTGCGCGCGCTGCGCGGTCCGCCACGCGTCGACCTGCGCCCGTCCGAACTCGGACTTTTCCGACGGGTGCCAGCCGATCGCCGTCGGATAGAAGAGAATGTCCGCGCCGAGGAGCGACGTGATTCGCGCGGCCTCGGGGAACCACTGGTCCCAGCAGATCAACACGCCGATCGTCGCGTAGCGCGTCTTCCAGACGCGAAATCCGTTCGCCTGCGCCGCGACGCGCAGCGTCTCGTCCGCCGCGGCGTCGCCCGGCGTGAAGTAGTACTTCTCGTAAAAGAGCGGATCGTCGGGGATGTGCATCTTGCGATACACGCCGAGCAACGATCCGTCGGCGTCGATGATCGCTGCGGAGTTTCGATAGACGCCGCGCGCCTGCTTCTCAAACAACGGGACGATCAGGACGATCGACAATTCCTTCGCCAGCGCCTGCATCCGCTCCGTCGTCGGGCCGGGAATCGGCTCGGCGATGTCGAAGCGCTCCGCGCTCTCCGCTTTGCAGAAGTACGGCGCGTCGAAGAGCTCCTTGAGACAGACGATCTGCGCGCCGCGCGAGGTGGCCTCGCGGATGCGATCGATCGACGCCGCGACGTTCTTCGTCACGTCGCCGGTGGCGCCGTCCTGAATGATTCCGACTGTGAATGGCGCGTTCATGGGCGGAAAACTAACGACGCCGGAGAGCGCAGATTTGCGCCGGCGCCGAAGCGCCGAACGTCAGCGGACGATCACGCCGACGACGACGTCGTTCACGTTGGTGCCCGTGTCGCGCCGCGGAATGAGCGCGCTCGCCGCGCGCAGTGCCTTGTACGACTCGTGCGCCGCGAGCGCGTTCGCGGGGTCGCGGCCACCCTCGGCGACCGCGCTCCACGTCGTGTGGTCGACGATGGCGCCGGCCGCGTCGGTGGCGCCGTCCCGGCCGTCAGTGCCGGCAGCGAGGAGAGCGATGCCGGCCGCGTCCGCGCCGGCTTGATGAAGCACGCGCGCCGCGGCGAGAGCGAGCTCCTGGCATCGGCCGCCGAGGATCGTCGCGCCGCTCGAGCCGCTCAGCGTCACGGTCGTCTCGCCGCCCCACGCGAGGCATGCGTTGTTCGCGCCCTGCGACGCCGCGCCGATCAACGACCGCGCGATCGCTTCGCCGGCGCGCGCCGCTTCGCCGTCGAGTCGCTCAGGCGCGATAGACGCCGTCAGTCGCAGCTCGTCGGCT
>Ga0157372_10006629_pt1 | contig 12325 bp, 4 predicted proteins | sample C55metaG_FD_115307 | JGI IMG/M metagenome (GOLD analysis project Ga0157372, IMG submission 115307) | Corn rhizosphere microbial communities from Kellogg Biological Station, Michigan, USA - C5-5 metaG | ecosystem: Host-associated > Plants > Roots > Rhizosphere > Soil | place: USA: Michigan... | reverse complement strand
CGAAGGTTTTTGAGAAAAAACCAGTTGTTCTGATTGTAGAAGATAACGAGGATTTTAGGTTTTATCTGAAAGATAATTTAAAAGATACGTTTCAGATTATTGAAGCTGCCAATGGTAGGGAGGGGTGGCAAAAGGCTCTGGCCTTACATCCAAATTTAATAGTAAGCGATATTACTATGCCCGAAATGAATGGCATAGAACTTTGCACAAAGTTAAAGACGGATAAGCGAACGCTTCATATTCCGGTGGTGTTGCTTACTGCATTAACAGGAGAAGAAGAACAAATAAAGGGCCTGGAAACTGGTGCTTCTGATTATTTGACCAAGCCATTTAATTTCGAAATTTTACTTTCAAAGCTGCGAAACATCCTTCAGCAGCAGCAGTCTATGCGCAAAACATACCAAAAGCAATTAGAGGTAGTTCCTTCAGCTGTAACCGAGGAGTCTCCAGATGAGAAGTTTATTCAGAAGGCGCTTCAGGTAATTGAAAAAAATATGGCTAATGCGGATTTTTCTGTAGAAGAACTTAGCAGCGAACTGTATGTTAGTCGGGTTACTTTATACAAGAAAATACTTGCATTAACCGGCAAAACTCCTGTTGAATTTATTAGAGGTGTTAGGGTAAAACGGGCCGCACAATTAATTGAAAAAGGACACTCAACAATTTCGCAGATCGCCTATAAAGTTGGTTTTAAAAGTCAGAAGTATTTTGTAAAATGCTTTAAAGCAGAATTCAACACCCTGCCTTCAACCTACCTGGAAGAAAAACGCCTGCAACAATTGGATTAAATCTTTTTAAACTACATATAGAAAAAGCACTCCCCGTCAATAGTCTACCAGCTCGCTAAATTTGTTCAAATAATTAATTGTCCTCAATTAATTCCGGAGCCTTAAATTTATTTTGTAAGTACAGCTTATTGAAAACATTGGAGTAGTAATATCCGACTGAAGCTCTAAGAATCATTTTAAGGTTAGCTCTGAAAATTGCATGTAGAGCAATGCATCCATGTGGTAATATTAAACCGAAAGCTTTATATAGACTTCAATAAATTTTATTCTGATCCTAATATTTTCTCGGTTTCAGTTTTGTTCCTACACTTTATCTATAATAATTCTCTCTCATCTTACACCATTTTTGAGCCCTGTTATGGGTCGCAATTGTTAATTAATTTGTCCTGAAATCTTTCTATTTTTTTGTTTTTCTCTTCTTAAAAGTCTGGCTTTTAGATTGTTGTATTGTTGTTAACATTCGTGTCCCTATTTGGAAACATAGGCATATTTTCCTGGCTGTACTTTTATGCTATGCTTTAATTCTATTGAGTTTAGACTAATTAATTACGCCCGCTTTGAGTCAATTGAGTCCATCCGCGAGACTAGTATTATAGCTGATAACCAATATCTAAACAATGTATAACCATCAATTAATTATGAGTATGAAGAGAATCAATTGAATTACCTCCCCAATTAAGCCGTACAGAATGAAGCTGAAAAAGCTTTCGATGCGTAGAATTTTAAATTAACCAATTAAGCATGAGAAATAGATTTATACTATTTAAACTCTTTCTGATTTTAACACCTTGTCTTTCCTCTGAAATTTCATTTGCACAGAAAAGAGACAATACACTGCAGGCTGATACCTCAGCCCGACAAGATACTGCAACTAAATATCTTCAGCTGCTTTACAATAAAACAGCTCGTCATCTAACAGCAGCATCAACAGATGCTGTATATACAAAGGATCTCGTTAAATCTCAGGTTACAAATGTATATAACGCTGTAACGGGGAGACTTTCTGGTGTACTAACAAACCAATCTTCTGGAATGCCAAGCGCTGACGGACTTTCAGGAGTTTCACTTTCTCTAAGAGGAAGAAATCCTTTGGTATTAGTTGATGGCATACCTCGCTCACTTTTAAGCATAAGTTTAGAAGACATTGAATCAGTTACCGTATTAAAAGATGCACTTGCTACAGCGATGTTAGGTGTACGCGGAGCAAATGGAGCTTTAGTTATAACCACCAGAAAAGGAGCGCCAGGAAAACAAGTAATTTCCTTTACTGCTCAAACTGCTATTCAAAAACCCTTAGATATGCCTCAGCCTCTGGGTGCATATGATTATGCAAGGTTAAGAAATGAGGCTGTAGATAATGAATTAAAAGTAAATCCAAATTTTAACGGAACAGCTTTACGCTATTCTGATGCTGATATTTTGGCTTATCAGAACGAAACAGACCCAATAGGACACCCAAACGTGAACTGGAAGGATCAGGTACTGCGAAAAAGTTCAAAGTTTAACCGCTATAATCTTAATGCAACCGGAGGAAGCAAATATGCACAGTATTTTATAGCCCTGGAACATTTAAGTCAGCAAGGCTTATTAAAAACCAACGACGCCAACCCTTACAACACCAATAACGATATTAAAAGTTATATGGCCCGGGCCAATGTTGACATTAATATAAAGCCCAATCTTACTGCTGGTATCTATGTAATGGGACGTTTAATTAACGGTAATACACCAGGAGTAAGTACAAGTACCGTTGCCGCAGATAATACAGCCTCCAGCATATTTTCAAATATTTGGGCCACTCCCAATAATGCATACCCTGTTTTTAATAGTGATGGTAGTTTAGGTGGAGTTTCTCAATTTACTAATAATATCTGGGCACAGGCCACAGCATCTGGTTACAGGTTAAGTTATACCCGCGATCTTTTGTCGGATTTTTATCTTAAGAGGACGCTTAACGAAATTACCCCTGGTCTCTTTATAAAGGCTAGAGCATCTTACTCTGCTAACGTTCTGGAAGACATTAACAGAAGCAAGCCATTTGTGGTGTATCAACAGCAGACCGCAACAAATGGGGATATCACTTACAAGTCGTACAATACTCTGGCTGATCAGGCCAATTTAAACTCCATCAGAAATCAGGGAAGGGGAGATTATCTTGAATTATCTCTGGGATATAATCGTGTATTTAACTCAACGCATGGATTTGATATTTTACTTCTCGCAAACAGAGATAATACCGCTTCAGGGCCAGACCTTCCATACACAATTACAGGTGGTAGCGGAAAATTTTCTTACAATTTTAAAGAAAAGTATGTTGCAGAATTCGCCTTTGGTTTGAATGGATCCAACCGCTACCCAGATCATGGGAATACAAAATATGGATTTTTCCCGGCGGGTGGATTAGCATGGAACATAGATAAAGAGGACTTTCTATCCGGAAGCAGTGCTATAAGCAGTTTGAAGTTATTTACCAGCTATGGTATTACTGGTTGGGATAATCCTGGTTATTTCTCTTATATAAAACGCTGGAACAGCGGTTCAAATGCTTACTTCGGAACCTCTGCAGGTGCTTTCGGTTCGTTAGCCGAGCAGATCAATAATCCTGACATAACCTGGGAGAAGGCTAAGAAATTCAATCTTGGATTACAAGGAAGCGTGTTGAATCACGCATTGGGTTTCAGCATCGAATATTACAATAACAAATACTACGACCTGTTGATGCAGCGAGGTAAAACTATTGCATTTTTCGGAAACTCGTATCCTAACCAAAATATTGGTAAAAACCGTTACAGCGGTTTTGCCTTTCAACTTTCCTTGAATAAGAATGTTGGTAAAAACTTCAATTATTTTGTTTCTGCTGATGCTAGTATTCAAAATTCAAAGGTTTTGTTTATGGACGAGGTTAATCAGCCTTATAGCTGGATGACACGTACCGGGCAAATGGTTGGACAAGCATTTGGTTATATAGCAACCGGTCTGTTTCAATCTCAGTCAGAAATTGATAACGGTGGAAAAAATAATGCAGCAGCAGCAACATTTATCGGTTATACTCCACAGCCAGGTGATATCAGGTATAAAGATTTAAACGAGGATGGTATTATTAATCAGCTGGATGTTGCACCAATAGGGAGTACCAAACCCACACTTATTGGAGGTGTAAATTTGGGTTTTCGATTTAAGTCATTCGATTTTAGTGCCTTGTTACAAGGCGTTGCAAATCGTTTCGTTGATCTTCGTGGTAACGCATATTTTGAGTTTCAAAACAATGGATCAGGTCAGGCTTATGAAAATCATTTAAACCGCTGGACCCCACAAACCGCCGCTACCGCCACCTATCCCAGATTATCTATTGGTAATAATGTAAATAATCAACAGCCATTTTCTACCTACTGGTACAAAAATGGAGATTATGTGCGCCTTAAAAACCTCGAAATAGGCTATACTCTTCCTGCAGTGGCTTTAAAAGTAATAAAGCTTAACTCATTGAGATTATTTGTGAACGGCTTAAACCTGGCAACATTCACCGGGCTTGACGGTGTAGACCCGGAAGTGAACAGAGGTGCATACCCCATTCAGAAGCTGTACAATTTTGGTGTGAATGTTAAACTTTAAGAGGGACTCAATTATGAAAATTAACAATATAAAACTTACACTATTCATTCTGCTATCCGTGTTAGCAGGAACATTCTCATCGTGTAAAAGAACAGAAATTGAACCCCGCGATTTAAATACAGAAGATATTATATGGGATGAAACCGATCAGCTTGGCAGAAAAGCGGAGGCATATTTTAATAATATCTATACGTATTTACCTAATGGTTTTAACCGTGTTGGAGGCGATTTTTTAGATGCCGCCTCTGGAGATGCTATTCCTTCGCGAAATAATACAAGTATTGAGAATTATACCAACGGCAGGTTAAGCGATATTACTAATCCTGATGCTTACTGGGGACAGAGCTACAGTGGTATACGCCACGTGAATATTTTTCTGGCAAACATAGACAAGGTGCCCGTAGCAGATGCAATTAAAGTTCCATGGAAAGCCGAAGTGCGCTTCATCCGGGCTTTTTTATACTTCGAGTTATTGAAAAGATATGGAGGGGTTCCTCTGATTGGCGATAAGGTTTTTACCCTGAATGACAATATGGAGCTTTCCCGAAATACAGTTGAAGAGACAGTTAATTACATTACAAGTGAATGTGATGCTATTAAGAATGATTTAAAAACTGATCCTATAATTGACAATCTTGTTGGGCGGATTACAAAAGGCGCAGCATTAGCTCTTAAATGCCGAACTTATTTATATGCCGCCAGTCCTTTGCTAAACGGAGGCGCAGTTACTAATTATACCGGAGCGCAGGCTTTAAAAACAGCAGGAATAACAAGCTATCCAGTACAAGATGATACCAGGTGGCAAAAAGTAATTCAAGCGGCAGAAGAGTTTTTTGCATACTCAACTTACTTCGTTATACCAACATCCAACAACCCCGCTTACTATACCATTTTTACCAATAAGAAAAATGCAGAAGTTATATTGGCTAAACAGGTAGCAAATAATTTTGACCTCGAGATTAACAATTCTCCTGTTAGCTATATAAACAATAATACTGCTGCACAGGGACGTACCAGTCCAACCCAAAGTTTTGTTGATGCTTTTCCAACCAACACCGGTTTAGCTATTTCAGAAACAGGTTCCGGATATAATGCAGCTAATCCCTATGCAAACCGCGATCCTCGTTTAGCAGCTACTGTTTTTTATAACGGGCTTACCTGGTTTAAAAGAGGGGTAGAAACATTTGAGGGTGGTTTGGATAAAAAGAACGATCCCATTGCTCAACCGGTGCAAACCAAAACCGGGTATTATCTGCGAAAATTTATGGGCGACTTTTCAAATAGTACGAGCTTTTCTAACCAGAGCCACAATTTCATCTTATTCAGGCTCGCAGAGGTGATTTTAAATTACGCCGAAGCTTTAAACGAAGTAAACCGGGTAGAGGATGCCGTAACTCAATTGATTAAAATTCGCCGAAGGGCAGGTATTACAGCAGGCGTTGCCAATCGGTACGGTATAAAGGCCGGGATAACTCAAAGCGAGCTACGGGATTTGATCAGAAACGAACGCCGCATAGAACTAGCATTTGAAGAACATCGGTTTTGGGATGTAAGACGCTGGAAAATTGGAAGTTCAGCAATCAGCGGGCCGGTTTACGGTACAAAGATCACTAAGAATGCCAATGGTACCTATTCGTACGAAAAGGTGCAGGTAGGAAATATGGTATTTGAAGAAAAGCAGTATTTGTTACCCATTCCTTATGATGAGATTGTGAAGGATGGTAATCTTAAACAGAACCCAGGGTGGTCAGAATTTAACTAGAATTAGATTTAATGGTAAAGATTAAGTACATGAAAAAAATTATAATATTTTGTGTCATATTTCTTACGGCTTTGTACCAAAATCTTGCTATTGCTCAAACACAGCAAGTTCAGGGTACGGTAAGTGATAAAAGCGGACCTGTACCCGGGGCAAGTGTAGCAGAGAAAGGCGTAAGTGGAAATGCGGTTTCTACTGATGAAAATGGTAGGTTTAGAATAGCTTTAAAGGGAACCAGCAACACGTTACTGATAACAGGTGTTGGCTATATAGCCCGTGAAGTGAAAATAGCAGGGCAAAGTTCTCTTAAAATTACTTTGCAGGAAGATAATAAAACACTTGATGAAGTAATTGTTGTGGGTTATAACACGCAACAAAAAAAGGTTACATTAACAGGGTCGGCTAGTGCCATATCCGGCCCCAGCATTCGTAAAAACACCTCTGCCAGTATACAAAATGGTTTAGTGGGGAAATTGCCCGGATTTTTCGCTCAGCAACGTACCGGCAGGCCTGGAAATGATGCAACCACATTTTATATCAGAGGTGTAAGTTCGCCTAATGAAGGTACCAATACTCCCTTAGTAATGGTTGATGATGTGGAGTTTACTTACGAACAACTTCAACGGTTAGATCCTAACGAGGTAGAAAGTATTACCATTTTGAAAGATGCCTCTACAACTGCTATTTACGGAGTTAGAGGAGCTAATGGAGTTCTTTTAGTAACTACTCGACGTGGAAAAACTGGTCCCGCTACAATCTCTGCAAAAACAGAGTTTACAGCCAGCCAGTTTACTATACTTCCAACTTATTTGGATTCGTACAATTCGGCGTTGTTGCAAAATCAGGCACAAATCAATGATAACGCTCTTGCTCCTGTAGCAACTTTCAAACCTCAGTGGTCTGATGAGGATTTGGAGCTTTTCAAAAATGGACAGGATCCTTACGGACACCCGAATGTTAATTGGAAGGAAGCCTTGTTTAAAGACTATGGAAGCCAATACCGCACGAATCTGGACGTACAAGGCGGAACGGAAAAATTAAAATATTTTGTTTCTCTGGGCTACATCAACCAGGGCGGACAAACAAGGAACTACAGTAAAAATCAGGAGGTAAACGGTAACTTTTATCATCAGCGGTATAATTATCGTTCAAATCTGGATATTGGCATTACCAAGGACTTGAGTATGCGTTTTGACCTGGCTGGTAACTATGGAGAGATTAATCAGCCAAGTATTTATACGCCTTCTATCAATGGTAACTATAACGATCCTTTTTATGAATACACTAGTTTTTACTCCCTGGCACCATGGGCTTATCCTATCAAAAATCCTGATGGAAGCTGGGGCTATAGCAACTGGCAGAAAACAATAGGGGGCGGGCAATATAATGCCGGCAACATTATACAAAGATTAACTGAATTCGGTTACCGTAGAAACATAGAAAGTAACATCACCCTTAACGCCAGTGCTGTTGAGAAATTGAATTTTATTACGCCAGGGCTTTCTGTAAAAGGAACATTGGCTTATACAAGCAATTACGGCTATTATCGTAGTATGAGCCGGCAAACTGCTCCATCATTTATTTATAATCAAGCAACCAACACTTATGCACCGAGAGATAATGCTGTTTATGATACGCCTCCGCTTGGCCTTTCTTATGATCCTCGTTTTACGTACCGTGCATTAACCGCACAAGCCTTCTTAAATTACGATCGTACCTTCAAGAAACATCATGTTACAGGTATGATTTTGTATAGCAGAGATAGTAAAACCGCCCAATCTGCTGATGCTAATTTCAACTTCATCCCTAATAATTATTTAGGTTACACAGCAAGTATCGGTTATGATTATAAACAAAAGTATCTGTTTCAGGTAAACGGTGCTTATAATGGCTCTGACCGTTTTGACAAAAGTAAACGTTATGGATTTTTTCCAGCCGTATCTGCAGGTTGGAACGTAGCTGAGGAAGGTTTTGTGAAAAAAAACTTAGAATGGTTAAACCAGTTTAAAATACGCTCCTCGTATGGAGAAGTTGGGCAGGATAAACTTCCTCCGGGAATACTGTACAGCTATCTTCAAGTTTATAGTCCCAATAATGGTATTGCACAAGGCGATTTCGGAACTCAGTCTACCCCTGTGTCTGGGATACAAGAAGGTTCTTTAGCTAATAACGTAACCTGGGAAAGAGAACGGAAATTTGACGTTGGAGTAGATTTCTCTTTATTAAGAAGCCGAATTTCAGGAACTGTAGATTATTTCTTTAATAAGCGTTCTGATATCATCACGCGAAGAGGGACAGTTTCTCAAATATTCGGACAAGATTTGGCTCCGATAAATTTAACCAGAACTCAGAATAAAGGTTACGAATTCGAATTGACCTATCGTGATAAAATAGGCAAGGATTTCAATTTCACTTTAAAAGGAATGTATTCTCTGGCTGAAAATAAGATCCTTTTCCAGGATGAACCCGATAACCCTAATCGCCACCAACTATATACCGGACAAAGTATAGGACAGGTGTTAATCTATAAATGGGACGGCTTTTACTCACAGGAAGATTTGACAGATCCTGCAATTCCAAAACCAGCAGGATCAGTGCGTGCCGGAGATTTGAGATATGCAGATATTGCCGGTAATCCTGATGGTTCTCCTGATGGAAAAATAACGGAAGCTGACCGTGGTTTTTTTGCAAAGCCCAATTTGCCAAGTTCTACTTACTCATTTCAACTAGGTGCCGGCTTTAAAGGGTTTAGCTTTAATGTTGTATTTCAGGGGGCCGCAAACTTTAACCTCCGTACAAATGATAGTGGAATTCTTCCGTTTGCTACTAACTTTTTACCAATTCACCAGCAGTCTTGGACGCCAGAGCTGGGCAATAATGCAAAATTGCCTCTCTTAACTCAAAATTATAATGCCAGCAGTCCGCAAACTTATCTTTCAGATTTCTGGTACCGGTCTGGAAATTATCTGCGTTTAAGAACCGCTGAAGTAAGTTATACTCTTCCAGGCAAGGTTACAAACAAACTAAAATTGCAAGGTATAAGGCTTTATGCAAACGGGAATAACCTATATACCTGGTCTAAGTTATTTAATATATATCAGTTAGATCCTGAAGCAACAAATGGAAGTACTCTTCAAAGAATGGATTATCCACCATCCAAGCTTTATAACATGGGTATAAGTGTAACATTTTAAAAATTAAAAATTATGAAAAGGATATATATAATTCTGCTGTTAGCACTTATTGCGGCAGTTGGATGTAAAAAATCTACCTTTCTTGATTCAAAATCTACGGGACTTGATGAGCAGGCGGTATTTGGAGACAGTACCAGAACAATGGCTTTTCTTACTCGCGTGTATGAGGATATTGGCTTTGCATTTATGAAGTCACGTTGGGAAGTTGGAAATACAGAACAAGCAACAGATGATGCTGAGTATACATTAGAAAACCCGGCAAGAAGAACAGTTTCACTTTATCAGGCAACGTATAGCGCTACCAGCTTTCCATTTGATGGGATGTGGAACACTCCCTGGGTAAATATCAGAAGGGTAAACCTTTTTCTGTCAAAATTACCTTCAACACCTTTGTCTGCCTCACTGCAACGGCGCGTTACTGGCGAAGCAAGATTCTTAAGAGCTTATTACTACGCATACCTGCTGGTGAATTTTGGAGGAATTCCGTTAATTGGAGAAAAGGTGTTTGGAAATGAAGATATTATTAACGTCGAGAGAAGCTCTTTCAAAGATTGTGTTGACTATATTGTGTCAGAACTAGATGAGTCGGCTAAACTATTACCAGCCCCTTCTGAATATGCCGATGCCGATTATGGTCGTATAACCAAAGGTACTTGTATGGCTTTAAAATCAAGAGTTTTGTTACATGCAGCAAGTCCTGTTTTTAATGGAGGCGTACCATCCTACGAAAGTTTAAAATCAAATAGCGAGGTTAAAGCCTTAGTGGGATATACAGATAATAACGTTCAGGCAAGATGGCAGGCTGCTGCAAAAGCTGCAGACGATGTGATAAAATCTGGTTACTACGCTTTAAATATCGAGAACAATGTTGCTCCCGGATACGGATTTTATAACGTTTTCCTGAAAAGAGTAAATAGCGAATATATTTTATTTCAAAATCGTCCGCCTAACAGGGATATGGAAAATCATTACCTGCCTTCTACACGCGGTGGTGGTAAAAATTCAATGCCTTCTCAAAATCTGGTAGATTGTTTTCCAATGAAAAACGGAAAAGCTATTACCGATCCTGCTTCCGGTTATAGTGCCACAAACCCTTATGTAAATCGCGATCCTCGCTTTGGCTATACCATTATTTACAATGAAAGCTTATATTATCTTCCGAGCGCAGGTGCGAAAACAAAAGTATTCACTTACGAAAATGCAAATACAGATGGCTTTCCATCAACAAAAACTGGTTATTACGGTCGTAAAATGTGCGATGAAAATATCTCAGCAAACAGCAGCTTCAATACAAACAGAGGATGGCCTTTATTACGCTACGCAGAAATTATTTTGAATTATGCAGAAGCAATAAATGAAGCAACAGGAGCATCAGATGCGGCGATAGCACCAGCAGAAGCTTATCAGGCAATAGCTCAATTAAGACTTAGAGCAGGTATAGATGCTGGTCTGGATAATCTTTACGGTTTAAAACCCGGAATGACTAAGGCTGAAATGAGGGCAATTATACGTAACGAACGCCGTATTGAACTCGCATTTGAAGGCGACCACCGTTGGAATGATATGTGTCGTTGGGGTATAGCCGAGACTGTGAATAACGGTTACAATCAGGTAATGCGAATTACTTTAAGCAATGGTGTTTATACTTATAATCGCCAGCCTTCAACTCGTTTACATTCTTTCAGACCCGAAATGTATCTTTTTCCCATCCCACTTTCGGAAATTAGAAAAATGCCTGCCATGAAACAAAATCCGGGGTGGTAGCCGGAAATAAATTGGTTTTTACGGCAGCTGTAATTAACAGTTGCCGTTTTCCTTTACTTGCAAATTACCCCATACTGCAGCTGTACTGCCATTTAATGTTAAGGTAATATTGTTATAATCATTTTTATTTGCAAAAATTGCTAAGCACACACTTGATAGATACACGCTTGCTAAACACACGCTTGATAAACACACAAACATATATGCAAAAGATCTGCTCGCGTTTCCTGTTTTTAGTCGGAAACCTGTTATTCTCATTTTTAATCCTTTTTAATTTTTCTGCTTTTTCACAGGAAACCCAGTTACAATATCTCTCCGGAAAGGATAAAGACCATACTGTTAAATGGGATTTTTTTATAAACACTGGTATGAAAAGTGGTGTATGGAGTAAAATTGACGTGCCTTCTAATTGGGAACAACAAGGTTTCGGAACTTATAACTATTATCGCGATTTTAAGAATCCTGAAGAAACGGGAGAGTACAAGTATAATTTTAAGGTTGCTGCTTCAAATAGGAATAAAACTATTTTCATTGTGTTTGAAGCTTCAATGACGGATACTGAGGTTAAAATTAATGGAAAATCTGCCGGACCTATACATCAGGGGGGATTTTACAGATTTAAGTATAATATTACTGATTTACTGAATATTGGCGGAGATAACCTTTTGGAGGTAAAAGTTAAAAAACACTCTGCCAATGAATCTGTAAATAAAGCAGAACGAAAAGCTGATTTTTGGCTGTTCGGAGGCATTTATCGTCCTGTTTATCTTGAAATTGTACCAAATACTTATGTAGACAGAATTGCAATTGATGCTAAAGCTAGCGGTCTGTTAAATGTTGATGTATATGCTGCAAACGTTAGCCCGGGAACATTAGTAAAAGCACAGGTTAGGAAACTAAATGGTGAGGTAGTAGGCCGGCCGTTTTCTGTTAAATTGAGTCAGGGAGAAGTACAGGCTCGTCTTCAGCAACAGTTTAATGATATTCAAACCTGGAATCCTGAATCTCCCGATTTGTATAACCTGGATATTTACCTGGAGGGTACAAATGGTCTTATTCATCATATTACAAAACGTTTTGGTTTTCGCACGGCAGAGCTAAGACAGCAGGATGGATTTTATGTAAATGGAAGAAAAGTGATATTTAAAGGGGTTAACCGACACAATCAGTGGCCCGAAACCGGAAGGACACTGAGTAAGGAGTTAAAT
>Ga0157372_10006628_pt1 | contig 12326 bp, 10 predicted proteins | sample C55metaG_FD_115307 | JGI IMG/M metagenome (GOLD analysis project Ga0157372, IMG submission 115307) | Corn rhizosphere microbial communities from Kellogg Biological Station, Michigan, USA - C5-5 metaG | ecosystem: Host-associated > Plants > Roots > Rhizosphere > Soil | place: USA: Michigan... | reverse complement strand
GGATGAGCTTCGGGCAGCCATGGCAGGTGCGGCACCCGGGATCGTCGCGCGCGAGATGAGCTTCGGGCCTCGCAGGGTGGGCATCCTGCTGGCGCGCTTCGGAGGCGAGGTGGCGGAGCCGGTGGAGCGCTTTCTGGAGGCGCTCGCTGCGTTGCTTGCGGCGTTCGTCGCCAACTCCGAGCGTTCCCGGAGACTCGAGGGCGATCTCCAGATCCGGATGCGCGAGGTACAGGAGCAGAAGCGGTTCACTGAAACGGTGCTCGATCTACTCCCGCTGGGTCTGTACGTGATCGATCGCGATTACCGGATCACAGTCTGGAATCGGAAGCGCGAGACGGGCATGCAGGGCGTGTCCCGCGACGAGGCGATCGGCCGCACGATCTTCGAGATTCTTCATCGCCAGCCGGAGGACGTGGTCCGTCGCGAATTCGACGAGGTGTTCGCTACCGGCAAGACGCAGCAGTTCCAGACCGAATCCAGCGCCAGCGGCGCGCTGCGTACCTACAGGCTTTCCAAGATTCCAATCCGCGACCAGGCGGGCGTCGTCACGCACATCATCACTATCGGCGAGGACATCACCGATTGGGTGGAAGCGCGTGAAGCCGTGGCACAGAACGAAAAACTCGCCGCGATCGGGCGTCTCGCCGCGGGGATCATGCACGAGATAAACAATCCGCTTGCGACGATCGCAGCGTGCGCAGAGAGCATGGCGCTGGAAACGAGAGTTGATGGAAGTACGTCGCAAGGCGCTCAGGATGGCGCGGCCGATGGCGGGCCCGAGTATCTCAAGATCATCGAGAGCGAAGTTCAGCGCTGCAAGCGCATCATCGACGGGCTGCTCGATTTCAGCCGGCCGCGCGCGCAGGAGAGACAATCTCTCCAGGTGAATACCGTCGTGGAGCGCGCGCTGTTTCTACTCAAGCATCACGCGCGTTTCAAGCAGCTCACCGTGCAGGCTGAGCTCGGAACCGAGCTTGCAACCGTGCACGCGAGCTCGGAGCAGTTGATTCAAGTAATGATTGCACTATTGATGAATGCGGCGGACGCGATGCCGCAGTACGGGCGCGTTCTCATACGCACCCGCGCCGCGCCGCGTGGCGCGAAGCACGTCGTCATCGAAGTTCAGGACGAAGGGTCGGGGATGACGCGAAACGAGATGTCGCGCATCTTCGAGCCATTCTATACAACGAAAGAGCCGGGCCGGGGTACAGGGCTCGGACTCGCTATCTGCCATGGTATCGTTGCCGACCACGGGGGTCGCATCGAGGTATCCAGTGAACCTGGCAAGGGAACGCGTTTCACAATTCTCTTGCCGATGGAGGAAGCATGAGCGCCGACGGGAGTGCCCCAATCCGTGTGCTGATTGCCGAGGATGAGGAGCACCTTGGCGCAATTCTCGAGCATTTTCTGAGGAGCCGCGGTTACGCGGTGACCATGTGTCGTGACGGCCGTGCTGCGTTGACCGAGCTGCATGCGGTTCCGTACGACGTCGCGCTGATCGACATCGTGATGCCCGAGATGGACGGGCTCGAAGTACTGCGGCATCTGCAGAACGAGCCAGCGCCGCCGGAGGTGATCATAATCACCGGCAACGGCACGATCGATACCGCGATAACTGCCATCAAGCTCGGTGCGTACGACTACATCTCCAAGCCATACAGAATGGCCGAGATCGACGTGATGGTGCGTCGTGCGTGGGAAAAGCGCGAGCTCGGCAAGGCCAACGTCATGTTGCGTGCACGGACGCGCGAGCTGCCAATGGAGATGACGAGCAGGAATCCGGCGATGCGCGAAGTGCTGGCGCGTCTGCCGGCGCTTGCGCAATCCGATGCGCCAGTGGTGATCAAGGGCGAGCGCGGCGTTGGCAAGAGTTACGTTGCGCGATATCTGCATGCGCTGTCCGGCCGCGTCCGCGACTCGCTGATCGAAGTGAGACAGCTCCGCGGTGGGCTTACCGGCGCCGCAGCGCTCGTTGGACGGCAGGGAGTCCCGTCGGGCGGCGCAATGCCCACCGGTGCATTTCTAGCAGCGGACCGTGGCACGACGGTGATCGACATCGCGGCACTGGACGAAGAGGCGCGCGGCGTGCTGCGGGACGTAATCGGATCCAACGCGTTCATGCGCATCGGAGGATCGCACGCACTTCCCCTGACCACGCGTCTGGTGATCTGCGTGGACGATCCCGCCGACGCCTTCGCCTCGTCGATCGGCGCCGAGCAGCTGACCATTCCGCCGCTTCGCACTCGGCACGAAGACCTTGCGCCGCTAGTCGCGGAGATGTTGGCCGAGCAGACGGGCCCGATTCACACCATCGCGCCGGAGGCGTTCGACGTGCTTGCGTCCTATACGTGGCCTGGAAACGTGCGCGAGCTTGGCGTGGTGCTGGCCCGTTGTGCGCTTCTCGCTCCCAAGGAGAACATCTCCGCTGGCGACCTTCGGCTGCTGCTCGCCACTGGGGCAGTCGGTGTCGAAGGACGGGGCGCGCCCCTCTCCGACCTGGAAAAGCTGCATATTGAAGCCATGCTAGTCCGATTTCATTGGCACCAGGGCCGCGCAGCCGAGGCGCTTGGCATATCGACCAAGACACTGTATCGCAAGATGCGCGAGTTCGGCTTTCGCCGTCCGCGCAAGCGCAAGTTTGCCCGGGTCCGGCCTGAGGAATGAAGATCCTCGTTATCGAGGACGATCCGACCGTCGGGCAGTTCGTCAAGCGGGGGTTGGAGGAGCAGCGCTGGACCGTCGATCTCGCTGAGAACGGAAATGATGGAGAAGCGCTCGCCACGGCGGGCGATTACGATCTCATCATTCTCGACATGCGGCTTCCGGGGAAGTCCGGGATGGAGGTGCTTCACGACCTTCGCGCGCGGAACTTTCAGCGCCCGGTGCTCGTGCTGACGGCGCAGGACGCGGTGGATGCGAAGGTGCAGACACTGCGCGCGGGGGCGGACGACTACGTGACGAAGCCTTTTGCATTCGAGGAACTGCTCGCGCGCGTGGAGGCACTGGCGCGTCGTCCGCGCGCGATGGCGTCGCCCGTGATGCAGGTGGCCGATCTCACGCTCGACGTCGACACGCGCGAAGTGCGGCGAGCCGGCACTCTCATAGAGCTCACGCCCAAGGAATACACGGTGCTGGAGTACCTGATGCGACATCACGGCCGCGTGATGAGCAGAACGCTGATCACCGAGTACGCCTGGGGTTATCACTTCGATCCGGGAACCAACATCGTGGATGTCGTGATCAATCACCTTCGCAAGAAGATCGACGCCGATCACGAGAAGAAGCTGATCTCGACCGTGCGCGGCGTCGGGTACGTTGTGCGCGGATGATTCCAGCGCGGCTGAAGCTGACGTTTGTCTTCGCCGGTGCCATGACGGTGACCGGCGCCGCACTTGGAATAGCAGTTTCCGCTTCGCGCACCGCGGGTGCATACAGCGCCATCGCGCGTGAGGCGCTGGCAGACGGCGATCTCGCGATGCGGATCGTCGAGCAGGCATCCAAGGATCGAGAGCCCGTCGTGGTACGCGATTCGTCTGGTGCCGAGCAGATCGCGCGCTCGGTTGCGGCACGACTGGAAGTGATCCCGGGGTACGTCGTGATTGTCGGGCGCAAGGCGAACGTCGTGTTCACGTCGTTCGACGTGCGTGACCTTTCGGACGACGACTGGACAACGCTGCAGCACGGCATCGCCGATCTTCCCGACGATGGCCCGGCGGGGGTGATCAGCGTAGGACAGGAACGCATTCTGTTCGTTGCACACGCGATACACGACAGCACCACGCGCTTGAGCCGCGTTGTCACCGGCGTGCGCGTGCGGGGTGCTCAGAGTCTGCCGACGGAGCTGGTGACGACTCTTTTCGCGGTCATGCCGCTTGCGATCGCGCTTGCATCCTGGGGGATGTGGCTGATGCTCGGCGGTACGTTCCGTAGAATTGAGCGTGTGCGCCGCGGCGTTGCCGACATCACCGACGGTCGCAGCCTGCACCGGCGACTGTCGACTGACGAGGCGAGTCCCGAGATAGCTGCGCTGATCGATACGTTGAATTCGATGATTGCACGGCTCGAGACATCGTTCGCGGCATTGCGACGTTTCACCGCGGACGCGAGCCACGAACTCAAGACGCCGCTTGCCGTGTTGCGTGCGGACGTGGAGCGCGCAATGAGCGCGACAACACGAAAGGACGATCGCCTCGTCGCGCTCGAGGAAGCGCTGCACGAGACGACTCGCATGGCGGATCTCGTCGAGAGTCTGCTCACCCTTGCGCGTGCGGACGAGGGAAGATTCGACCTGTACCGTGAGCGCGTCGATCTGAGCGAACTCACACAGGAAGTGTACGAGACCGCGCTCATACTGGGCGAGGGTGCAGGCGTCGCAGTGAATCTTCCGTTCACGACTGAAGTCACGATCGCGGGCGATCGCACGCGACTGCGGCAGCTATTTCTCAACCTCGTTACCAACGCGATCAAGTACACACCGCGCGGCGGACGCGTCGACATCGGACTCGGGCGCCATCCGGACAACGTGACGTTTGCAGTGCGCGATACTGGAGCGGGAATCGCTGCTGCGGATCTGCCGCATATCTTCGAGCGATTCTGGCGCGCCGATCGTGCACGCTCGCGCACCGCGGAGCGTGGAGGATTCGGGTTGGGTCTTGCGATCAGCCAGTGGATTGCTCAGGCTCACGGCGGCACACTCACCGTTCAGTCGCGGCTGGGCAAGGGGTCGCTGTTCACGCTCACACTTCCGCTCGATGCAGCCGACCGCGTGGAGCCCGATGATGAGACGTTGCCGGAGCACTGATGCAGTGACGCCGCATCGCAATGCGGTCAAGATGTCACCGATGTTAATCTTCCGTTAATGTTTTGAATTAACTGAAGCTTAATCTCCCGGCCATTCCGGCTTAATTGTGCGCCAGTATTCTTCTCTCAGTCATTCTGAGGAGCTTGCTGCCGCAATGTTCAACCAGCTAATCGAGTCGAAGCGCGCCAAGAAGCGCAGCCCGGGGACCACTGCGTTCAGCATTGGGCTGCACGCGGGACTCATCGGGCTCGCGGTCTGGGCGACGGCCAACGCCGCAATCAAGAACGAGAAGCCGAAGGCGGAGAAGATCGAATTCGTCCAGGTGAAGAAGGACGAGCCGCCTCCGCCGAAGAAGGAGGCACCGCCGCCGCCAAAGGCTACTGTTGCGCCGCCGCCGCCCAAGGGTTTCCAGGTGCCACAGGCGCCGCCGATCGTTCCGGTCAAGATCCCCGACATCGATCTTTCCAAGAAAGTCACGAACGTCGCTGACTTCAGCGGAAAGGGCGTCGAAGGCGGTGTCGCGAATGGTGTCGTAGGTGGAAAGGGACCGGTCTCCAACACCGAGACGTACTTCTCGTTTCAGGTAGAGAAGCCCGCCGCGATGGCGTCGGGAACCGTGACACCACAATACCCCGAGACGCTTCGGAGCGCGGGCATCGAGGGAGAAGTCGACGCGGAGTTCACCGTGGACACCACGGGCCGCGTGGATCAGGCCGCGGGGATCAAGATCAACAAGGCTACAAATGATCTGTTCGCCGCCGCCGTCAAGTCAGCCCTGCCGCGCATGAAGTTCTATCCTGCGGAGCTCGGTGGGCACAAGGTCAGACAGCTCGTGCAGCAACCGTTCACGTTCACGATCACTCATTAACCGTCCCACCATTCCACGGAGTAAAGAACAATGCATCTATCGCTGATTGACCTTTGGGGCCAGATGGCCGGTTTCGCCCGCGGCATCGTTTACGTGCTCGCGATCATGTCGATCTGGACCCTGTCGATTTCGATAAAAAAGTGGTGGGATCTCAAGTCGGCCCAGAACGAAACACGCAAGTTTGCGCCTGAGTTCTCGCAGTTCCTCGAAGAAGACAATCTCGTGGAGGCCGCAAACCTCTCCGAGCGCTACAAGAAGTCGCACGTTGCACGCGTTCTGGCCGGTGCGCTCTCAGAGACCCGCGCACTCGTACAGGATGGTTCCGTAACGATCGCCGACATCAACTCCGCAGAGCGCGCGATCGAGCGCGAAATGCTGATGACGATCACCGATCTCAAGCGCGGCCTGGGCGTGCTCGCGACAAGCGGTGCAACTGCTCCGTTCGTCGGACTGCTCGGAACGACCATGGGTATCATCAACGCCTTCACGGGCATGGCAGTTTCCGGTTCAGGCGGTCTGTCCGCGATTTCCGGCGGTATTTCCGAGGCACTCATCACGACCGCTCTCGGTCTGCTCGTCGCAATTCCGGCAGTGTGGCTCTTCAACTACTTCCAGACCAAGGTCGACAATCTCACGGCCGAGATGACCTACACGTCCAAGGAAATGATCGACTATCTGATCAAGAACGTTTCGGGCGAGTTCGGCCGCAGCCGCTTCACGCGCGAGTTCAATACGACGGCCACGGCCGGCAACGCGCCAATTTCCAAGTAACGTTTCGTTCCAAGCGACGTAGGGCGCGGATATATCCGCGCCTGTGGTTGAAGGGTGGCGGATTCATCCGTACCCGCAGATGGAAGGGCCGGCGCCCCGTCCGGCAGTAAACGACGGGGCGCGGTTCCACACTTTTCGAGGGATTCGTATTTATGGCAATGTCAACATCGGGCGGGAACGCGGTTCGCGCGGATCCAAATGTGACTCCGATGATCGACGTCATGCTCGTTTTGCTGATCATCTTCATGGTCATCATTCCGACGCTGGTGTTGGGCGTCAACGCGCAGCCGCCAGCTGGCCAGAACCTCAAGCCGCACCCGCAACAGGATCAGGACCAGCTTCTTGGTATCGACAATCAGGGCCAGTATTATCTGAATCGCAGTGCGATCCCGAACGCATCACTCAGTACCGCGCTCACCGACATCTACAGCAAGCGCACCGAGGACAAGATTCTCTACGTCAAGGCTGACAAGAATCTCGACTACGGCAAGATCCTGGATGCGCTCGATATCGCGGCAAAGAGTGGCGTTCGCATGACGGCCATGGTCACGGACCAGCAGGCTGGCACGCATTCGTTGATTCCGAGTGATAACATCGAGGCGACAAGCGCTGGCACGCCAAGCAGCGGGGGACCAAAGTAATGGCGATGTCAACAGGTGGTGGTCGCGGCGGCTTCACGTCCGAGCCGAATCTGACCCCGATGATCGACGTGTTGCTGGTGCTTCTCATCATCTTCATGGTGATCGTGCCAACGGCGCGTAAGGCGATCGACGTCCAGCTTCCAGATCCGACAATCCAGCCGACGAGTTCGCCCAGCACAGATCAGATCGTGCTGGAAGTGGGCAAGGACGGCACGTATCTGATCAACAAGCAGCCGGTCCCTGGCGGGGCGAACGGTCTCAGCCAGATGATTCACAACACGTTCGACAAGCGGCCCGAGAAGATCATGTTCGTCAAGGGTGATCCGGCCGCCAAGTATCAGCAGATCATTCAGGCGATGGACATCGCTCGTGGCTCTGGTGTACTGGTCATTGGCATAACGCCAAAGTCGACGCAATAAGGGTTTCACATGTACCGTCCGCCCGTTGGAATTCCGCGGCGGGAGCAAAGGCGCTGGCAAGGGTGGTTATTCTCCCTGCTGGCGCATTTGCTTTTGCTGCTGTTTCTCCTTCGTCCAGCGCTGGATTCGGGGATCGATTACGGTCACCGCGATGGAGCCGGTGGTGCCGGCCCCGCGGGCGGCGGTGGCGGTGGCCTGGGTGATAACGCTGCGCCACGGTTGCGCTTCGTGCAGATCGCGCCGCAGGCAGCGCCTGCGCCAGCTGTAACGCACACAACCCCGGTCCCGCCGGTGCCGGCTGTACTTCCGCCAATTCCAACACCTCCCCAGCCAAAGCCGGTGCCGCCTGCAGTTGCGCCGACGGCGACTGCCGTGACAGGTGCAGCAGCAGCGTCTTCCGCGACGGCCGGCGCAGGCAGCGGTATCGGAAAGACTGGTGGAGCAGGTGCCGGTCCGGGCAGCGGCGGCGGTGTCGGGTCGGGCGAAGGCCCGGGCAAGGGAAGTGGCGTTGGACCCGGCACGGGAGGCGGCGCGGCAAAGAACTATCCGCCGACGCTCAAGCAGTTCGTGCTCCCTCCACTCCCGACTCCCGCGAGCGTGCGCGGATTCAAGCTCACTGCCTGGTTCGACGTCGACTCGACCGGCAAGGCCACACTGCTGCGTTTCACGCCAACTCCCGACCGCGGCTACAACGACAGAGTGCGCGAGACGCTGCTCGCGCTGCGATTCCGGCCCGCGGTTCGGGCCGATGGTGTCGCGATCCGCGACACGGTGGACATCCAGGTTCTCTTCTAACCCGTTCACCAGCAATCATCTTTGTGACAATAGCACAAAGTAGTCAGTATTGCGTAGTACTCTACAATGTAAAGTAGCCGCGAGCACACGTCCTCGTACGCGTCGCGAGAGTCTAGCCTCTCTCTGCGCGGAGCGTTACATTCACGCGAATTTTCCGCTCTGCTCATACATAAATGCAGAGCGCCGACCCGGAGCCGGAGGGCATGGGTGAGCAATAAAACCAGCCGTTCCGGTACCGGAGCGGATACGGCCACGGCCGAATCCAAATTCGTCAAGGCAATGACCCTGACCGACGCCACGATGCTCGTGGCGGGGACGATGATCGGGTCAGGCATCTTCATCGTTTCCGCTGACATCGCGCGAAAGGTCCAGTCGCCGTTCTGGCTCATCGCAGTCTGGGTCCTCACTGGAGTCATCACGCTGCTCGGCGCACTCGCCTACGGCGAGCTTGCCGCGATGTTCCCGCGAGCGGGCGGACAGTACGTATTTCTTCGTGAATCCATGGGTCCAGTCGTAGGATTTCTCTACGGTTGGACTCTTTTCGTTGTCATACAAACGGGCACGATCGCAGCAGTCGCCGTCGCGTTCGGAAAGTTTCTCGGCGTGCTCTGGCCGGCGATGACGCCGGATCTGTACTCGTGGTTTCCGCATTTCTCGTTCACGCTCACTGGCGCACCGGTGGACGTCGGACTATCGCCGCAGCGTCTCATCGCACTGGTCACGGTGTGGGTACTCACCTGGATCAATCTTCGCGGCGTGCGTGAAGGGAAGCTCGTTCAGACGACGCTGACTATTGCCAAGGTCGGTGTTCTCGCCCTTCTCGTCATTCTCGGACTCACCATCGGGCGCAACGCGACAGCCATACTCGCGAACTTCTCCCCGGGTAATTTCGCGCCACACGTCGATCTGAACGGAGCGTTCGTGGTTGCGTTCGGCGCAGCCATGGTCGGCTCGCTCTTCTCCAGCGACTCGTGGAACAACGTGACGTTCGCTGCTGCCGAAGTTCAGAATCCCAAGCGCAACCTTCCGCTGTCGCTCGCGATCGGCGCTGGGATGGTGACGGTTCTCTACATCCTCGGCAACTTTGCCTATCTAAGCGTGCTTCCGCTGCACGGCACGGCTAATGGTGCGACGGTACTGGCGCGCGGTATCCAGTTCGCCACGCAGGATCGCGTCGGAACTGCAACTGCCGAAGTGATTTTCGGCGCAGCTGGCGGGAGCATAGTCGCGGCGGCGATTCTCGTATCGACATTCGGATGCAACAACGGGCTCATCCTGTCCGGTGCCCGCGTGTACTGGGCGATGGCGCGCGACCGTCTCTTCTTCGCTCGCGCGGGCACACTGAGCGCACGCGAAGTCCCCGCATTCGGACTGGTTACCCAGGCGATCTGGACCAGCTTCCTGTGCCTCACCGGGACGTACAACCAGCTGCTGGCATATGTGATCTTTGCCCAGCTGCTCTTCTACGCCGCGACAACCACGGGGCTTTTCGTGCTGCGTCGCACGCGTCCGGACGCAGAGCGTCCGTACAAGGCGATCGGGTACCCCGTGCTGCCGGCGTTGTACGTGGTGCTGGCACTGGCGGTTGCTCTCACTCTACTGCTGGCTCCGGATACGAGAACGCAGTCCGTGGCCGGCTTGATCATCGTTTTCATTGGTGTTCCTGTATACTTTCTGTGGCGCGGTGTAGCGGGCGACGCTGCGCGCAATACTGAATGACAACTCCCGCTTCAGTCCTCATCACCGACCGTTCATGACCGTTTCGCAATCATCGCTCCTCTGGATCGTACTCGGCTGCAGCGCATTCGCACTGCTCTTCGCGATCTGGCTTTCAAGATGGGTTCTGTCGCGTGGGCGCGGCAACGCCGACATGCAGAAGATCTCCGACGCCATTCAGCAGGGCGCCGAGGCGTATCTGGCGCGACAGTACAAGACAATCGCTGCACTCGCGCTGGTTGTTGCGATCGTGTTGGCGCTTGGTTACGGCGTGTTGAGGACGAGCATTCCGACCGATCCGGTCAGCAGCTCGACGTTGCTCGCGATCTACATAACGTTGTCGTTCCTGCTTGGCGCGCTCAGTTCCGGCATTGCGGGCTACATGGGGATGTGGATCTCGATACGAGCCAACATCCGTGTCGCTGCAGCCGCTACCACGTCACTGAACGGTGCGCTTCAGACTGCGCTGCGGTCCGGTGCGGTGTCGGGACTCTTCACCGTTGCGATGAGTCTGGCGGGTGTGGGCGGGCTCTTCGCCGTGATCAACAACTTCGTGCCGCCGGGTCTCGCGCCAGATGTGTGGGCGCAGCGAATCCCGTATCTCATCGTCGGTTACGGCTTCGGTGCCTCGTTCGTGGCACTGTTCGCGCAGCTGGGCGGTGGTATCTACACCAAGGCCGCCGACGTCGGCGCCGATCTGGTTGGAAAGGTCGAGGCCGGAATACCTGAGGATGACCCGCGCAATCCGGCGGTGATCGCTGATCTCGTCGGCGACAACGTCGGCGACTGCGCCGGCCGTGGCGCCGACCTGTTCGAGAGCATCGCCGCCGAGAACATCGGTGCGATGATTCTTGGCGTGATTCTGTTCAGCCAGTTCGGTATCGCAGGTATTCTGTTCCCGCTCGTGATCGGTGGCCTCGGGCTGCTGTGCTCGATCGTCGGAGTGATGTCTGTTCGCACGCGCGAAGATGCGGATCCGATGCAGGCGCTGAACCGCGGGTACTACGTGACGGCAGCACTCGTAACGATCGTATTCTTCTTTGCGACACGCTGGCTGCTCAATCCGATCTCGGCCCCGGATGCGTGGTGGCACTTCTTCATCTGCGGACTGATCGGCATCGCGACATCCATCGCGTTCGTCTTCATCACCCAGTACTACACCGAGTATCGCTACCGCCCGGTGCTTGGCATCGCGGAAGCGAGCCAGACGGGACCGGCGACGAACATCATAGCCGGCCTCGCAGTCGGAATGGAGTCGACGGTCCTTCCTGTGATCACCATCGCGATCGCGATCATCGCGAGCTATCATCTCGGCGAGGCGAGCGGAGTCGCGCAGGCGGGCCTGTTCGGTACCGCCGTCGCTACCATGGGAATGCTCGGCACTGCTGGTTACATCCTGGCAATGGATGTCTTCGGACCGATCACCGACAACGCTGGCGGCATCGTCGAGATGTCCAAGCAGCCGGAAGAGATCCGCAACATCACCGACCGCCTCGATTCTGTTGGCAATACCACCAAGGCGCTCACCAAGGGTTACGCGATCGGGTCCGCGGCACTGGCGGCGTTCCTGCTGTTCTCTGCGTATCTGGACGAAGTTCGCAACTATCGCGGCGGCGTTCCGATCAAGGTCGATCTTGCGCGCCCGGAAGTGTTCGTCGCCGGTCTGCTTGGCGCGATGCTCGTGTTCTGGTTCTCGTCGCTGGCGCTCACCGCAGTACGCAAGGCCGCATCGTCGGTGATCACGGAAGTGCGTCGCCAGTTCCGTGAGCGTCCGGGGATCATGCTTGGAACCGAAAGCCCGGATTACGGAACAGCTGTTGACATCGTGACAGTGGGCGCGTTGAAGGCAATGATTGCGCCCGGTGCACTTGTAGTGTTGTTCCCGATCGCCGTCGGACTGGTATTCAAGCAGTTCGGCGTTGGCGCGGAAGCAGTTGCAGCGTTCCTCATGATCGGTACTATCGCTGGAATTCTCATGGCTGGCTTCCTGAACAACGGCGGCGGCGCGTGGGACAATGCGAAGAAGTACATCGAGACCGGCGCATACGGTGGCAAACGGTCAGACGCACATAAGGCGGCAGTCGTCGGCGATACGGTCGGTGATCCGTTCAAGGACACGGCTGGTCCGTCGCTGCACGTGCTCATCAAGCTGTTGAGCACGATCACTCTGGTCCTTGCACCGCTGTTCATTTGATGCGGGGCCTGTTTGCACGCAAGTCCGTTGCGGACTTCGAGGCGGACGTCGTTTCACATGGCGGGCTAAAACGCACGCTTGGTAAGTGGCACCTGACCGCTCTTGGCGTCGGTGCCACGAT
>Ga0157372_10006625_pt1 | contig 12328 bp, 11 predicted proteins | sample C55metaG_FD_115307 | JGI IMG/M metagenome (GOLD analysis project Ga0157372, IMG submission 115307) | Corn rhizosphere microbial communities from Kellogg Biological Station, Michigan, USA - C5-5 metaG | ecosystem: Host-associated > Plants > Roots > Rhizosphere > Soil | place: USA: Michigan... | reverse complement strand
GCGGCACAGGACAGCGTGCCCGCGACCGACGCGCTGGGGGAGGAGTTCAAGGACCGCCTCGCCGGGATAAGCATCGCCCACGATGGCGGATTCCGCATCGTGGTGCTGCTGACGGGCGACGCGGCCGAAGCGCCGCGCACTATTCTGGCGGGCGGGATGGCGGTGCCGGTGCTGTTTCAGACCGGCGCCCCTGCGACGCGCGAGCAGATCTTGGCCGCGATCCTGACGCACCAGGCGGACATCCGCTCCGCCGTCCGCAGCCCGCCGGGCATGGGGGTCGATCCGCGCAGTGGCATGCTGGCGGTGATGGTCAAGTCCTCGGACGTGGACGCGGAAGGGGCCGAAGCGCTGGCTGCGCGCCTCGGCGGGATTGCGGGTGTGCCGGTCGAGGTGAAGGCATGGAGCGATGGGGACGAGAACCTCGCGGCCGAGGGCGGCGGGCGTGTGCTCGGCTTCGACCCTGCGATCAACCACAAGGCGGTCTGCACCAGCGGCTTCGTCGTAACCGACGGCAGCCGCACCGCGCTCTCCACCGCGGCGCATTGTCCCGACCAACTGAGTTATATCGACCCGGCCGGGGCGGAGGTGCCCATGACGATGATCGGTGCCTGGGGCGCCTTCTACCAGGACGTGCAGATCCATGCGGTGACGGAGCCGCTGGCGCCGCTTTTTTATGCAGACAAGGGCAAGACCGCGCTGCGACCGGTCACCAGCTGGCGCAACCGCACCGCCACGCGGGCGGGTGACGTGGTCTGCCACCGCGGCGAGCGTACCGGCTACAGCTGCGCGGAGGTCGAATATCCCGACTACGCCCCACCCGGAGACCTGTGCGCGGGCCCGTGCGAGCCGACCTGGGTCGCGGTGCGCGGCCCGATCTGCAAGGGCGGCGACAGTGGCGGCCCGGTCTTTGCGGGCACGATCGCGTTCGGGCTGGTCAAGGGCGAGAGCCATACCGGCGACGGCCGCTGCCGCCTCTATTATTATATGTCGACCGATTATCTGCCGCCGGGCTGGACGCTGGCCTACGAAGGCGGACGAAGCGCGGGGCTCCCGAACCCGGACTAGAGAGGTCCTGGATACTCCCTTTGCGATCGCGCATGCGCGGGCGGACAATTCTCTATGGCTGGGAAAGCCGCCACTTGGTGATGGGTAATAGAGTTCGGCGTTATTGGCGTGGGCCCGCGGTCCCATTCGCGGCGGGAGGCTCTCACCGCCTGGTTTGTGGTTGGACAGCAAAGGGCCGCGCGTAAGCCGACGCGCGAGCACACTTTTTTTGGCGCCTCGCTCATGCAGCTCGCCGGAAAAAATATGCCGGCGAACCCGGCATCGCGGTTCGACCGCCTATCGCGGGTCGAACTCCTCGCCAGCTTCGCTTGCCTGTCCCGTCGCTATCTCGATCAGGCGCGCGTAGCTGCTGGCGAGCGCGAGGTGCGCGTCGCGCAGGCCGCCGTCCGCCTTGTCCGCCAGCGCCATGACCTCGCTTTGGCGGCGGGCCCAATAATCGACGTCGGTTTCATCAAGCCTGCGCATAGCCGGCTCATGCCCCGAAACCTGCGACGACCCTGCTAATCTGGAGCAATGCCCGATAGATTAAGTAGGATGTTCACTCGTACCTGGCGTGCGAGCCGTGCGACGGTCGTTCTATGGCAAGCCTCTAAGCGCCGCCTCATCGTCCAAGCCCGATCGGGTCCCCCTAACGCGCCGCCTGATTTATACGCGAAAATTGCTGCGGTGAGACCTTGGGTAGCCGTTCTACGAACAAGGTAAGGTCCGAGATGGTCTGTGGTGACTCGACCTCGCGCCAGGCGGGCATCCCGCTCATCTTCACGCCGTCGCGGATCACCTTGTACAATTCGGCATGCGTCCAGCGATTGGGGGTGTCGAGCAGGTAAGGGGGTGTCGGTTGCATCGCGCTCACCCACCGCGCGCGGGCATAGCCGGGGCCGCCATGGCAGACGGTGCAGTCGCGCTGATACGCGATCGCACCACGGAGAATCGACGCGCGGGCCGCCGCCTCGGGCGGCTCCAGGCCGCCGGAGCGGCGGCGGACGGAGTTCACCATCGTCTGATGCATCGCTCGACCGACCAGTTTGGGGTGCGGCGTGCTCGCGCTGGTATCGAACGTGATCCCGGTGAAGGCGAGCAGCCCGATGACCCCGGCGATGATCCCGGCGGTCACCAGCCCGGCGAGCCAGCCGACAATCAATGGCCTGTTTGAATGGGAGTGAAGCAAGTCGCCTACCTCAACGTGTACAAATAGGCGCTCATGTCCCGCACCTCCGCGTCGCTGAGATGCTCATCGGGCATGACATTGCCTTTCACTACCGCCTGGGGCTGCTTCAGATAGCGGAACAGGTTGGCGGGCGTGTTGGGGAGCATACCGGCGATCATCTGCCGGGACGCGAAATGCTGAAGCGAGGGCCCGACGTCGCCCGTCGCTTCCTCCACGCCGGGAATCCGGTGGCATGAACCGCATGCCCGGCGGGTCATCAGTTCCGCGCCGGCTGCGGGATCGGCGTTCGCCGGGCTGGCCGGCGAGGGGCTGCAGCCCGGCAGCAACACCAGCAGGAGCATGGCGGCGCATGCCGGGAGGACGCCATGCGGGGCGAAGGCACTCCCTTTCCCTGCGACGCCGCGAATGATGGATTGCATGGTCGGTGGCGACATTCAGGCGACGATCCTGACGGGGACGGCCTTGGCCGCGGGCGTCTGTGACCCCTCGTCGTGATACCACAGCGGGATCAGCGGGTTCATTTCGGGATAATAGGAGCCGAGACACCCCCGTGGCAGCAGGAAGGGCGTGACCTTCAGACCGTCGACCTGGCGATCGACTCCGTCCCCGGCATCGCTGGCAAGCCCGACCACCTGGCCCTCCTTCAGGCCCGCAGCCTCGATGTCCTCCGGGTTCATCAGCAGCACGTCGCGCGTGCCCTCGATCCTGCGCAGACGGTCCGAATAGCCGTAGATGGTGGTGTTGAACTGATCGTTCGAGCGCATCGTGATGAGCCGCCAGCGGCCGGGCGCATCGTCCACTCCGAATGCTGTCATGTTGGTGGGCACGGTGAATTCCGCTTTTCCGCTTTCGGTCTTCCACACCCGCTCGCGCGCTGCGTTGCCGCGGTAGAAGCCACCCGGGGTGAAGACGCGCGCGTTGAAATCGTGGAACTGCTCCGGATAGGTCGCTTCGATCAGGTCGCGGATCCGGTCGTAATCGGCGATCCAGTCGTCCCACTTCACCTTGGGGTTGGGCGAGACCGTCGCCTTGGCGATGCCGGCGACGATCGCGGGCTCCGACAGTAGGTGCGGGCTGGCGGGTTTGGCCTTGCCGACCGAGCCGTGGATGCAGCTGAACGTGTCCTCCATCGTCACCTTTTGCGGCCCGTAAGCCTGCAAGTCCTCCTCGGTCCGGCTGAGGCAGGGAAGCAGGTAGGCCACCTTGCCGTTGATGAGATGGCTGCGGTTGAGCTTGGTCGCGATCTGGACGGTCAGCTCCAGCCTGGGCCAGGCGGCCTCCATCTTCTCGCGTTCGGGAACCGCGCGCACGAAATTGCCCCCGAGCCCGATGAAGGCCTTGAGCTCGCCCGATAGACAGGCCTCGCACGTCTTGACCGTGTTCATCCCCTCGTCGCGCGGCGGCTCGAAGCCGAATTGCTCGGCCAGGGCGTCGAGGGGGACAAGGGAGGGCTTTTCGGAGATGCCGACGGTGCGCTGCCCCTGGACGTTGGAATGCCCCCGCATCGGCGATACGCCGGTACCGTCGCGGCCGATATTGCCCTTGAGCAGCATCAGGTTGACCAGCATCGCCAGGTTCTGAAAGCCATGCACCTGCTGGGTCAGCCCCATCCCATAGATGGCGATCGTGCGGTGCGCGCTGATGTAGACGTCCGCCGCCTGCTCAATGTCGGCGCGGGCGAGGCCGGATTCGCGTTCGATCTCTTCCCAGCTGGTCGCCTCGGCCTTTGCCTTGATCTCTTCGAACCCGGTTGTGTGCTGTTCGATGAAATCGACGTCGAGCACGTGGCGCTTGTCCTCGGCCCACTTGCGCTCCTCCGCCGCGAGCACATGCTTGATCATGCCCATGATGGCGGCGATGTCCCCGCCGACCTTCACCTGAAGGTAAAGGTGCGAAATCTGGGTCGATTTCGAGGTGAGCATCTCGACCGGGCTTTGCGGGTTCTTGAAGCTTTCCAGCCCCTTTTCGCGCACCGGATTGAAGGTCACGATCTTGACCCCGCGCTTCACGCATTCCTGGAGCGGGTGGAGCAGCCGCGGGCTGTTGGTGCCGGGGTTCTGCCCGAAGAAGAAGATCGCGTCGCACAGGTGGAAGTCGGACAGGACCGATGTGCCGACCGGCGAGCCGATCACATTCTTCAGCGCGACCGAGGTCGTCTCGTGGCACATGTTCGAGCTGTCGGGCAGGTTGTTGTGCCCATAGAGCCGCGCGAACAACGCGTAGAGATAGGCGGTTTCGAGGCTGGCCCGACCCGACGAATAGAAGACGGCGGATTTGGGATCGATCGCCCTCAGCGCCGCGCCGATCGCGTCGAAGGCCTCCTGCCAGTCGCACGCCACATATTTGTCGGTGGCATGGTCGTAGCGCAGCGGATGCGTCAGCCGTCCAGTCTGCTCAAGATCGTGATCTCTCCAGCCCTTGAGTTCCGTAACGGTATGTTGGGCGAAGAAGTCGGGGGTGCAGCGGCGGCTGGTGAGATCCCAGATCGTCGCCTTGGCCCCATTCTCGCAGAATTCGAACGCATGGGGGTGCGCCGGCTTCGTGTAGGCGCAGGAGACGCACATGAAGCCCCCGGCCTTGTTCTGCCGCCGGAGCGTGTCGAGCACCGCCGGACGGTCGATTTCGCGAACCAGCGTCTCGGCGATGCCGCGGATCGATCCCCATCCGCCCTCAGAGCCCTCGTAATGAACCGTGTCCTTTTCTTCGGTCACTTCCGGGCCCCTTCAAATATGGCAAGGGCCGTTCAACGCAGGATCGGCCGGCTCGTTTCACCCCGGTTTCGAATAAGGTGAGGGCGGGGGGAGGGGCGGGCGCGAGAGCGCGTTCCGCCAAGCTGCAGGGGAAGCGAGCGGGAGCCGCCGCCGGCTCCCTGAAGCGCCGGCCCGCGCAGCCATGTGCGGCGCGGACCAGCGGCTCCTCTGCTCAATTGCGGAGGCTGTCGGGAACGATGCCGCCATTTTCGGCAAGCTTGTCGATCACCGCCTTGTGAAGCGCGATATTCTCCTCTGCGCTGCCGTCGGCGCCGACATGGACGTTGAGCTCGTTCGCCAGTTCCTTACGCGCGGCCAGGCTTGAATCGAGATCGAGCAGCTTGAGCAGATCGACGATCGAAGTTTGGTAATTGCCGCCGCCCCCCTTCATCGCGGCCATTTCCGAAAGCACGGCGCCGACATCGACCTTCTGTTGAGCAGGGGCAGCGGCGGGCGCGGCGGGCGCTGCCCCCGGCGGCGCCGCCGGTGCCGCCGGCGCTGCGGGCGCAGCTGCCGCGGGCGTCGCCGCAGCGGCGCCGTGATTGAAGATCTTGCTCATGATCGAACCGAAGATGCTCATGTCCGTCCCTTACTCCTACCGGGGTCCTGGTGACCCGGGGGACGGAACGAGAAACCAGGGACTTCGCTCCGCTTGCGCGATCGGAACGGCACCCAGCGCCAGACGTTCGGCCCTCGCCCCAAAAAGGAGGAAGCCATGAAGAGAAGCGCGTTGATTCTGATGTCGGCCACGGCCTGCATCCTGGCCGGCTGCCACTCGTCCGAGACGACCACCGCGACCACCAACGACACCACGACGGTGAGCGACAATGCGTCTGACATGACGGGCGCGCCGGACAATTCCGCAGCACCCGACAACGCCGCCGCACCGGCCGCAGCGGCGGCCACGGGCGGGCAGGCTTTCGCCAACAACGCCGCCGCCAGCGACGCGTTCGAGATCGCCTCCTCCAAGCTTGCCGCCACGAACGGCAGCAGCGCGGCGGTCAAGAAGTTCGCTACGCAGATGATCGCGGCGCACACCGAATCGACCGCCAAGCTGAAGGGAATCGTCGCCGGCCTTACCCCGCCGATCACGCCCGATGCCGCGCTAAATTCGGATCAGCAGGCCAAGCTGGACGAGCTCAAGGCGAAGAAGGGCTCGGATTTCGACACGACCTATGCCGCCGACCAGGTCGCCGCCCACGAACAGGCGCTCACGATGCTGCAGGATTATTCGGCCGGCGGCGATGTCCCCGCGCTCAAGGAATTCGCAACCGGCCTCGCGCCCAAGGTCACGGCGCATCTCAACATGGCGAAATCGCTCAAGCCGTAAGGTGCTTTGGGTGCGCCGCCCCTTTTGGCGTACAGCTCGGCAAGAAGGGCGCTCCGGCGACGGAGCGCCCTGTTCTTTGCTGGCAGGTTGAGGAAGCGGCGGCGTAGCTGTCCACCCTACCCGCAAGGCGCGCTTAACGGCCCGCCGGGCCGCTCCATTGCAGGGTCGCGAAGATCGGGAAATGGTCGGAGGGGTAAAGGCCCTCGCGATTGTCGGTGATCGTGGCAAAGGAGAGTGGGGCGAAGCCCTTCTCGAACATCCAGTCGATGCGCTTGTCCGCCTTGCCGGTGAAATTGTGGAACGTCTCCCCCGGGCCCCGCACCTCCGCCGCGACGGTGCGGACGTCGGTGAGCCGCTCCGCCATCAGCTTGTAAGCTTCGCTGGTCGGCACAGTATTGAAGTCCCCGGTCACCACCACGGGCAGGCGGCTGTTGCCCATGATTTTCGCCATCTGGCCCAGCAACACCCGGACCCCCTTGGCGCGGGCCGGCTCATCCTCCTCCCGGTAGAAGAGATGCGTATCGAACAGATAGAAGCGGCGGCGGCCGGCCTTCTCCTCGAACAGGCCCCAGGTGGCCATGCGCGGGAAGGGCGTGTGCCAGCTGTTACTGCCCGGCACATCCGGCGTGTTCGACAGCCAGAAATTGCCGCTGCGCACCAACCGCAGCCGATCGCGGCGATAGAAGACGCCCATATGCTCGTCGCTATGCCCGCCCCGGCGATCGAGCCCGAACCAGCGATATTCGGGAAGTCGCTGGACGACATAGTCGCCCTGGATTTGGGTAAGTTCCTGCGTACCCATCACGTCCGGGTGGGCGGCCGCGATGGTCTGCACGAACAGGTCGCGGCGGTTCGGCCATTGCTCAGGCCCGTCGTGGGTGCCGAGCGTGGTGCGCGTGTTGAAGGACATGACGCGGAGAGGGGTGGGCGCGGAGACGGCGAAGGCAGGCTGCGTTAAGAGGGTGGCGGCGAAGGCAGCCGCGAGGATGAGCGTGCGTGGCATGCGTGAAGGGTAGGCGCAGACAAGTTGATTGCAAGCCGCCGGGCGCCGCGGCAGATTGGATTTGAGCTCCCACCTCTCCTGCCGCAGGAGGCCTTCGCAGTCCGGCACTTTTCGCTGTTACCGCGGGCTCTGCACCCTAAAACGATGGCGGGCCGTTCGGATTCTTCGGATGGATATTCGAGGAATTGCGCATGGCCGAGGGCCGCGATCATAGTCCCGCTCCGGTGACGCGGGTGCAGACCAACCTGTTGGCGATCGCGGAGCGGCGGCTGCTCAACCAGCTCTGTCGCCGGCTGCCCGAGTGGGTCCTTCCCGATCATCTGACCGCGCTCGGCATGGTGGGATCGGTGGCGATCTTCGCCGGCTACGCGCTCAGCAATTGGGGGCGACTGTGGCTGCTGCTGACGATCGGCGGGCTGGTGCTGCAGTGGTTCGGGGATTCGCTGGACGGAAGCCTGGCGCGCTACCGCCATATCGAACGGCCTTCCTACGGCTATTTCCTCGATCACAGCTGCGACGGCATCACCACCTTGCTCATCCTCGCCGGGATGGGGTTGAGCCCCTTTGTCCGGCTGGACGTCGCCTTGTTCACGCTCGCGGGATATTTGCTTCTGTCGGTGCATGCCTTCCTGTGCGCGCGTGTCGTCGGCCAGCTCAACCTCACCTATGCGGCGGCGGGGCCGACGGAGTTGCGGCTGCTGCTGATCGGGCTCGCCATCGTGATGATGGTGCTCGGCTCCGGGCCTGGCATTTTCGGCAACGTCTCCGGCTTCGATATATTCGTCACCGCGATCGGCAGCGTGCTGATCCTGCTGTTCCTGAAGCACACGTTCGCAATCGCGCGCCAGCTTTCCCGGGTCGACGCCTGCCGGCAGGCTTAGAGGAAGGAATAAGGGTCGACGTCCACCGCGACGCGCACGCCGCGCGGGAACTGCATCGGGCCCAGCCATTCCCGGATAACATCCTGCACGTCCAATGCTCGGCGCGCGTGCACCAGCAGGCGCTGGCGATGCCGCCCGCGCAGCATCGAGAGCGGCGCAGGCGCCGGGCCGAACACCTGCATGCCCTCCACGCGCGGGGCGGCGCGGCCAATGGCTTTGGCGGTGGCGGCGGCTTCTTCCTGGTTCTCAGAGGAAATGATGATCCCGGCGAAGCGGCCGAAGGGCGGGGCGCCGGCGTGGCGGCGGGCCTCCGTCTCGGCGGCGTAGAAGCTGTCCGCATCGCCCGAGACGAGCGCCTGGATCACGGGGGCAAGCGGCTCGTGGGTCTGGACCAGCACGCGGCCGGGCTTGGCGCCGCGGCCCGCGCGACCGGCTACCTGGGCGATCTGCTGGAAGCTGCGCTCGGCGGCGCGCAGGTCTCCCCCTGACAGGCCGAGATCGGCATCGACCACGCCGACCAGTGTCAAATTGGGGAAGTGATAGCCCTTGGTCACGAGCTGGGTGCCGATCACGATGTCGATCTCGCCCGCCTCCATCCGGTTCACGAACTCGGCGGCCTTGGCGGGGGACCAGAGCGTGTCCGAGGTGACGATCGCGGTGCGCGCGTCGGGGAAGAGCAAGGCGACCTCGTCGGCAATGCGCTCCACGCCGGGGCCGCAGGCGACCAGCGCATCCTCCTCCTTGCATTCCGGGCAGGCGCGCGGCGGCGGCATGACATGGCCGCAATGATGGCAGGCAAGCCGCGCGGTCAGGCGGTGCTCGACCATCCAGGCGGTGCAATTGGGGCATTGGAAGCGATGCCCGCAATGGCGGCAGAGCGTGAGCGGGGCATAGCCGCGCCGGTTGAGGAAGAGCAGGCTCTGCTCGCCTTTCTCCAGCGTCTCGCGGACCGCATCGACCAGGCCGGGGGCGAGCCAGCGGCCGCGATCGGGGCGGTCGTGCGTCATGTCGATCGCGGCGATATCGGGCATGGTCGCGCCGCCGAAGCGGGCGGGGAGCTTGACCTCCTCATAGCGGCCCTGCGCCACCATCTGGCGCGTCTCGATCGCGGGTGTGGCGGAGGCGAGAATGACGGGGATCTGCTCGAACTGCCCGCGCATCACCGCCACGTCGCGCGCGTGGTACATGACGCCGTCTTCCTGCTTGAAGCTGGCCTCGTGCGCCTCATCGACCACGATCAGGCCGAGGTCGCGATAGGGTAGGAACAGCGCCGATCGCGCGCCCACCGTGACGAGCGCCTCGCCGCTGGCGATCGCGCGCCAGGCGCGGCGGCGCTGCGACTGGCGCAGGTCCGAATGCCAGGCGACCGGCGCGCAGCCGAAACGCTCGGCGAAGCGCTTGAGGAAAGGCTCGGTCAACGCGATTTCGGGGAGGAGGACGAGAGTCTGGCGACCCGCGCGGATCGCCTGCGCCACCGCTTCGAAATAGACCTCGGTCTTGCCCGATCCGGTAACCCCATCAAGCAGGATCGGGGCGAAGGCCTTGTCGTCCACCGCCAGGGTCAGGCGCGCGGCGGCGGCCGCCTGTTCGGGCGAGAGATCGGGCTGGGCGTGGTGGGGATCGGGAATGGGGTAGGGGTCGTCGACCCGCACCTCGACCGGCTCGATCGCGCCCGCCTTGACCAGCCCGCGGATCACCCCGTCGGAGACGTCCGCGATCGTCGCCAGTTCGCGCACCAGACCCTGGCGGTTCTCGATCCGCTCCAGCGCCTGTTCGCGTTGCGCGGTGAGGCGGGGCGGGACGTGGCCGGTGGGGCGATATTCGACGATCGTGCGCGCGCCATCGAGCGCGCTAGCCGAGGCGAGTGCCATGCGCAGCACCGCGGCGGGCGGGGCCAGATAATAATCCGCGGTCCACTCGATCAGGCGGCGGAGCGAATCCTTGAGCGGCGGCAAGTCGTACACGCCGAGCAAGGGTCGTAGGCGGTTGTCGCCGACTTCCGCATCGGATGGCATCCGCTCCGGCTCCCACACCACGCCCGCATATTGGCGCGGCCCGAGCGGAGCGAGAACGATCGATCCCGGCTCGACGGGCTGCTCGCGGTCGACCCGGTAATCGAGCGGCCCTAGCGCGGGATTGAGCAGGAGGACGCGGGCGCGCGGGTTCATGCGGTCCAAGTAGGGTGTCGCGCGGGAAAAGGAAATCCGGGGACCGAAGCGGCCAACCCTTCTCCCGTACGCGCGTCGCCGACGGCCCCTTTGTCAGGCTGCGCCTGCCACCTCCCCCCTGGCGCGGGAGTATCGGGACGCCGAAATCTTCCCCCGCCAAGGGGAGGCCCGCCTAGCGCGGAGGCTGCCGCCAACCAGCCCTAGCCCGCCGATCATCATCATCCAGCTCGCGGGTTCGGGGACGCTATACTCGTAGGTGACGGTTGCGTTCACGCGAACGTCCCCGCAGTGATGGCAATCACTTACGCCGCCGTCGCCCCACACGGTGAACGTGGGATCGAACCCGGATACATCCAGGTACATGGGGATGACACCCGTTCCGACGAACGGCTCCAGCCCAGTCGTGTAGGTTCGCGAGGCCGATCCGTGCGAAGACACGCAGAATTCCGAAAATTCATGGGGCTCGGCGCTATTGCCGTTGCTATCACCAGGCATGTCGACGTTGAAGTCCACCCCGCCGACCCTGCCAAAACCCATTGAACCACCGCTCATCGTAATGGAGGCGCCGGTCGGTTCCTCATTGGCATAGACGATCCAGCACGAACTCATCGAAGCATGGATATCGACTGAGATCGAACTCAGCCGGCCGAAGTGAGGGTCGAATTGCCACAGTTCAGTGTCCCAGACATCGTATAAGGAGAACCGCAGATCCTGTGAGTAGGAAGCGGCGGACACCTCCACTGGACGCGCGGCTAAGCCGACCAGCGCCGCCATCAAGATTTTCCCCCACACCATCGTTCCCTCCTGCTGCGACTGCCCGAGCCTGGAATGGACACCAACGCGGGGACAATGGGCTGCCCTTGCGCCCCTGCCACAACCAATGATGTACGGCGGTTCGTCCGCTCGCTCGACTTAGCTCACCGCAGCGCCGAATAGCCGGCCGACGGCCGCGGTGAAGAGCATGGCCAGCACGCCCCAGCCGGCGATCCGAAGGATCGAGCGCGCGACCGGCGCGTCGCCCGCCCGCGCGCCGAGATAGCCGAGCACCACCAGGCAGAGCGTCGATACGCCGCCGATCACCGGCACGAACAGCGGCTGCGGAGAGAATGGGATGACGATCAGCGGCGCGGCCGCCCCGGCGCTGAAGGTGGCGGCGGAGGCCATCGCCGCTTGGAGTGGGCGCGCGGTCGAAATCTCGGAAATGCCCAGTTCGTCGCGGGCATGCGCGCCAAGCGCGTCGCGCGCCATCAGCTGGTCGGCCACTTGTAGTGCGAGGCCGGGCTCCAGCCCACGCCGGACATAGATATCGGCCAGCTCGCGCCGTTCGAATTCGGGCTGGTCGTGCAGCTCGGCGGTCTCGCGTGCGAGATTGGCTTTCTCCGTATCCGCCTGCGAGCTCACGGACACATATTCGCCCGCCGCCATCGACATCGCGCCGGCGACCAGCGAGGCGAAGCCCGCGATCAGCACCGCGCTGTGCGTGGCGCCGGAGGCGGCGACGCCCACCACGAGGCTTGCGGTGGAGACGATCCCGTCGTTGGCACCCAGTACCGCCGCACGCAGCCAGGCGATGCGCGAGACCGAGTGGCGCTCGGGATGGGACGATCGGGGCATGCTTCCTCCTGGATGCGAAGCGCAGGGTGCGGGGAGGGGGGCTTCCGCCTCAACCTGCCGACAATGGCGGACGCCGCACCGAGACGCCGTCCGCATCCGGATGGACCCGGGGTGGCCGGGCGATGCTGAGCTTGACGCCGAACAGGCCGCGGTCCCGCCGCCCCCGGTCCCAGCCGCCGACGATCTTGGCCTTGCAGGTGAGCGCCTTGCCCTCGCGCTGCACGGCCGCGATCCAGGGCATGATCTCCAGAGCCACCTCGGGCGGCACCCAGCCCACGGGACGCGCATTGATCATGACGCCGACCGCATCCGGATCGCGCTCGGTGCCCGCGAGCACGAGTTGCGCCGG
>Ga0157372_10006623_pt1 | contig 12329 bp, 6 predicted proteins | sample C55metaG_FD_115307 | JGI IMG/M metagenome (GOLD analysis project Ga0157372, IMG submission 115307) | Corn rhizosphere microbial communities from Kellogg Biological Station, Michigan, USA - C5-5 metaG | ecosystem: Host-associated > Plants > Roots > Rhizosphere > Soil | place: USA: Michigan... | reverse complement strand
TGAAAAGCTGCCATCAGGACAATATCTTCTCTCGGTGGTTAGTGTCGGATTTAAGAAGAAAACACTTCCTGTTGATTTTTTAGATAATAATAAACCCTCTATAAATCTGGGGAGCATTGCCCTGGGCACACAAACTACACAGCTTAAAACGGTGGCTATTACGGCCGACAGGCCTATCATTAAGCAGGAGGTTGATAAACTCATCTACGACTTAAAGGCTGACCCTGACAGTAAAAGCAGCAGTGTACTGGAGATGATGCGCAAAGTGCCTTTGTTAACAGTAGACGGTGACGATAACATCCTTTTAAAGGGAAATAGCGGCTACCGGATATTTGTTAACGGTAAACCATCAAGTATGATGGAGCGCGATCCGAAGAATATCCTCAAAAGTATGCCTGCGTCAACCATTCAAAGCATCGAGGTAATTACCAACCCTTCGTCGAAGTATGATGCCGAGGGAATGGCGGGGATTATTAATATAGTGACCAATAAAAAAATAAGTAACGGGTACAATGGCACGCTAAACCTTAGCCATGTATTCCCGGTAGGCGGCCCACGATTGGGCGGGTCATTTTCGTCTAAACAAGGCAAGCTGGAACTATCAGGCTATTTTGGCGGGAATATCTCCAATTCGCCCGAAGTGCTCAGTTCCATTTCGAGGCTTACCACCGGGAGCAACCCTACGAGCCTTAACCAGAATAACACCGCGAAATGGGATGGCAAAAATGGCTATACGGAAGTTGGCATCAGTTACGAAATTGACAGTCTTAACCTTATTTCGGGACAATTCAATATTAACGGAAATAACCAGGACGGCATCAACACGCAAAGTTCTGTTTTGAACGAAGCCGGCAACATGGTTGAAGGGTACGACCTGTACAATAACAATACGGCAGGCGGCAGGGGCCTGAATGTCGGTTTAAATTACCAGCTGGGTTTTAAAAGCAATAAGCAAAGGCTGCTCACCTTTTCGTACCAGTACTATACATTCAACAACAGGCAAGATGCGTCGCTGACGGCATCTAATCGCGTGAACTATACGACGCCCGATTACCTGCAACACAATGAAGGTGAATCTTCCGAACAGACTGTCCAGGTAGATTACGTTCAGCCTGTAAAGAAGTTGAATATTGAAATGGGGGTGAAAGCAATTATTCGTGATAACAAAAGTGACTTTCAATATCTCGGATTTAATGCGTCAACTGGTAATTTCGAGGCCGACCCATCGCGAAGCAATAAATTCGATAATAACCAAAATGTACTGGGTGCATACAACAGCTATACCTATACCCTGCAAAACTGGAGCTTTAAGGCAGGCGCCAGGGTAGAGGAGACGCTGATTGATGCTGATTTTATTTCTACCTCATCGCAGCTGAACAAAAATTTCTTTAATATAGTGCCTTCGGTAAGTATTAATAAGCGGTTTAAAAACTCCAGTACGCTGAACTTCGGGTTTTCGCAAAGGATACAGCGCCCGGGCATATACCAGCTAAACCCCTTTGTAGACCGCTCGAACCCAAACTTCGAATCGTCGGGAAACCCCAACCTCAGGCCCGCGGTTTCCAATAGTATCCAAATAGGTTACAGCAGAACGAAAAAGGCATCCTTAAACCTGATGCTTGGCTATAATTATTTTAACGACCTGATCATGCCCGTTGTAATTTTCGACCCGGCCACGAATATTACCCGCAGCACTTTTGATAACACCGGCAAAGCCCGCCTGTTCACCTTTAACGCTAATATCAATTACCCCATCACCAAAAAATGGAGCACATCGTTCAACGGTAGGATTGCACATGGCCGTGTGCAGGGCATAGTGAATGGCCAGCTGGTGAAAAATCAGGGCTTTATGTATGGCGCATCACTAAACAGCGGTTATAATTTAGAGAAGGGTTGGCGGGTTAGTACCAACGTGTTTCTGAATGGGCCTAACCTTTCTATCCAGGGTACATCGAACCCTTACGCCAGTGTATCCTTTACAGTTAATAAGGATGTAGTGAAAGATAAACTTTCGTTCTCGGCCACGGTGAATAACCCTTTCAGCAAATACAGGAATAATATCAGGAGTTCATTCGGGCCCGATTTTACCCAAACAAATATTAACCGCACCTATTTCCGGGGCTTTACCGCCAGCCTTAATTACCGGTTCGGCAAGCTGAAAGAAGCGGTTAAGAAAAACAAACGGGGTATCAGTAATGACGATGTTCAGGGAGCGCCTTCGGGGAACTAAGAGCAATTAACAAATAACAAACAGGCGGAGGGGGCCGCCTGTTTGTTATTAACCTTTTTCGATATTCCAGGTTCGGTTTTAGTTATTTAATAACCTGCGCAGATCGCCCGCACTGATCTCCTGTACCGGCCGGAATGTATCCCCGGCCGCATAATGTAACAAGCTGTATCGGAGCTGTCTTGCCGCTGCCCGTTGCGTTAACTGGCTATGAAGATCCATTGTACAAAGAATTAAGCTCCCGGACCCAACCTTGAATTCAACCAGCGTTGCCAGGTTACGGTTCCTGAAAAAGTTATCGATCACCCGGACTATCGGTGTTGCAGGAGCCCCCAATTTATCGAGTAGGAGCGACCGGGAACGGGTCACCAGGTCCCACCATTGCCAATCCGTATAAAAGTCAGTAGGGAAATCAGCCAGCGCGTTATTTTTCTTGTCGATGAGCAGGCCCATACTGCCAGGTTGGTCCGGGAAATGGACCGGGCTCCAGAAAACAGGAGCGAAACGGCCGTCGATACCTTTAACGTTGGCAGTATCCGGATTAAGCAACACTTTTCGCCCCGCTTGCAGATAACTAAGGGCACTGTCGATGGATGTGGTAAAGATCACGTTACTAAAAGATTCCGGCTTTTTATCTGGGTAAACCCAAATTTTCCAGTGATTAGTATAACCGGTATTGGCTATGCTTACAGTGATCAGTAATTCACAAGCCCGGTCGATTTTGCTGAGATCTATCGAGAAACTTCCCGCAGAAGCATTGCCAATAGCGATAGATTGCCGGCCAAGCGAACCACGGATATTAAAGTGCTTATCTGCTGAAGTTGCCGACCAGAGAACTTCGCCATTTATTCGCCGGTCGCTATAGTTGGCAATTTCGGCAGCGGCATTAAAATGCTCATTATTGCTGTAAGCCGCCTTTTCAAAACGGATCAATGGCACCACCGGGCCGCAGAATTTGCTGAAATCCGTTGGCGAAATCAGTCCTTTACTATCCCAGAAAGCGTTTAAAATCCCAACGAGTGCTGTTCCCTGTCCCGGAAAATCATGAAGGTCAAGCAATTGAAACCCGCCAACACCCTTGGTTTTCAACGCACGCTCAATTTCTTCTTTGTAAAGCTGAACGGCCAGTGTTCCGCTGGCTTTAAGGTAATCGGGGGCTAATCCAAGCATCCCTTTTTTGCGAAGGTTGTTCCGTACCGCCTCAAAGTTAGATGGCCGCAGAACCCCGGTATACTTTTTTATTTCTTCAAGATCCGGATAAACAGAATACTGGCCCACTTCGTGAATAATAAGGGGCACTCTTGTCCCTTCCAGCGCTTTACTGTAATCTGTCTTAAAATCGGGCGGGTTGGTATTGAAAATACCCTGTCCCCGCACCCATCCTTTTTCCGTGTATTGGGTAATAAAATAATCATCGGCAGGATCCGGACTTTTGCCATGCCCTTTTTGAAAGCTGAAGGTGGTTGTGGTGTATAAATGCCGGTTGTCTTCCTGCTTTAACTTACGCACCAGCTTCTCCAGCCATCCAAAATCGCCCTCCAGTTCATTGCCCATGCTCCAAAAACAAAATGAAGGATGGTTGCCATAATTCCGGATAATATTTTCGGCTTCCTGTTCCAGGTAAATCAATGTTTTTGGGTCTTTGCCCACGGTTAGTGCCCATAGCGGCAGCTCAACATGCAGGTAAAAACCGAGCGAGTCGGCCACCTGAAATGCAGCTTCGGGCGGGCACCATGAATGAAAGCGAAGATGGTTCAGCCCGTAAGCTTTGGCGGTTTTAAACACCTTCAACCAACCGGCCGTATTCATTGGCGGATGGCCTTCCAGCGAAAAAATATTGCATTCAAGCGTACCGCGCAGAAAAAGCGGACGACCATTGATCCGAAGCTCGTTCCCGGTGGTATTAATGTCCCTGAAGCCAAAACTTTGAGTCCTGGCGTCCAAAACTCGTCCCTTGCTGTCAATTACTTCCGTGCGAAGGCTGTATAGCCGCGGATGAAATTCGTCCCATGATTGCGCCTCCGGAACCTGGAGGTTAATTTCCTCCTGATTATGTTGAATAACGGTTGGGCTGGTTTGTTTAACGATCTTTTTTCCGGAAAGGAGGGAAGCCCGCAGATAAGTATCGCCCCGATGGGAACCACCCAGAATGATAGCTGCCTTTACGGTGTGATTGGCCAGCGCGGAGTATACCTGTACCTGGTTAATAACTTGTTTGCCTATGTCGATCAGCTGCATCTTTCCGATAACGCCGTTCCAAATGATCTGTGTACCGTCGGTGTAGGCATGAGCAAAGTCATTTACGCTGATATCATGCTGCTTGCGATTGTCTACGCGAATGGTGATCACATGTTTGCCTGCTGCCAGAGGGCCCAATTTGAAAACTTGTGGTGCAATCAGGCTTTCCTGTGTGCCGACCGGTTTGCCATCTATCCAGCAATCGGTTTTCCAGATCACCCTTTCCAGCGACAGCAGGGCATTAGTCATCCGACTGGTTAAATTAATGCTGCGCTGATACCAAACAGCACCGGTATACCTGTGTTTTCTGGACAGGTGCAGCATGATGTCCTTGCTTAGCACAGTTGTATCCATCTTTACAGGCGCTCCGATACCGGCGTCATCTAAAGTGCCAGGCAGCCATATGCTGTTAGTAAACTGCTGCCGCTGCCATTTTTGATCCGAACCTTTGTCGAGCGAATCGAGTCTGTACTGCCATTTGCCGGCAACCGGAATTGGTTTAACCTGCGCCGAAATTGTAGAACTTGCCGCCAATGCCACGAGCAAGAAAAATGTCGTTTTTAAAGAATACTGTATCATTGGTAATAAGCGAAAACCAGGCTGTAAAGTGGTAACAATAACATTAATGTTATTGCAAATTTTGTTCTCATAATTTAGTTATTATGGATGACAAATCTAATGGCAATCGGATAGTTGAGTATAGACGATATGATGTAATACATGGACAATATTCTGATTTGTATTGTGTTTTACTGTCTATTGGGCGATAAAAACCTATACTTTTTTTGCAATATAAAGCCAAGCGGTGTGTTTTATTCTTTTAGTAAAAAAAATGAAAGGCCGAAATTTATAAGTTTGGTTATTATATATGGATAATTTTACTATTTAATTATTGAGTTTTCAGAGACTTCCGAATGTGATATTGCTCTTGTTATTGAATATATTTTGTGAATATCAATCTTAACAACCAACAATTACCAATTGAAATCATTAAACATCCAATCCTGTCCATATCCTAAAGAAAAAATGAATAGGGCGGTATTTAAAAAACAATAATTTAATGGACTTATGAAATTCAGCCGTTCAGAAAGTTTACTTTTAATATCTGTATGTACGAGCATGTGTAACCCGAGATAGGATTAACTAAATTAAATGAACACATATTCAGTAAGTTACAAAAAAGACGGGTTTGAAGGCCAGCGAGCGATCGTGATACCCAAGACTATATTACAGCGGTTTTGTGAGGGAAATGCGGCTATACAAGGAGCATTTATAACGGATATTGGATATTATCCTAAGGCAAAATTCCATCGCAGGGAGCGATATACAGGCGCCGGTCAAAATATCCTGATTTATTGCGTTGACGGAAAAGGAATGGTTAAGATAGGCACTCATACTTATGAGATCAAACCCGGCGACTTTTTTGTTATTCCTCATGGCGTTAAGCACTTTTATGAAACAAATGAAAGCAGCCCCTGGACAATTTACTGGTGCCACTTTAAAGGCTCGCAAGCAGATGCTATAACCGAGCAAATTTATGTAAGGGACCAGAGTTTCCGGTACAGCATCGAATTTGACGGTGGCCGGATCGCTCTTTTTGACAAGCTTTACCTATTTTTAGAACAGGGTTACAGTACAGAAAATCTCACTTATGTCAATTTATTGCTGCTGCAATATTTAAGTTCTTTTTTGTTTAGGGACAAATATTATAAAACGAATTTAAACACACACTCCCAGCCGCAGAACAGATCTATTTTATTCATGCAGGAGAACCTGGATAAGACCCTAAGTTTAGCTGAGCTCGCGGCCTCGGTAAACCTATCGGTCAGTCATTATTCTGCATTATTTAAGAAAACCACAGGATTTTCTCCTATAGATTATTTTAATCAACTTAAAATACAAAAAGCCTGTCAGTACTTGCAGTTCACTGAATTGAGGATCCGTGAAATAGCTTTTCGCATTGGCATCGACGACCCTCTTTATTTTTCCAGATTGTTTAACAGAACCATGGGATACGGCCCAAAAGAATATCGCAAAAGCCGGTCTCCTTCCATTAAATAAGTGCGTTTCCCCGCTTTGGGCTGTATGTTTAAAAAATTATGCTTTCTTAACAAACTCTGATTTTAATGCCATAGCGCCAAACCCATCAATCTTACAATCAATGTTGTGATCGCTGTCAACCAAACGGATGTTTTTAACCTTGGTCCCGGCTTTAATACTTTGAGAGGAGCCACGTACTGGCAGGTTTTTTATTGTAACAACAGTATCTCCGTTCTGGAGAATATTTCCGTTGCTATCCTTCACTACAAACAGATCTGAACTTACAGGATTATCTTGCGGATTCCATTCGTGTCCGCATTCCGGACATATAAGCAGGTTATCCATTTCATAAGCATAGGGAGATTTACATATTGGGCAGGGGGCAAGTTCACTCATCTTTTGTAGTATTGATTTTCATCGGCAAAGATAAAATTAAAAAAGATTTGCATTCGACAATGTTGCATGCGTTTTTGTCGAGGCAAACAATTGAAGTAAGGAAGTGGGAGACGGACCTGTCATACTATAACCTATCGGAGTAGTTTCGCCGAAACTTGGTATGTGAGGTGCTATTTACCAGTTTTAATGTGGCTATAACTATATGACTTAACAGGGTTTTTCAAGATTTATTATTTAGAATTAGATTAAATAAATACTTTCGTGCAAAATTTAATCTGATGAAATTACATGTACCGTTACACTTTATTACTGTTTGTTTTTTATTATTATCCTGTTTTGCATCAGCTCAAAATGTGAAAATACAAGGTAGCGTCCGCGACTCCGTATCTGGAGTGGCCTATCCCACAATCAAGTTCAAAACCGGGCAGATAAGTGGTGATGCCAAAGGACGATTCACAGCTTTTATACCGGCAGGACAGCAACTGTCAATGGAAATTTCTGCTGTAGGCTATCGGCCCTTATTGGTATCACTTCCCGCTTTAACGCGTGACACGGCCATTAACTGGTATTTACTGCAAGCAAGCCAGGCGCTTGGTGAGGTGGTAATTTCCGCAACCAGAAGACCAGAAAGCCCCAGGAATATTGTATCAACTGTAAGCATCGTTTCAAAAAAGAAACTCGATAATGAGATTGCTGTTAACCCGGACCTAACCAGCATCCTGGCAAATGAGGTGCCCGGCTTTGCCCCGACAGCGCAATCGGGCAGTAATGTTGGTCAAAACTTAAGGGGGCGTCCCATGCTGGTTATGATTGATGGTGTGAGCCAGTCGTCACCACTCAGGAATGCCGAGGTGGACCTGCGGTCTATTGATCCGTCTGTATTGCAGCAAATTGAAGTCGTAAAAGGGGCAACGGCCATTTACGGTAATGGTGCCGCCGGCGGCCTGGTTAACTATGTAACATTGGTGCCTGATACTTCGGCAAAGTTTGCCGGTAAAACCGACGTTTATTTAAACGGCTCGCTGGTGAAGATACGTAATTCAGTAGGCGGTCGGATCAGTCAGATGTTTTATGGCAAAGCAGGGAAATTTGATTATGTAGCAAGCGGCATGGCAGAGGAAACCGGAGAATACAAAGATGCCAAAGGCGATGTGGTTGGGCCCAACTACAGCCTTGGTGAAACAAACACCTATAATGCCTTTGCTAAACTGGGTTATCAGCCAACGCGTAACCAGCGTTTGCAACTGGTATATAACTATTATAGCAGCTTACAGAACAGCAACTTTACGCTGGTGAACGGCAACCCGGCAACAAGTCAGAAAGCTACCGGGGTACTTGGTAAACCGGCGGGCATTCCTACCGGGGCGGCTTACAATCACAACCTGCATTTATCTTACAAGGTTGACAATCTTTTTGCGCATACGAGCCTGAACGCGGATGCTTATTATGAAAAACGCCAGGATGTTTTTTATGTGTCCTTAGGTCGCTTTGATGGCGGCGACGGTCAGTCATTAGCACATAATGATAAAAAAGGCATACGATTATTCCTCCAAACTCCACTGGTCAGCCGTCCGTCGCTGAACGCCAACCTGTCTTATGGTATAGATTTGCTGAAAGACAAAACCTCACAACCGCTGGTAGATGGCCGTGTTTGGGTACCGACCATGGATATGACCAACCTGGCGCCATTTGCGCAAGCCGACTTAATGATCATTCGGGACCTGGTGTTCAAAACAGGGTTCCGGTATGAGCGTGTAAATATTGATGTTGACAATTATCGTACATTACGCATCACCAATGCAAGCGGTGCTACGGTAACTCCATCATTTGATGTAACAGGCGGCGTGTTGAAATATAATACCGCTTTGTTTAATGCCGGTTTAAAGTATAATCGTTTTGAGCTGTTCAGTCCTTATGTAAGTTTCTCCCAGGGTTTTTCTGTAATGGACATCGGTTTGGCTTTACGCGATGCCAGGGTGAACAGTATTAATAAGATCAATACCGATGCTGTTAAAGTGAATAATTATGAGGCGGGCTTTGAAAGCCGTTATCAAAATCTGGCATTTTCAGCTTCAGCCTATCAAAGCACCTCTAAGTTGGGAATTGAGGTATTATATGATCCGGCCACCGGCTTATTTAATACCGCGCGCAGCCCTGAAAAAATTTACGGTTTTGAATTAGCTGCCAGCTACATATTTAGCCGCCGGTTAACTGTAGGCGGTAGTTACAGTTATACAGATGGAAAAAGGGACGTTAATCAAAACGGGAAATACGATGACCCGCAAGATGCCTACCTGAATGGCAGGCGGATCTCTGCTCCTAAGATTACCGGTAATGTTACTTATTCGCCAATCCAGGTGGTGGACATAACCCTCAATTATACAGGAATTGGCAACCGCAACCGTTTCGCAAAAAATGCTGCCGGTATCTACAATGGCAATGAAGGAGCTGTAAAAGCCTATAACCTGTTCAACCTGGCCGCCGGGTATAAAGTGAATAAGAATACCCGGTTGAGCCTGGGCATTGAAAACCTGTTTAATGAAGACTATTTTCCGGCACGTGCGCAATGGTTCATGCAACCGGGATTCTATTCAAAAGGCAGAGGCACAGCGTTTAACTTTGGTATATCAGTAGGATATTAAAGACAGGCCGATCAGCACATCCATGGTACAGGCGGTGAGTGCAGCGTAGCCTTGGCAGAAACAAATAGGAGGAGGCACAAGGCATTTTTTCAATACAGGATGTGGAGATTAAACCTAATTCATTTTTAATGCTCCATAAAAGCTTCTGAATTGAAAAGGTATATCCTGAAACAGAAACAACCACATAAACAGAGCAATGCTTTTTATGTGGTTGTTAAATCGGTTGAACTAATGGGGATGTAAATAGATCGTGCTCATAAAAATTAGAAATACCGTAGAGGCAAAGCACAGTTTTTAATTACGGACCACTGCCGATTCTTTAAAAACTTGATATATATGCCTTCAGGAATTGAGCTTCGCCAACTTACGAGGCTTGAAAAAATGATTAAGAGGCCCGGATCCCTCGCCGGTTTTTACATTCTGCCCTTCTTTGATGGCTATGTTAACGTAAACCCCGGCCGAAGCAATGGCTTCGGTTATGGATTGCCCTCGTGCTATATAAGCTGCGATAGCTGAAGCCAGTGTACAACCTGTTCCGTGTGTGTTTAAGGAGTTTATAAAAGGGTAAGCGAAAGTTTTTCTTACACCTTGCCGATCAGCATATACGTTGTAGAGTTCAAGCCCATCTAAGTGGCCGCCTTTTACAAGAACGGCCTGGCTACCTAAATCTAACAATGCTTCTGCCGCGTTTATCATATCATCAACATTACCGGCATGTTCGCCGGTTAGTTGAGTTGTTTCATTCAGGTTTGGAGTGAGCAGGGTTACCATCGGAAAAAGTAGCTCCTTCATGGCAAGCAATGCTTCGTTATTTGCCAGTTGTTTTCCGCTGCTTGAGCTGATAACGGGGTCGAGGATGATGGGTGCCGATTCGTAGCTTTTTAAAGTATCGGCCACTGCCTGCACAGTTTCCGCATTTGGCAGCATCCCGATTTTCACTGCCAAAGGCCGGATATCGCTCATTACCGCGCTGATCTGATTTTGTACCATTGCCGGTGGAACAACGTGGATATCAGTTACCCCCAGGGTATTTTGCGCGGTAATGGCAGTAATGGCGGAGGTACCGTAACAACCCAGTGCAGCAAAGGTCTTCAGGTCGGCCTGAATGCCCGCACCGCCGCCGCTATCGGAGCCGGCAATGGTTAATATCGAACAATATTGATAATACTGCATAAGCGCGTTTTAAAAGTTAAAAGCGTTAATGCCTCCTTTTAAACTGAAGGCTGCTATCCCCGACAAAGACCTGGTTTGCTGAGCCGCTATTTTACTGCGCTGGCCGGTTTGGCAAATAAATACCAGCTTTTTACCGCTTGGAAAAATATTAGCGTGTTCTTCCAATTCATAAAGCGGGATATTTATTCCTCCTATATTTTTATCGTCAAATTCATAGGTTTCACGCACATCAACCAGGTAAATTTGGTCGGGTGTTTCCGCCCTCCATTTTTTAAAGGTGTCGGCGTCGATTTCATTTATAACTTTGTCACTTTCAACCGGCTGAGAAATGTTAACCGGGAGTGAAGGCGTTGCGGCAGAAATTTTGAAAATACTGATGCTATTGTCAAGCGCATTCAGGGTTAATAGTTTACCAGATAGTAGCTCCCCAATACCGCAAATCAACTTAATGGCTTCGTTGGCCATATAAGTACCTATTATACCGGGTAACACGCCAATAACACCAATTTCGGCACAGTTGGGCACTTCATTTTCGGGTGGCGCTTCTGGAAATAGGTCACGATAGCCGGTGCCGCCCTGATGATTAAACACCGATACCTGTCCCTCAAATTTAAATATCGATCCGAATACCAGCGGTTTGCCAAGGGTGGCGCAAGTATCATTCACCAGGTAGCGGGTGGTAAAATTATCAGAGCCATCTATCACCACATCAAAATTGCTTATCAGTTGTTGCGCATTGGCAGCAATAATCCTTTCGGTATAAGCTATCACCTCCACAAAGGGGTTAAGCTGGTTTAGTTTTTGTTTGGCTATCAAAGCCTTTGGCTGGTCAATATCAGCGGCAGCATATAATATTTGCCGGTGCAGGTTGCTGATATCAACCACGTCATCATCCACAATACCAATGGTGCCCACGCCGGCTGCAACCAGGTATTGCAAAACCGGGCAACCTAAGCCGCCGGCACCTATCATCAACACCCGGGCTGCTTTTAGTTTTTCTTGTCCGTGCAGGCCCAACTCGGGCAATATCATTTGCCGGTTGTATCTTTTCAGTTCTTCACGTTCCAGCATATCCTTAGGTTAAACAGTTATCCCAATCTTTCCAAACCGCCTCGTAACCCTGTTGAGCAATGATCTCTGCAATTTCCGCAGGACTGCGCTCGTCGGAAATTTCGAACTGCTCCAGCGACTCAGGTTCAACAGCGTATCCGCCCGGGTTGGTTTTTGAGCCCGCGCTTATTGAAGTTATGCCCAGTTTAATGATATTATTACGAAAGTTAGCCGATTCGCGGGTGGATATCGAAAGTTCAACCTCTTCGTTAAACAAACGATAAGCGCAGATCAGTTGTACCAGTTCGCGGTCATTCATTTCTACCTTTGGCTCGAGGCCGCCGCTAAAAGGCCTTAACCTTGGGAACGAGAGGCTGTATTTAGTTTGCCAGTATTTTTTTTCGAGGTAGTTAAGGTGCATCGCGGTGAAAAAACAATCAGTGCGCCAGTCTTCCAAACCTATTAAAACGCCCAGCCCCATTTTATGGATCCCGGCCAGGCCCAACCTGTCGGGCGTTTCCACCCGGTATTTAAAGTTTGATTTTTTGCCTTTGGGGTGGTGT
>Ga0157372_10006622_pt1 | contig 12330 bp, 9 predicted proteins | sample C55metaG_FD_115307 | JGI IMG/M metagenome (GOLD analysis project Ga0157372, IMG submission 115307) | Corn rhizosphere microbial communities from Kellogg Biological Station, Michigan, USA - C5-5 metaG | ecosystem: Host-associated > Plants > Roots > Rhizosphere > Soil | place: USA: Michigan... | reverse complement strand
GTCGCCCGCCTGGAGTCCGTCGGTCACCTGCACGAGGCCCAACCGGTCGTCCGAGGCGCCGATCTGCACGGGCGCCACGTTGATCGTCCGCCCGTCGATGCGGTAGACGTACGGCTTGCCATCTTCAGGCGACTGGCGCAGCGCGTTGCTCGGCACGGCGAGCACGTTGGCCAGCGTGCGGCTCACGACGCGGCCGGTCGCGAAGGTGCCGCCGCGCAGCACGCCGCCTGGATTCGGGACCTGCACGTACACGGTGATGGCGCGCGTGGCGGGATCGATCGTGGGGCTCAACCGCGCGACGGTGCCATCGAAGCGACGGCCATCGGCCGTGAAGTGCACCACCTGCCCCACGCGCAGTGCATTGGACTGCCGAGACGGCACGGCGGCGGCGAGCTCCAGCATGTCGTTGCGCACCACCGTGAACATCGCCGCCCCCTTGGCCACGTGCTCGCCCGACTCCACCAGCCGGCGGCTCACGACACCGCTCGTCGGCGAGATGACGCGGGTGTCACGGGCCTCGTTGCCGGTGGCGCGCAGCCTCGCTTCCGCGGCGGCCAGTCGCGCCCGCGCCGCCACGACTGCCTGCTGCGAGCTCTTGTACGCCTGCTCGGCAATGGCGCCCGCCTTGAAGAGCTGGGCGTTCTGGTCGAGTGTCCACTGGGCGTTGGCGAGCTCCGACTGCGCGGCCACGCGATCGGCTTCGGAGCTCGAGCGTGCACTCTCCTGCTCGCTCGCCTCGAAGCGGGCGAGCAGCTGACCCGCTCCCACCTGCTGGCCCTCGCGCACGTACACGCCGGTGAGGTCGCCATCGATGCGGGCGTGGACCTCGACCGTCTCGATGGGATTGAGGTCGCCCGTGAGTGCCACCCCGTCCTCGATCGTCGACGGTGCCACGGTGGCGACGTCGTTCGCGGCGAGGGTGATGCTCGCGGCCGGACGTGCCTCGGCGGCGGATGCGGCCGGCGTGGTGCCTGTCTTCTCACCAGCCGCGTCGCTCCCGCAGCCAGCGGCGGCGAGCGGAAGGAGTGCGACCAGCGCGACGAACGCTGGGTATCGGGAACGGTGGGGAACGGTCACTCGGATCACGGAAAGTCGCATCAGTGCAACTGCGCCGGTGCAGCGACGGTCGGCGGCAGTGGGATCGGCCGGCCGAGCGCACGCGCCAGGTCCGCCGAAGCGAGGAAGAGATCGTATGTCGCGCGCGCCTCGGTGCTTTCGGCCGTGAGAAGCGCGAGCTGTGCGTCGGATACCTCGAGCTGCGTGCTCAGCCCGCGCGAAAAGCGGAGCGAGGCAAGACGGAACGCCTCGGCCGCCTCGGCCGAGTTCTGCTGGCGTGCCGCGAACACCGCCTGCGAGCGGCGCAGCTCGGCGCGTGCCCGCGCGGCGTCCACCGCCACCGCTTCACGCTCCTGCCGCAGCTCCAGCTCGGCGAGGTGCGCCTGTGCTTCGGCGAGATCCACGTTGGACTTCACGCGGAAGCCATCGAAGAGCGGAAAGGAGATGTTGACGCCCGCCTGCCGGTCGGAGAAGAAGCCACCGTTCTGGCACAGCCGGTCCGGCGCGGAGCCGGTGGGGCAGAAGTTCGTGGCGAGCGTGCCGCGCGAGGTGGGGAAACCCTGGCCGGTGAGGGGGAAGGCCGAGTAGCCCGACTGGATGAAGGCGCTCACGCTGGGGAAGTAGTCGGCGCGGGCCACCGAGATGTCGAGCCGCCGCGCGGCCAGCGTCCGCTCGGCCGCGCGCACGGCCGCGCGGTCGATGAGGGTGGCCGTGTCGGCGAGCTGGGCGAGCACGGCGGCCGCCGCTCCGGCATCGATGCGGCTGGTGAGCACGACCGGCTGGGAGATCGGCACGTTGAGCACGCGCTTGAGATCGAGCAGCGCGAGCTCCTCGTCGCTGTGCGCCTGGATGACGAGCGGCTCGATGTTCGCGCGCTCGACGCGGGCGCGGAGCACGTCGTAGCGGGCCGCCTGCCCCGCGCGCTCGAACTGCTCCACCTGCGCGAGACGGGTGCTGGCGAGCGCGAGGTTGGTGTCCTGGAGCGCCGCGATGCGGGCCGTGTAGAGCGCCTGGAGGTACGCGCGCTGGACGTCGAGCGTGACGAGGGCACGCTGCTCACGCTCGTCGTAGCGCGCCGCCTCGCGCTGCTCGCCCGCCGAACGCGTGGCGTTGAGCAGCTTGCCGCCCTGGAAGAGCGTCTGCGACAGGTTCGCGTTGAGGGTGTAGGTGTTCGGCTGGTTGAACACCGCACCGACGGCCTGACCGCGCGCGCTCTCGTAGACGTGGGTGTAGGTGCTGTTGATCCGGAGCTGCGGCAGCGTATTGGCGCGCGCCGCACCGAAGCGCGCGTCGGCCACGTCCGCCTGCGCCGCGGCGACGCCCACTTCGTCGCTCTGCCGCTGGGCAAGTGTCACGGCGTCCTCCACGGACAGGCGGAGCGTGTCGGACACGGCGGAAGCGGGCGACTGGGCGCGAAGCGGTGCGGCGGCGAGCAGCACGACGAGCGGAAGGGCGGACAGCGCCAGGCGCCGTCCGATCCGAAGTGACGATTGTGGCAGGAGCATCGAGAATAATACGGCGGCCGGATGGGGAACGCTGGGTACGCGGGCGGTGTGCAGCAGGCGACCGATGCTCCTCACTGCACCCACGCGATACCTTTCGCGTTCCACCCTGGATCATGCTGAGCAACACGATGCCAAAAACCCTCGTTTTGTTTCACGGCGCTGGCGACGACATCGTCGCGATGGCGGAGGCGGTCGCCGACGGCGTGCGGTCGGTGCGCTTTGCCGAGGTGGATGTTCGTCGGCTGGATGAGCCGACCACGCCTGGCGACCCTGGCCGTCACCGGCCACTCGCGGGCGCCGAGGAGCTGGCCGCCTATGACGGGCTCGTGCTCGGCACGGGTGCCGGCAACGCGGTGCCAGACGCCGTGAAGGCGCTGCTCGCGCAGGCAGCCGCACTTCGCCAATCCGGCTCGTTCGGCACGCTGGTGGGGGCGGCATTCTCAGCGGGGGGTCATGCCGGCACCGGCAGTGACGACGCGCGCTGGGCGCTGCTCCGCGCGCTGGGCGACCTGGGGCTCGTGCTCGTGCCGTCGACGGGCGACGGAGCGGAGTCGGCTCGCAAACTGGGACATCGGGTGGCGCACGTGGTGAGCTGGATCACGCACGCGCGATCACATCACCACTAGCGCGGGGAGGCGGGACTCAAGGTTCCGGGCGAGAGGCCGATACTGCCTTACGTCGCCCCTCCTCCCCCGATGATGATCTCAACCGTCCTTCCCCCCACCGAATCTCCCCTCCTGAGCCGCACCACCGACGCGCCCGGTTCGAGGCTCCGGGTGCTCGTGGTGGACGACGAGGAGACCATTCGCCTCGCGCTCGCGCGCTACCTGCGCTCGCAGGGCTACACCGTGGAAGTCGCCGAGAGCGGTACGGCGGCCATCGGGCGACTGGAGCACGAGCGGTTCTCCGTGATGGTGTGCGATGTCCGCATGCCGGACATGACCGGGCTCGACGTCGTGCCGCACGCGCGGCGTCTCGACGGCGACCTGGCCATCCTGATGCTCACCGCCGTGAACGACGCGGGCACGGCGACCGACGCGCTGTCGCACGGCGCGATGGACTACCTGGTGAAGCCGGTCGAGCTGGCGCAGCTCCAGGATGCGGTGGTGCGCGCGGCGCACCGCCGGCAGCTGGAGATCGAGCGTCGCCGCGTGGAAGAGCACATCCGCGAGGAAGTGGAGCTTCGCACCGTGGAGCTCGAGCGCGAGAAGAGCGCGCTGCGCGACCTCACCATCGGCGTGGCGGAGGCGCTCATCAACGCCATGGAAGCGAAGGACGTCTACCTTCGCGGTCACTCCAGTCGCGTCGCCGACCAGGCCGCATCGATCGCCGATGCGCTCGGCCTCGATCCCGACGCGGTGGAGAACGTCCGGCTCGCCGGCCGGCTGCATGACGTCGGCAAGATCGGCATCCGCGAGGACATCCTCAACAAGCCGGGCATCCTGACGAAGGAGGAGTTCGAGCACGTGAAGCAGCACGTGCAGTTCGGCATGGAGATCCTCGCGCCGCTGAAGCACATCCCGGTGGCGATGCAGTACGTGCACGATCATCACGAGCACTACGACGGCACGGGCTATCCGCGCGGGCTGCACGGCGAGGAGATCAGCATCGGCGGCCGCATCCTCGCCGCGTGCGATGCGTTCGATGCGCTCACCTCACGTCGCGCCTTCCGCGATGCAATGGATCCGGACGAGACGATGCGCTACCTCGGCAACGAGGTCGGCCGGCTGCTGGATCCGCAGGTCTATCAGGCGTTGAAGACGGTCGTCGAGCGGGGGAAGACGCTGACGTTCATCGACGATCTGCACGGATAACGGGTCGGACGGTCGGACTCGCCCGGCGGCCGAAGGCCGCCTGCTCGTCTGACACGCTCGCGCGCCTTCGGCGCGCTGCTCGTCTGACGGTCAACGGCGAAGGGCACACCGGACTCGTTCCGGTGTGCCCTTCGCGGTTCACGGTTCACGGTTCACGGTTCACGTCTCACGAGTTTTCGTTCACTTCCCGACCTTCGCGGCCGCCGAGTCGATGTCGTTCTTGTGCAGCAGGTACTCGGCGAGGCCGGCGTTGCGTTCCTTCGGGAGTGCGGCGGCGAAGCGCTGGTCGAACGCCTTCGCGCGCGCCTCGTTGCCGGCCATGCGGGCGGCCTGCGCGCCGAGGAGGAGGCCAAGGAGGTGGCTCGGGCGGGTCGCGAGGATGGTGTCTGCTTCGGCGCGCGCGAGCGTGCTGTCCCCACCGACGATGGCGATGCGGCCGACGTCGTAGTGCTGGTCGAGGTTGAGGGGGGCAAGCATCTCGTACGCGGCGAGCGCCATCGGCATGAAGGTCTGTACGTTCGCCTCGTTCCCCGCCTCGTGCTCGGTCATGATCCGGTCATAGAGCCGCTCGGCGCGCTCGCCGGGGGACATCTGGCTGATGTCCGGCGCGCGGGGCATCCCGCTCTGCGTCGCGCCGGGCGCGGTGATGACCGTCGTGCCTTGCCCATTGGCGCCCTCGAGCACGTCCACGCCGCTCGACGTCTGGCGCGAACCGAACCGCTGGCCCACGACGAGCGCGATCAGCGACACGAGCGCGAGCGCGGCGACCGCCCACGGCAGCACGCTCGCGATGCCGCGTGGCGCCGCAGCGGACGCGGCACCCGCTGGCGTGCCGCAGCGATGGCAGAAGTGCGCGCCCGTGGTGAGCGGGGCCGCGCAGTTGGAACAGGTGGCACCGGCGAGCGCCGTGCCGCAGCTGGAGCAGAAACGTCCCGACGCCGCAGCGCCGCAGGAGGGACATGGGGAGGGATTCGTCACGGCAGAAAGCTACCACTCAGGACCGTGAACCGTGAACCGTGAACCGTGAACCGTGAACCGTGAACCGTGAACCGTGAACGACGAAAGGCACACCGGACTCGTTCCGGTGTGCCCTTCGCCGTTGACCGTCAGACGAGCAGCGCGCCGAAGGCGCGCGAGCGTGTCAGACGAGCAGGCGGCCTTCGGCCGCCCGCGCGGGTCCGACCGTCCGACCCAGTTCTCAGTTCTGGTGACTCCCGCCCGGCTGCGAGATCTGCTCCACCGTCCGTTCCACGTGCCCCTCGTTTTTCGCCTTGCGCGCCAGATCGGCCTGCGAGACCACGCCCACCAGCGAGCCGCGATCGTCGACGATCGGGACGCGACGCACCTGTTCGCTGCCCATCAGCTCCATCACCGACTCCACGCTGTCGCCCGGATTCGCGGTGCGCACACCGCTCGACATCACGTCGCGGACGGGCGAGTCGGTCGCGCGCCCCTCGGCCACCGTGCGGATGGCGATGTCGCGGTCGGTGATCACGCCCACCAGCCGGCCACGGGTCTCGGCGCCGCCCACACGCTCGATGACCGGGACCATCCCGATGTCCTCTTCCTTCATGAGCTGCGCGGCCTCGGACACCGGGGTGTCCGGCGTGACCGTGCGCGGGTTCTTCGACATTAGCTCGGAGATGTTCATCGTCGTCCTCGATTGCTGGAATGCATCTGCTGCCGCTCCGCGCGTCGGAGCAGTGGGTCAACCCGTGGCGCAAGCGACGTGCCGACCGACGACGCGAATTGACAGCGTCCCGGCACACGACGAGCATTCCGTCGTGCCACGACCCCGCCTCGAGATCCCCGATCTCACCGACGCCCGCCCGAAGGACGTACTCGAGCTCGCCCGCAAGCTCGACGTCCGCTTCCTGCGCCTCCAGTTCACCGACATCCTCGGCGTCAACAAGAACGTCGAGGTGCCCGCCTCCCAGTTCGAGAAGGCGCTCGCCGGCGACATGATGTTCGACGGCTCGAGCATCGAGGGCTTCGTGAGGGTGGAGGAGAGCGACATGCTGCTCGCGCCCGACCTCACGACATTCCGCGTCTTTCCGTGGGGCGATCCGGATGCGCGCGTCGGTCGGCTCATCTGCGACATCCACATGCCGTCGGGCGAACCCTTCCTCGGCGATCCGCGCGGCGCGCTGAAGCGCGTGATCGCCGAGGCGGCAGAGATGGGCTACACGATGAACGCGGGGATGGAAGCCGAGTTCTTCATGTTCAAGCGGGGGCCCAACGGCGAACCCACCACGCAGACGCACGACGTCGGCGCCTACTTCGACCTCGCACCGGTGGACCTCGGCGAGGACGCGCGCCGCGCGATCGTGGACGACCTCGAGCAGATGGGGTTCGAGGTGGAAGCGGCGCACCACGAAGTGGCGTTCGGCCAGCACGAGATCGACTTCCGCTATGCCGACGCGCTCACGACCGCTGACAACATCGCGACGTTCCGGTTCGTCGTGAAGGCGGTCGCGCAGCGCTTCGGGCTGGCGGCGTCGTTCATGCCCAAGCCGATCTTCGGGCAGAACGGCAGCGGGATGCACACGCACCAATCGCTGTTCCGCGGAAAGCACAACGCGTTCTGGGACGAGAAGGCGCAGTGGGAGCTGAGCGACGTCGCGCTCGCGTACATCGGCGGCCTGCTGCGCCACGCGCGCGGGTGCACCGCGATCACCAACCCGCTCGTGAACTCGTACAAGCGGCTCGTGCCGGGCTACGAGGCGCCGGTGAACGTCGCGTGGAGCATGCGCAACCGCTCACCGATGCTGCGCATCCCCGAGCGGCGCGGGCTGGGCACGCGGGTGGAGCATCGCGTCCCGGATCCGGCGGCGAATCCGTACCTCGCCCTCGCCGTGATGCTCGCCGCGGGGCTCGACGGCGTCCGCACGAAGGCCGACCACCGCGAGCCGGTGAACGAGAACATCTGGGAGATGAGCCACCGCGAAAAGCGGCGGCTGCGCATCGACGACCTGCCGCACAACCTGAACGAGGCGTGCGACGAGCTGGAGAAGGACGACGTGGTGACAGCGGCGCTCGGCCCGCACATCACGGCGCAGTTCCTCGCCGCGAAGCGTCAGGAGTGGAGCGAGTACATCACCCAGGTGACGAGCTGGGAGCTGGAGAACTACCTGGCGAAGTACTGACGGTGCTGAGCCCTAGGGCGCAACCCGCGCCCGGTACCCCACCACCAGCGGTCCATCACGACCCGGCCGCGTCACCGGCCACAGCTCCAGCATGCCGCCAGCGGGAACCGGCAGCCGCACGCCGCGCACCGCGACCTCGCTCACCAGGTCGCGATCACCGGTGATGGCACCGTCGGGCAATGTGGCGAGCATCGCGTCGATGCCGGCGCCATAGAGCACGGGCAGCGTGGCACGCACCGTCGCCTCGAACTTGTCGCGGCGCCTGGTGCGCGCGAGCTCGGTGTCGAAGTGCACGACGACGCTGTCGGCATCGCGCTCGACGTACATGCTGTCGCGCAGTCCGCTGCGGCCGAGCGGCACCTTGAGCGTGAGCGCACTCACCGGGGTGGTCGTCGGATTGGTGCGCGCGGCGGGGAGCGTCGTCGGCGCCGTCGGCGCCGTCGGCGCGGGTGTGACCAGGCTCGCCTGCACCGCCGGGGTTGCGGCCGGCGAGCCCTGCTGCTGCACCGAGCTGGACGACGTGGTGCTCGCGAGCAGATGCAGCGGCGCGTGGTCGCGTGCGCTCGCCGACGCACGCACCGCGCGCACGGCGGCATTGCCGGTCACCGCGACGACGACCACTCCCGCCAGCGCGAGCCCGGATCGCATCAGCATCCGCTTCTGGCGCGCCAGCGCGCGCTGACGCTCCTCCTGCCGGCAGCGCAGGCAGACGGTGGTGCCGGGTCCGAGATCGTGGGGGCAGGGCGGGTGCGTAGCGGGCGACAACGGCATTCCTCAGCTGGAGTGACGGTTCAGCCCCTTGACGATTCGGGGCGTCAGACAGAAACAGGCTCGGCGGTAGCCGAGCCTGTTTCTCCACTCCAGGCGTCAGGAACAGCAACGCTGATCACACAGGGAACAGCATCTCCCGGTACTTGGGGAGCGGCCACAGCTCATCGGCCACCTTGAGCTCCAGTGCGTCACAGCAGCTCCGTACGGCGGCCATCGCATCGGCGCCCTTGCCGGTGAGCAGCTTCGCCTGCTTCGGCAGGTCGTCGTGCATCCCCTCGGCCTTGTCCAGCACCGCCTGCAGCTCGCGCTGGTTGTCGGACAGCGTCTCGATCATGCGGCCGATCTCGTTCGCCGCCTCCACCTGCGGCACCACCTTGATGCCGGCCTGCATGGCTTGCGCGGCCGCGGCGGCCAACGTGCCCGAGTAGGCGTACGACGCCGGCAGCACGAGCGTGTCCACCATCTCCTTCAGGGTGTGCATCTCGATCAGCATGTCCTTCACGTAGCGCTCGAGCCGCACATGGTAGCGCGACTCCAGCTCCTCCTTCGTGAAGATGCCGAGCTTCGTGAGCAGGGCGCGTGACTGCTTCGTGTTGAGCTGCTCGAGCGCCTCGGGTGAACGGCGCAGGTTGGGCAGGCCGCGCTTCTCCGCCTCGTGCACCCATTCCTCGGAGTAGTTGTTGCCCTCGAAGCGGATCGGTGCGGTCTCCTTGAACACTTCGCGCACGACGGCGAGCACGACATCTTCCACCGGCTTGCCCTTCTTCAGGCTGCCGCGAATCTGCTCCGTGATCTCGCCCAGCGACTCGGCGACGGCGGCGTTGAGCAGCACGATCGGGAACGCGATGGACGCCGACGAGCCCACGGCGCGGAACTCGAACTTGTTCCCCGTGAACGCGAACGGCGACGTGCGGTTGCGATCGGTGGGATCCTTCTGGATCTCCGGCAGCCGGGCGACACCCAGCTTCATCATCGCCTGGGTGGCGTTCGCCGGACCCTTGCCCGCGGCGATGGCCTCGATCACCTGGGTGAGCATCGAACCCATGAACACCGAGATGATGGCCGGCGGCGCCTCGTTGGCGCCGAGCCGGTGCTCGTTGCCGCTCGAGGCGATGCCGGCGCGCAGCAGGCCGGCGTGGCGGTGCACCGCCTTCAGGATGGCAGCGAGAAAGACGAGGAAGCGCAGGTTCTGGTGCGGCGTCTTGCCCGGCTTGAGGAGGTTGGTCCCGTCCAGCTCAGGGTTGTCCGCCGCGATGGAGAGCGACCAGTTGCAGTGCTTCCCGGATCCGTTGATGCCGGCGAAGGGCTTCTCGTGCAGCACGGCCTGCAGGCCGTGGCGCAGCGCGACTTTCCGCAGCGTGGCCATCACGAGCTGGTTGTGATCGACGGCGATGTCCGTCTCCTCGAACATCGGCGCCATCTCGAACTGCGACGGTGCGACCTCGTTGTGCCGCGTGACGATCGGCACGCCGAGCTTGTACAGCTCGTGCTCCACCTCGCTGATGCACGCCTGGATGCGCTCGGGAATGCCCCCGAAGTAGTGATCCTCGAGCTGCTGGCCACGCGGCGGCGGCGCGCCGACGAGCGAGCGCCCGGCCATCACGAGATCCGGGCGCAGCGCGAAGTGCGCGCGATCGATCAGGAAGTACTCCTGCTCGGCGCCCATCGTCGTGTAGACGCGCTGCACGCCCTTGTCGCCGAGGAGCTCGAGCAGGGCGATCGCCCGCTCGCTCAACACGTCGGAGCTGCGAAGCAGCGGGGTCATCTCGTCGAGTGCTTCACCGTTGTAGCCGATGAACACCGAGGGAATGCACAGCGTGCGCGTCTCGTCGGACTCGACGATGAACACCGGGCTCGCCGGGTTCCACGCCGTGTACCCGCGCGCTTCCCACGTGGCGCGCAGGCCGCCGCTCGGGAAGCTCGACGCGTCGGGCTCGCTCTGGATGAGTTGCGCCGCGGTGAACGACTCCACCGGCTGGCGGTTGTCGTCGAAGGTGAGGAAGGCGTCGTGCTTCTCCGCCGTGAGCCCCGTCTGCGGCTGGAACCAGTGGGTGAAGTGTGTCACGCCGCGGCTGATCGCCCATTCCTTGATGACCTGCGCCACGGCGGGCGCCACGTCCACGTCGAGCTTGCGACCGAGGCGGATGGCGGCGGCGAGTCGGTCATAGACATCCTTCGGCAGCTTGTCGCGCATCTGGCGCGCGCCGAAGGTGTTCACGCCGAAGTAGGCGGAGGTGGGCAGGGTCGGGTGCTGCGCGTCGCCGTTGCTCCCGTTGTTGCCGTTGTGGGCTCGCGGGACGCGCGTCAGCCGGTCGAAGATGGTGGTCCGGCGCGGAGAGATCGGGGTGGTCATGGACGGTGCCTGTCAGAAGCTCGGCGCTTGGCCGATGGATGCAGTGGACGCTGGAATATGCACATTTTGCATGACAACGCCACAAAAATGTCAAAAATCACGCCCAAAACTGCAAAATGACGCTCAATACGTGCAAATCATGCATTTGATAGACGCCCAAGCTGCCGCAGGCGGGGAACCAGTCGAGCGGTGAGACCGACCACGAGCAGGGAGGCGGCGCCGCCCAGCACGACCGCTGGCACCGTCCCCAGCAGCTTGGCCGCCACCCCGGACTCGAAGGCGCCGAGCTCGTTGGAGGAGCCGATGAAGACCGAGTTCACGGCTGAGACGCGCCCCAGCATCTCCGGCGGGGTGAGGAGCTGGAGCAGGGTGGAGCGGATGACGACGCTGATGTTGTCGGCCATGCCGCTGATGCCGAGGAGGAGGAGCGAGAGCAGAAAGCTCCGCGAGAGCCCGAAGCCGATGATGCACACCGCGAACACGGCGACGGCGACCAGCATCGACCGTCCCGCCCGCTCGATCGGACCGCGATGCGCCAGGTACACACTCATGATCACCGCTCCCACCGCCGGCGCCGCACGAAGGATGCCCAGTCCCTGTGGGCCGACCTTCAGGATTTCGTCGGCGAACACGGGCAGGAGCGCTTCGGCGCCACCGAGAAAGACGGAGAAGAGATCGAGGGAGAGCGCGCCGAGGATCACCGGCTCGTGGCGCACGAAGCGCAGGCCGGTGACGAGGCTCGCGAACATGGAGACGCGCTCCGGCGAACGCTCGTCCGGTGCGTAGCGCACCAGCAGGAAGGCGAGGAAGGAGCCGACCATGAGCGTGGCATCCACGGCGTAGGATGCCACCGGGCCGGCGAAGCCATAGAGCAGTCCGCCCACGGCCGGCCCGACCACGGCCGCTGTCTGCCAGCCACTGCTTCGCCACGCCGAGGCATTCTCGTAGTCGTGACGCGGCACAATCTCGGCGCCGAGTGCCTGGCGCGCCGGCTGGAGGAAGCTGCGCGCGATGCCGCTGGCGAAGATCACGACGTACATCGGGGCGACGCCGGTGCGCGCGAAGAAGCCGTGCATCGCGCTGAAGGCGAGGAGCGCGAGCGAACAGCAGGCGAGCACCATCAGCGAGGCGACGGAGATCGTGCGTCGATTCGTTCGGTCAGCCAGGTAGCCCGCCGGCAGGGCGATGGCGATGAAGGGCAGCGCCTCGGCGAGGCCGATCAGCCCGAGCGAGAGCGGGTCGTGGGTGATCTCGTAGATCTGCCAGCCGACGACGACCGCCTGGATCTGCGATGCGATCGTCATGCAGAAGAGGCTGACGATGTACCAGCGGAAGTCGCGGTGGCGGAGTGCGGCGTACGGGTCGTGCCGGGCGAGCGGTGGTGGTACTGGAGCGGGATCGTCCGTCACTGCCGTGGGGCGAGGGTGGATTGCAGCCGTTCCGCCTGGGTGAGGTGCGCGCGGACCGCGGGGCGGAGCGAGTCGGTGAGGTACGTCCCGAGCCGCGGGTTGCTGACGCTGCGCAGGAACACGCTGTCGATCGCGACGAGCAGCTCGCGGTGCGAGCGGATCTCCAGCGCGACATAGGCGGAATCGAACCGGCGACCCGAGAGTGCGCGGAGCGAGTCGCGGCGCGGCATGCTCTGGTCGCGGAGGAGTCGGCTCACGTCGCCCTCGCGTGGCTCG
>Ga0157372_10006618_pt1 | contig 12333 bp, 12 predicted proteins | sample C55metaG_FD_115307 | JGI IMG/M metagenome (GOLD analysis project Ga0157372, IMG submission 115307) | Corn rhizosphere microbial communities from Kellogg Biological Station, Michigan, USA - C5-5 metaG | ecosystem: Host-associated > Plants > Roots > Rhizosphere > Soil | place: USA: Michigan... | reverse complement strand
TAAAATCCAAAATGCTTCGCTGCACACATGCTGTCACCGAAAAAGGATTTCTGCTGAAAGTCGCCCTGTTTGTAATTGCCTTCGCATTTGACAAATTCACTAACTAGCAACTTGGGTTAATCAACTCAATGAACGTAGTCAACCGCTTGTCTAAACGTTCACGCCGAAGAAATAACCTACCAAAGCGGAAAGCGCCATCGCTATCGTGCCCCAAATAGTAATTCTTAGAATGGCTTTGCGGACGCTTGAACCGCCTGTTCGGGCGGAGATGGTTCCCAAAACAATAAGGAACAAAATCGTAAAACTGTAAAGCCAGTATTCCATCCTGATGACAGGTGCTAACAATACAACTGCAGTCGGTAAAAGACCCCCTGCTGTAAAGGCCGAGCCGGAAGCGAATGCAGCTTGCAGCGGCCTGGCTTTACTTATTTCGTTAATGCCTAACTCGTCCCTTACGTGGGCTCCAAGGGGATCCGCTTCTGTCAGCTCGGTAGCTACCTGTAAAGCGGTCTCTTTTTTCAGCCCTCTTTTCTCGTAGATCTGTGCCAGGACTTTCAGTTCTGCCTCGGGCATTTCCTTTAGCTCTACTTTCTCTCTTTCAATATCGGAATGTTCAATGTCGGTCTGGGAACTAACCGAAACATATTCACCTGCCGCCATGGACAGGGCGCCTGCGACCATTCCCGCGACAGTAGCTAATGTGATTGGCTCTCTCGTGGTGCTTGCAGCGGCAACGCCAATGGCAAGACTCGAGATGGAAATGATGCCGTCGTTAGCACCTAAGACGGCTGCCCTCAGCCAATTGCTTTTGTGGATGTAATGGCTGTCGAGGTAATTGTCGATGGTTAACTCTTTCATTGTTCCCTGGTTGTAGCGGCCAGTGGCAGCATCCATGTTTGCGATCGTGCGATGGTGCAACGGGCCAGGACAATGTAATGAATATGGGTTGGTATTTAGCTGCGTTTGGTCAGGTGGAAGGGTGGTTTGGGTCAGCAGGGGACAGCTGGTTTGGAGTTTGCATTGTTTGAGATAGTTGATTGGTTGATTAGGTAGGTCATTTATGGGTTATGAGGCTTCAAAAAATAAGGTATGGGCTCAACATCCCGTGTGGTTCGTGGCGGTTTAAAATGAATCATTACCAATGACGTATTAGTGTTTAGGGGCCGTTCCGGCCCCGAACCTCGACTGAGTCCTCAGTAAGATGGAGTGGAAGGTGTATTCAAAATCAATTAAGCGTTGCGTTAGAAGACTGGGCTATGGAGATATTTTTTATGTAGAGCTAGCCAAGCGTGTGGAGCCGATAAAATCGACGCTCTCAACACTGTTATGAGACAAGTTGATCTGTTGGTTAACAATTGGCAAAGAGACTGATCAGCGTCATGTTTTGAAACTTCACAAAAACTATTATTTTGTCAAAATCGCTTTATAGGGAATCAATGAACAAACCAATTATCTATACCGTCGGCCATTCCACTCATGAAATTGACTATTTCGTTAGCCTACTCAAAGAGTACAACGTAGACTATCTGATTGATGTCAGAAGTCTTGCCGCGAGTTCGTACAACCCGCAGTATAACCAGGAGCCGCTTAAAAACTATTTGAAAAAACAAGGAATAACCTATCTGCATTTTCCTGAAGAATTTGGAGCACGGTTTGACGACCCGGACCTTTTGGATGGGGGCAAGGTTGATTTTGAAAAAGTAAGAAAAACATTTGCCTTCAAGAATGGTATGGAAAGGCTGTGGCAGAGCATTGATAAAGGCCATGTAATCGCGTTAATGTGTTCCGAAAGCGACCCACTAGACTGCCACAGATTTTCTATGGTGTCAGTCGGGTTGGTAAAAGATGGCTTTGAGGTAAAACACATTATGAAGGATAAGACGGTGAAAGACCAAAAAGAACTTGAAGATCGACTACTCAAAAAATACGACAATTACTTGCCGAAGCCTGATATGTTTAACCCCAACATAACGATTGAGGACCAATTGAAGGAAGCCTACCGGCTAAAGAATAAGGAGATAGGTTTTTCGCCCTATTCGAAAAAGCCGCAAACGGAAGATTATGATTAAACTATTTACCATTGGTTTTACGGGTAAACCAGCCGAAACTTTTTTTGGCCTTCTTCGCAATGCCGGTGTAAGCAAAATTGTCGATACCCGTGTTAATAATGTTTCCCAGTTGGCTGGTTTTGCAAAAGGCGCCAACTTAAGATTCTTCGCCAGGGAAATTGGCGGCATGTCTTATGAGCACAATCTGGATTTTGCTCCTACTAAAGAATTGCTTTCTAAATATCGGGATAAGAAGATATCCTGGCAGGAATATGAAGTTGAATATTTGAACCTGCTGGATATGAGACACGTTGCACAAAGAACCGAAATTGAAAAGCTTCACGAGAACTGCTTGCTATGTAGTGAACACACCCCTGAAAAATGTCATAGAAGGTTACTTGCCGAATATCTACAACATGTGAAGAACGACGTGGAAATTATTCATTTAATCGAATAGACATGCGAATCGTTTGCTTAGCCAACTCTTATAGAGAAGGCGGTCGCTGCTTAGGCGGCATTGAATTAGATAACAACAACAATCCTGTTTTTAAAGATGGCCGCCCGAAATGGGTACGGCCTGTTTGTAATACAGCACACGAGGAAGTTCCCACTTACCTCGTTTCCCACATCTCGCCCTTGAATATTGTTGAATTTACTCCAATACAGGCCAGGGGGCACGGACACCAATCAGAGAATTACCTGTTTAATACAAACACCATTCGTACCGACGGACGTTTTCCTATCACAAAACTTCAAAACCTAACGGATAACAATCGATTTAGCCTGGTATTCGGCAACAGGGGCGCGGCAGTGCCGGAACACAAGGTGGCAGACCTGACCTATTCTCTAATACTCCTGTCGTTGAATGATTTCGAAACAAATGAAAGAGTCTTTGAAGACAGAGACTATCCCCAACTGAAGCTCTCTTTCAGATTCAATGGAACTGTTTACAACTTCCCGGTCACGGACCCTTGGTTTCAACATAAGTATGGACTGGACAATGATATTTTAACCGGCAGGGAAAGAATCTATGTAACGCTCTCGCTTGCCGCACCACACGAGGAATGGTCGTACAAGCTGGTTGCCGGTATTATTTATGACAACGCCGGTCATGTCAGTGCTCCCAATCAGAGCCAGCTTCAAGCAAATAGTCAAGACTGGGATGATTTGACTTTCTAATGAAAGAGTGCCTTAGCATAATCCAAAAAGAACTGCCGTCGGTTACGGAAAACGATCTTTTTGTTCCCCTTAAGGACACTCACATTGATAGCATCGATATTGTAGTTATTAGAGTGGCTTTAGAGAAATACTTCAAACAGGAAGTCCCAGACGCGGTATGGTACCAGTTCCAAACTCTCTCGGAAGGGATTAACTATTTTAAAAGCGTTCGCGTTGTCAACGGCTCACAAGTGCCGGTAGGACCTCTTGAATTAAGAGAAAGGGTGGAAATAAGAATGCCGCAAATGGCAAATGGTGCGTTATCTGAAAACTGGTTGTTAAAGTACCTGGGCGATCTGCACTGGCAGTTATTGACGAAAGGCTTAGAACAAAACTCTTCTCAATTCAAGGATGAAATTGGTAACCGTCTCTATGCAACCTTCATAAGGATAAGATATAGCTTATCGTCATTGAGGAAATTCAATGAGAATGATAAGATAGATTTTAGAGGCGCAATGGAGGGCTTCGGTTCACATACCTACCTCAGTAATGTTGTTGGATTGTCGGGCTCTAATAAAATAGATGCAACTCTGATGACGACTTTTACATTTAGGGAAAAGGGCAACAATGAAAATATGGTGAAAGCAGCCCCTTTAAGCAGAACGAACAGGGTTCCTGGATTATCCCAGACACCTCTATTCTTGAATGATTACCGATTGTTACGAAAAAACCTTCTCGAAGATTATTCCTGTTCCCACGGAACTTTCATACTTGATGAGGAGGAAATATTTATATGTGGATACAGAATAAATCCATATTACGAAATCAATGGTGTTGGACTGTTGTACTTCGCGTCCTATCCAGCCATATCCGATAAATGCAGTAACGATTACCGCAGGCAGCAGCAGACCTCGATTAATTTCTTTGATGAATACCACACAGTATTTCGTGACGTATTTTATTTCGCAAATTGCAATTGTAACGACACTATAATTTTTCGCTTAAATAGAATGGTTCAAGAGGAAAATTTATTGAAAACAGTAAGTTCCCTTTATCGGGAAAGTGATAATCGGATCCTTGCCAAGATAGTGACCGTGAAAGAAAAGATCACTGTCTAGGCTTGTATGATGAATACTAGCCGGTTGCTCCAACCATTTCAGTCTTGCCCAGAATTGCTGTCAGTTTCTTCAATGACTGTCGTCATTGCCTATTTGGTCATGTGCAATTAGATTGGTTAACTCCAAAAAAATCATCATGTCTACCATCGTACACTTCGATATTCCGGCCGATGATCTAAAAAGGGCCAAAACATTTTACGAAAAACTATTTGGATGGAGTATCGACACCCTCGAAGGATTTTCCGATTACTATGAAATTGAAACAGTTGACGTCAACGGCAAAGAAAGTGTAGGCGGAGGAATTACGAAGAGAACTGACCCTACGCAAGCCGGTATCACGAACTTCATTGGCGTTCAATCCATCGATGACAGTCTTGAAAAACTCAGTCAACTTGGTGGTAAGATCCTGCAACCAAAGCAGGAGATCCCAGGTTATGGATGGCTGGCGGTTTGTACCGATACCGAGAACAATCTCATCGGCCTGTTCGAGGACTTGAAGTGATGGTCGGAACACAGGTCGCTAACGTACTAAACAAGAATCTTGGCAGTATTGACCTTGCTTAACACAGTTTGTGGGGAAGTTTCATTGACCACTTTTGTATCCTGCCGTCTCTCTTTTGCCGTCTCTCCTTTCCCCTTTGCCTCCTGGCTTCTACCTTTGCCGTTACGTGTAACGCATGACGATTGCCGCTATAAAAAACGACTTTCAACACATCGGCCTCCTGGCCAACCAGTCTTCGTGGTATGCCTCAAGGAATGCCTATGTCGCTGAGATACTTGGTGACCATCTTAAACGCGTCTTTGTTCCCGAGCACGGATTCTTTGCCGAGTTGCAGGACCAGGAAACGCTCGACGACACTTCGTCCTATCGCTCTCTCAACTCTCATGCTGCATTTGTTTCCGTATACGGTAGTAACAAGCACCAAAGCTTACGATTTACACCGGCTCAGTTGGCCGGACTTGATTGTGTTGTTGTGGACATACAGGATGTTGGCGTTCGCTATTTCACCTATATCACCACACTGTACTACCTTTTTGAAGCTCTCAAAAGTAATGACATCAACATACCCGTGTTTGTGACAGAGCGTTCCAATCCTAATATGGGAAGAGTGGAGGGGACACCCCTGCAACCTGCCTACCAATCTTTTATTGGTGTTGAAGGTTTGCCACATTGTTATGGACTGAACCTGTTGCAGCTGGCCAAATGGTTGCAGGCAAAAGTGCAAAACAGCAACACGATCCTGCCTCTCGACTATAGAGAAGACCAGTGGATACAGCCTTCGCCGAATATTCCCACGGCTGACACCTGTCGTATTTACCCCGGTATGTGCCTGCTCGAAGGAACGACCATGAGCGAGGGGCGCGGTACTACGCTGCCGTTTCATATTTTCGGTTCGCCCCAGTTGCAGTTCGAGGATCTTCACACCATCAGCAGTAAACTCCAACAGGTCACTGCTAGTATTCCTGCTATTGCTGACACATGGCGGCTGCGGCCTTTGAAATTCATACCGGCCTTTCATAAACACGCCGGTGCTGTTTGCAACGGCTTCCAGTTGTTGGTCACTTCACCTGCTTTTCATTCGCTCCTGTTTGCCCTCTTGCTATTGAAAGAGATCAGCCATTACCTGGATGCCGATAAATTCTGGCGGCCGGGCGCTTATGAATATGGAAATGACAAAACAGCAATTGAACTGCTCGCCGGTGATGCTTTCATACTCGACTTCCTGTTCGATGAAGTTCCACCGATGGAATTGTGGGATTATTTAAGAAAAGCAGAAGATGAATGGCGGAGAGAAATCAAGAGTTTTGCTTAGAAGATATACTGATGTGAAGCTTTCCTTTTACAGTAGCCGAGTCGAGATGACCAACAATTTCGGGCTATTGGTAAAGTCACGTTGATCACTTTGTTTTAAACAAGGGTGCCACCAGTTCGTAGCAGTGCATCTTGGCTTCAAGTGAGTAGATGTGCGAGGTGATCATGACCTCATTCACTCCTGTCCTTTCTAAAAAAGATTGAAGCCCGGCATTTACCGTCTGTACGCTTCCAATAAACGCATACTGTGTCATATGATTGATGGCGGCCTTTTCAGGCTCTGTCCAGATTGGATCCATTGATTCGACCGGAGGGGGTAAAGGTCTCCGTTGGTTGCGAACCATACCAAGCGCCATTTGATAAAATGAAGTTGCGAGATAGTTCGCTTCTTCGTCTGTGTCCGCAGCGGTTACATTGATACAAGCCATACTATAGGGCTCCGAAAGCCATTGAGAGGGTTGAAACCGTTCCTTATAAAGAGTCAATGCCTCCATCAAATATGTCGGTGCGAAATGCGAGGCAAAGGCAAAGGGAAGTCCCATGAAGGCAGCCAGTTGTGCACTGTAGGTACTGGAACCTAGCAGCCACACCGGCACTCCGGTTCCTTCACCCGGTACGGCCCTGATGCGGGCAGTTGGGTCTTTTGGTCCGAGGTAGGAAATGAGTTCCGCCACATCGTTTGGGAAATCGTCAACATCCCCCTTCAGGCTGCGGCGCAGGGCATGGGAGGTAACTGGATCGGTGCCGGGTGCGCGCCCAAGGCCAAGATCGATGCGGGAAGGATAGAGAGAAGCCAGGGTCCCGAATTGTTCGGCAATGACCAGGGGAGCGTGGTTCGGAAGCATTACACCACCCGCGCCGACGCGAATGGAGGAAGTGCCGCCGGCCACATATCCGATCAACACGGCCGTAGCGGAGGAAGCCACGCTTTCCATGTTGTGATGCTCGGCAAACCAATAGCGTGTATAGCCAAGCGCTTCGGCTATTTGAGCCAGTCGAAGGCTTCGTCGCAAGGCATCACCTGCTGTCTCGCCCTGTACAATGGTCGCAAGGTCCAGAACAGAAACGGGGGTTTCCAAGAGAGTCTTTGGTTGCGAGTTTTCTTTATCAATGCCTTCCATCTGCTTCGTTTATTAAGCGGCAAAGGAACAAAGTAGACGCCAATTGTGAATGGCTGAGGAATTAGCTTGGTTTGACGGTTGCCTCGCAAACCTATCGCCGGATCAGTGGAGCGCTGGTACGGCCTCTATTCCCATTGAAGATTTTACTGACGGACCGAGACGAAAAGGAAGGGGTGACAGGCTAAACGTAAAGGCGCACACAATTGATAAACAACTAATTAATACATTTACACGGAACTCAATATTACCAACAATCCTATTCTTTCGACGATTATGAAGAAGTACCTTTTGTGTGTTGTTACGCTTTTTGTTTTCACCGTTAATCTGAATTCTCAACAACTTGCTTTCCCCGGTGCTGAGGGATGGGGCAGGTACGCCAAAGGAGGAAGAGGCGGCACCGTTTTGAAAGTGACGACCCTGAATGATAGCGGTCCCGGAAGCTTTCGTGCAGCCGTAACTAATCCGGCACCAAGAATTGTGGTCTTTGAAGTTGCGGGAACCATAGATTTGAAATCACCGCTCCAAATCAATTCGCCTTATCTGACCATTGCAGGACAGACAGCTCCCGGTGATGGCATTTGCCTCAAACGGTTTCCATTGAGTATACAGCACACGCATGATATCATTATCCGCGGAATAAGAATCAGGCCGGGAATCGAGTCAGGGTTGAAGGGAAGTGAGATCGATGTCATCGACATAGACAGTTCTGAAAATGTCATTGTGGACCATTGTGCGTTCAGTTGGTCGACCGATGAAGGCGTCAATACGTGGCATGGTGCAAAATTCATAACGGTACAATGGTGCGTGATGAGCGAGCCGCTGGATCATTCAATACATGAAAAAGGTGAACATGGATACTGTGCTTCTATCGGAGGCTATAAGGCTTCCTTCCACCATAATCTTTTAGCCAACGGTGCGGGGCGTAACCCGAGCATCGCAGGCAATAACCAATCCCCGACGGTGATGCTTGACTTCAGAAACTGTGTTATTTCCAATTGGGGACACCGTTCCTGCGACGGCAAACCTCTATCCATCAACCTTGTCAACAATTATTACAAGCCAGGTCCGGCAACGAACGCCGATGTAAAAAGAAGGATAACCCGCATTGACAATGCAGAAAAACTTGGCTTCTCCTGTATGTGGTATGTAGATGGCAACACGATTGAAGGTTACCCTGAAATATCAGCAAATAACTGGGCTGGCGGAGTCGATTTTGAAGCGGGTACTTCTGCAGAAAGAAACCGTAGTAAAACAGCGTTTGAAGTAGCTCCTGTCAAGACACAATCAGCGACTGAAGCATACGAACTGGTGTTGAGGTATGTGGGCTGCTATAGAAACCGCGATAGCCAGGAGAAGCGTATTATTGAACAGATACGTACCGGGAAGTATTCGACCACGAAGAATGGTTTAATAGATAAAGTAGAACAGGCAGGTGGTTGGCCCTTGTTGAAAACGGGTAAGATTCCGCAAGACAGCGACAAGGATGGCATGCCCGACGAATGGGAAAGCAGTAATCATTTGGATTCAAATGACGCGTCTGACGCAAAGAAAGTTGGGCAAAACGGGTTCACTAATATTGAAAACTATATCAACGGCTTGTTGCCGGATGTTTATCACAGCTAAGCAGTCCCACTAAAGAACAGCTATGAAAAGAAGTTTTTTCCCTGCGTCACATCACTTTAATGTGATCACCCGTTTCGCGGTTCTCCTGTTCTTTCTTTTCTTCAAGCTGCTGCAATGAAGTCCCTGTCTCCTCTACCTCCACTAACTTCACCCAAACGGCATATTGATTAGGATAGATCCGTGAACCATGCTTGGCAGCATAGGCTTTCGTGAATTCAGCTCCAAAGAAAAGGATGGCCGAAGAATAATAGACCCACAGGAGGATGATTACGAGCGATCCTGCAGCACCATAGGCATTGGTCACACTGGAGTGGTTGATATAAAAAGTGATCACGAACTTTCCCAGCATAAACAAAACAGCGGTGGCGAATGCTCCGGCCAGCACATCGCGCCATTTGATCCGCGCATCGGGCAGCACCTTGAAAATCACTCCAAAGAGTAAGGTAGTGACTCCAAGGATCACGACCTGGTTAACTATGTAAACCAGAACCACAGTTACCTGTGGAAACAACGTCTGCAGGCGGTTCATCAGCGCTTCGATGATGGTGTTGACGACCAGTGATACCAACAGTATAAAGCCGAAGCTGCCGATCACCGAGAAGGATAGTAACCTGTTCAACAACAGTTTCACCCATCCTTTTTTTGGTTTCGGCTTAAGACCCCATATGATATTTATAGAGTCCTGTATCTCACCGAAGACGGAGGTGGCACCCAACAACAGGGTGATCACACCTATGATAGCCGCCATATGACTTTTACCACTAAGAGAGGCGCCGCGAATCATGCCCTGGATCTGGGCCGCCGCGTCGTTACCCACGAAGGCGCGAATCTGGCCGTAGATGGTTCCTTCAATAGCATCACGACCGTAAAAAATATCCGCAAGAAAGATAATTAGCATGATGAGTGGCGCTATGGAAAAAATAGTAGAGTACGCCAGGGAGCCACTCATCTTTAAAACCTTGTCGTTAGAGAAACCCTTGAACGCCTGTTGCAGAAGTGTCCAGATATTTTTAAGCCTGATTCTTTTCATTCGCTGTGGTGCATTTGATCGATACTGTTCACTTTCCTGCAATGATGATACCAGCGTAGAGGGATTATTGCGTCTGTCTTATTAAGCGAACGGGTTGGAAGGCGGCTTGCTAAATGCAACAAAATTGTATCTTAAACAGCAAACACTTGCCGTTCTCGTAACCCTGATCTCGTGAGCGGGAACAACGCATACCATTCCGTGGAAATCGACCTGATGTCTTGGAATGGCCGAATGTCTAAAGGTGAGGAGAATGAATCCTCACCTTTTTCTTATAATGAAATCTCAGCCTGAGGCGATGCAAGGAACTATTTCCTTTTATAAAAATAGATATTCACCCAGGTGGCAAATCCTTTCTCACTGACCGTATAGTAACCGGAGCCGTCGATGGCGAAGGCAACCGCTTCTCCCTGCGGTTCCATTTGGTAAGGCAAGGTAGAGGATTGCTTTTTCAACGTGGCAGGGATGGTTTCACCGCTTTGACGTTTGTAATAGTAAAGTGTTGTGTATGTTTTCACAATCATCTCGCTCTTATTTATTGCGGCACTGACTACACCCGAATAGGGCAAGGCGCCGACTAACATCAGCGTATTGTTAACCCCATAAGGGTAACTGAGTTTGTAAATCCTCGAGGGATTATCCCTTTTAGTGATAACATAGATATTCTTTGCCTCGTCTACAACAAAGGCTTCGGCGTCATGCGAACCGTCGGGATAGGTGAAGTTGATAGTTTGAATATTGACTACTGTATCTGTTTGTAACGAAGGCTCGGCAAACTTAAAAAAGCGGTAGGCGGAATACGCCTGTGCATTGTCGCCAATTTCTGCAATGTATAGCGTGTCGTCAACAAGGGCCATATCTTCCCAATCGCGGTTGGTGATCCCTTTTAGATACACCGTCTTTGCAACGGAACCATTGTGGTTAAGCAGGTACACTTCGTTGGGATTGCCACTGTCTTCTTCACCCCATATATAGCCGGTGTTGATCTTGCTATCGGCGATACCGGATATCTCTTCGAGCATCGGTTTTACCTGGTTTACTACGGGCACGGAATCAAAAAGCGGCTTAGCGACCGAAGCGCTATTTTTCTTCTGGCAACAACAGATGCCACAGGAAGCTGTTACCAATAACGCGAGACTAAACTTTTTCAATAGAAGGGTTTTAGATGATAGCGGTTAAAAGTAGTCAAAACACAGGACGCGTCGTTAAATCAAAGCCGCAAAGCAGTTCCGATGAAATGATTACTCAAAATAAGCGACGCTGACAAAATGCGAACCGTCTAAAGTGGATTCGCCATCCCACCTGTAGGCAACGAGGTTGCCACCCTTTGCAATGCTGTAGTCGAGGCAAACGACATTGTCTGCTTGTATGACAGGATAATTATCCTTAAGCCAGTAATGCCCAAAGAAAACCGGGGGCGCATCCGCAGGATAAATTAAAGCATCGATATGTCCTTCAATCATCCGTTCTTTTAGCTCGTCGGGGCAGTCAAACAGGAACTCCTGGTAACTGGCGTTCGCTGGATCTTTCCACCACTTAATGCGGTTCTGGCTCCTGAGGTTACCATCCTTATCATGCCAGGCATATTGCTCGGGTATGTTAAACTCTTTGCCTTTGAGCAGATCATTGATCACACGATACTCCGAGTTATACCGGTCATGTGATTTCACGAGCAAGTCGGCGGTCATCTTTTCAATACCGTCACGTTTAAGCTTCTCAATATGAGCATCGTCCCAGCAGGCATGAATGGCCCTTAGTTCGCCGGTGTCAAGAAATAAGCGAAGTGAATAGAACCATTCGAGGTATTCTTCCCACTCATTTTCGTACTCGCTGAATTGATCGAGCGTCGCCTGGTGTTGAATATTATGCTTAGTGTTGTGGCTTCTCAGGAATTTGCCGTCGGATGTCTCAAAGGCATAGGCAAGTGCATTGTATTCATGATTACCCATTAATGCAATCGCATTTCCGCTGTCGGACATTCCCTTTACAATCTGTAATGCCTTCCTGATCTCCGGACCCCTGTCGATGTAATCGCCAACGAAGACCACTTTCCGGGAAGGATGCCTCCACACTCCATCAACTTGGCTGTAATGAAGTTTGGATAAGAGGGCCTCCAGGGCGGCTGCATGTCCATGTATATCGCCGATCAAATCGTACATAACCAGGTGCCAGGTTTAATCTCTGCACGACTAAAATACTGATTATAGCCGTTTAGCCGTATTACTCTACTGTTAGTTTTTAAGAACATACTAGAAACTGACAAGGGCTTCGAGATCTAAGGATATTGGCGACCATATTAAATAGCTACTGTGTACCCACATGTTTTTTAATTTTGGGAAATCCTTTGTTATGGAACTTCATCCGCTAACTCCTGACTACACCGGTCTCTTCAATGATAAGAGGCTGGAAAAAAGGGGGCTGCAAT
>Ga0157372_10006617_pt1 | contig 12333 bp, 11 predicted proteins | sample C55metaG_FD_115307 | JGI IMG/M metagenome (GOLD analysis project Ga0157372, IMG submission 115307) | Corn rhizosphere microbial communities from Kellogg Biological Station, Michigan, USA - C5-5 metaG | ecosystem: Host-associated > Plants > Roots > Rhizosphere > Soil | place: USA: Michigan... | reverse complement strand
GCCGAGCGACCTCCGTCGGCTGGCCGGTCATGAGCGCGTGCGCCTTCAGGTGGAAGGAGAACCCGGGCGGCGTTCGCTCGGCCCACAGCCGCGCCGTGGCGCGCTCCGGCAGCGAGTAGTAGCTGGAGTCCACTTCCACCACGGGGAACTGCTCGGCGTAGTAGCGCAGTCGATCGGCAGCACTGGAAACGCCGCGTGGATAGAACACGTTGCCTCGCACCATCGTCGGATCCGTCCATGACGCGGTGCCGACGCGGATCTCGTGGCCCTTCGCGACGCGGATCGGCTCACCGACCAGCTGGGGAGGGGTGGTGGCGAGCGCCTGCTCGGCACGTGCCCCCGCCTCGGCAAAGCCGGGGTCATGGGCTGGCGAGAGATCGGGCGCTTCCAATTGAACGGGCGAGTGACGAGTCATGGTCCAGGGGGAGTCAATGTCTCCCGGTAGCATGGAAATAAAGTCTTGCCGATTGGAGCAATCGGCGGTAAAGTCGGCGCCGACCCAACGGCTCCGCGATTCGATCGGCGGCTCCCATCCGCCCCGGCGCCCCGCATGGCGAGGCATCGGACCACCATCGCGACAGGTCTCACTGCAGCACTCCCACCATCCCACCAGAGGGAAGATGCACCGCACACGTTCACGCGCCTGGCTCGGCGCACTGTCGTTCGGGTTGCTCCTCGCGACCACGACGGCAGCTCGAGCGCAGCAGGCGAGCGTCACCGGCAGAGTGACGGAAGCAGGCGCCGGTCAGCCGGTTCCGGATGTCCAGGTCTTCATCGTCGGCACCACACTCGGTGGCATGACGAATCAGGATGGCCGGTACACGATCCGCGGGGTGCCTACCGGTACGCAGCAGGTCCGAGCGATCCGCATCGGCTATGCCGAATCCAAGAAGCCCGTCACGGTGGCCGCGGGCCAGACGGCGACGGTGGATTTCGCGCTGACGAAGGCGGTCATCTCCCTGAAGGAAGTCGTCACGACCGCCACCGGCGAACAGCGCCGCGTCGAACAGGGTAGCTCCATCTCCAACATCAACGCGTCCGAGGTGACGAAAACCTCGCCGATCGCCAGCGTGTCGGACGTGCTGAACTCGCGCGCGGCTGGCGTCACCGTCCTCACGGGAACGCAGACCGGCGTCGGCTCACGCATCCGCATCCGCGGCAACAACAGCTTGTCGCTGAACAACGATCCGATCTACATCATCGACGGCATCCGGATGACGAGCGATCAGGGATCGGGCTTCAGCACGGGTGGCAATCGTGCCAATCGCGTCGGCGACCTGAACCCCGAGGACATCGAGAACATCGAAGTCGTCAAGGGACCGTCGGCCGCGACGCTCTACGGCACCGATGCCGCGAACGGCGTCGTCGTCATCACGACCAAGAAGGGTCGCGCCGGCAAGGCGCAGTGGGCGATGCACGCCGAAGGCGGCGTGATCAAGGACCTGAACGACTACTCCACGAACTACACCATCGCCGGCCATGCGCCGGGCCAGACGGCGTACAAGCAGTGCACCCTGCCGCAGCTCTCGAGCGCCAACGGGCCGGCGGCGTGCATCATGGACAGCCTTCGCACCTACAGCCCGATCAACGACCCCGATGCCACCCCGCTGGGGACCGGCAATCGCAAGGCCTTCGGCGCGCAGGTGTCGGGCGGCACCGATCAGGTGCGCTTCTTCGTCTCCGGTGACCGGTTCGACGAAGTCGGCGTGCTCTCGCTCCCCGAGTTCGAGCGGCGTCGGTTCGCGGCGAGCAACACGGAGATCCACGATTATGTGGACCGGCCGAACGCGCTCGTCAGGAACTCCTTCCGCGCGAACCTCAACACGGCCATCTCGCCGAAGCTCGACCTGGCGGTCAACGCGGGCTTCGTCAACAGCGAAGCGCGTTTCTCGCTCGAGTCGAACGCTACGGCCGGCCTGGGCTCGCACCTGTTCGGCGGCCCCGGCTACAAGGACAACGGGTTCGTCGCGACGAGCGGTACGGTGCCGACCGATGGGTCGCCACTCAACGGCTACCGTGCGTGGACCCCTGGCTACAGCTGGCAGGAGAAGACGGGACAGGGCGTGAACCGCTTCATCCTTGGCGCCAACGCCCAGTATCGCCCGACCACGTGGCTCGCGGTGCGTGGCACGGTTGGCAACGACCTCACGGCGCGGCGGGATGACGACCTCCTGCTGCGTGGTGAAGGACCGCCGATCACGGCGCGGTACCGCGAAGGGTTCAAGGACGCCGAGCGCACCGAGATCCGGAACCTCTCGGCCGACGTCGGCGCCACGGCGAACTTCAACCCGAAGCCGTGGCTGAACTCCAAGACCACGATCGGCTCGCAGTACGTCAACTACACGTTCGCGCAGACCGAAGCCTACGCGGCCAACCTGCCCCCGGGATCGCAGACCGCGAGCGCCGGTGCAGAACCACAGGCCTTCGAGGCGAACACGATCCAGAAGACGCTCGGCCTGTTCGTCGAGGAAGCCGTGGGTCTCCGTGACCGGCTCTTCCTCACTGGCGCGCTCCGTACAGACCAGAACAGCGCGTTCGGTACGAACTTCCAGAGCGTCGTCTATCCGAAGGTGAGCGCGTCATGGATCATCTCGGACGAGGACTTCTTCCCGAAGTTCGACGTGCTCAACAGCCTTCGCCTTCGCGCTGCGTATGGAGCATCCGGCGTGCAGCCGGGCTCGAACGACGCACTGCGGACCTTCGCGGCGACGTCGCCGAACGTGCGCGGAGTCGACCAGCCGGGCGTGCTCTACTCGTCCGTCGGCAACACGAAGCTCCGGCCGGAACGCACGACGGAGTTCGAGACGGGATTCGAGACCCAGATGTTCAACAACCGCGCGTCGCTGGACTTCACGTACTACCACAAGCGCACCAAGGACGCGCTCATCTCCGCCATTGTGCCGCCGTCCGTCGGCGCCGCGACGTCGGTGCGCCAGAACCTCGGTGCCGTGCAGAATTCCGGCTTCGAGATGCTGATCAACGGCCAGCTGATCAACAACCGTCGGATCGGCTTCGACATGACGCTGAACGGCTCGATCAACAACAACAAGCTGATCAGCCTCGGTGATACGCCGCCGCAGATCGGCACCACGACGCGCGCCGTGGAGGGCTATCCGCTGTTCGGCCTGTGGGCGCGGCCGATCACCGGCTGGCAGGACAAGAACGGTGACGGCATCCTCACCCACAGCGACGATGCCGCGCTCAACGAAGTATTCGTCGGCGCCGATCCGATCTTCCGCGGCTACAGCTCGCCGCGGTACACCCTGGCGGTGACACCGGGCCTCGACCTGGCGGACCGGCACTTCCGCCTCCAGGCGCTGTTCGACTACCGCGGGGGCAACAAGTACTACAACAACACCGAGCGCATCCGCTGCGTGAGCCGCCAGAACTGCAACGGCCTCGTGAACCCGGATGCTTCGTTCGAGGAGCAGGCGATGGTGGTGGCCACGCGCGACGATCCGTCCAAGACGCTCGATGGCTTCTTCCAGCCCGGCTCGTTCGTCAAGCTGCGCGAGATCTCGGCGACGTTCACGGCGCCCGAGCGTTGGACGGCCATGCTCGGCAATGCACGCAGCCTGAGCTTCACGGCGAGCGCGCGGAACGTCCACACCTGGACGAACTATCGCGGCGTCGATCCCGAGACGGACTTCACGGCGAGCGAAACCAGCAACGTTCCGCAGGATTTCCAGACCGTTGGTCCGCCGAGCTACTTCATCTTCCGACTCAACCTCGGCTTCTGAGCCGCGAAGGAACCATACTCATGAGACGCATTCTCTTCCGGAGCCGACTCACCGCCGCCGCGACCCTGGTCGCCGCGGCGGGGATCCTCTCCCCCATGATCGGCTGCAGCAGCATGACTGACTCGCTGCTCGACGCCAAGGACCCGGACCTGATCCTGCCGGGCAACGTCAACAACGCGCAGGGCGCGCAGGCGCTGTATGTCGGCGCGATCGGCCGCCTGCGCACGTCGACGGTTGCGACGTCCGGCCTGCAGGAGCCGGAGTTCCTGTTCAGCGGCCTGCTGGCCGACGAATGGTCCACCAGCTCCACCTTCGTCCAGAACGACGAGGTGGACGAGCGGAGCATCAAGCTCGACAACTCGTCGGTCCGTGACCAGTTCCGCGAGCTGGAGCGGGTGCGCACGGCGGCGAATCAGGCGATTGCCGCCATGAACGAGTTCACGCCGACCGAGAAGGCGAAGATCGCCGAGATGTATTTCGCGCGCGGCTTTGCCGAGGCGCAGCTCGCGCAGGATTTCTGCAACGGCATCCCGCTCAGCGACGGCACCCAGGAGGACTACACGACGGGCCTGGGCACGCCGCTCACCGTCGCCGAGGTGTTCGCCAAGGCCATCGCGTCGTACGACTCGGCACTGACTTTCGCGTCCGGCACGGATGCGGCGTCGATCGACATCACGCGCGCCGCGCGAATCGGCAAGGCGCGTGCGCTGCTCGGGATCGACAAGGTGGCGGAGGCCGCGGCGCTGGTGTCCGTCGCCAACGTGCCGACGAGCTACTCCTATGACGCGACGATGTCCACCGGTGGCGGCTCCAATGCCATCTGGGGCCAGGGCGCAAGCTCACGTCGCTACACCGTCAGCGACAGCCTCGAGGGGAACTCGCGCAACCTGCTCGTGAAGAACGTCATTCCGTTCTTCTCGGCCAAGGATCCGCGCCTGCCGGTGAAGTACACCATCTCCGCGAAGGGGGACACGACCAAGTCGCAAGATGGCTTCACCTTCTCGCGGACGACGACCCTGTGGAACCAGTTGACGTCGGTGCCGCTGGTGAGCGGGCTCGACGCTCGGCTCATCGAGGCCGAGGCGAAGCTCAAGGCGGCCGACTATGTGGGGATGACTACCATCCTCAATGACCTGCGCTCTGCGGGGCTGAAGCTGGGTGAGATCCAGCTGAAGACGACCGATCTCGCGCCTCTGGCCGTGCCGACCACGAAGGTGGCAGCGGAAAATCTCTACTTCCGCGAGAAGGCGTTCTGGACGTTCAGCCGTGGCCAGCGCCTGGGCGACCTGCGCCGGCTCATCCGCTTCTACGGCCGCACGCCCGAGACCACGTTCCCGGTCGGTGAGCATTACCGCGGTGGCAACTATGGCCCGGATGTGAACCTGCCGGTGCCAACCGATGAGTTGACGAACCCGAACTTCACCGGTTGCATCGACCGCAACGCGTAGCACGCGCAGGCGCGGCAGTCGCAGGCCGTGCCAGGGTGAGAAGTAGAAGAAGGGAGCCTGTCGCATCGACAGGCTCCCTTCTTCTTTCACTCATTCGGCGACTTCTCGCCGTTGCTCTTGTCCCGCTCCTCCCGCTGCTGGTCACGCTTCTGCTGTTCGGCGGCGAAGCGCTCCTTGTCGCGTTCGAGGAGGCCGGACTTCTCGCGCTGCATGTCCTTGTCGGCCCCGCCCGACTCGGGCCGGTCGCTCTGAAAGAAGTTGCTTGCCTTGCCACCCATGGTTGACTCCGTGTCGGATGAGGCCCACAGGGAAGGCAGATTCCGTTCCGGCCGACAGCCATCCACCGGCCGCTGCGGGTCAATCGGACCCCGCGGGCGCCCCGGCGGGTAGAGAGCCGGACCACCTCGTATATTCCAGCCATGCGTCTGCCCAGTTCCCTCCTTCCCCTGCTTGGCGCGCTCGTGCTCGCCATCCCCCTTGCCGCGCAGCAGCCCGCGTCGCCCTCCCGGCCAGCGCCGAAGAGCACGCCGCCTGCCGCCCCCGCGAAGAACGCACCGGCAAGGAGCCAGCCGGCCGATACGACGACCGCGCCGCTGACCACGGGCTTCCTGCAGGGCGTCGCGGTCGACAGCGTCCACGCCGAACCGCTCGTGCACGCGCTCGTCAGCGTGGAAGGCACGGCACGCATGGCCTTCAGCGACTCGCTCGGGCGTTTCCTCGTCGACAGCATTCCGCCCGGCTCGCATCGCGTGTACGTCGAGCATCCGATGCTCGATACGCTCGGTGTCCAGCTGGTGACGCCACCGCTCGAGATCACGGCCAACCTGGTGACGCAGGTGACGATCGCCGTGCCGTCGGCCGAGTACCTGGTGAGCCTCTTCTGTCCCGCGGCGCGGCGCGCGCTCGGCCCAGGTGCGCTGGTGGGGCGCATTCGCGAGCCGGACAGCGATTCGGCCGCGGTTGGTGCGCGCGTGTCGTTCGTCTGGTACGATCCCGATCCGGTCGGCCTTCCCTCCAGCCTCCGCGTGACCAAGAAGGCGCCCCGGGTGCGCGAGGCCACGGTGGGCGCCGACGGCAGCTATCGGCTGTGCGGGCTCCCCGAGAAGTACGAGGGCAAGCTCCAGGCGCAGCGAAAGGACGGTGGCGAGACCGCCGAGGTGACGGTGACGCAGGATCTCGGATTGCTGGCGCTGCGCAGCATGAGCGTGGCGGCGCTGCCGAAGATCGCGGTGGGTGATACGGGCGCGGTGCAGGCGCTGCGTGGCACGGCGCGCGTGAGTGGCAGGGTGGTGAATCGCAGCGGTGCCCCGGTTGCGAATGCACGAGTGGGCCTGATGGGCTCGAGCGCGGCGACGATGACCAAGGCGAACGGCGAGTTCGTGCTCGATTCGCTCCCGGCCGGCACCCAGGCGCTCGTGGTGCGACAGATCGGTTACAGCCCCACCGAGGTGCCGGTGGAGTTGTCGGCGCGCACGCCTGCGCGCGTTGACGTGAAGCTCGGTGTGCTCGTCCCGCAACTCTCGCCGGTGGAGGTGACGTCGCGCCGCGAAGAGGGCCTGCAGAAGGTCGGCTTCCTTGGCCGCAAGCGCACGTCGGCCGGTGGCTACTTCATCACGCCGGAGCAGCTCGAGCAGCGGAAGGCCCTCAAGTTCTCCGACGTGCTGCGCACCACGCCGGGGCTACGCGTCACGGAATCCAATGGCCAGACGATGATCTCGTCGACACGGTCGGCGCAGGGGAGCGGCTGCGTGACGGTGTACGTGGACGGTGCGCCGTGGCAGCAGCTCGATCCCGGTGATCTCGACACGTTCGTGCAGCCCAATGAAGTCGCAGCGGTCGAGGTATACAACGGCACGAGCATTCCGGCGCAGTTCATGACGCCGGGACAGAGCTGCGCGGCCGTGGTGGTGTGGACGAAGACCCGCGTCAACAGTCGCCGATGATCGCGCACCCCATCGTCCAGCACCCGTTCGAGTTCGCCATCGGACCGCTGGTGCTCACCGGCTTCGGCATCGCCATGATGCTGGCATTCGGGATGGCGCACTGGGTCGCCCAGGAAGTGCTGGAGGAGCGCGGCGATGATCCGGCGGTGATGAACGACGTCACCTTCGCGGCCCTCATCGGCACGATCATCGGCGGCAAGGTCTACTACGCCATCCTGATGCACAGCGTCAGCGCGCTCTGGGGGCGTGCGGGCTTCGTGTTCTGGGGCGGCTTCATCGGGGCGGTACTGGCGTGCGCGATCGTCATCCGCTGGCGGCGACAGCCGTTCCTGCGCATCGCCGATGGAGCGGCCGTGGGAATTGCGGCCGGCTACGCCATCGGCCGGACTGGTTGCTGGGCGGTTGGTGACGACTACGGTCGCGTGTGGGATGGCTGGCTCGCCGTCGCATTCCCGCGAGGCCTGCCGCCGACGACGGTCCAGGTGATGAACCAGCTCTATCACGCCAACCTGCCGGCAACGCTGCCGCCCGACGCGGTGGTCGGTGTGTATCCCACGCAGCTACTCGAGGTGCTGCTCGGGTTCGTGATGTTCTGCGTGCTCTGGCGGCTGCGCCACCACGCACACGCCGCGGGCTGGCTGTTCGGCATGTACTGCGTGCTCGCCGGCGTGGAGCGGTTCATCGTCGAGTTCTTTCGCGCCAAGAGCGACATGGTCGGTCCCATCACTTCGGCACAGGTCGTGGCGCTTGCCGTCACGGCGGTGGGGATCCTGCTGATCACCTGGCGCCATGCACCCGCGCCGGCACTCGCGTCGGCGCGCTGACCCTTTCACGCGGAGCTCGCGCATGACCGTCACTGCTGCCAGCCGTCCCGATGCGACCGAGTTCGCGCCATTCTACGCCGGCTACGTGGCGCTCGTTCCTGAGGGCGACATCGTCAATATCCTCCGTCGCGACGGGGACGAGTGGCAGTCGGTGCTCGCGGAGCTTCCGGAAGCGCGTGGCGATCATCGCTACGCCGAGGGCAAGTGGACCATCCGCCAGCTGGTCGGCCACGTGAGCGACGCGGAACGCATCTTCGCATATCGTGCGCTGCGCATCGCGCGTGGCGACCAGACGCCGCTCGCCTCGTTCGACGAGGACGCGTACGCTGACGCTGCAGGGTCGGACCGTCGGACGCTCTCCGCGCTCGCCGCCGAGCTTCGCGTGGTGCGGGAGAGCACGGTGGCGTTGCTCTCGTCGCTGCCCGACGACGCGTGGACGCGCACTGGCACGGCGAGCGGCAAGACGGTGAGCGTCCGCGCGCTGGCGTGGATCACGGCCGGGCACGCGCAGCATCACCTGAAGATCCTGCGCGAACGATATCTCGGGCTTTGAGATCGACGCGCCAGGGCTCGTGAAGCGGGGAATGGCAACGGCCTCGAGACTCTCCTCGGCGCATGGACGCTTCACTACCAAGGCGGGAAGCCGGCCCATTCATCCGTGTTCAGGCCGTTTCCGTGTGCCGCTTTCCCGTTGCTCGCCCTGATACCAGACTGATACTCGCATGCCAACCATGACCGACGTCAGCCTGCGCGCAGCCACGATCGATGATGTCCCGGTGATCCTGCGCTGCATTCGCGGCCTCGCGGAGTATGAGCGGCTGGCGCACGAGTGCATGGCGACGGAGGAGCAGTTGCGGGAGTCGCTGTTCGGCGAGTCGCCGGCGGCGCAGGTGGTGCTCGCGATGGTCGGAGACGAGCCAGCGGGCTTCGCGCTCTGGTTCCGCAACTACTCCACGTTCCTCGCGCGGCCGGGGATCTATCTGGAGGACTTGTTCGTCTTTCCCGCCTTCCGCGGTCGCGGTGTCGGACGGAGGTTGCTGAAGCACCTGGCGCATGTCGCGGTTTCACGCGGATACGGACGACTGGAGTGGGCCGTGCTCGACTGGAACGTGGACGCGATTCGCTTCTACGAATCACTCGGCGCGGTACCGATGAGCGACTGGACGACGTATCGCGTGACGGGCGCGGCACTCGCCACGCTGGGCCAGCACGGCTAGCGCCCTCGGGCGTAGATCAGGCATGACGAATGCGCGGTGCATTGCTCGCGAGTGGCCACATGGCACTCGAGTGTCCCGGGCACTGCTCGCCCGGAGTTTCGCGAGGACAGGTCGATGCGCTTCATCTGGTTTCCTGCCGCGTCGCATGGGCATTCGGCGCTACCGGTCGCGATGCTGAGTGTGGCGACCCACGCTGCATTCGTCGGCGTAGTGGCGCTCGGTCACGGTCCCGGGCAGCTCACCGTGAGCGAGCCGGACGAGCCGACCATCTATTACCTGCCTCCTCCAGATCGCGTGCCAAGCCGGCATTCAATCGCGGAGCGCATCACGTACGTCGAGGTAGGGTCGGGAGCTGCCGCTGGCAGTACCGAGTCGCCCGATGGGCAGCGCACGCGCGGACTGGGCCACGAGGAGGCAGCGACGCGTGGCGGTGCACAGGGCGCGGATGCGACAACGCAGGTCGCGGCTGGGCCGGTGACATTCGATGATTCCGTGTACTCGGTGCTCGCCGCCCAGGAGAGCGCCGTGAGGGTCGAAGGGAGCGCCGCGCCCGTGTATCCGCTCGACATGCTTTCCCAGGGCCTCGAGGGCTTCGTGCAGGCGCGCTACATCATCGACACCACCGGACGCGCCGACTCCGCGAGCCTCGAGGTGCTCGTGGCATCGAACGTGGCGTTCGAAGCATCGGTGCGTGCCGCCCTCCCGGGGATGCGGTTCATCGCGGCGCAGGTGCAGGGTCGCAAGGTACGACAGCTGGTGCAGCAGGAATTCGATTTCCGCATCACTCCCCCGGCGCCGGGGCCGGTGGTCGCGGAGCACACGCGGACGCATTCACCGGAGTGAAGCGCACGGCGTCGTCCCGTGAGTTCCGTGGCTTCCGGCCTGCCGCGCGCACCTTCCTGCGTGGGTTGCGGCGGCACAACGATCGCGAATGGTTTCTCGCCAATCGCGATCGGTACCTCGCCGAGGTGCGCGAGCCGATGGCGGCCCTGGTGGAGGAGCTCGACGTGCGACTCGCCGCGATGGCGCCGGAGATCGTGGGCGATCCGAAGCGGTCGCTCTTCCGCATCCACCGCGACGTACGCTTCTCGAATGACAAGTCGCCCTACAAGACGAACGCGGCCTGCTGGTTCTATCACAGGGATGCCGGCCGTGGCGTGGGGAGCGACGCTGCGCACGGTGGCGCCGGCTTCTACTTCGACATCGGACCGGATGAAGCGTGGGTGGGCGGGGGAATCTGGATGCCGCCGCGCCCGACACTCGCGCGTATCCGGGAGCAGATCGCCGAGGAGCATGGATCGCTCGTGACAGTCCTTCGCGCACCGACGCTGCGGTCGTTCGGCGGCCTGTCGCATGAAGCGATGCTGACGCGGATGCCGCGTGGCTTCGACGCTGAGCATCCCGCCGCCGAGCTTCTGCGTCACCAGTCGTTCACGATGGGCCGTCCGGTGCGTGACGCCGACCTGTTCGGGACGCGGCTTCCGGATGTGCTGGCGCGTGAGTTCGAGCGGCTCGTCCCGTTGATCCGCTGGCTCAACGGCGCGATGGGCCTTCGCACGCTCGCGCGACGCTGAGCGGCGGCGTTAATTTCTGCGCATGCCCTCCACTGCCAGCGCGTCGTCGTTCGTGATCCGGCGCGCGGTCCCCTCCGATGCGCTCGCGCTGGCAACCTTTGCCGCGAGGGCGTTCGCCGACACCTTCGCTGCCGACAACACGCCGGAAGACATGGCGACGTACCTCGCCGACGCGTTCGGCGACACGCAGCAGCATGCCGAGCTGGCCGACCCGTCGAACATCGTGCTGCTCGCCGAGTCCGACGGCGTGCTTGCCGGCTACGCGTTGCTGCACGACGGTGTGGCGCCGGCTGCCGCGGTAGGCGTGGATGGCGGCAGTGCGATCGAGATCGCGCGCCTCTACGCCGGCAAGCGATGGATCGGTACCGGCGTCGGCGCAGCGCTGATGCAGCATTGTCTCGACGTCGCGGCATCGCGCGGGCGCGAGTGGATCTGGCTCGGCGTGTGGGAGCGCAATGGGCGCGCGATCGGCTTCTACGCGCGCTGGGGATTTCGCGACGTCGGCTCCCAGTTCTTCCAGCTCGGTGCCGATCGGCAGACCGACCGAATCATGGCGCGGCGAGTCGCCGCGCAGGGGTGAACGTGCGTCATACGGTGAAGCTGCAGAACGTGATCATTGGCTGGTCCGACCTGGAGCAGCGCGACCCCTCGTTGCGTCGCGCGTGGGGACAGTTTCGGCCGGGCGTGGGCTACGAGCTGGTGGAACCGGTGTTCCGCCTGTTCGCGGAAGCCGTTCCGCTGCCCGGCGGCGAGCCGATGGACCAGGAGAAGCTCGAGCGCTACCACGCCGCGCGGGACAAGCTCGGGCTGGTGCTCGAGGATGCCGCCGGCCGGCCGATCGCGACGTCGGCAATCCACATCGCCGACTACACCGAACGGAGCGGCAAGGACGCGCTCGAGCTCGACGTGCTGGTGCGCGACGAGCGGTTCTGGGAGGCGGAGGCGTAGTCTCGAGTGAAGCGCGCAGTTCGCTGCGCTTCTGACTTTGACAGGCCTCTCAGCCGGTACGGCTCCGTGTCACGGTGAACGCAGATCACCGCGGATCCTCGCAGGTCTTCGCGGTGGCTCCGTGTTCGACGACGCTCCTCGCGCCGAGGGACATCCCGAGGCGGTTCCAAAACAGAAGATCTTTGGGGGTGTAGGGGCGAGCCTCGTGCGCCGAGCTCTCCCCCAGGAAAGATCGGCGTCGATCGGCGAAGATCTGCGCTCACATGGACACGAAGCCATAACGGCTGAGAGCCCCGTCAGAAGCGCACGTCGCTATCCGATTGAAAGGCTCGAGCTGACCCGGACCGAAACACTCCACTCAATGAAAGTCGTGCCGCTGCGCGAACTCCGCGCCCACCGCGGCCTGCAGCGCCCTGAACTGCTTTGCCCGCACGTTCACCACCTTCTGCTCCACCTGCAGCACGCCGCGCACGAGCAGCAGTGGCGTGCGTGAGATCAGCAGCGCCTGTCGCTCGAACCGCTGCGGCGTGACGACGACGTTGATCAGGCCCGTCTCGTCTTCCAGCGTGAGGAAGACGAATCCCTTCGCCGTGCCGGGCCGCTGGCGGCAGATCACCAGCCCCGCGGTCGCCACCGTCT
>Ga0157372_10006616_pt1 | contig 12334 bp, 17 predicted proteins | sample C55metaG_FD_115307 | JGI IMG/M metagenome (GOLD analysis project Ga0157372, IMG submission 115307) | Corn rhizosphere microbial communities from Kellogg Biological Station, Michigan, USA - C5-5 metaG | ecosystem: Host-associated > Plants > Roots > Rhizosphere > Soil | place: USA: Michigan... | reverse complement strand
GTCACGTTCTACGGCGCCAACTACGGGATGCGGATGATGCCCGCCCTGGACGAGGCGATCCGCCTGCTCAAGGACTTCGACGGGACTCGGCGCGCATGGGTCCCGATCTGGAAGGAGTCGGACATCCTGTCCGGCTACTCTCGGGAGGGCAAGGACGTTCCGTGCACCGTCGGCTTCGGGCTCAGGCTGTGGGAGATGGGAAGCGATAACAACGTCCTCTCGATGTCTGTGGCGATGCGCTCGCAGTCTGCGTGGGGCGTATTCCCGTACGACCTATACCTGTTCAGCGTCCTGCAGGAGCTGATCGCGAACGAGCTCGGGGCGAAGGTCGGCCAGTTGCACTGGGACTGCGTCGTGTCTGCCCACGTCTTCTCTGAGGAGATCCCGAAGATCACGGAGGCGCTGAAGAGCAGCAAGCAGCCAGACACTCCCGTGGACATCCCGATCAAGTACACACTGAGCGAGGCTGTGCAGATCTACCCGGGCGTCTATGATGCCCTATTGAGAGGGGAGACCATGGCGTCCACGAGCGATCCTGTGCTGGCTCAGATGATCATGGGTCGCCCCCTTTCATGAGGCCTGGGCAACAGATCCTTGAGCGGGCCGCAGCCCTCATCTCGGGCGACAGGCAGGACGACTACGGCGACGCTCTCGAGAACCACGAGCGGATCGCCAGGCTCTGGAACGCCAGGTTGCACGACAAGCTCAAGGACGGCGAGAAGATCGAGGCGTGGGACGTGTCGGCGTGCATGCGCATGGTGAAGGAGGCTCGGCTCATCCAATCACCGGGGCACGAGGACACGCTCACTGACATCGCCGGCTACACTGGCGTCGAGATGAACATGTTCGAGAAGCGCGATGCCTGAGCTATACGCGTCGTTCCGCACAGACCCGGAGTCCGTCCGCACAGAGGAGCTCGCCCAGGCGATCGAGGCTTGGGCTAAGGAGCACATGGCAGAGGACGGGACGTTCGACCACTCCGGCCATCCCAAGTCGGGCCAGCACAGCAGGATCGGCGATGGCATGGTGCAGAGGATGGGCGTGACGGACTACCTATCGACGTGGTCGGGCATCCCGGACAGGCGCGTGCGATCCATCCTGCGCCGAGAGTCGAAGTTCACGTCGTTGAGAGTGGCCGACGCGCTGCTCACAGCCGCCAAGATCCCGGGAGCTCTCACGGATGGCCGTGTGCACGTGGTGCCCAACCCGACCTGGGATCCGGAGAGGTGGAGCGAGTGGATGGCCTCACGGGGCTGCGTCGGCGTCGCCGCCTGATGTAGGATGTAAGAGATGGGACTGGTCCACCTGCACCGGCACGGGGAGTACTCCCTCCTCGACGGGCTGGGGACAGGAGCCCAGTACGCCGCTCGTGCCGCGGAGATGGGCCAGGAGGCTCTGGCGATCTCCGACCACGGCACGATGGCTGGCGTGCTGTACCACATCAAGGCGTGCACGGGGATCGATGACCAGGGCGGCAAGCTCCACGACCCCGTGAAGCCCATCGTGGGCATGGAGGCGTACTTCCGCTGGGACGCCAAGACCCACGATAAGGAGACGAACTGGGGCTTCAACCACCTGCTGCTCCTCGCCAAGTCAGAGGAGGGCTTCAAGAACCTGATGAGGCTCTCGTCCGAGTCGTACACGAAGGAGAACTTCTACCGCAAGGCCTGCGTCGACATCGAGATGCTCAGGCGTCACAAGGAGGGGCTGATCTGCTCGAGCTCGTGCCCGGCGGGCCCTGTTCCCAAGGCCGTGATGAAGGACGATGGGGCCGAGGCGAAGTTCATCGAGTTCCTAGACATCTTCGGCGAGGATTTCTTCGCGGAGGTGCAGCCTCACGACTGGAACGGGCAGAAGGTCGTCAACGCCGGGATCATCCACTTGGCGAACAAGCACGGCGTACCCATCGTGGCCACGGCGGACTCTCACTACGTGCTCAAGGAGGACTACGACACTCACCAGGTGCTCATCGCCATCAGCACGAACACATCGCTCAAGGAGCGCGAGGAGGCGCTGGCGGCCGGAGAGGACGTGCTCTTCGCAGGGAACAACACGCTGTACCTGCTCTCAGAGCAGGAGATGAGGGATGAGTTCAAGCGGGCCCACCCGTACATGACTCCGGCGTTGATCGACGAGGCCATCGGCAACACGCAGGTGATCGCCGATCGCGTCGACAACTACGAGATCTCGAAGGCGCCCAAGCTGCCCAAGGCGACGAAGTCGCCGCTGGAGGCCGAGCGGATCCTGCGCGAGTGGTGCAGGGAGGGGATGGAGCGGATCGGCAAGGTCGGCGTCGAGGAGTACGAGAAGAGAATCGAGCGAGAACTGGGCGTGATGAGACGTCGAGGGGTGCTCGACTACTTCATCATCGTCGGGGGCATGGTGCGCACCGCCAAGGACATGGGCATCCGCGTGGCTCCCGGCAGGGGGAGCGCAGCGGGCTCGCTCGTCTCGTACCTGTGCCGGATCACAGGCATCGACCCGATCGGGCACGGCCTCAGCTTCGATCGCTTCATGAGCGAGTACAGGCTGGAGAACCCTGACATCGACGTTGACTTCCAGCACACCAGGCGCGACGAGATCCCGGCTCTGCTCAAAGAGAAGTACGGCCAGAACCAGGTGACGAACGTCGCAGCGTTCTCGACCTTCCAGGCGAAGTCTGCCGTGAAGGACGTCGCCAGAGTGATGGGCATCCCGTTCGAGGAGGGCGCCCGCGTCTCGAAGGAGATCGAGGCGTACACGAACAGGCACGAGGAGCAGAACCTCAACGATCTCGCCGACGCTTCGGTCCTGATCGGCAAGTTCCGCGATAACTACCCCGAGGCCTGGCAGCACGCCATCAAGCTGGAAGGGCAGATCAAGGGCATCTCCAAGCACCCCGCTGCCGTCGTGATCACTGACAGGCCCATCTCGGAGTACATGCCCACGATGAGGGACGCCGGCGGCGATGGCGTGGTGACGCAGTGGGCGGAGCGGGCAGACTTCCACGTGATCACGAACTACGGGTTCCTCAAGATGGACTGCCTGAGCACCGACGATCTCACGGTGCAGCAGGACACCCTCGACCTGATCGAGAAGCGGCACGGGATCCGCTATGACTTCGAGGACCCGAAGCAGTTCCCTGTGGTGGAGGACCCTGACAAGGTCGATCCGGAGGTGATCGATTTCTTCTCGAAGGGCCCGTTCCTGGGCATCTTCCAGTTCAGCTCGAAGGGCATCACGCAGCTGCTCCGGAACATCAGGCCCACATCGATGACAGACCTCACGGCTGCCAACGCCCTGTACCGGCCGGGCCCGATCAACTCGGGCATCGTGTGGGAGTACCCGAAGCTCAAGAACAAGGAGATGCCGCCCAAGCAGTGGCACCCGCTGGTGGAGCCTCACCTGAAGAAGACGTACGGCCTGATCGCCTTCCAGGAGCAGGTGATGGCGATCGTCTCGGAGCTGGGGGGCTTCGACCCGGGCGAGTCCTACGTCGTGTTCAAGTCAATGACGAAGTGGCACGTCTCGAAGCAGAGGGGGATCAAGGGCACGGAGAAGCTCAAGCCCCTCGTGGACAAGTTCGTGAAGGGCTGCGAGAGCAACGGGATCGGCAAGGCTGAGGCGATGGAGATCTGGGAGGGCATCGCAGCCATGTCGCACTACTCCTTCAACGCCTCTCACTCGGCTGGCTACGCCCTCGAGGCGTACCAGGACGGGTGGCTCAAGGTGCACTACCCGCGGGAGTTCTTCGCCTCGCTCCTCTCCTGGGAGCCACAGAAGGTCACACAGGCGATCAGGGAGGCAAGGAACGCCGGGATCAAGGTGCTACCACCTGATGTCAATGTGTCACGCTCAGGATTCACCCTGCCGGAGACGATGCTCTCGGATGACGACCCGATCCGCTTCGGGCTCTTCTCGATCAAGGACGTCGGCGTCACGGCTGTGAAAGAGATCGTGGAGCAACGTGAGGCCGGCGGCCCGTTCACCAGCATCGAGGACTTTCAGGCGCGGTGCGCCAAGCGCCGCTGCAACTCCCGGGTGGTCAGAGCTCTCGAGGAGAGCGGGGCCTTCGATTCGATCGGTGGGCGGGCCGCCCTCAACGAGATGGAGAAGACGATGCTCGAGAAGCAGCGGCTCGGCTTCGTCCTCACGAGCAACTCGTACACCGAGCACAGCGCCGAGCTGATCAGGGAGCGCATCGCCCTGACGGACTATCTCGAGACGCTCGAGAAGAAGACGCCAGACGTCACCGTGGGTGGGGAGATCGTGCGCGCCACGCACAAGACCAAGGTATCCCAGAAGGACGGGAGCTCGTTTTCTTTCGCGTTCGTCGATCTCGAGTTCGATCAAGAAGAGTACTCAGTCGCCTTCTTCGGCGACGCATACGGGGAGTTCAAGGAACACCTCAGGGAGGGCGAAACCATCTTGGCCATGGGCGATTGGACTCCGAAGAAGAACTCGTTGACCGCTAAGGCGGCCTGCACGATCGAGCAGCTGGAAGAGGTGCTCAAGGGGCAGGCATAGGTGCCGGTCGACACGAAGGGACTCGACAGGGCTCTCGAGTCGATCAGGCGGTCATACGGCGAGGGCGCCGTGCACACCGGGGAGAAGACGACTCCGGTGCCGCGCATCAGCACTGGCTCAGCGTCCCTGGATTGGGCCACGTCGGGAGGGATCCCGATCGGCCGCTGGTCCCACTTCTATGGCGGCTACTCGAGCTGCAAGACGCTGACGTGCTGGAACGTCGTCCGCGAGGCCCTCGACATGGGCCAGACGGTGGCGTACTACAACATCGAGAAGCAGTTCGACAAGGAGTGGCTCCAGAAGCGGGGCATCGACACGAAGAAGGTGCTGGTGGTGGAGGGCACGACCATCGAGGGGGTCGGCGACAAGCTCGAGGTCCTGCTCGGCTCTGTGCACCTCCACATCATCGACTCGCTGGCAGCCGCCGTCTCGCAGGACGAGCTGGCCGGGGAGACAGGCGATTGGTTCCCTGGCTTGCCCGCCAGGGCGTGGGGCAAGGTGATCCGCCGGGCCAACGAGCGCTTCGATGACAACGAGAACACGGTCATCCTCGTGAACCAGACGAGGGACGTGTTCGGGGCTCGCGGGGCCGAGGCGCCCACTGGAGGGAAGTCGATCGAGTACATCAGCTCCATGAGCCTGCGCTTCAGGAGGGGCAGCTGGCTCTTCCGCGATGACAACGGGATGCTCAAGCCCAACGCCACGGCTGGAGATTCGCTGAGCGGGGACAAGGAGCCCGAGGGCATGGAGTTCCAGGCTCGCGTGGAGAAGTCCCGCTGCGGCCCGCCGCTCAGGGCCGCCCGGCTCAGGCTCGACTTCGACGGCGCCGAGTTCGACGAGGCGTGGGAGCTGACGCAGGCCGCGGTGTTCTTCGGCGTGGTGGACAAGGCGCACGGCGGCAGGTACACCCTGCCGGGCGGCAAGAAGGTGCACGGCGAGGCGAAGCTCCGGCAGGAGATAGAGTCGGACCACAACCTGATCCAACTGATCCGATCGAAGATGAGAAACAACCCGTGAGGGTCGAGAGACCATCTTCCTGGACGGCCGACTGCCCTGAGTGCGGCGGCGTGGCGGTCGTCAAGCGCAACGGGGACTGGCGGTGCACGGCTCACGACAGGTTCGCCAGCCGGCCGGGAGCTCGAGAGGTCGAAATCCTGGTCTGCGCTGCTCGTGGAGTCACGCTGGGCGACGATCTCGTCGTGACGCAGGGCTCAAACGGCATCTGGAGGGCCCTCCAGTGAGGACGCTGCTGATGATCATGAACCCGCGCCGGATCCCGGAGTGCATGCTCTCGCTAGAGAACATCGACAGGCCGAAGGTGTGGCTCAAGAACTACTCGGAGCGTGAGCTCGAGCAGATCATCCCTCGGGTGATCGAAGAGTCCGACTTCGACTACTACGTCGCTGTCTCCGACGACGTAGTCGCGTGGACTGGCGCGTACGATTCGGTCTGCAGAGCGCTCGAGGTCGAGAAGTTCCTGGTCGCGACCGGCTACTGCAACCTCGACCCGTTCTGCGGGCTCACGTCGCTGACAGCCTCCCCGCCCAGGGAGCCCTGGCCCACAGAAGAGACGTACGACTGGATCTCGTTCCGCGATCTCCCTAAGAAGCCGTACATCCGCACCTGGCACCCGAGCTTCGCGTTCACGGGCATGTCCCGTGCCATGTGGGCGAAGTACCCGTGGCGCTGTTTCGGGTCGAGCGGCAACGCCGGCTGGGCGGCCGACCTCGAGCTCTCGATCAGGCTCATGCGGGACAGCGTGCCCATCTACGCCCCGAGGGACGCGTTTATCTACCACACGAAGCACGATTGGAAGCGCGTCGAGTACCGCGACAATCCGGACAAGCGCCTCTTCGTGGGAGTCGACGAGGCCGAAGTCGTCTGGGATCTGTGAGGGTAGAATAGGGCCATGGCGGGACAGGGATCGGGCGCCAAGCAGAAGGGCAGGAAGCTCGGGCGCAACAGGAAGGGCGCTAAGAACCTGCGCTACATCAGCCAGAACCGCCGCGACGAGAACAAGAAACGGCGGATCGTGCGCATGATGAAGCGCTTCCCTAAGTACAAGCTCCCGCCCGGCTGGAAGAGGAGCCAGATGCGGGCAGGCGACATCGTGAGGGACCGCTGAGCACCGACATCGGCCCGCAGTTCGAGGCGGACATGGAGCAGGAGCTGGGGCTCGATCGCGTCCCAGGGTCGGGCTCCGTCTGGCACTCAAAGCTCGACCTCGCGGGCAACGGCACTCGCTGGAGCCTCAAGGCGACGCGGAGGCACACGTTCAACGTGGACGACGAGCTGATCCGAGAGGCGCTGGAGGCCGTGACGGGCCCAAACGGCGACGGGAGCATCCCGCTGTGGGCGATCCGCAAGTCTGCTGACTCTCCGCGCCAGGAGGACTTCGTGCTCATGCGCAAGGAGGACTTCATCGACATCACGACGGGCCACATCGAGCTGGCCCGCGAATCGAGGAGCGAAGCCAGGCGACGCCTCGCAGCCACGCCGGCCCTGCTCAGGGAGGAAAGTGAGTGAGGGACAACAGGGACCCGAAGCTGATAGGGAAGTGGCTACTCCGGAACAGGAAGCCCACCTCGCGGCCGCTGCACATCAAGGCGAACCAGCTGATCGAGAAGGAGATCGACGACTTCAAGGAGACGCGTGGCCAAGTCACGGGCCGAGCTGTTCGTTAGCGCAGGCGTGGTGAGGAAGATGGCGCTGGAAGCGCCGATCCACCCGACGCTCGACGGTGTCATCGAGCAGGCGTACGTAGACCACGAGGCGGCTAAGGGCCCTGGGTGGGCTCCGACCTCCTTTCACTCGAAGCAGTTCCCGGGCGGCGTCGACGTGAAGCACTGCGGCCGGCAGGCACTGTACAAACTGATGAACTTCCCGACGGACGGGGCGTTCCCGCCGCGGGCGATCGCCATCATGGAGGCTGGCCAGGCCGTGGAGGAGCAGATCATCTTCCGCCTGGGGCGAACGGGCACCACGATCGGCGGATCCGAGCCCATCAAGAGGGGGCAGCGGAGCAGGCAGCTCAAGCTCGAGGACCCGGCAGTGTGGCTCCGCGGGGCGATGGACGCAGTCCTGGACGGCCGCGAGATCGGCGTCCCGTACGTCGTGCCAGTCGACATCAAGACGAAGGACGATCGCAACCTGATGGGGCTCGTGTCCGGGGACAAGAAGGTCGATGCGAGCTACGTCGGCCAGGTGATGTCGTACATCCACATGTGCCGGCTTCACCACTTCGAGATGGGCTGGCAGGAGATGGGGCTGGAGCCCAGCGAGGGAGGCCTGATCTACTACGCCTCGCGGGCGAACCCCCGCACCGTCTACGAGGAGTGGGTCGACTGGGATCCGGCGTACGTGGAGGCGGGCCTCGCCAGGCTCGCCGAGTGGATCCAGCTCTTCACGAACGACGAGCTCCCGCCACGGGACAAAACGTGGCGTTGGACCGAGGAGCCCTGCAAGTGGTGCGACTTCAAGAAGGTGTGCAGAGCCGACATCAAGAACGACGTCGTTCAGTTGTCCAGGTCGACTGCTGTGGAGCAGGCGAAAGCTGTTCGCAGGGGGTATGATCCCAAGGCAACGCAGGAGAAAGTGATCCGAACTTGGGAATCGAAGAAGGAGGCCAAGTAGTGGCTGCTCAAGTGTACTCGGGTGACGGCCACAGCGTCATCACCCCTCAGCGCTTCACCACGGTGGTGCGCTACATCGAGGAGGCGAAGGCCGAGGGCAAGCTCCTCGTCACCCTCCAGTCGGAGTCCGGACACCGGGCAGCGGTCCCGGTCAACGACATCACGCTCGTGACCGAGATCGGCAAGCCCGAGGAAGGGCCGGGCCCTGAGTAACGAAGAGGCAGTCGAGACCGTCCTCTCGCTCGCGCGGGAGGGCGGCTGGCTCTCTGAGGAGCCCAGCGAGTCCATGCGGCTGGAGACGGCTGAGTACCTCGTCTCAGAGGCTCGAAAGTTCGTCGCGGTGACGGACGATCCGCCGGATTCTGTCGTGGCGATCGCCGAATCGACCCTGATACCTATCGGGGAGGAAGCTCCGAGTCGCACAGATGGCGACCCAGAGCGGACTGAGGATGCAGGGGAGAGCGCTGCTGAACACGGAAAGGAACGAGCTCCTCAACCCGAACATCAGTCGGGCGACGAGCTGACTGCTGGTGAGTCAGTCCAGGAGCCGCCAGCCCCCGTGTCGGAGTCGCCGGCACTTACAGAATCGCCGGAAAGGCCTGCTCGGCCGCGTGGCGGCAGCTCGGGAGATGTGCCCGATACCCGCCCCCCTGCAGCCTCAGTCATCGCCAACGAGAAGCTCCCGATCCCATCGCAGATCGAGGGAGAGCCCCACGAGATGCCGCTGGATATCACATCAGCAGACGATCGTCTGATCCGCAGGCTGCACGGCGAGTACGGAGCCTTCGTGGCCCGCACGACGTGGCTCCTGGCGCAGGCTGGCTCGGACTTTTCGAACGCCGTGCACCTGGCCGCGGAGGCGCGGAGGGACGCCCTTCGCAAGGTCTCGAAGATCGACGACGAGACAGGCAAGGCCAAGCTCGCGATGCACATACAGGCGGAGCTCGACGACGATCCCGAGGTGAAGAAGTGGGCGTCCAAGGTGCAGAGCCACGAGCGCGACATGGAGGAGCTCAAGGCGCTGAAGGAGATCTACTCCGGGTACGTCACCCGGCTTAGTCGGGAGATGTCGATGCGAAACGACGAGTTCTCGAGAGGAGGGAGATGACAAAGCTGCTGTTCTTCGTCTTCGCGCTCATCGTGCTGGGCGTCGTCGGCATCGGACTGGCGTGGACGTTCGGGGTCGAGCTCGGGTTCCTGATCCGAGCTTACGGGGCAGGGAGACAGATCTCGGGATGAGCTTCCACACCAGGGACTACCCGTCAAGGGAGGCCCAGTGGATCGCGGCTTTGAAGCACATCCGGAGGCGGAGGTGAGGACGATGGGCATCGACCCATCGAGCACGAAGATCGGGATCGCTGTCGTGGAAGACGGGAGGGTCCTGCACTACGAGACCCTCCTAGGCGTGCGCAAGGACACGAGCCTCGCGCGGTCGCTCTCGGAGGTGCAGTCAGAGGTCGCCAAGCTCTGCCGCCTGTGGAAGCCCGAGCGGATCGCCATCGAGCAGGTGTCCGTGACGTTCAACATGAACAGCGTCAGGAAGATCGCGTACTTCGAGGCCGCCTGCATGATGGGCGCTGCAACACGGACGAAGACTGACGTCAGATCGATGAAGACCACGAGCGCTCGGAAACAGGGGCTGGGCAACGGGGGCCTCTCGAAAGAGCAGGCAGTGACGAGGGTTCGAGAGATGTTCAGCGACGACATCTCGGGGGACGAGGCTGACGCCATCGTCCTTGCACTGGCGGTCGCGTAACCAGCCCGTGATGGGCTAGAGCAAGGAGGGCGAGATGCCCAAGGAAGGCGTGTTCGGAGAGCAGTACCGCGCTCGTGACGAGAAGGGAGAAGTGATCGTCGATGAGCGCCCTCAGGTCCCTGTCGTGGACGTCCTTTGGGGGCGTGACGGAGGGTACGTCCAGATCGTGAGCAAGGTCGAGGACCCGCACGGCGGCCGGTGGATCGGAGATGGTGACTGGGACGAGGGAGTTTCCCATGTCACGGATGGCATGTACGTGAACCTCGACAGGCCCGCGATCAACAAGCTCATCCGCAACCTGCGCAGGGCTAGAGATCAGGCGTTCGGTCGCGACGAGTAGCCTGCTGGGCGTGTTATAGTCCGACAGGCAAGGGCACGGTCGGGAAGCTGGCCATGCCGTGGTGGCCTAAGGGAATCCCGCGAGCGCGGATAGCGGGTAATGGCGCACCGCTTCGGGCGGTGAGATCCCGGTTCGAATCCGGGCCAGGGCGCAGGGCTGGAGCAGGGCGCATCACTCGTGGGTGCGTGGCTCTACCGTTCAGAGCGGCGGCGACACCGGCCGTGCCCGTCCGCTCTCATTTGTAAACATTATGTAAACTGGCCGCCGTCGGGCGGCCGGCGTGTTAGGGTGATCTCACAAGCACTCCAGCCGAAAGGAGCAAGATGCCCCACCCAGACGCCCACCCAGATCTCCTCACGCCCGCCTCGCACAACCTCTTCGTGGACCTCTGCGAGGACGCGCCCAACTGGAGCGGCACTCCGCTCTTCCAGGGCAGCAAGAAGGACACGGGCAACCTCCTCGACCTCAAGGTCAAGGGCTACATCACCACGTTCGACGATCGCGGCGACACCTTCATCAACTTCACTGACAAGGGCAAGCAGCTGGCGGAGACGCTCGGCTACGACACGGCGGAGCTGCTCTAGTGGCCCGGCACATCGGAGTCTCGGGCACGGTCACTGGGGCGACACCGCCCCAGCTAGCCCGACTCAGAGCAGAGTGGGAGTGGATGGCGCTCGAGTGGGACGACATCGTGTTACACCACGGCTGTTGCATCGGCGTGGATCAGCAGGCGCACGAGCTGGCGCTCGAGCTCGAGTGGGTGATCGTCTGCCACCCGCCACTCGATCAGTCTCGCTCGTTCGATCCGCTGACCGTGATGCCATCGGCGGGCAGGGACGGGCCCTTCCTGGACATCCGCCAGCCCAAGCCCTTCCTAGATCGCAACCAGGACATCGTGGACGAGAGCCTGATGCTCTTCGGGCTCCCGCTCTATCGGGAGTACCCGAGAGATTTCCGGGGCAAGGGCACGTGGAGCACGATCAACAGGTGCGTCAAGGCGGACAAGCTAGCCGTCGTGATCCTCAACGATGGCGAGGTCTGCCAGGGCAACCTCATGCGGATGGAGAAGTTCGGAGCATGAAGCGCGGAGAGGCACAGGTCGGCATGAGGATCGTGCACAAGGCGTCTGGCATGCGGGGAGTGATCACGAACAGCCCGCAGAAAGTCTTCAACGGGTGGACGATCAGGCTCGACGGCGGGCAGGCGTTCGGCGTTGACGAGAGCCAGATCGATCGTGAGCCACCGCGTGACATCCTCGGCGTCATCCGAGAACGGGAGTGTGTGGTAGACTGCAGATGACACAAGCTTCCCCGAGTGGCTCCCGGGGACCAGAGCTCAGCCGGCAGTGCCGACGTTCGTGCTGGCGTCGGCGGCGAGCTCCGCGGAGGGCGTTCCATGGGCGTGGAGCGCCCTTCGTGTTTGTGGTAGGGTGCACTCTAGCGGACGAGCAGGAACGGATGGCGAAAGCCACCTGCACCAGCCTCATAAGCTGGAGTCACCGGGTTCGACTCCCGGGTCCGCTACTCGGGGCTCGTCTAATGGCAGGACGCCGGGTTCTGGACCCGGAAGCCGAGGTTCGACCCCTTGGCCCCGAGTAAACAAGCGAAGGAGGAGCAGTGATCGGACTCGTTCTCATCGCGGCGGGCGCCATCCTCACGTGGGCTGTCCATGTGAACTCGAGCGCTGTCAACGTTCACACGATCGGCGTGATCCTGCTCGTCGTCGGGATCATCGCGCTGGCTATCGAGTCGATCGTCTGGATGAAGATCCGCTCGGCGTGGCGGAAGCCCTGGTGAGCAGGGACAGGAAGCATCCTGGCATGCTCTGGGTCGACCTGGAGACGACCGGCCTGGATCCCGCGAAGGACACCATCCTCGAGATCGCCTGCTTCTTCACGGACGATCTGTTGCAGCGGATAGGCGCGCCGTTCGAGGCCGTCGTGCGGCCGAGGGTGCTCGACATCGCCTCGTTCGATCGTGCCGTGTGGAAGATGCACTCGACGAGCGGGCTCCTCGACGACGTGCTCGGCCTCGGCCGGTCCCCCGGGGAGGTGAAGAGCCGTTTCTGGAAGTGGTACAACCTGAGCTGCGAACAGGTGCC
>Ga0157372_10006614_pt1 | contig 12334 bp, 10 predicted proteins | sample C55metaG_FD_115307 | JGI IMG/M metagenome (GOLD analysis project Ga0157372, IMG submission 115307) | Corn rhizosphere microbial communities from Kellogg Biological Station, Michigan, USA - C5-5 metaG | ecosystem: Host-associated > Plants > Roots > Rhizosphere > Soil | place: USA: Michigan... | reverse complement strand
GCAGCACGGTTCTGGATGATCACGCGGTGCTGATTGTCCGTGAGGATGACGGGATCCGCCATGCTTTCCATCACGGTAGTCATCCGGGAGATGGTCATCTCCATATCGCGCATGCGGTTGTAGTAGTGCTCAACCTTGAACAGCCGCGAGAGATGCCGGTTCGCCCGGTCTACAAGACTGCGGAACTGGCGGAGTTGGGTCTGATTCGGCGAACGGCCCAGCTGCCCTACAACCATGCTGATGTAGGACCGCATACCGCATGCCGAGCAAACCTGTTGCTGAATTTGAAGCTTGCGCTTGGGATCGGCGTTCTGAACCGCCAGACAATCGTTGCGGCGTTCCCGCTCCGCTTCCCAGCAGCGGCTGGGACTGCGGTAAATCATGGGATGGGCGTAGATGGAACCAGCCTTCGGCTTGCCATCGGGGAGCAGAACCGGCTGCAAGTTCACTAGCCCGGAGACTAGGGGGTCCTCACTGGCCCAGAGCGAGGTCTCGAAACTCTTCAGAGCCTCGGGATCGAAGTTGAGGGAGGCGGCAGTCTTGATCTCGCCGCTGTCGAAATCCACTTCGAGCACAGCGGCGCGCGGGAAGCCCAGAAAGACAATCTCCTCCAGGAGGATTGGGAAGATCTCTTCCGGGCGTTCGGCCGCAATCAGGCGCAGGGCCGCCGATTCATTCGACGACCGCTGGTCGATAAAGCGCTCGCGTCTGGGTTTCAAGACAGGGCTCGCCATACTCCCAAGTTCCTTCGGAAACTACTGGCGCTTATCCCCTGCGCGCTGCTGCCCGCCTTACAGCCGGCGCGCGCGCGACCCTACGCGTTGTTTCTACCTCGACTTCCGGCAATTCCTCGCCCGCCAGCTGCGGACGGGAAACCAGGCCAGTCAAGCCCACGGCATCTGCGTACTTCAGGTAAGTGTCGATGGACGCCACCACCACGCGGGCTTCGACCGTGATCAGGTCAATACCAACGAGAGAGATGCGGACCCATGCATCGATAACAATGCCCTTGTCGAGTACCCGATCAAGAACGTCAATAAGGCTCGAACCGCCCGAAACTCGTTCGACCGCCATGTGAAAATCTCCTCCTGTTTTTCAACCCTTCATCGGGGCCGCCGTACGCGAGTTGCTTTAGCGCCGGGTACACGCCGGGGGCCGGGGGGAGCCTTTTCCGCCAAAGCGGGAACAACGGGAGCTTGCATCGTCAGGTGTGGATCGTACTTCCACCAATTCAGTCCAATCTGCTCGGCTTTATCGACCGAACAGACCAGCAGCCGGATCCGGATGGTCAGCAGTTCCACATTGGCCAGCGATACCCGGACGTCACCCGCGATCACCAGACCTTTATCCAGAACCCTATCAAGAATATCGACTAGGTTTGTTGTCCCAGAGACTGTAGGAACTCGCTCCATCGACCGTCTTTCTGCTGCATGATTGAACGTGAGTTTTCCCGTTCTGCGCGCATGATGCTAATTGCTGCACGCGCTCCATGTCAACGTAAATAGCCGGACAGTCGCGGAAATGAGGGCCTTGCAGACTTCGCCATGTTTGAGATTCAGAGCTGCAGAACGGCGTTGTATGGCGCTTTACTTTTCTAACAAATTCCCCAGCGGGCCCAAGTCGAGATTGAGATCGGCAGGTTTGAGGCCGAAGTGATCGGCCAGTTCGTGGATCTTTGCTTCGAGTTTCATTAAAGCCTCGCCCATCTCTTCAACCTGCTGGTCGGTAAGCGAGCCGCCTTGCATACGGCGGATCGCTTGCCGCTCAAGAAGCTGCCGGACCATTTCGATTAAACCTAAGACCAGCTTGGCTAGTCCTTGCTCAATGTTCTCTGGCGAACAATCGATGCGGGAGCCGGGCGCGGTAGTCAGTTCGCTTGCGTTATCGCTGTTGTCGTTTTGGCCGTTTGGGGTTTCGGGATGTGAATCTTCTTGCATTCAGCGTTGCTTCAGTTCGAGGAATTCGGTTACCGGCCATGGACCTGAGACGCGGATATTCAGGCTCTGTGGCACTGAAAGCTTCTTGAGTCTCTCACGAAAGGCGGCTACATCAGCGCGGTCAATAAGCGCAAAAAGCCTGAGATGGTCTGATGCCAGACGATCACGCCACGACCGCGCTGTTTCGCTCGCGAGTTGCTGTAGCTGTTTCGCGACCCCTTGAAGTTCGTCAGATCGCTTCTGGCGAGTTCGCAAGTATTCTGCACCGGAACCGCGGGACGTGCCAAGAGAAGTTCGTTCCACGTGAGTGATGGAAATGTCCATCTGGGCCGAGCGTTCGAATTTCTGCAATTGGGCAGAGTACTCGGGCGCGTTGTCACGCACATGGGCGGCGAGCTCCGCCTCATCACGCATCAGCGTTGGGAAGCGGAATGGGACGATTGTTCGAGATGAAAATGCGCGGTGCAACACGTTGTGAAATTCCCGGGCTGATTGTTTGAGGGATGCACCGGTCCAACTCTCCGCGCGAGTGTTCCGCGAAAACATTGCGTCGAGACCCGCTTCTTTGTAATGAAGCACGGGGAGGCCAGCGACTCCCGGACCAACATCGGACGACTCCGATTGCTCAGTGATGCAGTAAAGAAGAATCGACATTTTCAGGACGCTTTGCCGGGAAGACCTGAAGTCGCATTGATATGACGCATGGCGGTTTCGACGGAAGTGAGGATCACATCAAGACCGATGTAGACCAGATCGACGCCGGCAAGCGAAATCACCAGATTGCCCCGCACGATGACACCCTGATTCAGCACGTGATCGAGAATGTCGACGAGCGAGAGTTGATCGTCGTCATTGGTGTCGCTGAAAACTAATGTTCCGGGAGTGCTCATTGCAGTTTTGAATCCTGCGAGACAAAAGAATAGGGCGGCCACGGCCCGGTGCATTCGATGCGGCGCGTCTCAGACCATTTGCGAGAAAATTTCTTGAGCACCGATTCAAGGTGCTGGCGGTGCGCTCGCTTCACCAATAGCGATGTCTGGAAAAGCAACCCGCGCTGACCACTGCTGATGCGGCCGGCAGGAGCACTCTCGTCGGCAATGCCACTCAACTCGTCCTGAAATTCGCTCAGTTCTTCTGCCGGAATTTGGGCCGACTTGTTCTTTGGAAGGAGTGCCGCCTTCGCCATCAAATATTCCTTCCCGCTGCTGACTTTGGGAACGGAGGTGGTCGTCGGCGCCGTCTCGAAGATCTTGATGCCCCACTCGTCCGCATCTTTCACGCGCTTGAAATCTCGCGAGATCTGCTTCAATTGCTTTTGTATGTGGGCCGTGAGGGACCGCTCATCGCGGAAGACCGTGCCAAACCTGGCTGGAAGAATGTCTACGTGCTGCGCGATTGCCTGAATTGCGCGTTGATGAGCCACGCTGGCGGTCGTCAGCCACTCGAGATTCTCCATGTTCCGGGTCAGCGAGTTCTCAAAATCTTCAGCAGAAACCCGACTGAGCCAGCACATCACTCCCTGACACTCGATGACCTCAACCGGGCTTTGCAAGTCGACTCCAACGTGCACAATCGGCTTTGCGGGTTGTGACTGCGTCACCCCATACAGGTACAAAACACGGCGGTCGGTCGAATTCAGGCGAGTTGCCATAGCTTTTTTGTAATCTCGCGCAAACCGCTCTTGCCTGCCGGACCTGATTCGAAGGCCGGTATCGCGTACACGGTGCTAACTCCGAGTTTCTTCTTCAAATCGCATAGCACTCTCATCTGCCACGCTCTGGCCTCGCGACAACGCGCGCATGGCTTATGACTCAGCTTTCTGCCCGAAACTTGTTCCACCTGATTCACACGATTGACGAATACGGCCTGCGGCTCAATTCCAAGTTCCCGCAATTCCCGCAGCAGACGCTCGGTTTCGTGATCGGGCAGCGGTTCGGGCAACATCACCGCATAAACCGCTACGCCGGACCCCTTAAGCGCGTGCGAGAATTCGCGCGCCTTCACTTCCAGTTCGGCGATCTTGACCGCGGCCTCGCGGGCAAGCGCCAGTTTACGGTGCGATGCCAGGCTTTTCAACAGCAGGCGCGCCCAGACCAGAATCCGCTCCCCCGTGCGCAGGAGTTCAAGCGCGTGGCCCGTAGGAGCCATGTCGATGATCACTCTTCGTGTGCCCGGCTGTGACATTTCAATGATGCGAAAGATCGCGAGCACCTCGTCGAGTCCAGGCGGCACTATCTCCAACAGTTCCGAGAACAGGCGCCGCTCGTATGAGAGGTCAACCTGAACGCCTGAGCGCCGCACAGAAGTGGCGGCGTCGATTTCGGCTCGCATCTCCTGGACCCAGCTTTTGTATAAAGCCACTGAGTCGAGATCCGAAGCGCGGAACGCGGGATCACCCAGCACCGGGCGCGGTTCATCCCCGACTTCGGATTGGAAAACGTCGTCCAGCGAGGGCGCAGGATCGACAGAACAGATTTCAACTTCATCCTTGGAAGTCTGGCGTGAATGAAATCCGAGGGCAGCCGAGATGGTTGTTTTCCCGACTCCGCCTTTGCCCAAAACAAACGTGAGCGGCACGGAAAGCTTTGGCCATTCGGCGAACTTGATCTCTGGGGCGGGGATGTTCGCAAGAGGCTTAGGCAAGGGCCGTTTCACGACCTTATTACCGAATACCGAGTCGCCGAATTTCTTGAGTTCCTGTGGACCAAGCATTGGGAATCCTGGATCTTCGCCGAGATAAAGATGTGCGGCTTTGTACTCCCTTTTCAGGCGTCGCTGAGCGCGTTCAGCGGTGCTTTGCAGACATGATGCGCAGCGCTCCGTTGCTGGAGCGACGCGATTCAGAATGATCCCCGTGAGTTTAAGCGGCGGTTCAGTCTCCCGCATCTCGCGGATGCAACGAACGGACTCATTGAGCGCGAATTCTTCGGCTGTGGTCACCAGAAACAACCGTGCCAATTCAAAAGCATTCTTGATTTGCCGCAACTTTTCGCGCCATTGCCCGATGAACCCATTGGGCTGCGGACGCACACTTCCACCGAAATGGTGGGCCAACACCTGGTCGCGCTCGGCCGCCAGTTCTAAGAAGTTGAGCAGTTTGGCGAACTGCTCCGGTAATCCGAAAAGTCGCAGGGTGTGCCCGAAAGGCGCCGTATCGACCACAATGGTTGAATATTTGCTGGAGTCGATTGCATCTTGAATTGCCAGCAGCGCTCCCATCTCCGACATTCCGGGTAACGCCGTGTCCAGCAAAGAGGAGATCTCGCCGGCCGTAAACAACGATCCGCGCTCGACCGCTGCGATAAGTTCCTTTCGGTTTTGGTCGATGAAGGAGCGGAAGACACGATCGGAGTCGATCTCCCATGCGGTCAGCCGGCGACGCGGGCCAACGGCGATGTGCTTGGGCGCCCCCCCAATTTGCAGCTGGAAAATATCGGACAGCGAGTGCGCAGGATCCGTAGAGATCAGAAGGACGCGTTCGCGGGGATGCCGCGCCGCGATCCGGACTGCATAGGCAGACGACACCGTCGTCTTGCCCACACCACCTTTTCCCACAAAAAATGCGAGTTCCGGCACAGGAGGGATTGTAAGCTGCGCAGGCGCTTAAGCGCGGGACATGCGTGACTTAAGGAGTTCGTCGAGACGGGCCAGAAGATACTGAGGGTCTTCCTCGCCCTTGCGAATCCAGATATCGGCAATGCCCAGGCTCTCATCGAGCAATTCGCCGTACGCGGAGAGGATGATGATGGGCACCGCTGGGTTCAGCTTTCGAAGTTCGCGTGCTACCTGCATGCCGTTCATGTCAGCCATCCAGTAATCGAGGATGACTGCACTGACCGGCCCAGACTTGAAGGCTTGAATTCCCAGAACACCGGATTTTGCCGTGAGTACCTTGTAACCGGCTGACTCCAATACCGTTTGTCGCAGCTGCAAGGCAGTCTGCTCGTCATCGATACAGAGGACAGTGGCGGTTTCTTTTTCCATTACGGTGGCGAGCACGGGCACTTCCTACACGGCGCGGAACCCAGTTCCATCCAGAGTCCTATATCCCTATTGTTTCGTTCAATACAGTGATTCCTGTATTCGCTGTATTTCCGCGGGTATTCAGGCCGCTCCACTGCGGGCGCGTGCTGTAGATTCCCGGACTACAATCTCCGGCTGAACTGCAACTTCCTGCTGAGCTTGGCCTTCACCTTCAATCCTGGCGATCAGCACCTCAACGGCAATTTGCCCCATGCGGTCGAGTGGCTGCCGCACGGTCGTCAAGCTCGGGTGATTGAAAGCCGCTGCCGGAACATCATCAAAACCAACGACCGAAATATCCTCGGGGACTTTCAATCCTGCTTCCTGGAAGGCGCGAATGGCGCCAATCGCCGAAATGTCATTGTAGGCAAGAAGTGCAGTGAACGGCTTCTTTCGCGTGACTAACTGTTTACCGTAGGGATAGCCCAGGTTTGGCGTAGCATCCCTGGAATCAAGAGTAACTAGGAGTTCTGGATCGATATTCAGGCCGAGTTCGCCCGCGACTTCACTCAGAGCGTTCCAACGGGGCAGAGCGTCGGCGCTTTGTTCATATCCTTTGAAGACCGCGATTTTCGTGTGGCCGAGCTCCTTCAGATGCTTGAGAGCGAGCTCTGCCGCGTGGCGGTGATCCAGGACGATGTTGGTTACGCCTTCTTCCTGCCTGTGGCCTGGTATGGCCACCACCGGCACCGGCATCGAATGCGGCATGTTGTAGTCAACAGTGATGATGCCCTCGGCGCCGCGCTGAAGCAGCAGGCGCGAGTAACGCTCGAAGAGCTCGCGATCGTGGTGATGGACTCCTGTCAAAAAAAAGTAGGATTTCTGACGCACGCCCTTTTCGATACCCGCGATGACCCCCGCCCCGTAAGGCTCGCCAATCGCTTCGGCGATCACACCGATGGTGTGAGTGCGACGCTTGCGCAGGGACCGCGCAAAAAAATTAGGCCGGTAGTCGAGCTGCCGCGCCGCCGCCAGAATGCGCTGCCGCGTTTGTTGTGGGATGTGCTTCGCAGAGGGAGCGTCGTTAAGAACCGATGATACGGTGCCAGCAGAGAGGCCAAGGTGGGCCGCAACAGCCTTGAGGGTGACCGCTTTTTCCTTGGTATCGCTTTTCCTATCCTTGGTGGTCAATTTCCCCCGCAATTCCGCGCATTCAGGACAAACGGTCAGCCGGCGAACTCGGCATTATAACCAAATTTGCCGCCGGGTAAACGATTAACCTGTTGCCTCTGCACGAGCTCACGGCGGCGAAATCAGTGACCATACCCTTCACTGCTGGCCGTCACCTTGCCCCGGAACATCCGGTACACGACGGTGAAGTACAGCAGCGCCAGCAACATACCGAGTCCCCACCAGAATAAGCCGACATGCAAGGCGTGAGGACCGGAGAGTGCTTTTGAAATCGTGATGTCCATGGAAGGATCATTGCTTGAGGGCAGTAAGCGTGGGTACAATCCCACCGCTGCTCCGACCAGCATGATCGCTAGGTACACGCAGGATGAGCCAAACGCCTTGCGATCCTCGCCTTTGGTCGAGAACACCAACATTCCGATCAACGCAACCAGCACCAGCACAGGAACCGCGAACGCGAGCGGGAAGGCTCGATAGTTGTCCAGAGTATCTCTGCGAACCAATATCGACGCCGGAAGGCTGGCAGCGGTCAAGAGCATCAGAGCTATCCAACCTTTTCGGGCGATTTTGCGGGCGCGCTCTTGAAGATCGCCTTCGGTTTTGACGGCCAGATAGAGTGCGCCATGAACCGACAATGCAACGAATGCGATCAAGCCGCCTAGCACCGTGTACCAGTCGAGAATTCCAGGATTCGTTCCCGGCAGCCAGTTGGTCCAAAACGGCAGAAAGAAGTATCCATCCGGACCGAGCGGAACGCCGCGAATCACGTTGGCCAGAGCCGCCCCAAAGAAGATCGCCAGCAGCGCGCTTGAGAAGCAGAACATCCCGTCGAAAAAGGTTCGCCATACCGCGATATGGACCTGCGATCGCAACTCGATGCTGGCGCCGCGGATGATCAGCAGCCAAAGCACGACCATGAGCGCCAGGTAGAAGCCGCTGAATGCGGAGGCGTACAGCAAGGGAAAGGCAAAGTACAGCGTCCCGCCGCCAGCAAGCAGCCACACTTCATTGCCGTCCCATACGGGACCGATAGATCGGATCGAGATATTTCGTTCCGCCTCTGTCTTGGCAATGAATGGATGGAGGATGCCGACGCCCAGATCGAAGCCGTCCAGCAGGACGTACAAGACGATCATGATTGCAACCAGCCAGAACCAGATGAATCCCATTCGAATACCTCACGCTGTCGCTAAAGCAGATTCTTGTGGAGCTTGCGCGCCTGCGGGAATTTCCGGGCCGTTGGAGATGATCCGATAAACCAGCACGATAAAAAGGATGCTCAACACCGTGTACATCCCCATGAAGCCGAGCAAAGTGAACAGCCCATTCCCCGCGGAAACGTATTTCGAGTAGCCCTGCTCAGTGCGCATCAATCCATAAACAACCCAGGGCTGGCGGCCAATTTCTGCGGTCATCCAGCCCGCAGTGTTTGCGATGTAGGGCAGGGGAAAACTCAACATAAGCGGCCAAAGTACCCACCGCGTCGTAAACAGTTTCCCGCGCCACAGTAGAAACGCACTCACGACCATCAGCAGCACGAAGTATGTGCCCAGTCCCGCCATGATGTGATACGCGTAATAAAGTAGTGGCAGAGGTTCCGGCCAGTTTTCGCGCGGAATCTTGTCCAAGCCTTGCACCTCGGCGCCGAAGTTCCCATAAATCAGGAAGCTCAAGACGCCGTTCGCCGCTAGCGGATTGTCGATGGTTTGCTTTTCCTCGTTCGGCTGGCCCATAAGCACAATAGGTGCACCCGGCTGCGATTTGAACAAGCCTTCCATTCCAGCAACCGCTGCGGGTTGGTGTTTTGCCATATAGCGGCCTTGCAGATCGCCGGTGGGAAAGACTTGCGCAATGCACGAGATGCATCCTGCAATTACTCCCACACGCAGGAAGACTCTCGCATGTTCGACGGATTTGTTCTCGAGCAGGTACAGTGCGCCGACCGCGCATACCACCAGCGATCCCGTGATCACCGCGCCCGACATGTTGTGCGCGTACTCCAGCCACGCCCACGGATTCATGAAGAATTCCCAGAAGCTGGTCAGTTCGTAGGTTCCGTTCGGAAGAACGCGATAGGCGACGGGGTGCTGCATCCATGCGTTAGTGACAATGATGAAGAAGCCGGAAATCCAGGAACCAAGCCAGACCATCAGTGCCGAGCCCCAATGACCCAAGGGCGATAACCGTTTCTCGCCAAAAAGGAAAAGCCCCAGGAATGCCGATTCCAGGAAGAACGCAAATACGCCCTCCATTGCGAGTGGCTGGCCGATGACGCCGCCAGTCACACGCGAAAACTGCGACCAGTTGGTGCCAAACTGGAATTCCATGGGAATTCCGGTTACGACGCCGATCAGGAAGTTGATCGCAAATACTTTTGCCCAGAATCGCGAGGCCTCGTTGTAACGCTGGTTGCCGGTTTTGAGCGCGATGGTCTTCATCGCCACCATCAGCAATGCCAGCCCCATGGTCAATTGCGGAAACAGGTAGTGGAAGGTGATGGTGAATCCGAAATGGATGCGGTGCAGGAGGAGTGCGTCCATAGATTATGAATCCTAAAGTTTTGCCCAGAAAATTCCGTGATCTACATCACAGATGCTGCGTTCAGACCGCGGTTGCAGAAAGGTGCACGCATTGGAAGGGGACCGCACAGCTCCCCAGCTCAGCGGTCCCCCCAGGCGGATGACGGTATCGCTATGATTGCGGTGTACCCGTTCCGCCAATGTTTAAGCTCTCAGCTATCAGCCTTCAGCTATCAGTAAACTCCATTCACTGCGAGCTGGTAGCTGACAGCTGATGGCTCCAAACAACTAGATCTCGAGCCGTGCGTGAAGCGAACTAAAGCCGTCTGCCATCTTCACGTCAAAGCCAAGACGCTTACAAATCGCCGACATGGAGATGTTGTCCGGCATCATGTCGGCAGAAACCGCGCCTACGCCTTCTTCTTTCGCCACGCGGATTACACGACGCAACAACTCCTCACCCAGTCCGCGATTCTGATATGCGTCGGTGACGAGAACTGCGACATCGGCTTCGTCTGTACCGTAAATACGGTTCATACGTCCCACGCCAATGATCTCCGGGCCGTCGGTTCCGGTTACTTCAGCAACTAGAGCCAGCTCGCGGTCGTAGTCGCCGAAGCAGATGCGCACCAGCCGCTCGTGGGCGATGCGAGTTTTGAGACTTAGCGTGCCGAAGTAGCGCAGGTACACGCTGCGATCAGACAGTGTCTCGTGGAATTTCACCATTAACGGTTCGTCTTCCGGCCGAATCGGACGGAACGTGACCGGGCTGCCGTCTTTCATCGCCCAATCCCAGACGTACTGCACTGGATACGGACGAATCGCAGGCTTGGGTAGTTGACCTTCGGTGACGTCCTGTTTATGCAGGACGACACGGGCATCCAGTGCCAGCAACCGCTCGGAAGATGCGATTAGCGGGTTGATATCAATTTCGGAAATCCACGGTTGTTCGACCACCAACTGGCTGAAGCGAACCAGCAACGTCTCCAGTTCCTCAATGTTCACAGCCTTTCTGCCGCGAACACCTTTGAGCGCCTTGAAAACCTTCGTCTGCTCCATCATGCGCTCGGCCAAGGTGGTGTTAAGCGGGGGGAGAGCAAGCGCCCGATCTTTGTAGACCTCGACCAGCTGACCGCCGGAACCAAATAGGATCACCGGCCCGAACTGCGGGTCCACGCTGCTGCCAAGAATGATTTCGTAGCCGTCCATCTTGGCCATGGGCTGCACGGTGACGCCGTTGAAGTGCTCGGCGCCTGCTTTCTGCGAGACGGAATTCTTGATCTCCTGGTAAGCACTACGGACCGCGAGTACATCTTTCAAGCTCAGCTTCACGCCGCCGACATCTGTCTTGTGGGTAATCGTCTCGGAAAAGAGCTTCAGCACAACCGGGAACCCGATCGCCTGCGCCTCGGCGATAGCTTCTTCTTCCGTGCGGGCGATGCGAGTGTCGACGGTAGGAATGCCGTAGGCGGCCAGCAGCCGCTTCGATTCATATTCATTTAACAGCGTCTGTCCACGCTGGCGGGCGGCAGCAATGATGGACGCGGCCTTCTCTCGCGAGATTGTCTCGTCGCCGTTGACAGGGAGACTCGGCGTCTCGTACAGTCCGCGAAGGTTATAGCTATAGCGCCACATGTTGCTGAACACACGGGCAGCAGTGTCGGGGAAGGAAAACAATGGAATTCCCGCCGCGTTTAGCACCGGCTTGGCAGACTCGATGCTCTCGCCTCCCATCAGGCTGGCAAGAATCGGTTTGTCCCCGCGTGAGTATGGCGTAAGCCTCGCCGCGACTTCAGCCGGATTCGTCATTCCCTGAGGCGACATGACCAGAATCAAACCGTCGCTATTGGGATCCTTAGACACGATTTCGAGCGCCTTGGAATAACGATCCGGCTCCGCATCGCCAAGGATGTCGACGGGATTTCCGTGGCTCCAATGCGCCGGAAGAATCTCGTTTAACTGATTCATGGTGCTGTCGGTGAGCGGCGCAAGCTCGCCGCCCAGAGCCACCAGGGCGTCGGTCGCGAGCACGGCGGGACCGCCGGCGTTGGTCACAATCGTGAGCCGCGGACCTTTCGGCCGCGCTTGCTTGCTGAGCACGTCCGCCATGTAGAACAAATCCGAGATGTTTTGCACGCGCAAAACACCGCAGCGACGGAAGGCCGCATCGAGGACTTCATCACTGCCGGTGAGCGCGCCGGTGTGCGACGCTGCCGCCTTCGACGCGGCCTCCGAGCGGCCTGCTTTAATCACGATGATCGGCTTGGTCAGCGCCACTTCGCGCGCGGCGGAGAGGAACGACCTCGCGTCGCCCACCGATTCCATGTAAATCAGAATGCTGTGCGTGTTGGGATCGTCGCCGTAGTGGCTGATCAGATCGCCCCAGCCCACATCAAGCATCGAACCTGTGGAGACGATTCCGCTGAAACCAACTTCCTGCGGGATGGCCCAGTCGAGAATCGCGGTGAGCAGCGCGCCACTCTGGCTGAGAAACGCAACGTTGCCGCCCTTGGGCGTCTTTTTTGCGAACGTAGCGTCCAGACCGATCAGCGGGTTCATGATGCCGAGGCAGTTCGGGCCAATCACGCGCGTCGATCCGCGCCGCAGCTCCGCCTTGATCCTCTCCTCCAACTGCGTGCCTTCCTCACCACGCTCTCGGAAGCCGGCGGAGATTACAACCACTGATTTCACGCCGAAATCGACACATTCCGCAATGATGTCGGG
>Ga0157372_10006611_pt1 | contig 12336 bp, 13 predicted proteins | sample C55metaG_FD_115307 | JGI IMG/M metagenome (GOLD analysis project Ga0157372, IMG submission 115307) | Corn rhizosphere microbial communities from Kellogg Biological Station, Michigan, USA - C5-5 metaG | ecosystem: Host-associated > Plants > Roots > Rhizosphere > Soil | place: USA: Michigan... | reverse complement strand
GCGTCAATCTGGAAAACTGAAACAGGCAAATCGTGGAACCGTCTTTCTTGACGAAATCGGCGACATGAGCGCCATGGCGCAGTCCAAAATTCTACGCGTTGTCGAAGCCCATGAGATCCAGCCTTTGGGCGCCGACAATGGAACTCAAATCGATGTGCGGTTCGTCGCCGCAACTCACAAGGATCTGGAAGACCTGACCGCGGATCGGCGGTTCCGGCAGGACTTGTTTTTTCGGCTCAATGTTGTTCCCGTCCGTGTCCCCCCTTTGCGGGATCGACGGTCGGACGTTCCCCTTCTGGTTGATTACTTCCTGCGGGGATTGAATGCCCGCTACGGCAGGGATATTGAAGGTGTCAGCGTGTCCGCTCTTAAGCTGCTCACCAGTTACGATTGGCCTGGCAATGTCCGCCAGCTGCGGAACGTTATGGAGGGGGCTTTCATGCTCTGCACCTCCCGGTGGATCAGCCGGTCTGATCTAACTTGTCTGCACTGGTCATCAGCGCAGGCGGTCTTTCCCAACGCCACGCTCAACCTTGAAGTCGCGCAAGGTTGCGCCTCGGAGCCTGAGCGAGACCGTCTCGTGAATACTCTCAGGGCGACGCGCTGGAACAAGAGTGAAGCCGCTCGCCTGCTCCACTGGTCCCGTATGACGATCTATCGGAAGCTTGCAAAGTACCGAATTCACGACTCCGAAGAAGTCCTGCCCGGCGCCTCGGTCCTTAGGGACCCGGAACCGCACGGGGTATGACAAGGCCGTTGTGCGTCGTGCAAAGATTCCAAACCGACACAATTGCCCCAGCGTCCAATCGCTGACTGGGGTGGCACGCAACCTTTTATCGCGGCGTCCTCCCTTAGGCTGGACCAAAGGCGTGGGTACAGGGATAAGCGGGCGCAAAGTGAGCCGTGAAGGAACCAAGGGTTCTCCATCCTCAAAAGAGGGCCGTCAAGAAGGACGTTATGCCAACGTCTTTCAGATTGGCCATAATGCCTTCGAGGTCCTGATTGAATTTGGCCAGCACGAGGGCGGGATCCACACCCGAATCTACGTCAGTCCTCAGCACGCCCGGATTCTCTCAAACCTCCTGGCCGATACACTTCGCCAGCACGATCGAATGTTCGGCCACGCTCCCAGGATCGACAAGGAGTAGCCATGCCCGGAGAGTGGTTTTCGCCTGTGAACTTGCAAGCCGCCGGCTGGGCCCTTTCGTGGGAAGGAGGCATGGTTCGGATAATTTGCATGCTTCTTTATGGCATCTTGGCATTCGGCATGTCGTATGCGTTTGGCGCAGATTCCCCAGTACGAAAGGCCCAAGAGCTTCTGAAGTCCAAAGGTTATTATCCGGGGGCCGTGGACGGAGAAAACTGGCTTCTCACGCGAGCGGCACTGACCTCTTATCAGATGAATCAGGGTTTGCCCCCTACCGGTACGCTGGATTGCAAGACGGTACAGTGCTTGACGTCCAAACCGCCGGAGAACGAACAACCTCGGCGAATCGGATTTAGTCGTGGCCGCCACCTACCAGGTCAACCCAACTAAGAGGGGCAATACTTGAGTTTTGACTCCCGCATTCGGGGCCGAGTGATACCGCATCTCCACAAAAAAATGGGGACCAGAATGTTTAGCGAATAGCACAGTCCCAAAACCCGCATTGAATCCGAATGCGTCGCTGGTGGCATCCGCGACCACTTTGTCCGCCGGAACCAGGAATCCGACCTCACAGTTGTAATTCCACCACTGGAACAACGGCGAGCATGCGATTGCCCCAACTGCGGTTGACCTGGTTACGGTGGCCGCCCGGTGATACCATCCACCGCCTCCGATCACATAGGGACTCAAAAAACCGAATGTCCCTGGTGAGAAACGGTAGTCCATGGAAACCGAGAGCAGGCTGGAGTGCGGATCCAGCGGCTTCACTTGCTCAAGCGGAGTCCGCTTGAAGGGCAATCCGCTGAAGAAATATTGTCCGACGATCGCCTGGCGATCGCCTAGGCGATATCCCAGGCTTCCGAGAAATGCGCCCTCCGCATGCACAAACTGGGCAGTTTTGCCAACCGGAATATTCGCGCCGGTTCCGATTGCGGCGGTCCAACTGTTTCCCTCGGCGGCCGCTGCCGGGATACAGGTCGCCAGAACCATCCACGCCAGATTCACTCGCACGCGCCCTTTAGACTCCCAGAACGCCTGCTAGATTCTCGATCCACAAAAAAAGAATCAGCCAGGTCCTCAGTCCGTCGAACGCGACAGCTTCACATGCGGCGACAAATCGTCGCTGAAACAGGAGGAGCTCCATGAGTTCGCTCGACCATCTACTCTCCGCTGGCGCCGGCAGCGCCGTGACACAGCTTGCCAGTCAATTCGCCATCACTCCGGATCAAGCCCAATCGGCAATCGCAGCGCTGGTTCCGGCGCTTGCTGGCGGCATCAAAGAAAAACTTGCCGACCCCCTAACAGCCACCCAGCTTTATAATCGGATCGCGGATGGGAGCCTCAGCCGGTTCTCGGAAGATCCCGCCGCTTTAACAAGCTCGGCGGCGATCGATCAAGGCAAGGCCCTTTTGAGGATGATTTTCGGGGGAGGGAGACCAACCCATGCGTTTTCCGCGGTGGAGCAGAAAACTGGACTTAGCAGCGGAGTGCTGAACGGGATGCTGCCTGTCGTCATGGCGCTGTTGGGCGGCTACCTCTCCAGGAATTCATCCGGACAAGAGGGCAGTCTGAGTGACATGGTTGGGAATCTCGCGTCCGGCGGCGGGGTTTTCTCGACGCTGAAAGCCATGGCTCAAAAGGTAGTCGGTTAGGAAGCGATCCGGCGATGGACTGTTCGACGTCATGTTCTTTCCTTAGTCATTGGAGGGGAGAGGAGAATTCAAGTGCGCGCCAGTAAACTCCTTTGGGGATGGGCAATGCTCAGCGCGGCCGTTCAGGCTCAATCGCAGGAACCGCCCGCTTCGAATCTAGTCAACAGGCCGGTCAACGCTATCGGCTACCAAATGGATAGCGGTACCACCAAGGTAGATCTCAAAGGCACCGATCTCGCGCCGAATTCGAGTGGTAGTGCTTGGGTCGCGGCCAAGAAAGGCATTACCAATCTCGAGGTGAAGATAGAGGGCTTGCCGGAGGCGACGCGCTTCGGCACGGAGTTTCTGACATACGTCCTGTGGGCAGTATCTCCGGACGGGCGAACGAGTAATTTGGGAGAGGTATTGGTAAACAAGGATGGAAACGGCAAGGTCGAGGTAACGACCCAGTTTCTCGCGTTCTCACTACTGGTGACCGCGGAGCCTTACTTTTCGGTTCGTCAGCCAAGTGAGGTGGTGGTGTTGGAGAACCAGATCAGGAAAGATACCAAGGGCAGGCTCTTCGTCGTAAGCGACTATAAGCTGATGCGCCGCGCCCAGTATGAAAAATTGGGAAATCCGCTGGCGTTAACACCGGATCTGAAGAAGGTCCCCCTCGAAATGTATGAAGCGCGGAATGCGGTGGACATCGCCAAATCGCGCGGCGCTGACAAGTACGCGCCCGAGATTTTCAGTAAGGCGCAAGCCAGTCTTGCGATGGCCGAGAACGCTCTTGCGCGAAAAGCGAACAAGAAAGAAGTGAGCACAGCGGCGCGCCAGGCTGTTCAATTTTCAGAAGACGCGCGAGCCCTTGCCGTGCAGCGGGCCGAAGACGCACGCATCGCGCAAGAGCGGGCGGATGCCGCCGCAAAGGCGAGAGCCGAAGCGGAAGCCAGGGCGGCAGTCCAAGCCGCGGAAGCGAAACAGCGAACCGATACCGAGGCGCAGCGTCAAGCCGAATTGGCCGCGGCCAGGGAAGCGCAGATGAAAGCAGAGGCGGCAGCTGCTCAGGCCAAAGCTCAGGCGGAAGCGGCGGCTGCGGAAGCCCGAGCCCAGTCAGAAGCGGCGGCAGCGGATGCCAAGGCTAAGGCCGAACTTGCGGCGGCCAATGCCGCAGCCGATGCCTTGCGAATCCGCGAGGAAGCCGCTAAAGCCGAAGCTGAGCGGATCCGCGTCGCGGCCGAAGCGCTGCGCGCTGAATTGCTAGACCAATTCAACCGCATCCTGGAGACTCGCGATACTGTTCGCGGATTGGTGGTCAATTTGGGCGACGTCCTGTTCGATACCGCCAAATATGACCTGCGCCCCCTGGCGCGCGAAAAGCTGGCCCGGCTGGCCGGAATCGTTCTGGCCCATCCTGGGTTGAGCCTGGAAGTAGAGGGCCACACCGATAGTGTCGGCCCGGAGGAACTCAATCAGACGCTCTCTGAGCACCGTGCCGGAGCTGTTCGAACATACCTGATCGAGCAAGGACTCACGGAAAACCAACTGACCGCGAAAGGGTTCGGCGAATCCTTGCCGGTTGCGGATAACACTACGGCGGAAGGCCGTCAGAAGAACCGCCGCGTCGAAATCATCGTGTCAGGCGAAGTGATCGGGACCCGAATCGGCAGGTAACACCGCCTCTTCTTCCCAGCTAACTGTACAAAAAAGAACCCGGCGGAAAACGTTGCGTCCAATCAGAGCCTGAGTCCGCAATCGTCCGCGACCGGGCAAGCAACCCCGAGGTAATCCCATGGCCACAACTTCTCTCATTGGCGATGTGACAGGTATTTTTCAATCCCAAGCGTTAGGCGAGGCGGCCGCCCAACTGGGCGAATCGGAAGGATCTGTACTGCGAGGATTCCAGGCGGCATCCGCGACCATCCTGAGCAGACTGGTCAACAAGGTAAGTCAAGCCGGTTTCCTGAAGCAGGCGTTTGATCTAATCAGTCTCAACGACGGCAGCGTCTTGAACAACGTTCGAGGCTGGTTTTCCAGCCGGGTTCCCGGCGCCGCGTCGGATGGGACTGGGGGGCAGTTCCTGTCAATGCTCTTCGGAGGCTCGCAATCTCAAGTTACCGATAAGATCAGCCAGGCGTCCGGCCTGCGGCCCACGTCCGCCGCAACGCTGATGAGCCTCGCTGCGCCGCTGGTGCTCGGAGCCCTGGGCAAACGCGTGAAAGAAGACCACCTGAATATGTCCAGTTTTTCAAGCCTTTTGCAGCGCGAAGGCTCCGGCATCAGCAGTATGCTTCCAGCCGGCCTGAGCAACCTTTCCGGAGCAGACGCGCCTACCGGACAAGGCATCTCGTCCATTACGGAACCGCCTTCGCGCCGGTGGCTTTGGCCACTGGCGGCATTGCTGGTTGTCGCGGGACTCATTTGGCTCTTTGGCCGGGGCCGACAGCCGGTCACGCAGGGCGTTAACCAGGTGGCCAGCCAGGCGGAAAACACAGCAAGCTTCCTGCGCACCAGGCTGGTGAACGGGGTCGAGTTGAACATTCCCCGTAGCGGGATGGAAGCCAGGTTGCTCGATTTCCTCAAGAACCCTGGAACCGCGCCCGATCTGAGCACCTGGTATGAATTCGATCGGCTCAGGTTCAATTCCAATTCCGCGGTGCTGAACCTCGAATCCCAGGAACAGTTAGGCAATATTGCGTCGATTTTAACGGCCTACCCGAATATGCGCGTTAAGATTGGCGGCTACACCGACAACACTGGCGATCCAGCGGCGAATCAAAGTCTGTCACAACAGCGCGCGGAGTCGGTGCGCCAACAATTGGTGACCTTGGGCATCGCTCCGGAGCGGCTTGAAGCGGAAGGATATGGCGACCAACATCCGGTCGCCGACAACAGTACCGAAGAGGGCCGCGCGCGAAATCGGCGCATCGCCCTGCGCATTACTCAATTGGGATGATCGCCGGATAACGCCGGAATCCAGAAAGGAAACAGGGATGGCTGCGAAATTCTTATTGAAAACGTCTGACAACGGCAAGTTCATGTTTAACCTCAGAGCGGCGAACGGCGAGGCGATTCTGACCAGCCAGCTTTACGAGACGAAGCATAGCGCGGAAGAAGGCATTGAATCGGTGAGACGGAATGCTGCGTTTGATGAGAACTTCGACCGGAGGACGGCCGGCGATGGGGAATCGTTCTTCGTGCTGCATGCCGCGAACAAACAAATTATCGGGAGGAGTGAACTGTATACGTCTGCGGCTGGCGCGGAAAAAGGCGTCGCTTCGGTCAAAAGGAATGCCTCACTGGCGGAGCTGGAGGACGCGACGGAAAAGAAGCACAAGTCCCGAGTTGCAAGACACGGATGATCTCCACTCACGGCCCGACTCTCTCGAGACCGGCCGGCCGGCAAAACATACTGAGACTAGGACCCGGGTTCGGCATCAAAGCGCCGGGGAGGTCTCTGTCAATAGTGAACTATCTACGATGTGCGGTGCGTGCCACCGCGATGAGCGGAATTGGGCTCCACGCCCAGTATCAAGGGTTGAATCTGCGTAGCGACGTGGGGGTGAAGTCGGGTACCCAACCGGGACCCGGATTCTATGTGATTCTGCCTCTGTACTATCGCGCCGACTACACGGGAATTCGTGATGAAAACGGAAACGACCTCCTGCGTGGTGCGAACATCGACATGGACCTGCTGACGCCCGCAGTCTCGGTGACCACGCCCCTAAAGATATTGGGTGCGAACTACGGATTCCAGGTTGTTCCACTATTCATGAATCAACGGCTGGCGCTGGCCCGCCCAGGTATTGAGGGCAGCTTAGGGTATGGATTTGCGGATATGTATGTCCAACCGGTCAGCCTGGGTTGGCACACCGACCGGGCCGACTACCTGGCCGCTTATGGATTCTTCGCGCCAACGGGAGTCGGGGGCCGCAGCCTGGACATGTGGGGACACGAAATCGTCACTGGAACAACGGTGTATCTTGACAGCAAAAAAGCATGGTCGGTGGCTTTGACCGGCTTCTACGACATCTACCAGACCAAAAGGGACCAGGATATCCGGGTAGGAGACATCCTCACGATCGAAGGCGGAGCCGCTCGATCCATCATCAAAGGCGTGGGGTACGCAGGGGTCTCGTACGTGGCGCAGTGGAAGATGACAAAAGACACCGGCGGCGGCATTCCAAGCATACTTTCAAGGTCGAACGGCCGTGCGTTCGGCGTCGGCCCTGACGTATCCGTGCCGGTATTTGCGAAAGGCACTCTGGTGGGGCTCGTCGGCTTTCGCTATTCCTGGGAATTCGGCGCCAAAACGAACTTCGAAGGACAGACTCTGGTAGTCAATTTCACTCTGGCCAAAATCATTCCTCCGCGTCGCTGAGGGAAGTAACCGTTACATCGCAACGCGTACGTGGCGGCGACCGTTCCTCAATTGCCTGCGCTTCCCAAGAAGGGAACAACCGCTAACCATGGATTCATCTGCGTGCTCGCACTTGTGGGTTAGACGCTTCGCTTCAACTGGGAAACGAGCTGCCCAAACTTGGGATCGGAACGGAGCGGATCAAATGTCGGATCGAGGTCAACAAAAACTGCGACAGGAGATCGCTCGTCAAACAGTTTCTGAACAAAGTCCAGCGCTTTGTCCAGGTCCCCGAGCGCCAGGTAGATCTGCACCATGATGTAGGGATCAACATATTCGTCCGCGGACAGTTTACGCAGGTGATCCAGTACGTGGGCCGCCTGGTCAATCTGACCCGAGCGGGCAAGGCAGATTCCCAGAATGCCCAAGGCTACCGGACCGGGGTTTCCTTGCTGGCATTGGCGCGCCTGGGCGAGACCATCGGGGATACAGCCCTGCTGGACAAATAACTGCGCCAGCAAGCTTCGCGCTTCAATCGAATCCGGCTCCAGCGTTACCGCCGCCATCAGATATGTTTCTGCTTCTTCGTAACGTCGCTGTAACCCGAGCGCCCAGCCCAGCATACGATTCGCTCGCACGGACAAAGGATCCAGCTCCACGGCCCGTCGCAGGCAAGTTAGACCTTCTTCCGCTTTGCCGCCGGCGAGCAGGCAGGCTCCGTAGATGTGCTGGCCGAACCCGTAGCACGGCTCCATTCCCGTCGCCTTCTTCGCCATTGCCGTAGCGCCGTCGAAGTCCCATAGGTAGAACAGATCGGCTGCGGCGCTGGAGGTGTATGCGTGCGTCAGATCTTCGTTCAGGCGCAGAGCCTCGCGTGCTGCGTCCCGAGCTTTCGGAAACGCGTCGCTGGGGCGCATGCCACTCCACAGCGCCAGGAAACAATAGGCGTCCGCAAGGCCGGCATAAGGCGCGGCATATTCCGGGTAGAGAGAGATGGCCCGTTCGAAATGGCTGATTGCGGTTCGGTAATCCGAGACAGTCATGCCATTCCATGCCTGCCTTCCCTTGAGATACAGAAGATAGGCATCCATTTCAGGCGCACCACGCCCAAGTTTTCCGCTCTGCCCAAGAATGAGTTTCGCTCTTAACGCGGTGGCGATCGACCGTGCGATTTCCTCCTGAATCGCGAAGACGTCCCCCAACCTGACATCAAAGGCCGCCGTCCACTGGACTTGCCCAAGTTCCGCGTCAACCATCTCGGCCGATATGCGAACCTGATTCCCAGCTTTGCGTACACTGCCCTCGACTAATGTGCCCGCGCCCAGCGCGGCTCCAATGTCAGGTAGATCCAAGGTGGTGCCCTTGAACGCGAATGTGCTCGTGCGGCCAATGACATTCAGTTCCGGACTCCGGCTAAGCATGTGAATCACGTCCTCGGTGATCCCGTCGCAGAAATACTCCTGGGCAGGCTCCGGGCTCAGGTTCAAGAACGGGAGAACCGCCACTGTTCGACGGTCCAGTCGCGTTTTCGCTTGCGTCACGCTAGGCGTGGCGCTAGGTTCACGATATGTGAACGACGGCACGTAGCTCCCTGGGCGAAATGTGACCAGCACCGGATCTGAGGCGCCTTCCGTCTGATAGTAGTCCTGGAGTTTCCTGCGCAGGCGCTGTGCCTCCACTCGCACGATCGAATCCAATCGCGGATCGTAATCCGAACCGCGCTCGTAGACCTCTCGGCCTAGAGCGTATTCTTTGAGGTGATCGAGCGATCCATCTACGGCAGATCGAACCGCAAAATCCACAAAGCGCTGAAGTCTTTGGGAATTTCTAAAGCATCGGCTCGTCGTGATGCGATCCGAAGCATTAAGAATCTCTTCGCGGCTAATCCCGCCCGGGATGGTTGTTGGTCCCTCGGCCCCGCTCTCCGATGAAGACATGAAGTCCCGTAGTTGCTCTCGCTCCTGAGATGACCGTGGTGGGAAGTCGGTTCACTTTCTTTGTGTAACCGCTAGCTAACCGTTGCTGACTCCTCTGACCAGGAGCCTCATTTCTGGGGAAAAATGAACGTGATGTTGAAGCGCGTGAGGTAGCCCGGAGAACTGTCCGGCTTCTTTACGTTGTAGTAATACTGAAAGCCGAGCGTCATCGGCTGGCGTTCGAAAACCAATGTGCGGGAGATTCCGCCGCCAACGGGCACAGTCCTCTGCTGGCCGCCGGGAGCATCCAGTTGGCGTTAATGCTGGAAGCCGAGGACAGCGCCCAACCCTTCCCGAAGTTATAGTTCACGAAATACTGCCAGAGGAACGAATTCGTACGAGGCTTTCCGTTGGAGTCGGCTAACGGCGAGATTTGGGTGAACAGGGAACCTAAGACCCACGGCCCGGGCATGGCAAGCACGACCGCGCTTCCGCCGGCGCCCCAAGTTCCCGTCAGCGCCGGCAGAGCGGTTGCCGTGGGCAAGGAGAACGCTGGACCAATGCCCCAGATGACTTTACCCGCTTCCCTGGGACTGAAGAACGTCTGCTCCTGGATATCTCCGAAGCCGCTGTATTTGATCCCATCGGGTCCGGGGAAGCTATCCAGGGGAACGATGGTCCGGCTGATCAAGGTCCACTTTCGCGTTAAATGAATCGGAATGACAGGCTGAACGTTCAGGCTGAAGAACGTCCCGTCCCGCAGAGCGCCGCCGCCGTTGAAGTTGAACTGGAATGGGACCGAAACAATATCACCGACCGGATTCTGGGTGGTTTTGGCCAGGGTCCGTTGGAAATCGTCAAAAACGCTCCGGGACCGCCGAACGCAGTCTGTCACCAGCCGAACGCGATTCCCAGCAATCCTCCGCCGGAGGCGGCTAGACTAGACAGGCACGATAGAAGATCCGGATTCGAGGGATGACGAGTAGTTCTGATCTAGTTCGGTACGTAGTTTTCTGATAGCGCCTCGCGCTCGGTTCTTCAGTGTTCCCAGAGGCGTTGCTCTGAGTGCCGCGACTTCCGTGAGGGTGAATCCTTCAAAATAAACCTTCCGAATGATCCAGCATTGCTCGGGCGAGAGACGCTTTAGAAGTTCCTCGATCAGCAGTTCCCGATCTTGCGCGATGGTCTGGCTGGCGGGTGAATCCAACTGAGATCGCTCTATTGCGCTGCGATGCATAGAACTGCTCCGAATCCGCCGGAGCACATCCAGGGCTCGGCTGCGCGAAAGAATCGTCAGCCAGCTCGACAACGCTCCTCTGCCCGTGTCGAACCGGTCAGGCGATCGCCATACGGCCCAGAATACGTCCTGCGTCACTTCCTGGGCGTCGGGCCGAAATCGTAAGACCTGCAAGGCTGTCGAGAACACCTGCTGCCTATACTGGCTCATCATGGCCGACAATGCCGATTCCTCGCCATTCTTGATCCGGCGAATCAACTCATGATCGTCCAGCCAAGCTTCTCCCCCGCGCGTAGAGGAGGCGTCTTTGGCTGGGTGCGGAGGCATTAAATTCACCTGGGCGGAACTGGATTCGGACGGCTCAGAGATCGTTTCACCGCGTTGGTGAATTCCGCTTCCCGCCACGGTTTGGCAACAACCACCTCGCCTCGCGCGCGCCAACGCCGCAATTCTGTGCCGGAAGCAAGACCGCTTGTGAGCATCACCTTAATATCCCCGCGCATCCGCCGGCATTCTTTAAGCAGCGTGGCGCCATCCATGGATGGCATAAACAGATCGATGATGACCAGATCGATGGGCTCGCCGGCTCTCAGGATTTCGAGTGCCCGGTGAGGATCGGTCGTGTACAGCAGGCGATATCCGCAATCTTCCAACGTCTGTCGGATGGCGTAAATCACGCCGTCCTCGTCATCGACGATAAGGAGTGTTCTCTCGGTTTCGCGAGGGTTCATTCGCATCCTCAGTCCTTACTCGCCGACCGGCCTTCTTATGAAAGATAACCGAAATGTAAGTCCGTTTCAAATCTGGAATTCGGCTTATGGAATTTGGCTTATTATGATAAGCGGGCGAATAAGTTCTTCCTAGACGGGTGCGGGAAGGTTGCCAATGCGAGATCGCGTAAGGTTCCAACCGGATTCTGCCTCAGCTACAAAACCGTATCGACTTCTCCAGATGCACCATCTTCTGATCGCGGGGGTTTTCACCCTCATGATCGTGGGCCTGCTGCTCGTCGCCAATATCGGGATGGACGTCCTTACTTCCATGCGCGCATACGTGGGCGGGGAAGGACTCTGGTCCAAGGCTCAGAAGGACGCGGTGCACTACCTGTTACGGTACGGGAAAACACATTCGGAAGACGACTACCGCCGGTATCTGGACGCCATCACCGTTCCCTTGGCCGACCGTGTGGCGCGCCAGACCATGGAACAGCCTCAGATCGATGAGCAGAAAGCTGCCGAGGCCTTCATCAGAGCGCGGAACCATCGTGACGATGTCTCCGGGATGATCAACCTGTTCGCGCGCTTCTATTCTCAGCGCAACATCGCGGAGGCGATTCGGATGTGGAGTGAAGCCGACCGTTCTCTCGAGGAGCTTCAGCGGCTGGGCGCCGCCGTCCACCAGGAATTGATGCTGCCCTCGCCGGACCAGACCAGAATCGAAGCGTTGTTGGCGCAAGTGGATACCCTAAACGAACAGTTTCCCCGCCTGGAAGATGGTTTTTCCCGAAATTTAGGGGACGCGGCACGGTATGCGCGTACTGTGGTTTTCAATGTTCTGTTAGCAGTTGCGATTCTGGCGCTGCTTCTGGGTCTGTTCGTTTCCTACCGGCTCATCGCGCGCGCGAGCGACGCGGATGAACGCTACCGCCATCTCTTCGAGACAGCCAGCGATGCCATCTTCATAGCGGACCACGAGACCGGAGTCATCCTGGATGCCAACGATAAGCTCGCCGAGTTAACGGGCATACCGATCGCCGAACTTCGCGGGGCAGATCAGTGGCATTTGTTCGGCAGAGAAATTCCCGCGCTGCATGGATCTTCCGACCTCAATACTGGAGACTTGGTCATCCGCCACATCGACGGCAGCTCCATCCCAGTCGATGTGCGGAACAATAAAGGCCGGTTTGGCGGGAATGCTGTGGATTATAGTATCGTGCGCGATATCCGGGAACGGCGCCAGATGGAAGAGAAGCTGCAACAAATGGCACGGATGGAATCCGTCGGACGATTAGCGGGGGGCGTCGCTCACGACTTCAACAATCT
>Ga0157372_10006608_pt1 | contig 12340 bp, 11 predicted proteins | sample C55metaG_FD_115307 | JGI IMG/M metagenome (GOLD analysis project Ga0157372, IMG submission 115307) | Corn rhizosphere microbial communities from Kellogg Biological Station, Michigan, USA - C5-5 metaG | ecosystem: Host-associated > Plants > Roots > Rhizosphere > Soil | place: USA: Michigan... | reverse complement strand
TGAAAACTTCCAATTCTATTTTTATTTTAAAAAATTTTATCAATAGGTGATCTTTATAATACTTCAACCATCGCTTTAATTACTCCATTTGAAGGATTTAGCCAGCGTTCGAATTGGTCTTTAATTTCATTAAACCTTACGCGATGCGTAATATATTTTTTTGGTTTGATCGATTCACTTTTTATTAAACTCATCACTTGTTCAAAATCTTCTCTTGTTGCATTGCGACTACTCATTAATGTTGTTTCACGTTTATGAAATTCAGGATGACTGAAAGAAATTTCTCCCTTTTGCAATCCAATCAATACAAAACGAGCACCATGAGCCATGTACTGAAAGGCATTGTTAATTGCTCTTTGATTTCCTGTTGCATCAATTACAACCGTCGGCATATCTCCGTTGGTGATTTGCTTTAACTGTTCTGCAACATCCGGATCAAGTGCATTAACTACGTGTTCAACTTTAAGTCGATCTTTACAGAATTGCAGGCGATCATTGTTGATGTCGAGAGCAATTACCTTTCCACCCGCAATACGGGCAAATTCCATTGTTCCCAAACCAATCGGGCCGGCACCGATCACCAAAACAAATTCTCCCGGTTTTACATCAGCTCTGCGAACTCCATGAGCTCCAATTGCCAGGGGCTCTACTAAGGCAAGTTCATCAAAACTTAATCCTTCGCCATGCAACAAAGAGGATGAAGGAACCGATAAATATTCAGCCATTCCACCGTCTACGTGAACACCGCAAACATTAATACTTGTACAGCAATTTGGTTTTCCGCTTCTGCAGGCAATACAGGTTCCGCAGTTGAAGTAAGGAATAAAGCTTACTTTTTCGCCTGGAGTAAAGCCTTCAGCACCGCTTGCTTCTACCAATTCTCCTGCTAACTCGTGACCTAAAATTCTTGGATAACTAAAAAATGGTTGAGTTCCTTCAAATGCATGAAGATCAGTTCCGCAAATACCAATACGTTTTATTTTTATTATAGCTCTCCCTTCTACCGATGCTGGTTTTTCTTTCTCTGAATAATCAAACTGTCCGGGAGTTGTACATACTAAAGCTTTCATATAAAAAGATTTGAGATATGAGATGTGAGATGTGAGACAAAGCCCCTACTCGTTTCTCATACTATTTTGTTAAAAAAAATTATGAGATGTTAGATTTGAGATATGAGACAGAGCCCTGTCCGTTTCTTATACTATTTTATTTAAAAAGATATGAGATTTGAAATATGAGACAGAGTGCTTATCGACGTCTCATATCTCTTTTATTATATTTTGTAGAATTTTACTGCGTTTCCGCCAAAGAATCTTTCTTGTTCTGACGCAGTAAAAGAGCTGAAGTAATCTTTTACCAAATTAAACACATCAGCATAAGAATCAGCAACTAAACAAACAGGCCAGTCAGATCCATACATAATTCTATCCGTTCCAAATGCTTCAACAACTGCATCTATATAAGGCTTAAAATCAGACGGTGAATGGTTCTTCCAATTTGCTTCGGTTACCATTCCTGAAATCTTACAAGAAACGTTTTCAAATTCAGCTAAAGCTTTGATGTCCTTCTTCCACTCATCAATTTTTTTGTCTTTGATGTATGGCTTTGCGATATGATCAACAACAAAAGGCTGATCAGGAAAAGCTGCAACGAATTCTTTTGAATAAGTAAGCTGATCAGGAAAAATCAGGATATCGTAAGTGAAATTGTATTTATTAAGTAAGCCAATTCCGTTCTTAAAAGCCGGACGAAGCATAAAGTCCCGTTGAGGTTCTCCCTGTAAAACATGGCGGAAACCTTTTAATTTTGGAAATTGCGAATAATATTCAAGCCTTTCCTCTATATTATCTGCCTGAAGGTCTACCCAACCTACAACTCCTTTAATAAAGTCGTGTTGATCAGCGTTAGATAATTGAAATTCATTTTCCGCTTCGGTTTGATCAGATTGAACTGTAATACAGCCATCTAGTCCAGTCTGTTGAAGTAATGGTAAAAGATCCTGAGGCAGGAAATCCCTCTGAATAACTTTCATATCGTCATTAATCCAGCTATCCCTTACCGGATCAAATTTCCAGAAATGCTGATGAGAATCTATCTTCATTTTACAGGTATTTATAGTCTTTTGAGATTAAACCTTCGTTCTTTAGTGCCGCCCAAAACTCATTCGGGATTTCCTGATAAGCTAACTGAACATTTTCCTCTACCCGATTAGGATTTGTGGTATTCAGAGCGATACTGACAACACCTGGCGCACTTAAAGCAAACTGAACACAAGCAGCAGCTGGCTTTACATTAAACTCGTTGCACAATCTAAAGAAATCTTCTCTCCATTTGAAAATGGCTTTATTTTCTTCGGTATCCGGCTTTATAAGTTTATAGTCGTAATAATCACCACCAGTCAAAAAGCCAGCATGAAAAACTGCTGAGTTAATAATTTGCACTCCCTTTGCCTTTAACTCCTCCATAAACTGAAGCAGTTCTTTTGGATGCTTTCTAATAGTCATGCTGTTTGCGAACATCACCCAATCCAGGTTAATATCATTAGCAATCCTCTGAATGGTTTTCCAGGTCTTTGCTCCTACCCCGATTAAAACATTGTGTTTTTCACGCAGGGTTGATAATGCTTTATAGGCTTCCAGTACATCTTTATAAAGTTCTTCTTCCTCTGCGGGTGATTTAGCTGTTGCCAGATATTCATCCGGATCATGAATAGAGATTAACTGCGGAGCATATTTACCCAGCAATTGATTCCCTTGTTCAAAGCATTCTAAAATTCCTTCGTAGCTGATTTTCTGAACTGCATCGAATTTCAAATCCCGCCATACACCGGGTTCAAAAGTTGGTTCTTCGGTTTTTAGCTCTGTACGGTACCATCCTAATTTATTACTGATTAATACTGATTCAGGATCAGCATTTAACCTGTTCAGACATTCTGCCAGAGATTCCAGTGCCAGGCCAGCACCGTACTTTCCTGCCGAATCAAACACAACAGTTGATGGTGAATGCTTAACGCAGTTAGACACTATTTGCTCCTTTACTTCAATTGGTAAAGCAGTGTAAAGATTTCCTAAAGCGCTGGTTCCGAAAATTACTTTAGGCAGATTGAGTTTTCGCTGAGCTGTAGCTACGGTCATATTTAATGAGCAGTTGAAAGTTTAATATTTTTAACATTGAGGTTTTTAAGGGCGAAGAAGAAGATAATAATGAAACAGGCAGCCGGTACTAAATATGCTGTTTGAATACTCGATGCATCCGAAACAGCTCCCATGATAACCGGAAAAATAGCTCCGCCAACGATTGACATAATTAAAAGGGATGAACCTTCCTTAGTCTTGCTTCCTAATCCCTGGATTGCCAGAGAGAAAATGGTAGGAAACATAATCGACATAAAGAATTCAACACCAATCAAGGCGTACACTGCAAATTTGCCTTCAGTAACTACAGCCAGAATAAGCAAAAGAATATTCAGTACGCTGTAGATAGCCAATAGTTTTGCCGGGGAAATAAAACGCATTAAAGCGGTCCCAACAAAACGTCCGATCATAAAGCCAAGAAGAGCTCCTGAAAGAAAATAGGCTGCTGATTTCTCTTCTATGCCGGCTACTCTTTCAGAAAACCGGATAAAGAAGCTACTCACGCAAACTTGTGCACCTACATAAAAGAACTGAGCAAGCACTCCGAACATTAAGTTCTTTTCCTTTAAAATTGATCCTTCAACTTCGTCTGATGTATCTTCAGTAATGTCGGGCAAAGTAGTCTTCCAAAGAACAATTGCGATAGAAAGCACAACTAATCCAATAATAAGGTAGGGTAATTGAACTGATGAAGCCTCATGAGTAAGATAAGCATTCAATTGCTCCGGCGACATTGCCTTCTCTTCTGCTGCGCTTAAAGTTTTGCCCGAAAGGATATAAGTACCACCAAGTAAAGGAGCTAAAAAAGCAGCAAGACCATTAAATGATTGGGCAAAGTTTAATCGCTGTGTTGAAGTTTCAGGACTGCCTAAAACGGTCACATAAGGATTAGCAGCAGTTTCCAGAAAAGCCAAACCGCTGGCAATGATGAAAATCGCAAACAGGAAAAATCCGTATGCCCTTGAAGCTGCAGCCGGATAAAAGAGGAAAGCACCGACAGCAAACAACAAGAGACCTACAATAATTCCTCCTTTATAACCATACTTATGCATGAATTTTCCGGCAGGAATCGCTAATAAGAAATACGCTATATATGCAGCAGAGTCGATCAATGCCGATTGACTGTCAGTTAATTGACAAGCTTTCTTTAAATGGGGAATTAAAATCGGGTTAAGATTTAATGCAAAACCCCATAGAAAAAATAAGGACGTAATTAGCGCAAATGCGAACTGCTGTTTGTTCTGTTTCATAATAATAGTTCGTTTATAAGTGGTTGAGGTGACAAATGTAAACTTTGGAAATCGATTTCCAAAACAAATCAGGACATATGAAATGAGAAAAATTATATATTCCTAAGTTTACAAGAAATCGATTTCCAGCTCACTGCCAGTGAATGCACTTCTCATATAAATATTCTACTTTTGCGAGTGCAGATGAGTAATAAAAGAATCACTATTTACGACCTATCAAAGGAACTTGGAATATCAGTTTCTTACATTTCAAAGGCGCTAAACAATCAACCGGGAGTTAGCGAACGTGTGCGGAAATTGGTGATAAAAAAGGCTGAAGAACTGAATTATAAGCACAATACTCATGCTGCAAATCTTCGCCGAGGTTCTTCAAGAACTCTTGGCGTTATCGTTCCGCATATCAACCAAAGCTTTTTCTCTGATGCCATTTCTGGAATAGAAAAAGCCTGTACAGAACATAAGCATAATCTCATTATCTGCCAGTCGCACGATGATTATGAGAAGGAAAAAGCTGCCATAGAAACGTTAATCCATCAAAATGTAGATTGCATCCTGATCTCTGTATCAAAAGAAACAACAAACAGTACGTCAATTGAACAGATAATAAAGCATAACATTCATCTCATTCAATTCGACAGATGTATTGAATCTATTGATAGCTTTAAGGTTGAAAATGATAATGAAGAAGTTTCTTATCAGGCAGTAAAAAATCTAATTAATGAGGGATACAGCAATATTGCTTTTATAGGGGGCCCCGCAAACATCAATATTTATAATAAGCGAAAAGAGGGTTTTATCAGAGCTATTAAAGAAGCATCTTTACCAATTCCATATAACTTCATTGTAGAAAACGGATTAGGCAAACAAGAAGCTTATGAAGCAGCTATAGAGTTATTAAACCTTCCTCAACCACCTGATGCTTTTTTTACAATTTCAGACCTTCAGGCGCTTGGTGTAAAACAGGCAGTTGAAAGTACTCATAGAAATATCCCGAAAGATGTTGGTTTATTCGGTTTTGCCAACGAACCATTTACCGAGCTTATAGAACCGGCAATTTCTTCTATCGACCAAAAAAGTGAAGAATTGGGCTATCAGGCAGCAATGGTCTATTTTGAAGAAATCTTAAAGAAAGCAGATGATTTAACCACAACCACTAAGGTTATTAAGAGTGAGCTAAAAATCAGGAAGAGTTCTAAAAGAACTTGATTCTCCCTGATTTTAACATTCAACATTCAACTATTAAGTTATCGCTCTATCCAAATGCACATAACCGCCGTCAACATAAGTAATCTGGCCAGTTGTGTGACTCGCTAGTGGCGATAGTAAAAAGGCAGCTGTATTGGCAATTTCTTCAGAAGTTGTCATTCTCTTTCCTAGCGGGATGTGCTTCTCAATCGATCTGAGTTTTTCTTCAGGATTCTCAAGAGTGTTGATCCAGCGCTCATAAAGCGGAGTCCAGCATTCGGCTACAACAATTGCGTTTACACGAATATTATGAGGCAACAGTTCCACCGCCCATTCACGGGTTAAAGCATTTCTTCCGCCATTTGCTGCTGCATATCCCGATGTTCCTCCCTGACCTGTATCCGCGGTTTTTGAACTTATATTCAGAATACTACCCTGAGATTTTATCAGTTCAGGCAAGGCATAATGAGCCATTAAAAAGTAATGAACAAGGTTTTTATGTAATGAGCTCATAAAGCCTTCGTAAGTTCCGTTGGCTAAACTCACTCCATCATTTTCACCGGCATTATTTACCAGGCCGTCTATCCTGCCTAATTCAGATACTACTTTTTCAATAGCAAGACTGCAGCTTTCCGGTTCTGTTAAATTTGCCTGAACCTGAAAGGCTTTTCCGCCTAAAGCTTCAATTTCATTAACAGTTTTTATACTCTCTGATTCTGTACGACTTACAATAACCGGAATAGCTCCTTCCCTGGCCAGAACCAGGGCAATTCCCTTACCTATTCCGCGGGCTCCACCGGTTACAATAATTACTTTATTTTGAAGCTGTAAATCCATAGTCTTCGTTTATAATTGGCATAGAAATTTAGTCCAGGTAAGAAAGACAATCTTTTTATTGCCCCTCACCTGCCATTGACTTCCTTTCGGTAGTATTAATTAGCCTTTAGAAAAAGCTATTACTTTTTGTTTTGATGTACCTAAGCCGTCAATTCCTAGTTCTACAACATCGCCCTCTTTCAAATAAACCGGCGGATTGAAACCTAAGCCTACACCAGCAGGAGTTCCGGTTGAAATGATATCGCCAGGTAATAAAGTCATGAAACGACTGATATAAGAAATTAAGAACGGAATATTGAAAATAAGCTGAGATGTTGATCCATCCTGCATTTTCTGGCCATTAACATTCAGCCATAAACGTAAATTGTTTACATCGCCAATTTCATCAGGCGTAGCAAGAAATGGACCTAATGGTGCAAACGTATCGCAACCTTTTCCTTTATCCCAGGTACCGTTACGCTCTAACTGAAATTCCCTTTCAGAAACATCGTTATGCAATACATATCCGGCAATGTAATCTGCAGCTTCAGCTTCTTCTACGTACGATGCTTTTTTACCAATTACCACAGCTAATTCTACTTCCCAGTCTGTTTTTACAGAATCTTTTGGAAGCATAATATCATCAAAAGGACCAACTACAGCTGTGGTGCTTTTCATAAATAAAACAGGCTCAGTTGGTAAATTAGCATTAGTTTCACTTGCATGATCCGCATAATTTAAACCTACACATACAATTTTTGATGGCCTTGCAACCGGACTTCCAATACGTGCATTTGCATCAATCTGGGTTAAATTACCTTTATTAGCTTCCACATATTCTTTTAAACGGGCAATTCCTCCATTTTCAAAAAACTGCTCGTTATAATCAGTTCCTAATGCAGAAGTATCATAATTTACTCCGTCAATTTGTACTCCGGTAAGTTCTTTACCTGCGTTGCCGTAACGTATTAATTTCATTCTTTAATTGTTAAGTTTTATAAATCCGCCATCAATTGCATAATCAGCACCTGTAATAAATCCCGCTTCGTCTGAACATAGGAACAATGCCAGACTAGCTACTTCTTCAGGTTTGCCCATGCGTCCAATAGGCTGACTTTTAGATAATTTTTCAAATATTTCTTCTTCCTTACCAGGATAATTTTTAGCGATGAATCCGTCTACAAACGGCGTGTGAACTCTCGCCGGTGAAACAGTATTGCTTCGGATATTATGCTCAAGATAATCTCTGGCTACCGACATGCTCATTGCGTGAATTGCGCCCTTGCTCATAGAATAAGCAAACCGATCTGCAATTCCTACAGATGAAGCAATAGAAGCCATACTTAAAATCACTCCCGATCCTTTAGCTTTCATTAAGGGAATAGCTGCCCAGAAACAGTTGTAGGCGCCTTTTACATTTACATTGTATACCCTTTCAAAATCAGCTTCTGAGGTATTTTCAACATTCCCGACATGGGCAATTCCCGCATTATTTATAAGAATATCAACTGTGCCTATCTGGTTAAATGTATCTGCAATTTGTTGCTGATTGGTAACATCAACCTGATAAAAGAAACCTTGTCCCCCTTCTTCTTTAATTTCCTGAAGAGTTTCATTAGCCATATCCGGGTTTAAATCCACAATGTGAATAATAGCACCCTGACGAGCGAATAACGTAGAAATTGCTTTACCAATACCGCTGCCACCGCCTGTTATTACTGCATGTTTATCTTTTAAACTGAACATCCTTTAAGTTTATAGTGAAACTCCACGTTTCCATGGAATAAAATCATCCTGACCTAATTGTACTGCTTTTGGCTGTTTAATCCCGCTGGCAACTTCTATCACATAATCAAGCAAGCGGGTTGCAGCTTGTTCTATAGACTCCTCTCCCTCTATTATTGTTCCACAATTTATATCAATAATATCAGGCATTCTTTTGTATAATGCTGTATTCGTAGATATTTTAACTACAGGCGTAACCGGATTTCCTGTCGGCGTTCCTAATCCTGTAGTGAACAAAACTATATTAGCGCCGGCGGCAACTTCTGCAGTAGTACTTTCTACGTCACTGCCGGGAGTACATAATAAATTTAAACCTGGTTTATTTACCTTTTCGGGGTAATCCAGAACAGCAGTAACAGGCGAAGTACCACCCTTTTTTGCCGCGCCTGCAGATTTAATTGCATCAGTTATCAAGCCGTCTTTAATATTTCCCGGTGAAGGATTCGCATAAAATCCGGAGCCCGTAGCTTCTGCCAAAGCATTATAAGACCGCATTAAACCTATAAAACGCTGAGCTGTTTCTTCATCAACGCAACGATCGCTGATCTGTTGCTCAACACCGCAAAGTTCAGGAAATTCAGCCAGGATAACACTTCCTCCTAACGCAACCAGTATATCAGAAAGATATCCTAAAGCCGGATTAGCAGAAATTCCGGAAAAGCCATCAGAACCACCACATTCCAGCCCTATAGTTAATTTTGATAGTGGCGCTGGTTTTCTTTCCTGCTTATTAGCCTCAATTAAACCGGTAAAAGTTTGTTTCAGGGCTTCTTGCAATAGTTTACTTTCTGTCCCGATCTCCTGTTGTTCTAAGATATAAAGCGGTTTGTTAAAGTTAGCATCTCTTTTACTGATCTCGGCTCTTAAAATACTAGCTTGTGCATGCTGACAACCTAAACTTAACACGGTTGCACCCGCTACATTCGGATGAGTGATATAACCTGCAAGTAGGCCACAAAGAGCATCCGAATCCATTCGCGTTCCACCACAGCCCATATCATGGTTAATAAACTTTATACCATCAATATTGGGAAAAAGCTTTTGCTTTTCTTCTGGCGAAAAGGAACTCTGAAGATCTACCTGTAATATTTCTTCAGCAGATTTTCCGGTTTTATAAAGTTCAATTAATTTATCAACTTCAGTGGTATAACCTTTTGGTTTTGAAAAGCCCAACTTTTCTGTAAGCGCTTCCTTCAGAACTGAAACATTTCTGTTTTCACAAAAAACCAACGGAATTACAAGCCAGTAATTTGCTGTTCCTACAGATCCATCCTGTCTGTGATAACCTAAAAAAGTTCTATTGGCATAATTGCTTATATCTGGTTTAGTCCAATCCGTATGCCTGTCGCTTAATTTGAAATCATCTGCGGCATGTTCAATATTATCAACTGTAATTGGGCCTCCTTGCGGAATATCAACACATGTTTTACCTACTAAAACCCCGTACATGACAATATCGTCTCGAGACTTTAAATCTGTAATAGTAAATTTATGCTTTGCAGAAACATTATCTGTTAGCGTAAAAGTTAACCCTTCAAAGTTAATTGGAGTACCAGCTTTTAAATCAATTAAAGCAACCAGCACATTATCTTTCGGATGTATCTGTAAATAGGCCTTTTTAGAACCTTCTTCCATAAAATAACATAATTAAATGCATCATGAACTGCTAATGCTCTTACCAATGCAGAGGTCTATCTAATCAAAAACAACTTTTGATATTTCAATGGCCGTTTTAGTATGATTTCCAGAGCCGGGGTTATAATTAGCAAACTCAAAAAATACATTACAAAGGAAAGTGTTTGGTTGACACAAATATTTCATCTTATTATCCAATTATTAAACGATATTGGCATCATATTCTTTTTATCCCAATAAGATTCGACTTTTACGCTTAAATTATTCCTTATGAAGCCGCAGTTATTGAAGGTTATTAAAGACGAGATACATTCATTTAGTGCCCGTCAGGGAACTAAACCAGATGTAAACAATCACTGGCATTTTCATCCTGAGCTGGAATTGGTGTATTTTAAGAATGGCCATGGTACACAATTTATTGGCGATAATATCAGTACGTTTAGTACCGGGGACGTAGTTTTAGTAGGCCCCAACCTTCCTCATTACTGGCAGTTTGATGAAATTTATTTTCAATCTTCTGAAAGCACAGCAGTGGATGTAAGTGTAGTCCATTTCAATGAAAAATTCTGGGGTGAGGCTTTTTTAAACCTGCCTGAAAACAAAGCGCTGAGGAATATTTTAGAAAAATCTAAACGAGGTATTCACTTGTCCGGCGAAGCAAAATCAAATCTCGGTGAGTTGATCATTAAAATCATCAACGATGAGGGTCCCAGGAAAATAATTTCGTTAATAGAGGTTTTGATTAGCCTGTTTGAGTCAAGGGATATTAAATTATTGGCATCAGTAGGTTTTCAGCATAACTTTAATGAAACGGAAAAAGACCGGATAAATGCTATTTACAACTATTCAATCTCCAATTTCAAAAAGAAAATAACACTGGAAGAAATTGCCGAAGTAGCTGCTTTGAGTCCTAATTCCTTTTGTAAATACTTCAAATCAAGGAGTAAAAAAACCTATTCAGAGTTTATTAATGAAATACGAGTTGGACACGCTTGCAAGCTATTAATAGACAGCGATTATAATATTAAAGAGATTTGCTATCAAAGTGGATTCAACAACTTCTCGAGTTTTCATAAGTTTTTTAAAATGATTAAAGGGGTAAGTCCGCTGGCTTATCAAAAAAGTGTAAGAAGGATTGAAGTTGATATTTAAGAAAGCTTCTTCACAGTAACTATTTAAGAAAAACCTTCATGAACGAAATTTACAAACGGAGGATGAAAGTTGTTTGAAGGCTCTTGGTGACCATTAAACAACAAATTACTTTCACAAAAAGTAAATATTGATAGCAATAGAGTTAATATTTAAAGGAAATAATTCTTTACTTGCAGCGCTATTGATAACTGTACAAATTATCAATAACTAACAAACACACTCAAATACTGTTAAACAGATAAATGAAAACTATTCTTGTCCCTTTTGATTCATCAAAAACTTCTAATAACACTATTGATTATGTATGCGGTTTATTAAAGCAAATTAAGGCCGAAAAAGTATTTATCCTTCAATCACTTGAATTAAACATTTTTGGAGGAATAGTAAATGATAACAGTACTGACGATACTTTTGATCAGAGAAATTCTATTGAACTGGCTTTAAAAGAAATTACTGAGAGAGTGCAGAAATGTGCAGGACCAGACACAGTGGTAAAATATGCCATAAGCGAGTTCCCTTTATTAAGATCTGTACACCAGGCCATCAATGAACTTGAACCAGATGTAATTATTGCGGGCAGTGATAGTGATGAGGACACCAGTTTAATTGGAGATGAAATTATAACTCTGTCAAAATCCAGCCCTGTTCCTGTTCTGGTTGTACCATCGGGATGTAAATATGTAACAATAAGAAATGCCCTTGTACCTTGTAATTTCAACGATTTGTCAAGCCTTACGTTACTTGATGGATTAAAAACAATTGAAACGCAGGAGAAGGTAAAACTTGAGCTTCTTAATATTTATTCAGATGAAAATCAACTAAATAACAAAGAAGAAGTGGAGTTGAGGATTGCCGATCTGTTGGTAGATTACGACTATCATTTTAATTATTCTGAAAGTGCAAATGTGGTAGACGGTATTCTTGACTTCGCTGATATCAATCATGTGCAGGTTATTATTGCCCTTCCGGGAAAACACAGTTTCTTTTACCGCTTAACACATAGCAGCATTACCCAGGCATTAACACAAAATTCAAGTAAACCGGTATTGCTGCTTAAAGAAACAGAAGAATAAAAAGAACGGATTATTAAGCTTTGCAATTTGCCAATCTTAATTTCTATTTAATGCCTTACAGTGTAAGCGTTTTGTCTCGACGAAGGAGAGAACTTAGACAGCTTGAAATTTAAAGCGCTTTAAGATCTCTCCTACCCTACCCATGTCCTAACGTCTGCGCTTGATGAATACTGGTGCTTTGATCACTTCAGAACCAGCTCTTTACTTTTTTCTTGAGTGGCTGTTGCACAACTAACAAGTGTGAATAACCTGTGTTTTACTGTGAAATTCACGTAGGTTAATTTAGAGCATGCAAGGAAAAAAGAACTAC
>Ga0157372_10006607_pt1 | contig 12341 bp, 12 predicted proteins | sample C55metaG_FD_115307 | JGI IMG/M metagenome (GOLD analysis project Ga0157372, IMG submission 115307) | Corn rhizosphere microbial communities from Kellogg Biological Station, Michigan, USA - C5-5 metaG | ecosystem: Host-associated > Plants > Roots > Rhizosphere > Soil | place: USA: Michigan... | reverse complement strand
TTCTGCTGGACCGGGGCGGATATGTTTGGCGTCGGCGCGTTCGAGCGCCCGTGGCAGCAGGCTGGCGATGCGCTGGCGTTGGCAAAACGCAAAGCCGACGTGGCCTTTGAATTTTTCCACAAGCTCAACGTTCCCTACTACTGCTTCCATGATGTGGATGTCTCCCCGGAAGGCGCATCGCTGAAGGAGTACCTCAATAACTTTGCCACCATGACCGACATTCTGGCCGAGAAGCAGCAGCAGAGCGGCGTTAAGCTACTGTGGGGCACGGCGAACTGCTTCACCCACCCACGCTACGGCGCGGGTGCAGCGACCAACCCGAACCCAGAGGTCTTTAGCTGGGCGGCAACCCAGGTGGTGACCGCCATGAACGCGACCCATAAGCTGGGTGGCGAAAACTACGTGCTGTGGGGCGGCCGGGAAGGGTACGAAACGCTGCTCAATACCGACCTGCGTCAGGAGCGTGAACAGATCGGCCGCTTTATGCAGATGGTGGTTGAACACAAACACAAAATCGGTTTCCAGGGCACGCTGCTGATCGAGCCGAAGCCGCAGGAGCCCACCAAGCATCAGTACGACTATGACGTGGCCACGGTCTACGGCTTCCTCAAGCAGTTCGGTCTTGAGAAAGAGATTAAGGTCAATATCGAGGCCAACCACGCCACGCTGGCCGGGCACTCCTTCCATCACGAAATCGCCTCCGCCATTGCGCTGGGCATTTTCGGCTCCGTGGATGCTAACCGCGGCGACATGCAGCTGGGCTGGGATACGGACCAGTTCCCGAACAGCGTCGAAGAGAACGCCCTGGTGATGTATGAGATTGTGAAGGCAGGGGGCTTTACCACCGGTGGCCTCAACTTTGATGCCAAAGTGCGCCGCCAGAGCACCGACAAATACGATCTGTTCTATGGCCATATTGGCGCGATGGACACCATGGCGCTGGCGCTGAAGGTGGCGGCGCGCATGATCGAAGACGGCGAGCTGGATAAGCGCGTGGCGAAGCGCTATGCAGGCTGGAATGGTGAGCTGGGCCAGCAGATCCTGAAAGGGCAGCTTACGCTGACCGAGCTGGCGAAGTACGCTGAGCAGCAGAACCTGGCCCCGCAGCACCAGAGCGGTCATCAGGAGCTGCTGGAGAACCTGGTCAACCACTATATTTTTGATAAGTAGTCAGTATCGCCGGGCGGCGCTGCGCTGGCCCGGCCTACAGATCCGTAGGCCCGGTAAGCATAGCGCCACCGGGCGTGTTCATTAAGGAATCCCGCTATGTATATCGGCATCGATCTGGGCACGTCGGGTGTAAAAGCCATTCTGCTGAACGAGCAGGGCGAGATGCTGGCTTCGCACACCGAGAAGCTTTCCGTCTCACGCCCGCATCCGCTCTGGTCTGAACAGGATCCCGAGCAGTGGTGGCTGGCAACAAATAGCGCATTGAAAGCGCTGGGACAGCAGCAGCCCCTTTCCGGCGTCAAGGCCATCGGCATTGCCGGGCAGATGCACGGCGCAACGCTGCTGGACCGCGAAGACCGCATTTTGCGTCCGGCCATTCTGTGGAACGACGGTCGCTGTGCAGAGGAGTGCGCTCTGCTGGAAGCGGCGGTACCTGACTCGCGCCAGCTCACCGGCAACCTGATGATGCCTGGCTTTACCGCACCCAAACTGCTGTGGGTTAAACGCCACGAGCCAGAGGTGTTTGCCCAGGTGGCGAAGGCGCTGCTGCCGAAAGACTATTTGCGTTTGCGCATGACCGGGGAGTACGCCAGCGATATGTCCGACGCGGCGGGAACGATGTGGCTGGACGTTGCCCAACGCGACTGGAGCGATGAGATGCTGGCCGCCTGCGGTCTCTCTCGGGATAACATGCCCGCCCTGTTTGAGGGCAGTGAGATTGCAGGCACCCTGCTGCCGGAGGTCGCTGCCGGATGGGGAATGCCTGCCGTGCCGGTTGTTGCCGGGGGCGGAGATAACGCTGCGGGCGCGGTAGGCGTCGGTATGGCGGACGCCGGGCAGGCGATGCTCTCTCTGGGCACCTCTGGCGTCTACTTCGCGGTCAGCAACGGCTTTCTTAGCCGGCCCGAAAGCGCCGTACATAGCTTCTGCCATGCGCTGCCCAATCGCTGGCACCTGATGTCGGTAATGCTCAGCGCAGCGTCCTGTCTCGACTGGGCGGCGGCGCTCACCGGGCTAGGTTCGGTCTCTGAGCTGATTACGGCGGCGGAGCAGGCGGACGAGCAGGCGGGCGAGCTCTGGTTTTTACCCTATCTTTCTGGGGAGCGGACTCCGCATAACAACCCGCAGGCGAAGGGCGTGTTCTTTGGCCTGACGCATCAGCACGGACAGCGGGAGCTGGCCCGGGCAGTGCTGGAGGGGGTTGGCTATGCGCTGGCTGACGGGATGGATGCGGTACATGCCTGCGGCGTAACGCCGAAGAGCATCACCCTGATCGGCGGCGGGGCGCGCAGCGCTTACTGGCGGCAGATGCTGGCGGATATCAGCGATCAGCAGCTTGACTACCGCACCGGCGGCGACGTCGGCCCGGCGCTAGGCGCGGCGCGGCTAGCGCAGATTGCCGTTAACCCCGAGACGCCGCTGGCGGATCTCCTCCCGCAGCTGCCACTGGAGCAGGCCCATCGTCCGGATGCGGACCGCCATCGGGCCTATGCTCCCCGGCGCGAGACCTTCCGTAAGATCTACCAGCAGCTACTGCCGCTGATGTCCTGAGCTATCGCCGGGTGGCGCTGCGCTTACCCGGCCTACGGATAGTGCCTTTGTAGGCCCGGCAAGCGTTAGCGCCGCCGGGCGTGTTTTTAACTCACAAACCTTTTAGTATCAACACGTTGCAACGCCATCGACAGCAGCAGGCTAATGACCACCGTCACGCTGAAAATCCACACGATATCCAGCACCGGCCAGGGCAGTTCGACGCCGTGGGTGCGCAGGGCGTGGATCACCAGCGCGTGAAAGCCGTAGATCCCCAGCGAATGGCGGGAAATCAGCCCCAGCCCCGGCAGCGGGCGCGTGTTAAGCCTGTTTTTCACCAGCGTCAGCAGCGAGACCGCGCAGATAAACACCATCGGGCCGCAGTAGATATACCAGGTATCGGCGAAGTCGCCGCGCCACTGTAGCTCATAGAGGGTGCCACGCGAAATGATCGCCACCGCCACGACAAACAGCGCCCCACAGATCCAGCTGAGGTGCTTTTTATTGGTGTCCATCGTGCCGATAGCGCGGCCGAGCAGGCCGTAGAGCACGTAGTAGAAAGTATCCCCGGCGATATAGAGATTAACCGGCAGCCACTCCACGCCGCCCGCTTTCAGCGGCACGGTATTGGGGTTCGCCACAATCCCCAGCAGCACCATCAGCGCCAGCAGCATCTTGCCGCTGACGCTTTTCACCTGAATCAGCGGCGAAACCAGGTAGATCACCACGATGGCGAAGAAAAACCACAGGTGGTAGAAGACAGGCTTCTGCAGGAGGTTGCGCAGACTCAGTTCGCTGTTTATTGAGGTAAACAGCGTGATGTAGAGCAGGGCGACGGCGCTGTAGAAGAGCAGGCAGAGCGCGATACGCAAAAAGTGGCGCGGCTGGGCGCTGCGTTCGCCAAAGAAGAGGTAACCGGAGATCATAAAGAAGAGCGGGACGCTGACCCGCGAGGCCGAGTTGAGAACGTTGGCGATATCCCAGTTGAGCAGGCTGATGCTCTGCGCATCGGTAATGTATCCGCTGGTGGTGTGGATCATCACCACCATTAAGCAGGCGATCCCGCGTAGGTTATCAATCCAGCTGATTTTTGACGCCATCCGACTCTCTTTCTCCTGCTGACAATGACAGAGCGATAACCATGTGTTATCTAATAGATAACATAACAGCCAGCTCATCCTGCGGGGATTAAAATGATGACAAAGTGTTGCATAACGGCGCTGATTTTTCTGCTTGTTGGCTGCGGTTCAACGCAGCAGGCCGCCGTGCAACCCGTTCCTCAGCCGAAGGTGAGCCCGGCCACCACCCTGAGCATGGAGCAGCTTTGCCGGGAGACCGCGGCGCAGCGTTACAATACCCGCGAGCAGAGCATTGCGGTCACCGGAATGGTGCAGTTTCAGGCCAGCTACGAAATGCGCGGCCTGACGCCGCGAGAAGAGCGTTTCGTCTGCGCATTCGATCCTGATGGACAATTTTTACACCTTTCCATGCGTTAGCAGGCCAATTTTCCCAAACAACCCCGTTTCGTACTGTATATCTTGCGGTCAATGGGTATACTGGCTGCTTCCTTTAAATCCACACGTATCCAGCACGAAATACTATGCAAAAGTTTGATACCCGGACCTTCCAGGGCCTGATCCTGACCTTACAGGATTACTGGGCTCGCCAGGGCTGCACCATTGTTCAACCGTTGGACATGGAAGTTGGCGCAGGCACCTCCCATCCTATGACCTGCCTGCGTGCGCTCGGCCCGGAGCCAATGGCCGCTGCCTACGTGCAGCCGTCACGCCGTCCGACCGATGGCCGCTATGGTGAAAACCCGAACCGCTTACAGCACTACTATCAGTTCCAGGTGGTTATCAAGCCGTCGCCGGACAACATTCAGGAGCTGTACCTCGGATCGCTGAAAGAGCTGGGTATGGATCCGACCATTCATGACATTCGCTTCGTCGAAGATAACTGGGAAAACCCGACGCTGGGTGCCTGGGGTCTCGGCTGGGAAGTGTGGCTGAACGGCATGGAAGTGACGCAGTTTACCTACTTCCAACAGGTTGGCGGCCTGGAGTGTAAGCCGGTAACCGGTGAGATCACCTACGGCCTTGAGCGCCTGGCAATGTACATTCAGGGCGTGGACAGCGTTTACGACCTGGTGTGGAGCGACGGCCCGCTGGGGAAAACCACCTACGGCGACGTGTTCCACCAGAACGAAGTGGAGCAGTCCACCTATAACTTCGAACACGCCGACGTCGACTTCCTCTTCACCTGCTTCGAGCAGTATGAGAAAGAGGCTCAGCAGCTGCTGGCGCTGGAAAACCCGCTCCCGCTGCCTGCTTACGAACGTATTCTGAAGGCCGCCCACAGCTTCAACCTGCTGGACGCGCGTAAGGCCATCTCCGTGACGGAGCGTCAGCGCTACATTCTGCGCATTCGCACGCTGACCAAGGCCGTTGCCGAGGCTTACTACGCGTCCCGTGAAGCCCTTGGCTTCCCGATGTGCAACCGAAACAAATAAGAGGCGGCCATGTCTGAGAAAACTTTTCTGGTGGAGATTGGCACTGAAGAGCTGCCACCAAAAGCCCTGCGCAGCCTGGCAGAGTCCTTTGCTGCAAACGTTACTGCCGAGCTGGATGCAGCCGGTCTCACCCACGGCAGCGTAGAGTGGTTTGCCGCTCCGCGTCGTCTGGCGCTGAAAGTGACTAACCTTGCGGCGGCTCAGCCGGATCGCGAAGTTGAAAAACGCGGCCCGGCGATCTCCCAGGCGTTTGACGCCGAGGGTAAACCGAGCAAAGCGGCAGAGGGCTGGGCGCGTGGCTGCGGTATCACCGTAGATCAGGCCGAGCGTCTGACCACGGATAAAGGCGAGTGGCTGCTCTATCGCGCCCATGTGAAAGGCGAGAGCGCGCAGGCGCTGCTGCCCAACATGATCGCCACCGCGCTGACCAAGCTGCCGATCCCAAAACTGATGCGCTGGGGTGCAAGCGACGTGCAGTTTGTCCGTCCGGTGCACACCGTGACCCTGCTGCTGGGCAGCGATGTCATTCCGGCAACCATCCTGGGCATCGACTCCGATCGCGTGATCCGCGGCCATCGCTTTATGGGCGAGCCAGAGTTCACCATCGACAATGCCGACCAGTATCCGCAGATCCTGCTGGAGCGCGGCAAGGTGATGGCCGACTACGAACAGCGCAAAGCCAAAATCAAAGCGGACGCCGAAGCGGCGGCGCGCCAGATTGGCGGCAACGCTGACCTGAGCGAAAGCCTGCTGGAAGAGGTTGCCTCGCTGGTAGAGTGGCCGGTGGTGCTGACCGCGACCTTCGAAGAGAAGTTCCTCGCCGTGCCGGCTGAGGCGCTGGTCTACACCATGAAGGGCGACCAGAAGTACTTCCCGGTCTACGCCAACGACGGCAAGCTGCTGCCGAACTTTATCTTCGTCTCCAACATTGAGTCGAAAGATCCGCAGCAGATCATCTCCGGTAACGAGAAGGTGGTGCGCCCGCGTCTGGCCGACGCCGAGTTCTTCTTCAATACCGACCGCAAGAAACGTCTTGAAGACCATCTGCCGCGCCTGCAAACCGTGCTGTTCCAGCAGCAGCTGGGTACTCTGCGCGACAAGACCGATCGCATCATGGCGCTCTCCGGCTGGATTGCCGCCCAGATTGGTGCTGACGTGGCTCACGCCGAGCGTGCGGGCCTGCTCTCTAAGTGCGACCTGATGACCAACATGGTGTTTGAGTTTACCGACACCCAGGGCGTAATGGGGATGCACTACGCGCGTCACGACGGCGAAGCCGAAGAGGTGGCCGTTGCCCTGAACGAGCAGTACCAGCCGCGCTTTGCTGGCGACGACCTGCCGTCTAACCTGGTGGCCTGTGCGGTCGCCATCGCCGATAAGATGGATACCCTGGCGGGCATCTTTGGCATCGGCCAGCATCCGAAAGGCGACAAAGATCCGTTTGCGCTGCGTCGTGCCGCGCTGGGCGTGCTGCGAATCATCGTTGAGAAGAACCTCAACCTCGATCTGCAAACCCTCACCGAGGAAGCGGTGCGCCTGTATGGCGACAAGCTGACCAACGCGAAGGTCGTGGATGACGTCATCGACTTTATGCTGGGCCGCTTCCGCGCCTGGTATCAGGACGAAGGCTACACCGTGGATACCATCCAGGCGGTGCTGGCGCGCCGTCCGACCCGTCCGGCAGACTTTGACGCCCGTATGAAGGCGGTCTCGCACTTCCGTACGCTGGACGCTGCTTCAGCGCTGGCAGCGGCGAACAAGCGTGTCTCCAATATCCTGGCGAAGTCAGATGAAACCCTGAACGAGCGCGTCAATGCGGCCACGCTGAAAGAGGCAGAAGAGATCGCCCTGGCGATGCAGGTCGTGGTACTGCGTGACAAGCTGGAGCCATACTTTGCAGAAGGCCGCTATCAGGAAGCGCTGGTTGAGCTGGCGGCGCTGCGCGAGCCGGTCGACGCCTTCTTTGAGAAGGTGATGGTGAACGTTGAGGATAAAGAGCTGCGTGTCAATCGCCTGACGATGCTGGAGAAACTGCGCGAGCTGTTCCTGCGCGTGGCGGATATCTCGCTGCTGCAGTAATCGTTCCCGGCTCGCAGAAACCAAAAACCCGCCTCTGGCGGGTTTATTTTTTTTATCAAACGGGTACAGCGGGCAAAAATCACTCCATCAGCTGACGGCTGAGACGTGGGTTTGCCTGAATCAATCGCATCAGTTTTAATTCGGTGGAGGAAGGTTTTACTCGTTTAGATTCCCACTCGTGCACCATCGCTACGCTAACGCCCATCACCCGGGCAAAATCATCAATCTTCAGGCCCGTACCCTTACGCAGTTTCTCGAATTCGCTAAACGGATTCGGTTTTTGGATCTGACTTACTTTCCGAGATTCATCTTTAAAAACAATTTGTTCCAGGCTGCTAAGCAGCTCAATCATTGGATCTTTGTATTCCATCGAATACTCCTCATAAAACACACATCGAGGCCGTGAACAGCACAGAGAGATTTAAGAATAGTCGCTAAAAAATAACCCGGTGGTTGGATGAGAGAATTATTTGCCATACAAATCAATTTTACGCACCTTGCCTGCATAGTTATGTGACTTTTTACGACCTAACAGATTGATTTCTCTGCCTGCCTCTGCAGACGAAAATTTTTGTCAATGCTTTGCAAAAAAATCGCTAACTACCCCCGCCGCGTCTTTTCTCCCGACGCTGATTTTCCCCACAAGATTGCAACGAAAGGGGTATCTTGCGCGGCCCACCTGGACTATCCTTGTCAGCGTCAGGCACACGTGTGCCGGTGTGCGCTTTTTTTGGGTGAAAGGAGTAATAAAATGGCGACAGGAAAGTCCTGCTCTCGCTGGTTCGCGCCTCTTGCGGCGTTATTAATGGTAGTTAGCCTGAGTGGGTGTTTTGATAAAGAGGGCGATCAGCGCAAGGCGTTTATCGATTTTCTGCAAAATACAGCGATGCGTAGCGGTGAGCGACTCCCGACGCTGACTGCCGATCAGAAAAAGCAGTTTGGCCCCTTCGTGTCGGACTCTGCCATTCTGTATGGTTACTCCCAGCAGGTGAACCAGGCGATGGATGCTGGTCTACGTCCAGTGGTAGATAGCGTGAACGCCATCCGCGTCCCACAGGACTATATGACCCAGCGCGAGCCGCTGCGTCAGGCTAACGGCTCCCTGGGCGTGTTGAGCCAGCAGCTACAGAATGCCAAAGTGCAGGCCGATGCCTCTCGCTCTGCATTAAAACTGAACGATGACCTGAAACCGGTCTATGATCAGGTGTATGAGAAAGTCGTGACCCAGCCGGCTAACGCGTTACAGCCGCTGATCCCGGCGGCGCAGGTCTTTACCCAGCAGCTGGTACAGGTGGGTGATTTCATCGCCCAGCAGGAGGCGCAGGTGAGCTTTGTTGCCAACGGTATTCAGTTCCCGACCTCTCAGCAGGCCAGCCAGTATAATTCGCTGATTGGGCCGCTGGCTTCCCAGCATCAGGCGTTTACGCAGGCCTGGAGCGCGGCAGTGAACGCGACGCAGTAACACGCGTACGTTTTTGATGCCCCCGTCTGCGGGCGGGGGCATTGTAATGAATCGTAAGTAAAACAATTAGTGCTTGCCATGACGTCTGTAAAATGAGTTAATGCGTCATCGGTTTGATATACAGACCTTAAAGCAGTTTAGTAAAGCAGTCCCCTTCAAGAGTTATCATAGATACTCCTCGTAGTGAGCTCTCCTTTATCGCTTAAAAAATCTGTAAAGCACGCCATAGCGCCGGAAGGCACACTTAATTAAAAAGGTAATATCTATGTCTAACAAAATGACTGGTTTAGTAAAATGGTTTAACGCTGACAAAGGTTTCGGCTTCATCACTCCTGACGATGGCTCTAAAGACGTGTTCGTACACTTCTCTGCTATCCAGAACGATGGTTACAAATCTCTTGATGAAGGCCAGAAAGTATCCTTCACCATCGAAAGCGGCGCTAAAGGCCCGTCTGCTGGTAACGTTGTAAGCCTGTAAGCTTAACGTTTAAAGCACGATGTTAAAAAAACCCGCCTCGGCGGGTTTTTTGTTGTCTGCGCTGTTCTGGTTTTCACAGGTTGGCGTACTCTAAAATTTCCTCTCCCATCAGGATACAGTCGGAAGAGAAGATCAGCCGCATTCTGTATCGCCCCTTATAGATGTATCCCCACGTTTCCAGCACATCAAGAAGCTGCTTTTCGTTAGCAGGATTTTTTATCTTCGCTAGCGGCGTAACCTTGTCATCAATGACGATACGATCGTCATTGTCGCGATAGAAAGCGAGAAGTTTGTGAGCCTCCTCTACAGCCTCGGTTTTACAGGTCAGCGATGAGCTTTCCATGGCGGCGTAGGTACTGCTTGTGGCTAAGGAGATAAGTGATAAGAGTTGTATGTAGCGCATCTAGCGCACCCCTAAAGCCAGGGTTAATTTCTTTACCGGCTTTTATTTAAAATTAAAAATCAAGGAAGTTATCGTTTTTAGAGTAAAAATTTAATGCTTTGACAAATTCATCAAGTGAAGCTGAAGGTTTTTGCTCGACAACTGAATCAATAACGTCTGCAAACTGCTCACCTGAATATAAATAATGTAATTTTTTGTTTTTCACTATTTGAGGATATACTTCCTTGTCATTATCATCGACATCAGGGTAATCAGCAATGTAGTAATATCCATTAGCTTTTAAAGCTTCATCCGCTTCACCATACAAGCAAAAATTATCATTACGTAAATCAGTTACTTTCATGTAGGATACAATATCTGACAAGCTATATTGATTATCTTTATTTAACATATTTTATTACCTCAAAGTATTTTCATTATTTACAAGCTTTTCCTGTAGATCCGTCAAGCTTCCCTTGACGTCCCGGTTCACCGCCTCCCCACATGTCTCGACCGCCTTTTCCTGTGGGATGGTACAATGCATGATTAGATTTATGATCTAATCTATCAACCAAAACAAGCCTATTTGCATCCTCATGATGGTGCCATGTAAACCCTGATGGACTGCCGCTTCTACTGACATTTTTCTGCCAATCGCCTAATTCAGGATGCCGACCTAATATATTACGTCTAAATGCTGGATCATTATTCATAATTTCAATTAAGGCATCATTGGCTCTTTTAAATTGAACCGAATCACTTGAGTATGTATTTGACGGATTAATATTATGATCAAAAAATATATTATATTTACCATTGTTGGGTCTATTTGCTAATCCCAGCGGATCGATCCAGGATAGTGGATTCGGCGCATACTGATAAAGATTCAGCCCACCCGCCAGCCCAGTCGGGTCCTGCACGGTGAACCGTCCGACCTGCGGGTCGTAATACCTGAACAGATTATAGTGCAGCCCCGTCTCGCTGTCGGCGTACTGTCCGGCGTAGCGCAGCGGCTGATGGTCCGGGGTGGTAGCCTGCAACAGCCGTGAGAAGCCGTCGCTCTGATACCGCACCTCGCCGAAGCTGCCGTACTGGCCGCTCCAGCAGATGCTGCCCTGTTCATCCGTGACGTCCAGCGGGGCACCGTTCAGGTCGGTGCTGAACCAGCAGATGTCGCCCTGGCTGTCATTCCTGAGATGGTCGATACGCGCCAGCGGACTATAGGCTTCGTTCGGGTCGTAAACATAGGTCCGGCAGCGATCTTTTTGCTGCTCCTGCAGCAGGCGATAACCCTGCCACAGGAAGGGCTTTAATTATTCATCTGAAGAATTCACTCTTTCAAGTATCTCATCTTGTGTTTTCCCATATGGGGGAAGCCATAAAGTAATGTCGTTTTCTATAAAAGTATCGTACTCATCAGGAGGTAATTTATTTTCTAAATCTTGATAAAGATACTTTCTTACTTTAGATAGTTTATCTAAAACATTTCTTTCATTAAAAAAAAGCAATAGCGCTGAGGCTTCTTCTTTTTTATTCATATCAAAGCTGGAGCCAATTTTGTCTATTACTACAACAATCTCCTCCATGAATCTCACTATTTCTTTTAGTTCCTCTGTATGTTGTAATTCTTTTTTCATATTCTTAGCATCTCTTTTTGAATGTGGTTGTTTTTTTGTCTAGCTTGACGCTGCCTTTTATCTTGTATTCCTCTACGCCTAAGTTATTCTTCCTGAATTCGACAAGGTTATCATCAATATTAAATTCAATGTAATTTCTGGCATGACTTTGCTTAATTTTAAACTTATCCGCGGCATCAGCCATACTCAATGGTTTGCCTTTGGCTTTAGTTGCAAATACAGCATTTTGATCTCCTGCCTTAATAATCATCGTTTGTTTTATACCAGAAAATCCTAGGTTACTTGTATAATGTCTCAAACGAATAATATCAAGGCCACAAGGGTCGATCCAGGATAGTGGATTCGGCGCATACGTATAGAAGTTTAATCCGCCTTTTAACCCAATCGGGTCCTGCACCGTGAAGCGTCCCACCTGCGGGTCGTAATACCTGAACAGATTATAGTGCAGCCCCGTTTCGCTGTCGGCGTACTGTCCGGCGTAGCGCAGCGGCTGATGGTCCGGGGTGGTAGCCTGCAACAGCCGTGAGAAGCCGTCGCTCTGATACCGCACCTGCCGTACTGGCCGCTCCAGCGAGTATGGTTCTGTAATAGCAGTAATAATATTTTTAATTAGCTATTATATAAACTCTTTTGTTTTTTTCAAAGCCATTGGAGGTGAGAACGCTATAATTAAAAGCTGAAATAGAAGATAGGTAATATTTTATCAGTTTTGCCTCAGGAACATCTGACTGCTTAAGATTGAGATTGGATAAGAGCCATTTTTTTCTTCGAGTAAGTAAAATGTTAGGTCTTAAGCTACCCATTTCTGCTGCATCGTCCCATCCAGTTATAGTTATACATGAAAAAAAGTCAGCTAACTCAACGTCATTGACAATGCTTTTAGCAAGGGTTGCATTTTTTTTTAGTAGGTTCATTGCGACTTTAAGTAAAACTTTGTTTTTCTCATCAAAAGAGAGGTGTGATAAAAATGATATGTCATTCCACCTTGAGAATAATGGTAATTCTTCAAAGGTTTCATACTCGGCAAAATAAACCTTAGGATCATCTAGTCCTTCTTTTTTTATAAGGTTATGAATTTTTTTGTCAATATG
>Ga0157372_10006604_pt1 | contig 12343 bp, 10 predicted proteins | sample C55metaG_FD_115307 | JGI IMG/M metagenome (GOLD analysis project Ga0157372, IMG submission 115307) | Corn rhizosphere microbial communities from Kellogg Biological Station, Michigan, USA - C5-5 metaG | ecosystem: Host-associated > Plants > Roots > Rhizosphere > Soil | place: USA: Michigan... | reverse complement strand
TAGCAGTACATCAGGTTAGTAATGGCGAATGTATAATCGGCTTTATATTCTGAATTGGTTTCGAGCCTTTTAAGGAACACTACCGCTTCGTTATATTTCTTTTGCTGCATGTATAATTTAGCCATGCTGATCAATGCCTTTTCGCTGTAGGCGCTGGTCCAGTCGTTCAGGATCACGTTATAATCAACAACAGCCTCTTCTGTACGACCTAAATTGGCCAATCCCTGCGCGCGAATAAAGCGTGCCTGTTTTTCGTAGATCTGTTTGCTTGGAAACTTATCGAAATAAGCGTTTACCGCGCTTACAGTACCCTGCCAGTCGCCTTTAAGGTAAAGGTTGTTGGCGGCGGTTATCATAATGCTTTCCTGATCGGAGGTGGTATAGTTACCGATAGGGGTGGTACCAGCATAATTGATGAATGTTTGGGCATCGCCTTTATCGGTATAGATCTTTTCAATCTGTTTTAAAGATTGTTTTGCTTCATCGGTTGACGAGTAATCCTGTACTACTTTTTTAAATGATTCAACAGCAAGGTCATCATTACCAGCGTTATAATCTATCAAACCAATGGTAACCAGCGCACGCGGTACATAACTGCTGCGCGGATATTTCTGGATCATGGCATTCAGATCGGTTTTAGCTTTATCTCCGTCTGTTTTCAGGAAATAGGTGTAGGCAATCTCAAACGATGCATCATCGGCATAATCTGAGTTAGGGAACTTGTTCAGTACATCATTAAGGGTACTGATCTTAGTATCTAACGAGCCCTGTAAGCCCTGGATCATACCACGCTGAAACAACGCGTAATCTTCGCCCTGGTTGTGCATGGCTATAATGCGGTTGTAGTAGTTCATGGCATTGCCGTAGCTTTTCATTACAAAGTAGCTATCGGCCAGGCGGGTGATGGCATCATTTTGGGTATTAACGTCTTTAACATCACCCTGTAAAAACTTCTCAAAGTAGTTGGCTGCTTTTTTATACTGCTCATCGCCAAAAGCTGCATAAGCTAAAGCATAGTTGGCGTAGTTAGAAACATCAGTTTCCTTAGCTTCAGGCATGCTCAGGAATTTCTCAAAATTCTCTACCGATTCGCCGTATTTACGAACCTCGAACATGGCCTCGGCCATCCAGTAGGTGGTTAAAGCTTCTGTTTTACTATCAACCGGATCTTTTAATGAACGAAGGAAAATACCGATGGCATTTTCAAAAGCACGCTCATTATAAAACTCCAGACCGCGGTAGTAAGTAACTTTTTGATAAGCTAAGCGTGCACTCTGGCTTTTATTAGGGATGGGCTCCAGGATCTCAACAGCTTCTTTATAGCTGCGTGAGTTTAGTAATTCTTCACCCAATAATACCTTAACCTCGTCAATGCGTTTTGAACGTGGGTATGTAGCCAGGTATAACCTTGTGGCACCTAAAGCCTGCAGGTTAAAGTCGAGCTCGTATGATAGTTTGGCATACTCATAAAGGGCATCTTCCTGTAATTGCTTATCATAATCAAGCTTGGAGGCGTTGAGGAAGGCATTACGTGCGCTTTGTTTATTGTTCATTTTCAGGAACACATCGCCCAGGGTATAGTTACCGCTTTGGCTGTAAACATCGTGTTGCTCAACCAGTTTCTCCAATTCGCTGGCAGCTTTGGCATAGTTGCCTACCTTATAATAGGTATAACCCATCTGGTAGCTGTCCTGTGTGTTTTGGGTACGGCCCTGATCACGGTCTTCAAAACGGCCATAGTATTTAACCGCATTGTCATAATCGGCTTTGGCAAAGTATGATGCGGCAATGATGCGGAGCATTTCCGTTTCGTTTTGCTGATGTGTGCTGTTTACAATAGGAACGGCGTAGTTGAGCACATCGTCATAACGCTTATCTAAAAAGTAAACTGCCGAGATATAGTAAGGATAGCTGTTTTCGTATTTTTTTGAGTTTTTAAGTTTTTCAAAATTTACCAGTGCCAGGTGATAGTCCTTGTTTAAATAAGCTATATAAGCAAAGTAATAAGTAGCATCCTCAGTAAATTCCGAACGCTTATTTTTAACCTCGCCAAAAAGCAGCTGGGCATTTTTGTAATCCTTTAACTCAAAATAGGCGTAACCCTTACGGAATTTATACTCGGTATTGTCGTGGCCGTTAAGCTCACCTGCCTCAACCTTGTTAAACCAGCGGATAGCGTCTTCATATTTACCTTGTTTAAAATACGATTTACCAATCTGGAAAAAAGCCTGTTTGGTAAGCGGGTTTTCAGGGTGTTCTTTTATAAAACGGAGAAACATGCTTTCGGCATCATCGTTCCCCAAATTAAGGGCACAATAAGCTTCATAATACTGGCAGTTTTCTTTAGTGAGCGATAGCTCGGTTTCAAACTGCGGCTGGGTGCTTGTTTTAATTTTGTAAGCCTCAACCAGGCGGAATTGTTCGGCCGCCGAAGCAAATTTTCCTTTGTCCATCAAATCAATAGCCGCGTGATAAGTACGGTAAATTTGAGTGGAAGGATTTTGCTGGGCTCGTGCAGCTGAAAATAAAAATACGGGAATGAGCAGGGTGATGTATCTTGTTTTGATCATAAAGCGCATACTAACGATAGTGCGAAAATAGCTAAACCAAAAAGAGGCTTTTCACATTAGAAATTAACAATTGTGGATAACACTTCTTTTAACGAAGGTAATACTTAAGATAATATCCATGTGGAAAACTTTAAAATTGTTGAGTACTGCCGTGGTACCGGCTATGGATAATCAAAAGTAATAATTACACGTTAAACAGTGCAATTTATTTGTATTTTGAGCATTATAATACCCCCGGGGGCGACGTGCCCCATCCATTATTTTTACCAATTATGAGTAGCGTTCTTAACAGAGGCGGATTGTGGTTACCGGTTATTTTGTACATGTTGGTGTTTTGTCCGTTAAATTCAAAAGCACAAAAAACAAATGCCGAAATTGTTTTAACAAACAGGCAGTTAAATGAAAAGCCGAACGAATTTTATATCGCAAGCGTTACTGATGAACGGCCCGACCGGAGTGCTGTTGCCTGGTTATTTTCGGCCACAGGTAATTTGCCTGCAGTAAAGTATAAAGTTGATTTACAGGGAGGGGCAGCAACAGCTGTTAAACAATTTGCTGATTATGCTATCCCTGTTAATAAGATGTTACGTCCGGTGGTCATCCGCATCAAGAAGTTGAAGCTTACTGAAGCGGCAATGGCCGATGGCAGGATAGAAGGCAGGCTGGAGATACAATTATGGTTTGAATTGAAAAAGGCTCAGGACAATGTGCATTTGATTGATTACCCGGCGGTCACAACATACTATCGCGGTGCAGGGCAACAATATGATACCGGGGTGCTGTTGAGCCGGGCCCTTGAAGCCGGCCTGATGTATTTTAACAGATGGATGAATCGTGAAGCCGACACTAATATTAAATTGGCTAAAGGAGTAAAATTAATCTTTACCGATTATTCTGAACAACCGGAAGGCGATACCATCTACTACTCGGCCAAGCGGCCTTTAACCTGGAATGACTTTCAGGATAAAGCCCGGGGCGAAAAGTATGTTGCCGAAGTGCAGCCAAGTTTTGGTTACACAGAACAGGTAGAAGTAGTAAAGTCGATAGTGGTAGTGAAGATAAGCATGCGCGTGTTTTTGCCTAAAAGTGCCGCCTGGGTAAAGCCGGAAGGACGTACAGACTATGCTCTAAATCATGAGCAGCGGCATTTTGATATTGTAGCGGTAATAGCCCGGCATTTTAAGAGGGCCCTTATGACTATGAAACTCCCGGTTGATAACTATGATGGCTATATTAATGTACAATACCTTGACTCGTACCGTGAAATGAACCAGCTACAAGATCAGTATGATAACGAAACCAGTCACGGTACAAACCAATACTACCAACAGGAATGGAATATGAAGATAGATGGCTTTTTAAGAGATTAAGACAGGAGACTCAACACACCCGAGCCCGGGGGATAAATAGCACATATATGAATTTAAATTCGTGGATGTCAGCATAATGTTACATGGCATAATACATCCTTATACTGTGCAGGACTTATTTTTCTTATGTTTACTCTCCTTTATATAATTGGATTGTTAATTTTAGGATCATAAGCAAGGGGGCGAAATGAATTTTGGCGGAGTTACCATAAAGGATATTGCTAAAGAGTTAGGGATCTCACCGTCAGCGGTTTCCAAGGCGCTTAAAGACAGTCATGAAATTGGCGAAAAAACTAAGGCGCTTGTACTGGAGTGTGCTAAAAGGCATAACTATCAGCCCAATCTTAACGCTCAAAGCCTTAAACGGGGCAACAGCAAATCTATCGGCATTGTGGTTTCAACTATTGAGAACCAGTTTTTTTCGCAGGTGATCAATGGCATCGAATCAGTAGCACACAGTAAGGGATATAATGTGTTTATTACACAAACGCATGAATCGTATGAGCTTGAAATGCAAAATGTACGTCACCTGACTTTTCGCTCCATTGATGGTTTGCTGATCTCCCTCTCAACCGAAACCCAAAATATTGATCACCTGAAAAACCTGCATGAAAAAGGTTTGCCTATTGTTTTCTTTGATAGGGTAAGCGATGAAATTGATACGCATAAAGTAGTAGCCGATAATTTTGCCGGGGCATATAAAGCCACAACACAATTGCTTGAAGCAGGATACCGTAAAATAGCTCATATTACCAGTTCGGTAAACGTATCCATTACCGCCGAACGCTTGAGGGGATACAAAGATGCACTTGAACAACATGATATAATACCTGATGAAAAACTGATCAAGTACTGCCCGCATGGTGGTAAAGACCTTGCCGAGATCGAAAACGCGCTAAGTGAATTGTTTTCTGAAAGTAAACCCGATGCTATTTTTACAGCCTCCGACAGGATCACGACTACGACCTTGTCCCTTCTTCATAAATTAGGCTTCCGGATTCCTGCTGATATCGCTTTGCTCGGCTTCACCAATACCCAACTGGCCGAAGTTTTAAACCCGCCGCTAAGTGCTGTCTATCAGCCCGGTTTTGAAATGGGAAAAAAGGCAACCGAAATGCTGATCAGCATTATCGAGAGCAAGCGGCCTGTTACAGAGTTTGAAACTACCGTATTGCCTACCCGGGTTTTTATCCGCAGCTCCTCTCAACCGGTAAAAGCGTAATATTAAACGCCGATTTAGCAATAAATGTATGCTTAACATTTGTTGTTTTTGTGAAAACTTTTACAGATTTTTAGCGCTTTATAAACCGCGCTAAAACCTTTCAGCCCTATGAAAAAAATGTTTACTGCCTGTTTGCTGCTGCTTTTATTTTCCAGCGCGGCAATTGCACAAAATACCGGCGATAAAACTTTTACCAACCCGTTGCTGCCATCAGGCGCGGATCCCTGGGTGATCTGTAAAGACGGGTTTTACTATTATACCAATTCAACAGGGGGCAATATCGTTATCTGGAAAACAAAAGATATTACCAAACTGAGTACTGCACCTAAGAAAGCTGTTTGGGCGCCGCCGCCGGGTACAGCTTATTCCAAAGACCTATGGGCGCCCGAACTCCATTTTATAAAAGGCAAATGGTATGTATATTTTGCCGCGGATAATGGCGATAACAATAACCACCGCATATATGTACTGGAAAATAGCTCGTCCGACCCAACGGAAGGTACCTGGGAGTTTAAAGGGAAAATAGCCGATAGCACCGATAAGTGGGCTATTGACGCTTCAGTGTTTGAAAATAACGGGAGTTGGTACATGATCTGGTCGGGTTGGGAGGGAGACCATAATGGGCAGCAGAATATTTACATCGCTAAAATGAAAGACGCTCTGACCATCGGCAGCAAACGCGTGAAAATATCGAGCCCCGCTTATCAGTGGGAAACCAATGGCGATCTGCATGATGCTGGGAACCCGGCACATGTAAGTGTGAATGAAGGACCGGAAATTTTGAAACATAAGGATAAGTTATTCCTGATCTATTCGGCCAGTGGCTGCTGGACTGACTTTTATGCATTGGGCATGCTTACCGCTTCTAAAAATAGTGATCTGTTGAACCCTGCCTCATGGATCAAAACAGAGGAGCCGGTATTTAAGCAATCGCCGGAAAACAGCGTTTACGCGCCCGGTCATAACTCATTCTTTAAATCGCCAGATGGAAGGGAAGACTGGATCCTGTACCATGCCAACTCAAACCCAAACGAAGGCTGCGGTAATAAACGTTCGCCTCGCGCGCAAAAATTTACCTGGAATAAGGATGGTTCGCCAAATTTTGGTATGCCAATGAAAGATGGACAGCCTTTGGCTGTGCCGTCTGGAACTAAGTAAAGGGAGACTGCTTTAAGACACAGTTAAAAAAAATCGTCATTGCGAGGAACGAAGCAATCCCCGATAGGCGGAGTCGTTCTGTATAGTTCGCGATTGCTTCGTACCTCGCAATGACGTTCTTGTTATAAGCACACAATTTTCTTGACAAATGTCAATTTCCTTCTTATCAAATGTCAATGTACAGGTTATAGCATCGCGGTAGATTTGTATCAACAAAAGAACGATACAAAATGTCAAAAACAATTTTTATAACCGGAACAAGTACAGGATTTGGTAAATTAACCACTATAACCCTTGCAAATGCAGGCCATACCGTAATAGCAGGTATGCGCGGAATAAATGGCAAAAATGAAACTGTAGCCAAAGAGCTTTCAGCCTTGCCAAATGTTGAAGTAGTTGAGGTAGATATTACTGATGATAATTCAGTTAAAGCAGCTTTTGAATATACATTAACCAAATACGGCCATATTGATGTGTTGGTGAACAATGCCGCAGTTTCAGGCTTTGGCGTACTGGAAGCTTACTCGCTCGACCAGATCAGGCAGATGTTTGAAGTGAATTTTTATGGAACCCTGCGCACCATCTTTGCGGTTTTGCCGGGGATGCGTAAAGCTAAAAATGGCCTTATCATTAACATTACATCGGGTGCAAGTGGTCATACCCTGCCGTTCATGATTCCTTATCTTGCATCAAAATTTGGGGTAGAAAGCATTACCGAAGGTTTAAAGGATGAGCTTGCGCAGTTCAACATCGAAAGCGTTAGTATTCAGCCGGGCGTATATCCAACCGAAATGAACAATGGCAGCAAAACAGGTATCCATGCAGATAAACCGGAAGTTGTGGCCGAATACGGCGAGGCCTCAGCACAGCAATTTAACGCTATGGGCACCGCGCTTTTCAGCAAAATGGCCGAGTTTAACATGGACCCTCAAACTATTGCCGATGGTATATTGAGGCTGGTTGAAATGGAAAAGGGTACCCGCCCGTTGCGTTATCCACTTGATGCCGTAGCGCAGGGTACCGACCAGGAATTTATTGATGCCCGCGCCGCTATCAAAACAAAATGGTTAAGCAAATACACCGCATAACCTAATTATAAAAATATGACCCGAACAAAAGCAAATATCCCCGGATAAAGGAGATATTTGCTTTTATATGTTTGAGCAATTTAAAGAGTACATTGGCCAGAAAGCAACACTCACCGAAGCCGACTATGCTGAAATTGAAGCAGTTTGTATTTTTAAAAAACTCCGTAAAAAGCAGTATTTATTGCAGGAAGGCGATGTTTGGAAGTATAACGCTTTTATAACCAAAGGCTTGGTTCGATTTTACAGCGTTGATGAAAGTGGCCGCGAAAACATTGTAAGCTTTGCCAAAGAAAACTGGTGGACCGGCGACCGTGCCAGCCTGCTTACCGGCGAGCCTTCTAAAAATAATATTGATGCTATTGAGGATACAGAACTGATACTGATTACCAAAACAAACTTCGACAGGCTTTGCCGTGATATACCGGCTTTTAACGATATGGTTAATGCCATCCTTAACAAAAGTTTCATTACCAGTCAAAACCGCATTCACTCGGCCATTGCCTTTACTGCCGAGCAAAAATATCTTGATTTTGTGCAGAAATATCCCGATCTGTCGCTAAGGGTGCCACAGGCGATGATTGCATCTTACTTAGGCATTACCCCCGAAACCTTAAGCCGTGTACGAAAAGAAACTGTAAAGAAACATTAACCCTGAAACTTCATCAGTTCAATGTTTTTCTTTTTCATGGCTTGCAATACCGTTTTACCGTATTCCGTAAAATATTGGTGCTGTTGTAACAGGCTTAAATTAAGGGCATGCCATTCTTTGTCGCTATACCGCTTATCCAAATGTACTTCCCATTCCTGTTTTAAATCATGGGCAAAATCCAGGTAGTTTACAGATGCCAGGTGGTGCATATCGGCATCGCAAATAATTTGCTGGATAAGGTTTTGGGGCGATTGCGGTACTTTGGTGGCTTCAATACAATCCCATACCTGTTGTATAAAATCATTATTATAGTGGTGCTGCATTAAAAAAGTACCGGCAATGATCATGCTGGTGTCTTCATGGCCGTTATAATGATAAAGGTAGCCTGTATCATGAAACCAGGCAGCTATTGTTAAAATGGTTAGTTCCTGCTTTTTTAATTTGCAGTGTGATGCAATTTCTGTTACTGCGTTAACAACGCCCAATGTATGTTTAAGGTTATGAAAGTACATGGTTGATGGTAGGTTTTCTTCCATCAGCGACGTGACATAGGCAGCAGCCCTTTTTACTATACTTATTGCAGGCATAAGATAGTTGCGATACTACCCTCACATTCTGTAGAAATTCTGGATAAATATTAACCGGCCAAACTCTCAACAAAAAGATGACACTTTTATCGTACTTGTGTAAACATGGAACAGAGCGTTTCTGAGCGGGCTTTTAAAGCTTTATTTTAGATGCGTAATTTGTACATAATATGAAAAACACACTTCAAATAGCACAGCTTTATTTCCGCTTTGCATTAGGGATAGGCTTCCTGCTACCCGTGGCAGATCGTTTAGGTTTCCTGGGACCAGCAGGGCAACGTTCTGTAAGCTGGGGCAGTTGGGATAATTTTGTAGTTTATACCAACACGCTAATGCCTTTTCTGAGCCGCTCAATGGCCGGGGTAATGGGCTTTTTAGCAACAGTTTGTGAGGTTTGTATAGCTATTATGTTTATTGTGGGTCTTAAGATCAGGGCAGCTGCATATGCAAGTTTTGCCCTTACATTTACATTTGCCCTGTGCATGACTTTGTTTTTAGGGGTTAAGGCTCCCTTCAGCTATTCGGTTTGGGCCGATAGCGCAGCCAGCTTAATGCTGGCAGGTATATCTACCTACCGCTGGAGTATTGATTTCAAATACGACGAAATGTAATTCGAAACTTTAAAAAAATAAGCTTGTGATATGCTGTTAAAAAACAGGTTGTAATATTGTGCCCTTTTTCTTAAAATCAGAGAAGCTGATACCGGTAGTGTTTTTAAAAAATTTACTGAAATGGGCCAGGTCACAAAAGCCCAGGTCATATGCAATTTTTTTCATGCAGCTATCAGGATGTATGGCCTGCCGTTTTGCCTCGGCGGCAACCCTTTGCCTGATGTGATGACCTGCCGGCTGGCCTGTTAGCTTTTTCACCACCTCGTTGAGGTAGTTGGGGGTTACCGCTAACCTGCTGGCATAGTCGGCAACCATTTTATTCTCTCTGAAGTTTTTATCAAGCAAGGTCATGAAGTTTTGCAGGATGGCAGTATTTCGCGACTGTTTTGGCACCTGCTCCGAGTCCAGCTGGCGTGAAAGATAAATTAGGAAAATCTTGAAATAACGCTTCAATATCTCGGATCGGTAAAGGTTATGCCTGCTGTATTCTTTAAGCATTATTTCGCTGATATCAATCATGTCCTTGGCCAGTTCACTGCTTATGGTGATGATCTGCGTTTGGTTAAACATTTGATAAATGGGGCTGTATACAGGCTCCCTGCCATAATCTTCTATATCTAAAAACGAATCGGTGAACGATATGACATACCCCTGTAAACTGCTGCTAAATTTAAGATTATGCAGCCGGCCGGGTTTGATCAATAGTAATTGATTGGGGGTAACAGCTTCTTTTTGCAAATTGAGCCTGTAGTAACCGTTACCGGCTGTTATCCAAATCAGCATAAAATAATCGTTAGGAAGGTCAATGCCGTTTTCTTTGATCCACTCAATGGTATGGATCTTAAAAGGAAAGCAGCAGGATGTTTTGTCAAAGTTTAGCGGTGCAAAATCGTTAGCTTGTTTCATGGTTACTTAGTTTAAAGCTTATAGTATATGTACCGCTACTCTAATTTCGTGCCGTTGTTTTTATTTTATTGATAATCAGTTACTTGTTATTTTTTTGAATGCCGCTTCTTAACGAAATATCATTATATTCCTGATTGGAAAGCGAAATATCGTCCTTATATATCCTTAACCGCCTAAGCCGTGTACTATCACCGGCAAAAGGGGGCGCGCCGATATGTTTGAGCTAAATGTAGCTATTGACAAAACATCTACTATTCAGGGAGAAGAGATGCCGGTATTTTGGTTCTGCCTCAGTCATCCTACATTCACGAATAAAAGAGGTTGAAACTGGAGATCCGGATGCTTAGTATTTGATTATTAATCATATAGATTAATATTTGCTTTTATTGCAAGGTGGTAATACAATACATAATTTATACATCAAAATCCATATTTAATACATTGATAAGGTTTGGGCAGCATATTATTTTTATAAGTTGAATTTGAGGACATGTTTATTTGTGTATAAGCATGCATTGTGAACAGGAGTTTTGGTTTAGGGCGGTAATAAAAATAATACCAAGTGAATATCAATATAAGCTTATCCCGGTTTTGTTGCAAGCTGACATTAACAGGCTTTTTGCTTTTGATATCCACAAACTCGCCAGCGCAGCGTTACGATTATATCGCCCAGGGTGTTTTGTGGGCAAAAGGTAGTTCGTTTTTTATTAGATGGGACCTTATAACTGTCGGCATTGTGGCGTTGCTTTTCGTTTTGGGGGGTGCTTATGTTGGTTATTGGCAAAAGCAAATAAACAGTAAACGGTTGCAGCTAAAGGAGAAGGAGATCAGTGAGCAAAATCAAATGCTGCAGCTTTTAACTGCGGATAAAAACCGCCTGCTTGATGAAAAGGACTGGTTACTGAAAGAGGTGCATCACCGGGTAAAAAATAACCTGCAAATAGTGATGAGCCTGCTTAACACCCAATCTGCATTTTTAAAAAATAACGCGGCGCTTGCCGCCATCCGTGAAAGCCAGAACCGTGTACAGGCTATAGCGCTTATCCATCAAAAATTATACAGCAGCTCAAACGTAGCCTTTATTGATATTGCTGTTTACATCAACGAACTGGTTAATTATCTTGCCGATTGTTACGACGCTCATGAACGGGGAATCAGGTTTGAACAGCAAATTGAACGTGTTAAAATAGACGTTGCCCAGGCCGTACCTGTTGGCCTTATGCTCAATGAAGCTATTACCAATGCTATTAAGTATGCTTTTCCGCACAAGCGTGGCTTTATAAACATCTCGCTTGGTACACTTGATGATAATAATATTATGTTGAGCATTGCCGATAATGGTATCGGCCTGCCGCAGGGTTTTGATATTAAAGACGCTTCGTCATTAGGTATGGAAATGATGAAGGCCCTGAGCAAACAGCTTGGCGGGAATTTTAAAATGGAAAATAACGGAGGCGTGGCAATAACCCTGGTTTTCCGGGCCGAAAGGAATTTCGGGAACATCGAAAATGAATACTATCCTATATAGTATTAGCGCTCCATTTATCATGGGTCATATGTAATTTGTACTACTGAAACCATAATTAGTACATTGATTTCGGGTATCTCCGGCCCGAACTTTACATTGTTAAATAACAGTTAATAATTAAGCATTAATTAATTGTACGATAAATGTGTAAAGCCCTTACGCTATGAAAAAGTTTGTTTGTTTGGCGGTAGCCTTCTTTACAAGTGTGTTGATGTTTATAGCAGCAGGTTTATTTATTAAGCTTAGCACAGGTTTGATGGAACCGCTGGTGCCCGCCAGGTTTTTCATAATCGTGCTTTACAGTATATGTTCATTGAAATTTGCTTTGCTGGTTATTATGCTTATGCCGGACAAACCTATGCTTAAGCAAATAAGCATAGGTTTTATATCGGCCGATATGTTTTTACAGCTATCGGGCAGCGTCACCGGCTTGGCAATAAGCGTACCTGTGCCGCTTATTGCAATACAGGCATTGCTCCTGCTTTTTTACATGGCTTTGCAAGGCCGTTTATGGCTTTATAAGGCCAATGCAAACACTATTGAAAATGAATTGATGGCATCACCTATTTAATGAATGGCAATATGCATCACTATGATGAACAATTGATTAACCTCATTATTGATCTGCAGGAGCGGGGCTTTAATCACGATTTT
>Ga0157372_10006603_pt1 | contig 12347 bp, 8 predicted proteins | sample C55metaG_FD_115307 | JGI IMG/M metagenome (GOLD analysis project Ga0157372, IMG submission 115307) | Corn rhizosphere microbial communities from Kellogg Biological Station, Michigan, USA - C5-5 metaG | ecosystem: Host-associated > Plants > Roots > Rhizosphere > Soil | place: USA: Michigan... | reverse complement strand
TCCTGCAAGAGCTTGAAAGCCTGGCGGGACGCCGCGCCCGCCTGAACCTGCCGACCTGGCGCCAGCAGGCCCCGTTCGTCGTGATCTGGCTGCTGTTGCTGTGCGCCGCCGCTCGCCCCCAATGGCTGGGCGAGCCGATGCCGGTGGCAGCCAGTGGGCGCGACCTGCTGGTGGCAGTGGACGTGTCCGGCTCGATGGACTTCCCGGACATGCAGTGGCAGGGCGAAGACATCAGCCGGCTCGACCTGGTCAAGGCGCTGCTGGGCGACTTCTTGCAGGACCGTGAAGGTGACCGGGTGGGGCTGATCCTGTTCGGCAGCCAAGCCTACCTGCAGGCCCCGCTGACCTTCGACAGGCGCACGGTGCGCACCTTTCTCGATGAAGCCCAGATCGGCATCGCCGGCAAGAACACCGCCATTGGCGATGCCATCGGCCTGGCCGTCAAGCGGCTGCGCCAGCGGCCCTCGCAGAGCCGAGTGCTGGTGCTGATCACCGACGGGGCCAACAATGGCGGGCTGATCCACCCCCTCACCGCCGCCCGTTTGGCCGCTCAGGAGGGCGTGCGCATCTACACCATCGGCATTGGCGCCGATCCGCAAGCCACCGGCACCCCTGGCCTACTGGGCCTGAACCCAAGCCTGGACCTGGATGAAGCGTCCTTGCGCGAAATCGCCGAGACCACCCAGGGCGCGTACTTCCGCGCCCATGATGGCGCCGAACTCGATGCCATCGGTGACACGCTTGACCGGCTTGAACCGGTGGCGCAACAGCCGACCCAGGCGCGTACGGCAAAGGCCTTGTATGCCTGGCCACTGGCCTTGGCGCTGCTGCTGAGCGTGCTGCTGGTGATCAGCGTGCAGTGGCCGGACAACCCGCTGCAACGACAATTGCGCAAGCCGCGCTTTCTGCAACCGCACCCACAATGGCGGCAGCGCCTCAAACGCCTGCGCCTGAGGAGGCCGCGATGATCGATCTATGGCCCCAATGGTTGCGCCCGCTGTGGTTGCTGAGCGTTCCCGTGCTCGGCTGGTTGCTGTTCAAGCTTTGGCACCGGCGCAGGCGCGCCGGGCGCTGGCAAATGATCCTGCCCCCGGCCTTCCATAACGTGCTGCTCGGTGGCGGCAGTGGCAACACCAGCAAGCTACCCTGGATAGCCCTGGGCCTTGCCTGGCTGCTGGTGGTGCTGGCCCTGCTGGGCCCGAGCTGGCAACGCGTGGAGGAAAGCCGCCAGCGGCCTGCCGATCCTCTGGTCATCCTGCTGGAACTGACCCCGCAGATGCTGGCCGAGGACAGCCCGCCCAATCGTCTTGAGCAGGCGCGTCGCAAGATACTCGACGTACTCGAGCACCGCCGTGACAGCCAGACCGCACTGGTGGTCTACGCAGGGTCGGCGCATACCCTGGTGCCGCTGTCCGACGACCTGGCCACAACACGCAACCTGCTCGAAGCACTCGACCCCTCGATCATGCCCAAGCCCGGCCAGCGGGCAGACCTTGCCGTGCACAAGGGCCTGGCCCTGCTCGCCCAGAGCGGCCTTGGCCAGGGCCGACTGCTGCTGGTCGGGTCCTCGCTCAGCGCCGCCGAGCGCCAAGGCATCAGCCAAGCCCTGGGTCGCCATGGCCCAAGCCTGCTGATGCTGGGCATCGGCAGCCGTGACGGGGCGCCAGTGCGCCAGGCCAACGGGGAATTTCTCAAGGACGACCAGGGCGCGATCCTGTTGCCACGGCTGGACGGCGCGGCGCTCAAAGGCTTCATCAATGGCACTGGCGGGCGTTACCGGCATGCCCGCATCGATGACCTGGACCTGCGCGGCCTAGGGCTGTTCGACAACCCGCGCAGCACACGCAGCGAAGGCCAGACCCTGCAACTGGACAGCTGGGCCGACCAAGGCTACTGGTTGCTGATTCCGTTGCTGCTGCTGGCGGCCTGTGCCGGTCGGCGGGGTTGGCTGTTCTGCCTGCCGCTGTTGCTGGCCCTGCCCCAGCCCGGCCAGGCGTTCGAGCTCGACGATCTGTGGCTGCGCCCCGACCAGCAAGGCCAGCGCCTGCTCGAGCAGGGTCGAGCGGCCGAAGCGGCCGGCCGCTTCCGTGACCCGCAATGGCGAGGCATGGCCCTGTACCAGGCGGGTGACTATGCCGGCGCTGCCGAGGCGTTTCTGCAGGTCGACACGGCCGCCGCGCACTACAATCGCGGCAATGCTCTGGCATACAGTGGTGAACTGGAAGCGGCGCTGGACGCGTATGATCAAGCCCTGGAGCGTCAGCCAGACCTGCAGGCGGCGCTGGACAACCAGGCACTGGTCGAGCAAATGCTGGCCCAGCGCCAAGGCAAGGCTGCCGAACAGCCCGGCAGCACCGACGCCCAGGATTCGCCTGGTCGTGAAACCGAGGGCAACAGCAGCGCGCAAGGTAGCCCGGCAGAGCCTGCGCCCGGTTCCGACGAGCAGGCGGGGGACGGCGCCTCGGCCCAAGGCGACGGCGGTGACCAGGGTGCATCTGGCAACCCGCCAGGCGAGGATGACGATGTGGTCGACCCACCCCACGCGCCTGTCACCACCGCGCTCGATGCCGAGCAACGCCAGGCGCTGGAACAATGGCTCCGAGAAATCCCCGACAATCCCGCGCAGTTGCTACGGCGCAAATTCTGGTACGAACAGCAATTGCAACAGGAAACCCCACGATGAGTCGCTGCGGCGTCTTTCTCCTCATGCTGCTCTGGAACGTGCTGGCTCACGCCGAGCCGTCGCTCAAGGCCAGTGTCGACCGTACACGTCTGGAAGCCGGCGAGAGCCTGGAGCTGACCCTCGAAAGCCAGGATGTGACCGAGTTCGGCAAGCCTGACCTGCGGGCACTGGAAGGTGACTTCGAGGTGCGCAGTACCCGGCAGTTGAACAGCCTGCACACCCTCGATGGCGAGACCCGCGCCAGCACCCGCTGGATCATCACGCTCCTGCCCCGGCGCAGCGGCAGCCTGCAGATCCCTGCCCTGCAATTGGGGCAGTCGTTCAGCCAGCCGGTAGACCTGCAAGTGCTGCAAGCCGATGCCAACCGCCAGGACAACGCCCAGGTGTTCATCGAGGCGACCCTGGACAGCACCGATGTCTACGTGCAGGCCCAGGCTGTACTGACCCTGCGCATCTACCATTCGGTTGCGCTGTATGACGACAGCAGCCTCAGCCCGCTGCAACTGGAAAACGCCAAGGTCGAGCCCCTGGGCGAATCGCGCACCTACGAAAAGGAAATTCAGGGTGTGCGCCATGGCGTGATCGAAACGCGCTATGCCGTCTATGCCCAGCAAAGCGGCACCCTGGACATTCCTTCGCTGACCTTCACCGCCACGGCTGCGGCCAATAGCCAGGGCGAGCAGAACGGCAACGGCGCTGCCCGTGCCGGCCGCCAGGTACAGGTAAGCTCTACGCCGCTGCGTCTGACGGTACGGCCCGTCCCGGCCCAGTGGCCGGCCGGGCTGCCCTGGCTGCCCGCGCGTAGCCTGACCCTGGAGGAACGCTGGAGCCCCGATCCTGCCGCCCAGCAGACCCAGATCGGCGATTCGTTGACCCGCACCGTCACCCTGCGCGCCGAAGGGCTGTCCAGCGCTCAGTTGCCGCCAGTGCCGCCCACCGAAGCCAATGGCCTGCGCCGCTACCCCGATCAACCGTTGTTGCGCAACGAGATCAGCGAACGGGGCATGACCGCCACCCGCGAGGAACGCGAGGCGCTCATTCCCACCCACAGCGGCCCGCTGGCCTTGCCTGCGCTGGAAGTGACGTGGTGGAACACCCGCGAAGATCACCTCGAGCACAGTGGCCTGCCTGCACGCTCGATCACCGTGCAGGACAACCCTGCCCTGGTGGCCGAGGCCCCGGTGGTGGGCAATGCCAGCAGCACACTGCTGTGGCCTTGGCAGCTGGCGACCCTGGTGCTTGCGTTGACCACGCTGCTGGGCTTCACCCTGTGGTGGCGCGCCCGTTCGCAGCCAGCGGTGCTGCGTGCGGCGCAGACAGGGCCGAGCCCGCGCACCCTGCTGGACGACCTCAAGCGCGCCTGCCTGGCCAACGACCCCCAGGCCACGCGCCAGGCCCTGGATGCCTGGGCGCGGCAACAGCCGCAGACCCTGGCCGAGATGGCGGCGCGCTTCGTACCCTTGTCCGACGCCCTGGATGGGTTGAACGGCGCGCTGTACAGCGAAAGCGGCCAGCACTGGCAAGGTGAAGACCTGTGGCGGGCGATCGGCACCATTCCACCGGCCGAACAGGTGCTGCTGCCCACCGGCGAGAGCGCCAGCCTGCCACCGCTGTATCCCAAGTGAGCATGTGGCGGCGCGTCATCGACCGGGTTCGCGCCGCGTACCGACCGGCTTTACCGGCCCGCACAGCGCCGCGCCCATGGGGTACCATAACGCCCTTGCCCGCTCGCCCGACTTCATACCCACAGGTCATCCATGCGTCTGTTTCACACTTCCGATTGGCACCTGGGCCAAAGTCTCCATGGCCAGGAACGCGACTTCGAACACGCCTGCTTCCTCGAGTGGCTGCTCGGCCAGCTGCACCTGCGCCAGCCTGATGCGCTGTTGATCGCAGGCGACGTCTTCGACACCGTCAACCCGCCGGTCAAAGCCCAGGAGCGCTTGTACGATTTCATCGTCAGGGCCCACGAACAGCAGCCGAAACTCGACATCGTGATGATCGCCGGCAACCACGACTCCGGCTCGCGCATCGAGCTGCCTGCACCCTTGATGCGCCGCCTGCGCACCCATGCACTGGGCCGTGTGCACTGGCTGGACGATGGACAACTGGATGTCGAGCGGCTGCTGATTCCGCTGACCAACGCGCGCGGCAAGGTGACCGCCTGGTGCCTGGCCTTGCCGTTCCTGCGGCCGGCGGAGGTGACCGGCCTGCAACTGGGCGACGACTACCTGCAAGGCATCACCCGGGTCCACCAGCAACTGATCGCCGCCGCCCAGGCCAGGCAGCGCAAGGACCAGGCGCTGATCGCCATCAGCCACGCCCACATGGCCGGCGGTGCGGTCTCCGAAGACTCCGAGCGCAGCCTGATCATCGGCAACGCCGAGGCATTGCCGGCCAAGCTCTTCGACAAAGCCATCAGCTACGTCGCCCTGGGCCACCTGCACAAGCCCCAGAAGGTCAATCGCGAAGAACGGATCCGCTACAGCGGGTCGCCCATCCCGTTGTCGTTTGCCGAGGTGAACTACCCCCACCAGGTGCTGGAAGTCACCTTCGACGGCGCGGCGCTGGCCAGTGTCGAGGCTCGCCCAGTTCCGCGTGCGGTGCCGTTGCAACGCATAGGGCCGGCCCCACTGGACGAGGTCCTGACGCAACTGGCCGACTTGCCGGTGGTGGACCTGCTCGATGATCCCAACCGCCAGCCTTGGCTGGAGGTGCGCGTCGTGCTGAACGAGCCGCAGCCCGACCTGCGCCAGCAGATCGAAACCGCCCTGCACGAAAAGGCGGTACGGTTGATTCGCATAGGTGCCGAGTACGCCGGCCGAACGGCCGATGACGAAGGCCCGGCGTTCGTCGAGCTGGCCCAGATGACCCCGCAAGACCTGTTCAGCCGTGCCTGGGCGCAAGCCTATGGCGACCCTGCCGATGAGCAGACGCTGGCCGATTTCGCCCTGCTGCTGCAGGACGTACAGCACGAAGAAGAGCAACCATGAAGATTCTTGCCATTCGCCTGAAGAACCTGGCATCGCTGGCGGGCCCGATCGATATCGACTTCACCCAGGAGCCCCTGGCAGGCGCGGGTCTGTTTGCCATCACCGGCCCCACGGGGGCGGGTAAAAGCACCCTGCTCGACGCGCTGTGCCTGGCGCTGTTCGGCACGGTGCCACGTCTGAATGACATCGGCCGTGAGGCCAAGGTGCCGGACGGCGATGGCGAGATACCCACCTCGGACCCGCGCAACCTGCTGCGCCGCGGTACCGGCAGTGGCTTTGCCGAGGTGGATTTCGTCGGCGTGGACGGGCGCCGCTACCGGGCGCGCTGGGAAGCGAACCGCGCCCGCGAGAAGGCCAATGGCAAACTCCAGCTCAGCCGCCAGAGCTTCTACGACCTGGACAGCGAGCAGGTGCTGGGCAGCGGCAAGAACGAATACAAGCAGCTGATCGAGACGCGCCTGGGCCTTAACTTCGAACAGTTCACCCGCGCCGTGATGCTGGCGCAAAGCGAGTTCAGCGCGTTTCTCAAGGCCGACGACCGCGAGCGCAGCGAACTGCTGGAGAAACTGACCAACACCTCGATCTATTCGCGGCTGGGCCAACGGGCGTTTGCCCGAGCCCGCGAGGCCGGCGAGGCGCATGCCGCCTTGAAAGAGCGAGCTAGCCACCTGTTGCCCATGCCAGTAGACGCCCGCGCCGAACTGGACCAACGCCTGGAACAGGCGCAGCACCAGCTCAAAGCCGACCAGGCTGGCGAGCGACAGCTGGAGCAGCAACGCAGCGGGTTGATCGAGCAGGAGCAGCTTCAAGCCCAGCACGCGCAGGCCCGCACTGCCCTGGAGGCTGCCGAGCAGGACTGGCAAGCCTTGGCCGAGCCGCGCCTGGACCTGGCGCGCCTTGAGCGTCTTGCCCCGCAGCGCCATCAGTTTCACCGCCAGCAGGCACTGGCAGCGCAGCGCGCGCCGATCACCGCCAAACTTGACGAACACACCCGGCAGCTCGCCGAGCTGCAGCAGCGTACGGCCGAGCAGCAGCAGGCGCTGGAAACAGCCCGTCTTGCGTTGACCGCCGCCCAGGCCGCCCATAGCGACGCCGGTCCCTTGCTGCGTCAAGCCTTCACGGCCCAGGACAACTTGGCCCGGCTCGATCAGCAACTGGCCGTCCAGCGCAGCGACAGCCAGCAGGCCGAACATCAGGTGGCTGAGGCCCAACAGCAGTTGCAGCAACTGCACGCCAGCCAAGAACGCAGTCAACAGCAACTGGCCCAGATCGACACGGCGTTGGCCCACAGCCAGCACCTGGCCGGGCTGGCCAGCGCGTGGCATGCCTATCTGCCGCAGCTCAAGCAGGTGATGCTGATCGGCGGCCGCCTGGGCAAAGGCCGCGAGGAACTGCCCGGCCTGCAGGCTCAAGCCAGCCAGGCACTGCGCACCTTCAGGCCGAACGCGACGCCCATGACGCCCTGTTCCGGGAAGCCAAGGCGCAGCCCGACGCCCTGGCAGAACAAATCGACCTGCTCGGCAGCATGCTGCAGGACAACCGCAAGCAGCATCGCGCCGTGGAGCAATTGACGCTTGTACACGCCCGCGTGCTTGAGTTGCATCAGCAACAGGCCACCCTGCGTGAACGTCAGCAGCAAGCCATGGTCGAGCGCCAGCGCCTGATCGGCGAAGGCACGGCCGCCAAGGCTGAGCTGGAAAGCGCCGAGCAGGCACTGAACCTGACGCGCCAACTGCTGGAGCGCCAGCGGCTGGCCCGCAACACCACGGTCCAAGCCCTGCGTGAGCAACTGCGGGGCGGCGAGCCCTGCCCGGTGTGCGGCAGCGCCGAACACCCGTTCCACCAACCCGAGGTGTTGCTGCAAAGCCTGGGCGAACATGACCAGGCCGAAGAAGCGGCTGCCCAGCGTCAGGTCACAGCGCTCAATACGCGCCTGGTGGAACTGCGCACCCAGCTAGGGGTGGTCAATGCCCAGCTCAAGGACTATCAGCAACAGCTGCCGGTATTGGACGAACACTTGCAGCCTTTGGTCGCGCAGCTTCATGAGCACGCCCTCTGGCCTGCATTGGCACCCCAGGACGATCATGCCCGCAGCAGCTGGCTCGACGGCCAACTACGGCGCCTGGATACCGAAATCGGCAACGACGAGACGCGCCAGCGGGCCTTGCTCACCCTGCAAAAAGAGGCCGCTCGCCTCAACCAGCAGCTGCAAGCCGCCCAGGACGCGCACCAACAAGCGCAGCGCCATCTGGAGCAACAGCACCTGGCACTGGAAAACGACGAGCGCCTCCTTCAGCAAGGGCTCGCGGACTTGGCCGGGGTACTGCCCGACGAAGCGCTCAAGGCCCTGCAAGACGATCCGGCCAATGCGTTTCTTGCCCTCGACCAACAGATCGCCCAGCGCCTGCACCAGCTCGACCAACGCAACGATGAGCTGGAAGAACAGCAAGCCCGCCAGGTCCAGCTGGACAAACTGCACGATCAACACCAGGTGCGTGTGCAACGCCTCGCGCAGCTTGGTGAGCAGCTCAGAGCCTTGGAGGAGCAGCGCCAGCACGCAATGGCCATGCTCGCGCAATTACTGGGCGAGCACATCAGTGCCGAGGCCTGGCAACAGCACATGGACACCGCGCTGGAGCACGCGCGCGCGGTCGAGGCGGACCTCGCCCAGCGCCTGCAAGGCTTGCATACCCAGGCTGTGCAAGTGGCCGGTGAGCTCAAGGCCAGCACCGAGCAGTTGCAGGCGCTGGAGCAAGAAGCCAGGCAGCTGCATGATCAGATCGCCCAGTGGCGCGACGCGCACCCGGAGCTGGACGATACAGGGCTCGATCGCCTGCTGGCCATGGACGACACTCAGGTCGGTGAACTGCGCCAGCGCCTGCAGGGCGCTGAAAAAACCCTCGAGCAGAGCCGTGTGCTGCTTCAGGAACGCGAGCAGCGCCTGCACCAGCACGCGGCGCTGATCACGCTGGACACTTCGGTCCAGGCTGTGGACCAGGCGCTGCTCGAACTGCGTGAGCGTATGGTCGTTCACGAGCAGACCTGCGCCGAGCTGCGGGCCCAACAGGCGGATGACCAGCGGCGACAGCACGCCTCGCAGGCCCTGGCCGAGCAGATGGAGCAAGCCCGACAGCAGTGGCAGCGCTGGGCGCGGCTCAGTGGTCTAATCGGCTCGGCTTCGGGGGACGTGTTCCGCAAGATCGCCCAGGGCTACAACCTCGATCTGCTGCTGCACCATGCCAACGCTCAGCTGCGTCAACTGGCGCGGCGCTATCGGCTCAAGCGCGGCGGCAGTGCGCTGGGGTTACTGGTACTGGACACCGAAATGGGCGATGAACTGCGCTCGGTGCACTCGCTGTCAGGCGGTGAGACCTTCCTGGTTTCCCTGGCCCTGGCCCTGGGGCTTGCCTCGATGGCATCGAGCACCTTGCGCATCGAGTCGCTGTTCATCGACGAAGGCTTCGGCAGCCTCGATCCCGAGTCCTTGCAACTGGCCATGGATGCGTTGGACGGCTTGCAGGCCCAAGGTCGCAAAGTGGCTGTGATTTCCCACGTGCAGGAAATGCATGAACGCATACCGGTGCAGATTCAAGTCCGGCGCCTGGGCAACGGCTTGAGTGACGTTGAGGTGTGCGGTTGATCCTCTATTCGTTTCGCCGCTGCCCTTGGGCCATGCGTGCCCGGCTTGCGTTGCGCTATGCCGGCTGCGAGGTGACCGTGCAGGAGGTGGCCATGAAGCACAAACCCGCCGCCCTGCTGGCACTGTCACCCAAGGGCACCGTCCCGGTGCTGGACACCGGAGATCAGGTAATCGATGAAAGCCTGGATATCATGCGCTGGGCACTGGCGCAGAACGACCCGCAAGACTGGCGCCTGTCGAGCTCGCCCGAAGCGGCGCAGCAAGCCGATGCACTGATCGCCGTGAACGACACCACCTTCAAGGCCCAGGTGAACCTGTACAAGTATGCCGAGCGGTATCCCCAGCAGTCACAGCACGACTACCGCGACGCTACGCACCCCTGGCTGGAGCATCTGGAGCACCTGCTGCAAAACCGCCCCTACCTGTTGGCCGATCACCCGAGCATCGCTGATGCCGCCCTGTTGCCGCTGATCCGGCAGTTTGCCGCGGTCCAGCCCGACTGGTTTGCCACAGCCCCCTATCCGAGGGTCCGTGGTTGGCTGCAAGGCTGGTTGGCCTCGGACGTGTTCAAGGCCATTATGGCCAAGTGATTCAAGCGCCGTACCGCTTGAACGTCATCGTATGAACTTCAGGTCCGACGGTGCCGGCTGATCGAAAGTCTGTACCGTTTCCCCCAGCTTGCCCGTGAGCGGATCGCGGCGCATGACCTTGATCTGGTTGCTCTTCTGATTGGCAACCAGCAGGAACTTGTCAGTGGGGTCCAGCGCGAATTCACGGGGGTGGTCACCTTCGACCGAGCGACGCTGCACCAACGCCAACCGTCCATCCTGCTTGCCCACGCTGAACACGACGATCTCATTGGCCGTGCCGCGGTTGCTGACGTACAGAAAGCGACCGTCCGCCGACAGGTGCAGGCCCGCGCCTGCCTTGGCAGCCGCCTCCTGGCGTTCGGTCAATGGCAGACGCTGGCGTTCGATCAGGTTGCCCTCCTGGACATCGAACACCACCACTTCGGCATGCATTTCCAAGGTCAGGTAGGCATGTTTGCCGCTGGCGTCGAACAGCAAATGCCGTGGCCCACTGCCCGCAGGCAACGACACCGAGGCAGGCTGGGACGGGGTCAGTGGCTTTTTCGTGCTCGCCCCGTCGTAGCGGTAGACGAACACCTTGTCTGCACCCAGGTCGCTGGCATAGACATGCTGGCCGTCTGGAGACGGCACCACAGAATGGACATGGGCGCTGGCCTGCCGCTCGGGGTTGACCCCACTGGCTTGATGACGCACCTGCTGGACCACCGACTGCAAGGCGCCTTGCCTGTCGACTGGCAACACCGAAAGGCCGCCGCCTGGGTCGGGGTCGACCGCGTAGTTGGCCACGAACAGATAACGCTGGTCCTGGCTGAGGCTGGCGTGGGTCGGCTCGTCGCCCTGGCTGGGCTTTTGATCGAGCAGGCGTACACTCCCATCGCTGGCAATGTTGAATGCGCTGACGTGACCGTCTGCGGTTTCATTGACGGCAAACAGCAGGCGCTTGTCTTCGGAAAGCACCAGCCACGAGGGACTGACGCTCTCTACCACCTGCAGCGGTTCGGGGCGGATTGTGCCGGCTTCGCTGTCGAAGGCGTAGCGGTAGATGCCTTGGCTGGCACCGTCTGTGTAGGTGCCAACCAGCAGAGTGGCAGCCTGGGCAGTGTAGGTCAGGGTCATGCAGCTAGCGGTCAGCAGAGTCTTCCAGGTCCGGTTCATGGTCTTCTTCTTCCGGTGCGCGAAATGCATCCAGACAGATCAGTCGGTGCTCACCTTCGGCAGTGCAGATGCGCCAGTCGTTCACTTCTTTACTGGCCGCATCGACCTGCGCGGCGGTGAATACCCAACGCCGCAGTTGGCGGCCGTCCATGCATTCGATGGCAAGGCCCTGCTCGTCGCAGGTGAAATCGAACGCGTGAAGGCCGTCTATCAGAAGCATGTCGCTGTGTTGCAAGGCGCTGGCAAGTGGTGACATGGGGGTACCTGTACGGGACATTGCATGTGGAAAAGCCCTGCATTATACCCCCATGGCCGCGCAACGCCCGGTCGTTTCAATGGGCGAAAATCGAGCCCCCCGCCTTGCCTGCCATCTTCTCGGGCTTGATCAGGAACCGCGCCAGCGCCGGCAGTAGCCACAGCGCACCGAACATGTTCCACAACAGCATGAAGGTCAGCATCAGGCCCATGTCCGCCTGGAACTTGATCGCCGAGAAGATCCAGGTACATACCCCGATGGCCAGGCACAGGCCGGTGAACAGCACCGCCTTGCCGGTGGAGCGCAGCGTCTGGTAATAGGCTTCCTGCAGCGGCAACCCGGCGCGCAGGAAGCTCTCCAGACGGCTGTAGATGTAGATGCCGTAGTCCACGCCAATGCCTACCCCCAGCGCAACCACCGGCAGCGTCGCCACCTTGACGCCGATGCCCATGTACGCCATCAGCGCGTTGCCCAGCACGGAGGTCAACACCAAGGGCAGCACGATGCACAGGGTCGCGGCGAAGGAACGGAAGGTGATCAGGCACATGACCGCCACGCACAGGTACACCAGGATCAGGATGGTCAATTCGGCCGACTTGATCACCTCGTTGGTGGCCGCTTCGATACCGGCGTTGCCGGCAGCCAGCAGGAACTGCAAGCCTTCTCTGTCGTGGCTGTCGGCAAACGCCTTGGCAGCGGCCGTCACCCGCTCGAGGGTCTCGGCCTTGTGGTCATTGAGAAACACCAGCACCGGGGCCAGCGAGCAATCGCCGTTGTACAGGCCATCGGCCCGTGCGATGGAGTTGTTCAGGACATCGGGGTTGCGCGAGAGGGTTTCCCACTTGAGGCTACCCTCGTTCATGCCCTTGATCACCTGTTTGGACACGCTGACCAGGGAAATGGCCGACTGCACACCCGGCGTGTTTTCCATGGTCCACATCAGCTCGTCGATCGGCGCCAGGGTCGAATGCACCGAACACTGCTCGGCGGCCGTCTTGACCATGATCACCAGCACATCGGAACTGGTGGA
>Ga0157372_10006602_pt1 | contig 12348 bp, 9 predicted proteins | sample C55metaG_FD_115307 | JGI IMG/M metagenome (GOLD analysis project Ga0157372, IMG submission 115307) | Corn rhizosphere microbial communities from Kellogg Biological Station, Michigan, USA - C5-5 metaG | ecosystem: Host-associated > Plants > Roots > Rhizosphere > Soil | place: USA: Michigan... | reverse complement strand
GTGCTCGTATTTAAACTTGTTATTGTTGATATAGGTGATGTAGTTATCACCTACAAGCATCGTTTTTTTACGTACGTTTTCTTCGGGCAGCATCTCTAATGATACCAGGTCGGCCTTGCCATCGTTATTGATATCAACCATATCCGATCCCATTACCGACCAGCCCGTGTGTTTAAAATACTCGCCCGCGCGGTTGCTGAACGTGCCGTTTTTATTGTTCACCCACAATACATCGTTCGATATAAAGTCGTTACCTACATAAACATCCGGCCAGCCATCGTTATTCACATCGCATATAGAAACCGAGTTGCCAAAGCCCTCTATCAATATCCCGGCTTCTTTGGTTACATTGGTGAAGGTGCCATTTCCATTGTTGCGGTAAAGGCGGTCGTTATTCTGGGCGCTGCCATCGGTTAATTTGGGACGATAGGCCACCGGTGTTTCTTTGCCTAAAAAATTGGTGAGCAGGTACATGTCAAGGTCGCCGTCATGGTCGTAATCAAAAAATACGGCTTGTGTGCTGTAGCCGGTATCCTGCAGGCCATAAGCCGCCGCCGATTCTCTGAAGGTTGGCACGCCATCTTTATTAGTTGCCTGGTTGATGAAAAGCAGGTTTTTACGATGATTTGGATCGCTTTTAAATGATGAGCAGACGTATATGTCCGGCCAGCCATCGTTATTGATATCAACTACTGATACACCTGCGTACCAGTCGCCATTACCGGCTACACCCGCCGCGTCTGTAACATCTTTAAAAGTAAGTAAGCCTTTGTTAATGTATAATTTATTGGCAACCATGTTACCGGCAAAGTAAACATCGGGCAGGCCATCACGGTTAAAATCGCCGATACCAACACCGGCGCCATTGTACAGGTAGGGGTGGTTAAGGATGTTGATGCTGTCACTTTCGGTAATGGTATTTTTAAAATCGATACCTGTTTGTGAAGCATCGAGCAGCTTAAAGAGCGTTGGGCCTGATGACTTTTTTGAACATCCGGCACCAAAAAAAAGTAACAATAAGGTAGATAGTTTAAACGCTTTGGGTAAACTTTTTATCATGCAGATATGGTTAATAATTGATTGATGGTTTATGCTTTGGTTAAGCTTTAACTTATTGGTTATAATGCAATAAGCCACTGTAAAGAAAACGGATTTTACAATTCCGGTTTCTGCAAATTGTATCAAAAGTTAGTTAATTACTATCGGCCCATACTTAAATATTGATTATCTGTTAGCTTTGATCTGAACCCCTGATTTGAGGGGCAGACCAATTAAACTGATCAAGCCGTTGCTGTTTCATCATGATGAAGAGACTATATTTTGCACTTATCGTTATTATAACCTGCTCATCATGCGGTAAAAAGAGCTGGGAAAAACCGGCCGAAAATCCGGATTTTATCCACCGGTCTATCAAAGATGTTACTGATGTGGTAAGGCATGATATTTATTCGCCGCCGGTTGCCAGTCGCATTTATGCCTATATCAGTGTGGCTGCATACGAGGCTGCGCGAAATGGCGATAATCATTACCAATCGCTTGAAGGGCAATTGAAAGGGCTCGACTCGGTGCCTAAGCCTATAGCCGGTAAAAAATATTGCTTCACGTTATCGGCATCGCACGCTATTTTAACCGTTGGAAAGATCCTGGTGATGAGTGAGGGCAGGATAGAGGGTTTTCATGACAAACTGATGCAGGAGTTTAAAAATACCGGCATGCCTGATAGCGTGTATGATAACTCGATAGCGTACGGTAAACTTATTGCCGACAGGGTCATAAAATGGGCGGGTAAGGATAACTATAAACATACCCGCTCATTATCAAAATATGATGTGCAAACAGATGACGCCAGCTGGAAGCCCACCCCACCGGCCTACATGAAAGGTATTGAACCGCACTGGAACGAGATCCGCCCATTTTTGCTTGATTCGGCACAGCAATTTAAACCAGCTCATCCCTTTACCTTTAGCAACATCCCCGGTAGTAATTTTTACAAGCTGGCTATGGAAGTATATGATACCGGCAAGCACCTCACCGATGATGAGGCGACTATCGCCACCTTTTGGGATGATAACCCCTTTAAGGTGAATATCAACGGGCACACTATGTTTGCCACCAAAAAGATCTCGCCGGGAGGGCATTGGATCAATATCGCCGCGCTGGCCTGTCGCAAAGCTAAGGCCAGTTACGTGAAAAGCGCTGAAGCTTATGCGTGTATAGCCGTAGTTATTGCAGATAGTTTTATAAACTGCTGGGACGAAAAATACCGGAGCAAGGTGATCAGGCCCGAAACCTACATCAACCAGTATATTGATCAAAGCTGGATGCCATTGCTGCAAACACCGCCTTTCCCCGAGTATACCAGCGGGCATAGTGTTGTATCTACCGCATCAGCAGCCGTGTTAAGCAAACTATTTGGCGATGAATTTTCGTTCATTGACTCTACAGAAATGGAGTTTGCTATCCCCGCGCGCAATTTTAAATCCTTTAAGGCCGCGGCCGAAGAGGCTGCTATCAGCAGGTTTTATGGCGGTATCCATTATATGCCATCCATAACTAACGGTGTAGATGAGGGCGATAGGATAGGGCAATTTGCATTAACTAAACTGCATACTAAGAAGTAGCCGGATGACTGGTTTCGACCGTGTTTTTATGAATGGCCCAACCCGGCGCCAGTTCAGAATATAAATACTGATACCAGGATTAGCAAGTAGTATGAAAGTAGTAACGCTTTCGCCAGATTCATAACGACATAATCAGGTGAATTTATAAGGGTTATTTCCATCAGTTGTACCTTTAGTCGAGGGGTAATTATGGAACAATTTATAATATTAAAACAATGAAAAACTCATTTGTATGAACATTTAAGCTATGAAGATCTGAAAGTAAATAATCGATACCAATAACTGCTGTATAGTTAGGTTGGTAGAAATAGAATAAGTCATTGAATCATTAACGTTCCATACAATCTATAAATATCCTGTTTGGCAAATTAAAAGCACTCGCTTAAACCATGTAAATACATAATTAACCTTTTACTATCTTTACCTGTACTTATATCCTCATTAAGGTTAGTAAAAGCCACTATGAAATTAGCCATCGACCATAAAAGCCCTATTCCACTACATATACAGGCCGAGCAATTGCTTCGCGAATTGATCAAAGATCCGGTTTACCAGGCGGGTAAATTATTGCCTAACGAGGTAGAACTGGCAAAAAAGCTGGCTATATCCCGCACAACACTGCGCCAGGCTATTAATAAACTGGTTTATGAAGAACTGTTGATCCGCAAAAAGGGTTTTGGTACTAAAGTTGCCAACTCCAGGATCAGTTCAAAATCAATGAACTGGCTCAGTTTTTCGCAGGAAATGAAAGCGAGAGGTATTACCGTAAAAAATTATGAGCTGCATGTAAGCTGGGTATTTCCTGATGAAAGTACTGCCAGTTTTTTTGATATCAGTACAGAGAAAAAAATTGTGAAAATGGAGCGGTTACGTGGCAGCAGCGACAATCCTTTTGTTTATTTCATCTCTTATTTTCACCCGCGGATAGGCCTTACCGGCGAGGAGGATTTTAAACGCCCGCTCTATGAAATGCTGGAGGACGAATATTCTACGATAGCAAACCTGTCAAAAGAAGAGATCAGTGCACTGGAAGCTAATAAGTTTATTGCCGCCAAGCTTGAAATTGAAACCGGCAGCCCCGTATTGTTCAGAAAAAGATTTGTTTACGACCAGGGCGAGCGCCCCATGGAGTATAACCTCGGCTATTACAAAGCCGAAAGCTTCGTATACACTGTGGAAAGCCGCAGGACCTGATTATAAAGCGCTATACCCGATACCGTTAAGTTAAGAATTGACAAGCTGCACCAGAGGTGCAAAGGTTTGTAGCATATTAGCGCCTCCAGCTTTCCATTGCCCCAGAGGGACAAAACAACGCGCTTTGCCACTCAAATGGTCCCAGTATTTTATGGGTTAAGTTAAACTTAAGAGGGAATCTCGCAATCCCCCACCTTTTAAGTTAACGACTATGTTCATTAGTTCATTGCCAATTATCTATAAACCAATCGTTATCTATAAAAATATACCAATAAAAATAAAATTTTCATATTAAGATGACAATAAATGTAAAGATTACACGTATATTTGTAACATCATGTGAATGGCTGACAGGCAGCGCCACCGGTTCGACTCCGGGTTTACATCTCTTCTCATAATTTAGGTTTATAATTGGTTAGAACGCATTCCTGCCCATCAGGAGTGCTTCTTTTTTTTATGCCCTTTTTGAAGCGGAAGGCGGAATATTTAAAGCAGAAAGCTTTTGAACTTGTTACCCATTGTTCCCGATAAATTCTTATATATAAATATCACGAAAAATATTAAAGTGCTTTTTGGGTGTCCTGTGTCGTATTATTACCATGCTTAACATCCTTTACACATCTAAAGCCAACGTGGTTTGTTGCCGAGCGATATTCGCCCTTGCCTCTTGAGCCTACCATATAGCGGGTGCAGTACTGGTCGGTACATAAAAATGAACCTCCTCTTTGAACTTTCTTTTTTTGCCCCGGCTCCTGTGGGTCATAAGAAGCAGAAGGGCCTTTAGGATTGCGCGCAACTGTGTTAAGATTAAAACTATTGTAATAATCATTGCGGTACCAGTCGGCACACCATTCCCATGCGTTGCCGGCCATATCATACAAACCGTAAGCAGTCGCCGGGTATTTTTTTACCGGCCCAAGGCCGGTTTCACCATCTTCGGCATTATCATGATCAGGAAAAGATCCCTGGAAAGTGTTGGCCATCCAGCGCCCGTCCTGTTTTAACTGGTTGCCCCAGGGGTATAGCTCACCGGCTTTACCTCCTCTTGCTGCAAACTCCCATTCGGCCTCTGTGGGCAGTCGTTTTCCGGCCCATTTGGCATAGGCAGCAGCATCTTCCCAGGCTACCTGTACTACCGGGTAATTTTCTTTACCTATCAAGTCAGAACCCGGTCCAAGCGGGTGTTTCCAGTCGGCCCCGTTTTGGTACGACCACCATTGCGAAATATCATCTAACTGTACTTTCTGACGCGGAGGGGTAAAAACCACCGATCCGGCAACCAGTTTTTCGGCCGGTACACCCGGAAATTCAGCCTCGGTAGGTTTTTGTTCAGCCACGGTTATATAGCCGGTAGCTTTTACAAATTTGGCAAATTGGTTATTGGTTACCTCGGTTTTATCCATGTAAAAACCATCAACAAATACCCGGTGAACAGGCCTGGCATCGTCCATGGCTTCCATACCGCCATCGGTCATACCCCTTGGATTAACCCCACCCATGCTGAAAGTGCCGCCGGGGATCCAGGCCATATCATGATCTGCTTTATCGGCTGGTGTACCGTTATCGTTAACTATTGTGGGTTTAAATGCCTCCCCGCCCTGGTGCATGTATAAAATACTGTCTTCCCTGATCATCCCGTTTTTGGTACAGGAAATGGCTGCTTTAACTTTAAATCCGGCAGATGATGCATTAACAAGCCTTGAGTTTGTGGTATCAGTTTCATTTTTATGGCCGGAGGTGTGGCAAGCCTGGAAAACGAGAGACAATAGCATTAGGGTTAACCCTGTAAATAATTTAAGTCCGGTAAATGGGATATGCTTTATCTTCATCAAATTCAAATTTACTTATCTTTAGGTAAAAACAGGTGAGGGGTTATGTAAAGATTATAGGATAATGAATTTTACCTGCGAGGTATTCATTACTTATACTCCCGTTTTTTCATACTTTTATAAACGCTGTTGCATCAAAATGCAGCAGGTATAAAATGAACCGAAAACGCTTCATATCCTCCTTAGTCACGGCCGGCGCCGCGTTATCAACCTCAGGGGCGTGGTCGGTTACTCCACCCAATCCCTATACTAAAGCCCGTCACAAAATCCCCCCTTATTTGCAACCCGGAGATACCATAGGCATTATCAGTCCATCGGGATATATGAGCCTGGCCGACCTTATGCCGGCTGTACAACTTATGCAAACCTGGGGCTTTAAGGTGCAGATTGGCAATAACACCGGCAAAAAGGATTTTATATACGGAGGAACAGATGAAGAACGCGTGGCAGACCTGCAGCAGATGCTGGATAACCCCGAGATTAAAGCCATTATGTGTGCAAGAGGGGGTTACGGATTGGTGAGGATCATTGACCGACTCAATTTCAAACAGTTTAAGAAAAATCCTAAATGGATTATTGGCTTCAGCGACATTACTGCCCTGCATTGCCATATCAACCGGAATTTTGGTATCGCAGCCCTGCATTCAAAAATGTGCAATAGTTTTCCTGATGACTGGGCAAAGGCCGATGCTATGCAGATAGCCACTATCCAATCCATAAGGCAGGCGCTTACCGGCGAAAGTCTTAATTATTCGTCACCTGCTTGCCCCCAAAACCGCCTCGGCAAAGCCGAAGCCACGTTGGTTGGCGGTAACCTGAGCCTGATCGCGACGCTTTCGGGTACGCCGTCTGACCTTGATACGAATGGAAAAATCTTATTTGTTGAAGATACCCATGAACGTCTTTACAATATCGACCGCATGTTCTGGAACCTAAAGCAATGCGGTAAACTTTCGCATCTGGCCGGGCTAATTATAGGAGGCTTTCAACTAACGCCCGATATTGAAGGCGAAGAATTTGGCCATACCATTTATGATATCGTTATCGAAAAAGTAAAGGATTATATTTATCCTGTTTGCTTTGATTTCCCGGTGGGCCATCAGAAAAATAATTTCGCCCTTAAATGCGGTGTAAGGCATACACTTGAGGTTGGGACGGAAGGAAGTGTGCTTAAATCTGTTTAACCTTTATTTCAGATTTTCATCAAAATCAATAAACAGATCGGCTTTATCATTATCATAAATACCGCCTGCTATTATGCTTTGCCCGGTTGTTCCGGGATTGTTCCCCTGGCCCAGCGGCCATGAGCCTTTTGAGTTGGTAACCCCAAATCCGGCATAGGAAGCTGCCTGTAAAGCAAAATCGGTACAGTTATTTTTTGACAGGTGATACTCCAACCCATCGTATAATCGGGTGAGCTTCAGGATCCTTTTAAACCGGCGTTCGGTTATAAACTTGCCCATTACTTCATCCCACTTGTGCGCCTCATCATTTTTGAAAGTGCCCGAGGTTTCCGGCTCCCATGGAGTGGCTGAAAATATATTGTCCTTTTTAGGATAAAATCCGAAAGAAACAGAAACCGAGCTTGAATCGGTGTTGTACTTGATGAGGGTGATAAAAGTATGACCGGTGTTAGCTCGTACAAATACAGTCGGTTTACCCGGTTTTGGTTGTTTTACATGAAATAACAGCGCGTAAGCAGCCGCTTTTTTGCCATCGTCAAATGTGTTCAGGATGCGGTTATAAGTGATCGATTTGCTCTTCTTTTCTTTTTTATCTTTTAATTGAACCGGGTTGTTTACAAATACCGAATCGTCATTCGCGTTAATGGCCAACAGGCCGCTGTTTAAATGTAACTGCCGGCCGGTTGTATCAGAAATAAGAGAATCCGGAGCAGCAGGTGCAAGATCACCTCCCGCTTTTTTAGATACCATCGCTTTAAAAAAGCACTTCATGGCCAAAGGGTACAAATGCAGCCTGGCAAATACATTGGCAAGCTTATAATATGATTTAACTTTCGCCTGGTTATAATTACTTTCGCCGGTATTATTGGCCGATAGCTCTTTTAAATAGCTCAAAACCTTTTTACGGCCGGCATGGGTATCCAGCTCACTTTCCAGGTCTGTCTCAAAAGCGGCATCGGCTTTATCAATAACAGGTTTGTTTGATACCCCCGCAAGCAGTTTGGACGAATAACTATCATCTATTATACTATGGGCAGATGTATCGGGCCGCAGGTTGAGCTTATATCTTACCGAAGCCGAGAACTGGGCCGATGCAGGAAGTACAGATAATATAGAACCAATGACTACAAAGGCGCTGAATAAATATTTTGTACGATAAGCGGTCATGATCAATTTTAAGCTTGTGACAATTGTTGTGTTACAGATATAATAGCGGGTAGGGGGGCGGTTACGATTTACCGGCAACAACAATAACCTTGCTGGCTATAGCTTAAAAAACGAAAACGGGGCGGTATAGTTTTCATATCAATACAAACGTAATAACATTTTAAATAGTCTACAAGTTTAGTAGATTATTTTTATTTAAACTTGCAGTGCAGATATATTTATAAAAATGATGGATCAGTACGCTTTAATTACGGGAGCAGGTAAAGGCATTGGGCGGTCAATGGCTATATTGCTGGCTCAAAAAGGATATAACCTACTGCTGGTTTCCCGGTCGGAGAATGACCTCATTGCCGTATCCGCCCAAATAAAAGCCAACTTGCATGTTAAGACTGATTATCTCGCGATTGATCTTTCGGGCGCAGGTGCGGCCCTCCGGGTCTTTGACTGGGCTAAAAACTTAAATGTACCAGTATCGATATTAATAAATAACGCGGGGCATGGTGCATGGGGAAATTTCGATGAATTGGATCTGGCCGCGCAAACCCGGATGATGCAGGTTAATATGAACGCCCTTGCCGAAATCTCTTATCATTTTATCCCTCTTTTAAAATTGCAGCAAAAGGCTTTTATCCTCAATGTAGCCAGTACCGCGGCTTACCAGGCGGTACCAACGCTGGCTGTATATGCAGCCACCAAAGCGTTTGTTTTATCATTTAGCCGGGCTTTAAGATATGAGCTTAAGGAAACGCCGGTATCAGTAAGCTGCCTTTGCCCAGGCCCCACAGATACGGGCTTTGCCCATAGCGCAGGGATGGATGCCCTGGCCGAACTGGCAGCCAAATTTAACATGACAGCAGATGAGGTTGCGGCGATAGGGATAAAAGGAATGTTCAACAAAAAGGCCGAAATAGTCCCCGGTTTTTTAAATAAGCTCTCGGCCGCAGCGGCAACATACAGTCCTAAAAGCCTGATTGAACGTGTGACAGCAGGGCTTTACAAGCATTAAAGAATATTTTCATAAATATTTGGAGTGATTAACAATTTGTTTACATTTGTATTAATCTACTAAAAAGATATATTTAATATACATTGAACAATACGCGCAACATATTATTTGCATCCTCAATGCGAATGCCCTTGATAACAAGGGTCATGTGCAGCTGTTGTTGTTAATTTTCTCTTAAAGGATCCGCTCCTTTCTTCCACCGCCCAGGCGGTACCCAGCGTTTACAAATTCATTTCCCGGTACAATAATATCTTTTCCTCCACATGGCAGCGTCATATCAAAAATTCACATTAGGCTCAACAATTACGTCCGAACAACAGGCTTTTTTTAATCAGCACGGCTTTATCCATTTCAAACGTTTTATTAAGCCCGAAACAGTTACCGACATCATCAATGCATCAAAGCAGGTTGAAAATACCTGGATAAATAATAACACTGAAAAAGTAAATGGCGTACCCATCAAATACGGTAAAGACCTTGACGGCTCGCCTATTGTGCAGCGTTTTGCTTTTATCAATCAGCACCATAACCTGTTAAATGAATTCACCAAAGATCCGCGTTTCGAGGTGTTGCTTAACCTGATAGGTGAAGGTTCGCGCCTGGGCACCGACGAAAAGGACGGCATGGTTTTTAACCACTACGTAAACGGCCCCGAAAGCAGTTTTACCAAAATGGGCTGGCATACCGATGGCCTGCGCGATATTTTTCACGGCCAAAAGTTAAACCCGATGTTGAATGTCGGCATCCATCTCAGCACGCTGAAACCCGAGAACGGCGGTTTACGCATCCTTCCCGGTACACATAAACAAAACCTTTACCAGATGCTTTTCCGTAAAAAGTATTTCCTTGATCATGATACCGACGAAAATGAGGTAGCCATTATCCCCACTGCCGGCGATCTGACCATACATGATGGCCGTTTATGGCACCGCGTAGCCCAGTCAACCGTAATTGGTGAAGCAAGCCGCCGCAGGGTAATCTATATCCCCATTATTGCAGGTAAATATGAGCCCAAGCATGCCGACAGCCCTACCGCTTTTTATCAACGTTTTGCAACTATTGTTAAGTAAAAATTTATGTTAATTGCCTTATTCATCAGCTATCTTATCCGCACCAGGAAAATAGCAGCCCTTAAAAGCTTTTTCACAGAGCAGGCACTGGTTAAAATCCCTGTAAAATATGCACAGAAATATTTAAGAAGAACGGTTCAGGCCTGAATATTACCTGAATCATTCTCTCCGAGTCACGCCGCCGCCGCTCGGCTCCAGCCGAGTGGCGGCGTAGGTTTTAGGTTTTTACTTATGCCGTTGTTGGTGTTGTCACCAACAACTTTTCATGCGTTATTGCTCTTATAATCACGAAATGCTTATTTGCTAATGTAACGCAATAATTGCATAGCGCCGCCGTTGCGGCGGAGGCCGGCCAGAGGCCGTTTTTATAGTTGCCACTCGACTGGAGCCGAGCGGCGGCGTAGGTTTTTATTTCAACCAAACCGTTTGTGTATAAGCACCATCAACGGCGGCATCCCAAACCTCAAGTCGTGCCCATTTGCGGCCTTTCATGTTTAACACTTTACTAAATGTTTTTGTGCCGAAGGCCTGGGTTGACGTAAGATCGATGTGCTCACGATAAACCCTCTTCCCATCTCCTGAAATGATTTCGGCAAAATTGAGCGGGAATGTCCAGCTGGTTTTAAAATTGACAGTACATTTACCGTCGGCCGGGATGGATATAGTCTCGCCGGATGAATGACCGTTTACGGTAAAATCTTCTATTAAAACTTCGCCCGTGGTGGAGAAGAATTTACCATGCTCCAGTACATCAAGTACCGGCTGCCAGCCATTTTTATATTGCGGCTGTTTGGCGAGCTTCAGGTAGTTTACGTTGAGATGGGCATACATTTCGTTTTCTGGCTCGATACTGAAGAGGTCGGCTTCAGAGAGTATTTTCTTTTTCAGCCCCCAATTATTCATATCATCCATCAGGTCAAATACACGTTTGCCCAAGCGAGGCTCTGAAAGATCAGCAGGTAAAGCTTTCCAGGCAGCTCCTAAAAATCTGTCGGACAGGTAAAAATCTTCCTTCTTATAAGCATCCGGGAAACCGGTTGATCCCTTTGTACGGGCATGCGCTGTCCACGCCAAACCATTTTCGGCTTTAAGCAGGTTCAGCATATCGGCTTTGTCACCAATGTGGTAAACTTTGCCATGTTCGGCATCGGTGCTTTCAAAAGGCGTACCCGCCTTGCGCGACATGATCCAGTAAACCGGCTTAGGGAAAAATGCCAGCCAGTGGCCGCCAAAAAACTCGTTAGGCTCTTCGCCGGGCAGCAGTAAAAAATTAGAATCAGACAAGCGGTTACACTGATCAAACAGCGCTTTTAATTCTTTAAGGCGCTGCTCGTCCGGTCCTTTGGGATGGGCTGTGTAATGAAACTCAGCCAAATGAACTATGTTGATGCCTTGACGCTTTAAAACCTTCACAAAGGAGGGACTATCAGGCACAGGCTTACCCGCCAGTACAACACTCATGATAAACTCATTATGAAAATGACTTGCCATGGTTTTATAACCCGGTAGCGGCTTGTAACTGTCATCATGGGTGAATTGCTTTACTTTATTCAGCAGGTTATCGGCACCATCATTACCCAGCAGGCAAAAAAAGTTGAGTCGTTGTTTAGTTCCCGGAGGCGCGTTAAACCAAGGAACGTACCGTTTATCGCCCTGCAATTCCTGCCGGATGCCAAGGCCATAGCCCGGAAGCAGGTTGCGGTAATTATTGCCGTGCCAAACAAATTTGAGGTTGAAGGCTTCATCCAAAGGATAAAAATACTGGTGCGGCGCGGGGAACACCGCTATGCTGCCTTGATCATTGTTGCCGATAATAGCACGGTATTTTACAGCAAGATTTTTGGCGGTATCTGCCTGGTTAACCTTATCATTTTGCAGGTGTTCATAAACATCACTGTAACTTACTGTTTTAACGGGTTGAATTTTCGCTACCAAACCGGCATCATACAAAATAGCTGTCGAGTCAATTTGTGTAGATACCACCGCGGCCACATTAAACATGGGCTGGCCGTTATAGAGGGTTATCTCCAGGTCGCCTTTAAAATTGGGAGCTTCTAATCCGGGCAATGTAATTATAGTGCGCGAGCCTTTGTTGCTTACGCTGATGCCCTTTTTATGAAAATCTATTTTGTATGAATGGTGAGGTTTCAGCGGTACTTTATCAAAAAAGATATTCCAGCCGTTTTGAGAGATGAGGTCACGCTTACCTTCTGTAAGGATAAACTGCGGATCAACATTTTCAATTACCGGCTTATAAATTCCTCCTTTACCTAATTG
>Ga0157372_10006599_pt1 | contig 12350 bp, 6 predicted proteins | sample C55metaG_FD_115307 | JGI IMG/M metagenome (GOLD analysis project Ga0157372, IMG submission 115307) | Corn rhizosphere microbial communities from Kellogg Biological Station, Michigan, USA - C5-5 metaG | ecosystem: Host-associated > Plants > Roots > Rhizosphere > Soil | place: USA: Michigan... | reverse complement strand
GATGTCGAAGCCCATCGCCCTGATCTCAGGCTCGAGGTCCTTCACCAGCGCAAAGTCGGCCGGGTTCAGCTCCAGCGTTTTCGGGAACAGCTCCTGCTGGGTGGCCGACTGGTGCTTTTCGAGGCTTTCCATGATGCGCTCGTACAAAATGCGCTCGTGTGCGCCCTGCTGGTCGATCACCATGAATCCCGTTTTGATGTGCGACAGGATGTATTTGTTGTGCAGCTGGTAAGCTGTTTTTTTATTGCTCTCGTGTGAAAGATTGTCCCAATCGGAGTGAACCGACTGCTGCGCTTCGTTCTTTTGAACTTCCATCTCCGGCTCTTTCTCCACGTGCTGCTCATACAGCTTGCCCCAGTTGGCGCGGTTGGAAATTTCCTTTTCGGTATAGTTCTTATTCTTCGTAACAGGCGCTTCCGTTTTGAAAGGATTGTAATCCGGGTTTACCTTGATGGTCGGGGCCCTGATGATGCCATCCACCGGCTTCAGCGGCATGTTGTACATGTGTGCCTCCTGGTCGAAATCAAGGCTGGGCGCTATGTTGAACTGCCCGAGCGATTTTTTTACCGTGGAGCGTAAAAACGCATACACTGCTTTTTCATCCTCGAACTTCACTTCCGTTTTTGTCGGGTGAATGTTGATGTCGATGCTTTTCGGGTCCACATCCATCATCAGGAAATACGAGGCAAAGCTGTCGGCCGGCAGCAATTGGTCAAATGCCGACTGAACGGCATGATGCAGGTATCCGTTCTTGATGAACCTTTTGTTGAGGAAGAAGAATTGCTCGCCGCGTGTTTTCTTCGCAAACTCTGGCTTGATCACAAATCCCTTGATGTTCACGATCGGCGTGTTCTCTTCAACCGGCACGAGGCGCGTGTTGTACGAGCTGCCGAAAATGCTCATCAGTCGCTGCTTGAGGTTTCCCGCAGGCAGGTTGAAGATCTCGGTCGTGTTATGATGCAGAGTAAATGCAATGTCGGGGTTCGGGATGGCGACGCGCTGGAATTCTTCAATGATATGGCGCAGCTCCACCGAATCGGTCTTGAGGAAATTTCTCCGGGCCGGGATGTTATAAAAAAGATTTTTTACGCAGATGCTTGTTCCGGCCGGTGTGCTGCAGGCTTCCTGCAATTTCAGCTCGCTGGCTTCGATCTCTATTCTCACACCGAGCTCGTCTTCCGCGCGCCGCGTCTTCATTTCCACCTGCGCGATAGCGGCGATGGAAGCAAGGGCTTCACCGCGGAATCCCATGGTGCGGATGGAAAAGAGGTCTTCGGCTTTCCGGATCTTGGAAGTGGCGTGGCGTTCGAAGCTCATGCGTGCGTCGGTCTCGCTCATGCCGCAGCCGTTGTCGATCACCTGGATCAGCGTTTTTCCCGCATCCTTCACGATCAGCTGCACTTTCGTGGCTTTAGAGTCGAGGGCGTTCTCCATCAGCTCTTTTACCGCGGATGCAGGGCGCTGCACCACCTCGCCGGCGGCGATCTGGTTGGCGACTGAATCGGGCAATAGTTGGATAATGTCGGGCATAGCGGGATTTCCTGCAAAAATACAAAAAATACCTCAGCACTTATCCAAAAGAAAGGTGAGAAAGCAAGCTGAGACGGAGAGTTATTTCCGGTTGGAAAGAACCGCGGAAAGGCTTTCGATGAGACTGATCCCGAACCATTCCCGGAGGTAAATAGCGAAAAGAATGCTGAAGATAATGCCGAATGAAAGAAGCAGGCCCATGGTGCGCCCGAAGGAATTGCTGCCTGATAGAAGGATGCGCGCCGCCAATACCTCGATCTTCGCGCTCATGAAGCTGTATGCCGGCACCAGGATAAACACGAGCACCAGCATGGCGAGGGCGGTGAACTTGTAAGGGTTCAGTCCGAGCTTGTAATGCACGATGCGGTCGGTAATGAAGCCTGTAAGCAGGTTCACCGTAAGCACGCTGATCATGAGCACCATGATGCTGAAAAGTTTCTTGAACATACCTTCTGATAACGAATCGATACGAATTTACGAAATACGAATTTGTACGAATTTAGCATGTACTGTGCTGCTTGCGCGCCGTCATTTCGAGTTCGACCGAAGGGAGAGTATCGAGAAAGCGGGTAGGCTTGTTCTCGATATGCTCGTACCTCGCACTCGAACTGACGCTATTAAAACCTTCTACGAACTACAAGCTCCCGGCTACAAACTTACATTCATCACAAATCTCTGCAAATCCCTGTGATCTGCGGCGTTCAGCTTTTGTATTAAATTAACATTCCAAAGTTGAAAAGTTAAAATATGAGCGGCGGGAAAACGTTGTATTACAGGTAATTTTAGCATGAAATATTTGTTGATCCCTGTAATTTTAATTCATTGATGAAGAAGCTCTCTTTCGCTATACTTTCCCTCGTTACCATTGTACTCGTCAGCTTTATACCCAAACAGGATCCCGGGAATCCCGGCGACCCTCCTTTCTATACCGGCAATACGCGCTGGGCGGATTCGGTATTCAAAACGCTGAGCCCCGATGAGCGCATCGCGCAGCTGTTCATGGTGGCGGCATACTCCAACAAGGACAAAGCGCATGTGAAGGAGATAAAAATGCTCGTGAATGAATACAAGATCGGCGGGCTCATCTTCTTCCAGGGCGGGCCTTTGCGGCAGGCAATGCTTTCCAACAGCTACCAGTCGGGTGCAAAAGTTCCGCTGCTGATCTCGATGGATGCCGAGTGGGGACTGGCGATGCGTCTCGACAGCACCACAAAATTCCCGAGGCAGATGACGCTGGGCGCGATCCAGGACGACAGCCTTGTGTATGAAATGGGCGTGGAGATCGCGCGGCAGACAAAGCGCCTAGGCATGCAGGTGAATTTTGCACCGGATATCGACATTAACAATAACCCGCTGAATCCCGTGATCGGCAACCGCTCTTTCGGTGAAGATAAATACAATGTGACACGCAAGGCGATGATGTACATGAAAGGCATGCAGGACAATCACGTGCTGGCCTGCGGCAAGCATTTTCCGGGACATGGCGATACCGACAGCGATTCGCATAAAACACTTCCAACGATCAAGTCATCACGCGCGCGTCTCGATACGCTTGAGCTGTTCCCTTTCAAAGAGCTGATCAAAAACGGCCTCGGCAGCATGATGGTGGCGCACCTGAGCATTCCTGCGCTGGACACCACGCGGAACCAGGCTTCCACCCTCACGAAGAAGATTGTGACCGGCTTGCTGAAAGATACGCTCGGCTTTAAAGGCCTCATTTTTACCGATGCGCTCAACATGAAAGGCGTAAGCAAGTTTTATAAGCCCGGAGAGGTGGATGTGAAGGCGCTGATCGCAGGGAATGATGTGCTGCTGTTCCCGGAAGATGTGCCTACAAGCATCAAGGAGATCAAAGCGGCGATCGAGCGCGGTGAAATTTCGCAGGAGGAGATCGACAAGCGCTGCATGAAGATACTGCTGGTGAAGCAGTGGGCCGGTCTCGATCATTACCAGAAAGTGAAAATGAAAAATTTGTATGCCGATCTGAATACCCCGCAGGCAGAGCTCCTGAACAGGAAGCTGGCGGAAGCATCGCTAACGCTGCTGCAAAATAAAAACAACCTCATCCCGCTGCAGGGGCTCGATACATTGAAGATCGCGTCGCTTTCCTTAGGATACAAGCTGCAGAATATTTTTCAGGGCACGCTCGAAAACTATTCAACCATCACTCATTTCGGGATCGATAAGGATGCGAAGCAGCCTGCTTTCGACAGCGCACTCACGCAGCTGAAAAATTATAACCTCGTGATCGTGCATCTGAACAATACGAATAATAAACCCGATAAGGATTTCGGACTCACGCCCCGTGTAAAGGCAATGCTGAGCGCCCTGATGAAGCAGAACAAAGTGATCGTGAATGTGTCTGCGAACCCTTACATTCTTTCAAAAATAGACAGTCTGCAGTATGCCGATGCAGTGATCATGAGCTATGAGGATAATGATTTCAGCCAGAGCTATGCGGCACAGCTGATCTTCGGCGGTGTGGGAGCAAGCGGAAAGCTGCCGGTGACCGCAAGCAATTATTTTAAGCTGGGTACCGGGATCGAAACCAAAGCCGTGCGTTTCAAATACACCATCCCGGAAGAGCTGGGCGCGAATGTGGCGCTGCTGAACAAGATCGACAGCATTGCCATGAAAGGCATAAAGGATAAGGTGTACCCGGGCTGCCAGATCCTGGTGGCGAAGAACGGAAAAGTATTTTACCAGAAATCATTCGGGTACCATACCTATGAAAACAAAATAAAAGTGAAGAACACCGACCTGTACGACCTTGCTTCGGTTACAAAGATCGCGGCTTCCACAGCGAGCCTCATGAAGATGGTGGATGAGAATAAGGTGAACGTGGATGAGCGCCTGTGCCTGTATCTTCCCGAGCTGGAAGGCACCAACAAGCAGAACATCGTGATCCGCGAAATGATGGCGCACCAGGCCGGGTTGAAGGATTGGATCCCCTTCTGGACAAAAACGGTTCAGAAAACCGGGGAATATAAGGAAGGCATTTACAACAAAACGCCGAATGATTTTTACAGCAGGCGTGTTGCGGAGAATCTGTACATCAGTAAAAATTACGAGGATTCCATCTACAAGCAGATTGCGGAATCGCCGCTGAAGGAAGCAGGTAACTACCTGTACAGCGATCTCGGGTATTATTACATCCGACGCATCATTGAGAAGCAGGAGGGAATGCCGGAGGATGAATTTGTACGCAAAACATTTTACGCGCCGCTCGGACTGAGCACGATGGGTTACAAGCCAAGGGAACATTTTGATCTCAGCAGGATCGTTCCGACGGAGTTCGACGCGAAGTTCCGTAAGCAGCAGGTGCATGGCGATGTGCACGACCAGGGCGCAGCCATGTTGGGCGGTGTGGGCGGACATGCGGGCTTGTTCTCCAACTCCAACGATCTTGCCGTGCTCATGCAGCTCTACCTGAATTACGGAACCTACGGAGGAAAGCGCTACATCGATTCAGCAACCGTGAAGGAATTTACAAAATGCCAGTACTGTTTTGCCAACCGCCGCGGGATCGGGTTCGATAAGCCGGAAATGACGGCAGGAAAAGAAAGCCCTGTGTGCTTATGCGTATCCCCGGAAAGCTTCGGCCATACAGGTTTTACAGGCACCATGGCATGGGCCGATCCGGTAAACGGCATTGTTTATATTTTCCTTTCGAACAGGGTGTATCCCGATGCGGACGATAACAAGCTTGCGAAATCGGGCATTCGCGGGAAGATCCACCAGGTGATCTATGATGCGGTGAAGTAAAATTATAACTGTGTTTTATAGAGCATATAAAAGGTAGCCCAGTCGCTTTTTACTCTTCCGATCTCTTCAATGCTTTTTTGTGTTGCAATGTATTGCATCAATGCGATGATCCAAAATGAAAGTGTGGCTATATGCCACAACTTGATCTTATTTCTTTTGTAATGTATCGTTTCGATCTGTTTTGCTTTTTCCAGCAGTTCCGGTTCAGTGAAATTGGAAGCAATATACTTTTTCAGCTCTTCCGAATATTTCGAAAATGTTTCGATGGCTTCCGCCGAGTTTTGTCCCGTCAGGATCTTGTCAGCCTGGCTAAGAATATCCAATAGCTGGCGTTCCAGTAATTGTTTATTTCTGTCGTTGTTGAAATTTCCTTCCATTACTGCAGCAGTGTTATATGCCCATAATAATAATGCGGATCGCCTTTGATATCCCTGATCCTGCATTTGTACACATACACATCCCGGAAAGGAAGATTGTTCTTATAAGTACCGTCCCAGCCAACCGTCATGTCATTTGATTTGAACACCATATTGCCCCAGCGGTCGAAGATCAGCAGCTCGTATTCCTTGATGCCATAGCCTTTCGGCATGTATTTGTCGTTGTTGCCGTTGTCGTTTGGCGTAAATGCATCCGGGAAAAAGATCGCGTAGCTCGGGTTCACGGTAATGAGTACCTGCGTTGAATCCTTGCAGCCGTATTGATTGACCGCGAGAAGCTGGAAGTAATAAGAGCCCGTGTCGGTAATAGAATACATAATATCAGCCGTGTTGGTAAGTGAATCGGCATTGAGAGACCATGTGTAAAAGTTTGACTGTAACGACTGATTGCTGATGTTGATGTAATCGTCGTACAATTCGTATTCAAGCGCTTCCGGAACAATGATCGCCTGCGGTGTAGGGTACACTTCTATGTAATTCGTCAGCAAGGTATCCACCACACAACCTTTATCGGTAGTGGCCTGCAGCGATACATTGTACAATCCTGCACCATTCAGCACTGTTGTTGGCGCCGTATCATTCAGGTTGTTCGGTCCGATCTGCCAATCCCAGCTTTGAATAGTTGAACCATTCAATATCGAAGTGTTTTGCGTGCTGATGTACAGCGGATCGCAGCCTTTTACGGGGAACACAGAAAACTGCAGCTGCGGGATCGGATAAAACAATACCACTGTTGAATCTGCATTCACGCAGCCATTCGCATCCTGTACGATCACTTTTTCGAGTCCGGGTGCATTCACCATAATGGAAGAAGTAACATCGCCGGTGTTCCATGCATAGCTGGTATAGCCGGTGTTCGCGGTAAGCGTGGCGGTGGTGCCCGGACAGATCCTCAGCGTATCCGCGAGTCCGATCACTGGCAAAGGATTTACATTCACCACGATCGTATCCTTCACAATACAGCCGTTCGGGTCGATCCCGGTAACAAAATACATGTCGGGGAAGGCGGCATTCAACGTTTGCGCTGTTGTGCCGTTCTGCCAGGTGTAGGAAGAGAAGCCTGGTCCGGCGTTAAGCGTAAGCACATCGCCCTGGCAAATGGCGGTATCGTTTCCAAGATCGATCACTGCAGGCTGGAATACGGTAACGATCATACTGTCGGAAGCTGTACAGCTCATCGCATCGGAAATGCTGATCGTATATGTTGTTGTGGTGACAGGCTGCACCGTTTGTGAAGCTGTGACCGGTCCGTTGCTCCAGGCGTAATTGTAAGGAGCAGTTCCGCCGCCTGCGGATGCATTCAGGTTGGTGGTAAGTCCCCGGCAGATGCTTACATCTGTTCCTGCATTTACAGTCAGCAGGGGAGGATCGGTGATCACTTCCGTTAAGCTGGCGGTGCAGGAGTTGGCATCCGTTACGGTGATCGTGTAGCTTCCTGCTGCAATTGCGGTGGCAGAATCCGCAGTTGAAACGTTGGGCGACCATGTGAAGGTATATGCGCCGGTTCCTCCTGCAGCAAGCGTGTAAATGCTGCCTGTTGACGTGCCGTTGCAGGAAGGGTTTGTTTTTGAATCAAGTGAAAGGCTCAGCGCCGTTGGCTCCGTGATGGTAACTGTTGCCGTTGCAGCGCAGGAGTTTGCATCCGTAGCCGTTACGGTGTAAGTTCCGGCGACAAGGTTGCTCGCTGTTGCGGTTGCCTGCACGGGACTGGTGTTCCATGAATAGGCATATCCCGGTGCACCGCCATTGGCAAGCGCAGTGGCATCCCCGTTATTTCCGCCATTGCAGGAAACGTTGTTCTGCGAGCTGATGTTCAGGCTCATGCCCGTTGGCTCGGTGATGGTAACTGTGGCGGTGGATGTGCAGGAATTCTGGTCGCTCACTGTTACAGTGTATGTTCCGGCGGTAAGGCTTGCTGCCGTTGCGGTAAGCTGTACCGGACTTGTATTCCATGAGTATGAATAAGCAGGCGTTCCGCCGTTGGCTGCCGCAGTGGCGCTGCCATTGTTGCCGCCGTTGCAGCTTACATCGGTTTGTGAGCTGATGCTCACAGTTAATGCGGTAGGCTCCGTAATGGTGACCGTTGCGGTTGCTGTGCAGGCGTTGAGGTCGGTGATGGTAACCGTGTAGGTTCCACCCGGTAAAGCCGTTGCCGTGATCCCGTTCTGAACCGGCGTAGTGTTCCATGAATAGGTGTAGCCCGGAGCTCCGCCGTTTGCGGCAGCTGTAGCTGATCCGTCGCCTGCTCCATTGCATGTAACGTTGGTTTGTGTGCTGATGCTCACCGTTAATGCCGGTGGCTCGGTGATCGTAACTGTTGCCGTAGCCGTGCATGAGTTCTGGTCGGTTACGGTAACAGTGTAAGTCCCTGCCGCAAGGTTGGTCGCCGTTGCTCCTGCCTGTGCCGGCGAAGTGCTCCACGAGTACGTGTAGCCCGGTGTTCCTCCGTTGACGGTAACTGTAGCGCTTCCGTTTGTGCCGCCGTTGCAGGAGATATTTGTTTGTGCAGTAATGTTCGCTGTTAATGCGGGCGGTTCGGTAATGGTAAAAGGAGCTGTAGCGGTGCAGCTTGTGCAGGATTTGAAGGAGATGTTATCGATCCCGAAATCGTTACCGCCGGCAATGGTGTTCTGGTTAACGATGCAGATGTTGGCCGATGTGCTGGCGCCGGAGAACCATACCGTTTGGAAGGGATCCCAGGTGAAAAGCGCAGCCGGGGCGTTTACCGTACCCACAGAACTTCCGTTGATATCGAATTCAACAACGGCCAGCGAAGTGGTATAATTGGAGGTGACAAATGCCGATAATGTGTAATAGGTGTTCGGTGTAACCGGGATGCTCTGGCACCAGAGACTTGTTCCGGCAACGGTGCTGCCATCGGCAATCAGGTAATTTCCCCCGCCGCCGTAGCCTGATCCGGCATGTCCGCCGTTATAAAACGAAGGATCAACATCCACGGCGTAATTCCCCGGTCCGCCCGCGCAGCAGTTGTATCCGCTGCTAAAGCCGGTATTGCCGTTCTCGAAATGTCCGTTGGTAACCAGCTCTGGGCCGGCAGCCCTGCAGGTATCGATCACCGTTACCGAATAATTTCCCGGCGCAAGCCCCGAAATGCTTGTTGCCGTGCTTAAAGAAGGTTGCCACAATTGATGGTAGGTTGGCCCATCACCACCCGAGGGCGCAACTGACGCTGATCCGTTGGACGCGCCGTTACAGGTCACATTGCTGCTGGTAAGGTTCGGATTGAGCACGGCAGGATCTGTAATGGTAACGGTCGACTGCACAGCGCAGCCGCTGTTGTTCTGCGGACGGGTGTAAACGGTATAATTTCCTGCTGAAAGGCCGGTGAAAACAGGAGATGATCCGTAAGTAACGCCATCGAGGGAATATTCGTACGGCGTGTAATAACCGGTTGCTGAAACATCGATCACACCGCCCGCATCGCCTGCGCATACAGGGTTGGAGCTGGTCACGCTCTCGTGCAAGGCCGATGGATATGGCAAAGGAACCTGCTGGAACTGCGGAGCGCCCATCGCAACGCCATCGAATGCCGTATTGCCCTGCAGGTTGGTAAGGCTGCCGTCGAATTTCCAGTAGCCGAGAAGTCCGGGCTGGGTGGTAGGGCTCGGCAGGTTGAGCATGTTGGCAGAGATCTGCGCCTGTGTGCGAGCCACATTCCAGATGCGCACCTCATCGATATAGCCGGTAAACTGCTCGCACTGGCAGGTCGACATGTTCCCGATGGCGGTGATAAGATTGTTCTGGACCATGTTGCCCGTCCAGGCCATCTGCCCGGTAAGGCATCCGTTCACATAATACCTGAGCATGGAGCCGTCGTAGGTGGCGGCCACATGGTACATCCTGTTGGGAACGATGGAAACGCCGGCGGCGGCAACGCCCCCGAAGGCGGCAAAGCCGGAAGTGGTGGTGATCTCAAAGCTCCCGATACGCAGCAGGTAGTTCACATCGCCGGGATTGGTATGCTTGGATACGATATCAACTGAAGCGCCGGTATAGTAGATCAGCGCTTCAACGGTGAGCTGATTTCCCGCTACATCGAGATCGCCTACGGCTACCCAGTTGGTGGCAGCGGGCATGTAGAGCGATGATTGCGCGCTGAGGTTCTTCGGGAGGCAAAGCGTTGCAAAACAGAGCAGCAGGAGAAAGCGGAACGAAATAATTTTCATCAGAGTAAAGCGGTTCGGAAAGGTCATAGATGAATTATCCAAATTCGTCATGTTATTTTCACGTTTTATCGGCTGCAAAGGTACGGCTATTTTTTTAATCGTTTTATTCCGGCAGATTTCAGGATTTCAGATGCCACAGAACAATTGCAGGACTTTGTGGTTTATTAGTTAATTTCGTAAAAATTCATTCTCTGAATATGAAAATAGGAATTGTTTGCTATCCCACTTTCGGCGGGAGTGGAGTGGTGGCTACCGAATTAGGAAAGGCGCTGGTTGAAAAAGGCCACCAGGTTCATTTTATCACGTACAGCCAGCCGGTAAGGCTCGAATATTTTTCTGAGAACCTTGTGTACCACGAGGTATCGGTTTCCGATTATCCGCTGTTTGAATACCAGCCCTACGAGCTGGTGCTTTCGAGCAAGCTGGTGGATGTTGTGAAGTACGAGAAGCTCGACCTGCTGCATGTGCATTATGCGATCCCACACGCTTCCGCGGCGTACATGGCGAAGCAGATCCTCGCCTCGCAAGGCATCCACATTCCGTTTATCACCACCCTGCACGGCACCGATATTACCCTCGTAGGCAAGGATCCTTCCTTTGAGCCGGCCATCACCTTTGCGATCAACCAGAGCGATGCTGTTACCTCCGTGTCGGAAAGCCTCAAGCAGGATACCTACATCAACTTCCCGAATGTGAAAAAGGAGATCAAGGTGATCCCGAATTTTATCTGCCTGGATGATTATAAGTTTGAAGCGAACAGCAAATGCCAGAAGAAAATGTATGCGCCCAACGGCGAGCGCCTGCTGATCCACGTTTCCAATTTCCGGAAGGTGAAGCGGGTGGAGGATGTATTGCGTGTGTTCGATAAGGTAAGAAAAGTAATTCCCTCCAAGCTGCTGCTTGTTGGCGACGGTCCCGAACGGCCGAGCATTGAAAAGCTGTGCCGCGAGCTGGATACCTGCAGCGATATCCGTTCACTCGGGAAGATCACCAACCCCGAGCAGGTGCTGAGTATTGCCGACCTGTTCCTGCTCACCTCCGAAACAGAGAGCTTCGGCTTGGCGGCGCTGGAAGCCATGGCCGCGAAAGTGCCCGTGATCTCCACCAATTCGGGCGGATTGCCGGAAGTGAACACCGATGGCTATTCCGGCTACATGAGTAATGTAGGCGATGTGGAGGAAATGGCAAAAAATGCGATCAGCATCCTGAAGGACGATGCAACGCTGAACCGCTTCAAAGCGAACGCGTATGAGCAGGCGCAGAAATTCGAGATCTCGAAGATATTGCCGATGTATGAGGAGTTGTATAAGGAAGTGCTGGAGAAGAGTAAGGTGCTGTTGTAGTGCTTTACTTCATTGGCTTAAGCAGCGTTTCATAAAAGCATTTCGTTCAATCCCTTTCCCACTTCCGCGTTTTCCGGCCTTCACGCGAGATCACCCTGTAGTGCTTTTCCTTTGCCAGCCTGAACATCCGCTTGCGGAGCTTCTTCGGATAAAATGTGCTGTAAATGTTGGAGAGCCGTCCGCGCGGCTTCACCACCCCGATCTTCCCAAGTACATCCTGGCTTGCCGCCGCGCAGCGCATTCCGAAGAACGCGTAGTCGTAAGGCACCTTGCTGCAGTAATCGCTTACAAGCAGGAGGAGCTGATCGTGTTGTTCTGCGGTGACGGGAATAATGAAGGTGGTCACTTTGTCTTTGTCCGTGTACGGATCACGGTTATGCGTTTGCCGTGTGATAAAGGCGCTGTGGCAGGATCCGCGGTGGTTGAAGATGTGAAATTTTCCTTCGGGGACAAATCCGTAATCCACGCTGTCAACCTCGATGCTTACATGCCCGCCGTGAATGCCGCCGAAATATTTCGCTTCAGTGTTCTTATATTTCTTCAGTGGTTTTGAGCCATACAGGAAATGCACTTTGATAAAGTAGGCAGAATCTGCCTGTGCACTTGCAAAGGAAGCAAGAACAAGAAAAATAAGGCTTACGGAAAAAGATCTCATCGTCAGAATTTTTCAATCATCAATTTTACAATCATCCAATCTTTCAATCTTCAATTATTTCCAATTTTACGATCTTTTATCCGCCGGCTTTTTTTGCCTTGTAATTCAGATCGGTCAGGAGCTTCAGCACCTTGTCGCGGTGATCGCCCTGCAGCAGGATCTCCTCATTTTTTACGCTGCCGCCCACGCCGCATTTCTGCTTCAGTGTTTTGCCGAGCGTTTCAAGGTCGGCTTCGCTGCCGATAAAGCCATTCACGCGCGTCACCAGCTTTCCGCCTCCCATGCGGTCGAGGAAGATCTTCAGGTTTTGCTGCTGCGGAGGCAATGATTCCGCAGGCTGCTCATCGTTATTTTCGAATTGGAAGTCTTTATTCGTGGAAAATACAAAACCGTCCTTGTTATTTTTTTTGCTCATTATTCGGTTAATTGGTTG
>Ga0157372_10006598_pt1 | contig 12350 bp, 9 predicted proteins | sample C55metaG_FD_115307 | JGI IMG/M metagenome (GOLD analysis project Ga0157372, IMG submission 115307) | Corn rhizosphere microbial communities from Kellogg Biological Station, Michigan, USA - C5-5 metaG | ecosystem: Host-associated > Plants > Roots > Rhizosphere > Soil | place: USA: Michigan... | reverse complement strand
CCATATCCATCATGATAGAAGCAACAATTTCACTATCAGAAAAATTCATAGCACAACCATAGCTTTCGATGTAAAGCTTACGCCCATTATTTTTTTCTGATTTGTTTTCAAGCATTAACGCTTCACCCTGCCTTGCTTCATCGTGCTCTTTTTCACCTACCTGCGGATTGAACATGTTTAAAATTTTAGGATGCAAAACTACGAAACATTTCATGAAATGACAGGATGGCAGTATATCTATTTTTCTGAAAGTCTATTTGTTTTTTAAAAGCCAGAAAGAACCTTTAAATTCTTCCAATCCTTGAGTGGTGAATTGCTGCTTCGACATATTTTTCCCAATAAAACCTTACTAAATAATTCTCGTTTAAATGCATTAATAAATCCTCAAGTAAGCTTAAGAAACTTTACAGAACCGTTTTTTGAGCAGAAAAACGTATGTTTAGAAAGCCGCAAGCTTCTATTTAAATAAATGACGGGTATAGAAAAGCGAAAAATAAAGTTATCAAGACGTTTCAGATTATTCTTAACTGCAAGCGGCTTTACTCTATTTATTTTTTTTTCATGGCTTATCTACTTCTCCTTACAACTTGAACCTATAGTCGGCCAACGACTTAAAGAAACGGTAAAAACCTCAACCAATGGACTTTATGATATCAATTTTTCAGACATCCATCTAAATCCTTTTACAGGAAGTGTTAAATTTGACAATATTGTATTTTCTGCAAATGACAAGGTCTATAAATCATTAAAGAAAAGGAATTTACATCCAACCCACATTTATCTTATTAAAATTAAAAGCCTTGCATTAAAAAGAGTTCATCCAATTAAAGTCTATTTTAACAGAGATCTTCATTTGAAAACTTTACACATAGAAAGTCCGACAATTAAGGTTTATTTTCAGAAACCAAGGGATGAGAATAACGAACCTGAAGATAAACGAACTACCTGGCAACGCTTATCTAAATACCTCAAGTCCATTAAAATTGAAGATATTATCCTTGACAATATTGATTTTCAATACATCGATAAAAGCTCTGGAAAGTCGGAAATTGATGGTGTTAAGAATTTATCGATTAACATTAATGATCTTTTAATTGACTCTTTAAGTGAAAAGGATCCTACAAGATTTTATTTCACTAAAGAGATTTTTGTAAAGATCAGGGATCATGAGTATCAAAGCCGAAATAAACTGTACGATATTCATTTTAATGAGCTGACGATTTCATCATCTAAAAAATACGCTTTTGTAAAAGGCTTGCTGATAACTCCCAGATATCCTGAAATGACGTTTTTTAACTATTTAAAAGAGAGAAAAGCACGAATGGATATCAAATTAAACGGCGCTATTCTGCAAAACATAGATTTTAAACGCTTAATTACCAAGAGACAATTAAGGGCATCATCTTTAACTTTTATTAATTCTACTCTTAATGTTTTTCTCGATCTGAGGAATAAAAAACCTGAATATGACCGGGGGATAAACTTTCCGCAACTGGCGTTGAAAAGATTAAGCTTAAATACTTTTATTGACACCGTAAGAATCCAAAACTCATCTATCGCCTATTCTGAATACACTCCTATTACAGGTCGTAGGGGCAGAATTTTTTTCAATAAGATAAATGGAGAGATTTTCAATTTCACAAATGATAGTTTGCAATTAAAAAAAGCTCCATGGGTAAAAGCCAACCTTTCTCTGATGTTTTATGGGAAAGCGAAATTAGGCTTGAACATGAATTTTAACCTGGCTTCCGCTACTAATGAGTATAATTATTCAGGAAACTTATCCGCCATTAATGCGAAAAACTTCAATCTGCTAAGTCGGCCTTTAGCTCTACTTCGAATTAATTCGGGTAAAATTATTGATGCCCGTTTTTCTGTAAAAGCAGACTATCGGAAATCGGAAGGAAAGTTACTGATGAAGTATAAGGACTTAAACATCGGCTTATTAAGGATTGACAGTAATAAAGTACTTCATAAGCAAATGCTCCGCTCATTGGTTGCAAATAATGTTCTGCTTAGAGAGGACAACCCGGCTACGGATGGAACTTTAAGAGTTGGAAGAATAAGATATGAAAGACCTGATTCTGTAGCATTTTTTGGCAATCTATGGCAAAGTATTTATTCAGGATTACGGGAAACGATAGGATTGAGCCCTGAACGAGAACGGGAACTCATCAATCAGTTCAGGAGCTTTAATCATCAGAAAAGCTCGGTTGAACGCGACCACCTTCGGGATGTACGACGAGACAGACGAAAAGTGAGAAGGGAAATGAGGGGAAGGGATTGAAGGTAGTTTGGAGTTGGCAGCGTGGAGTTGGGAGTTAATAGACAGTTGAGAGTTTGGAGTTGGGAGCGCGTTATCTAAATACCGAAGTGTTCTTTCAACTGGTCTGTGAGTCCATTACTCTGATCTAAATCTGTCCGCCCTTTGAGAACTTTGCATTAAAAAACTCGGTGTTCTCCGTGAAACCTCCGTGCCCTCTGTGGTTATCCTCACAAGCCCTAAAAGCAACAAAGCCCGAAACGAAAGTCCCGGGCTTCTAAAAATTATATCTTATAGTTCCATCCGAAATCATCCGGAGCCAGACCATATCGCATATCAGTAAGAGTTTTAAGAACTTTTGACGCAAATTCAGAATTAGCAACATCAGGAAGGTCGTACAAGGTACCTTCGTAACCAATTGTAGCGATCGAAGTAACGGTGGCCGCTGTTCCCACTCCGAAAGCCTCAGTTAATTTTCCTGACTTTAAGCCTTCAATGATCTCTTCTACAGAAATCCGGCGTTCAACTACCGGAACTCCCCATTTATTTGCCAGTTGAAGTACCGTGTCACGGGTTACTCCTTTTAAGATAGTATCACGAGTAGATGGCGTTACCAACTTTCCATCAATAATGAACATTACGTTAGCAGCACCTAGTTCCTCAATGTAAGCGTGATCCTTAGCGTCAGTCCAGATCAACTGGTCGAAACCTTCTTTCAAGGCTTCCATTGCCGGATAAAGTGAACCAGCGTAATTTCCGGCAGCTTTTGCATAACCAAATCCACCTTCACTGGAACGGGAATATTTGGTTTCGATCTTAACTTTTAGCGGCTTGGAGAAGTAAGCTCCTACCGGGCAAGTTAAAACCATATATTTATAAGTCTTTGACGGAGCAACGCCCAGATACGGATCAGTTGCGAACATAAAAGGACGAATGTACAGTGAAGTAGCAGGCTCTGAAGGAACCCAATCACGATCTACATCCACCAATGCTGCAATACTTTTTACAAAAATATCTTCGGGCAGATGTGGCATACACATCCGTTCTGCTGATTTATTAAAACGTTCTGCATTTTTATAAGGACGGAAGGTAACGATGTCTCCGTTCTGCTGACGGAAGGCTTTTAATCCCTCGAAAAAGGTTTGTCCGTAATGCAAACTTGAAATTGCAGGACTTAAAGTAAGATCTCCATAAGGAACAATTTCAAAGTTTTTCCATTCGCCGTCTGCATAGTCGGCAACGAACATATGATCCGAGAAGATTTTCCCGAAAGGTAAATCACTAAAATTTGTCTGTGATAAACGGGATGCTGTAGTTTTGGTAATTTTTATATCTAGTGTATCAGTCACAACGAATTTGTTATTTGAGACAACAATTTACAAAGTAACGGTTTTTTAAGGAAAAATGTTGTTTTTTTAACCAATTCTATAGCTAAAATCTTGAGTCAATTATTAAAAAGGATGAATTAAATGAAACTCCAGGGTCGGGAATAATTTACAAAGAAGATTAATTAGTTGAGGAACCGGAACACCTATACAATTTCTTGTAACCGCCTCCTCTTATGCAAATTCCAGATTGCATGTTTTGGTGTGCCGACTAACTGAGAGGAATAAATACCCGTATGTCCTGAAAATAAATAAGCAATTAAACAAGCTATCGCAATAAACACAGCATGTTCACTTCCAAATAACTCTATTCCCATAAAAATACAAGCCAAAGGAGTATTAGCCGCAGCAGCGAAAACAGCGACAAAGCCCATTGCAGCCAAAAGATCGACCGGCAAAGGAATAAAGAATGCAATAGCACTTCCAAGCGTTGCACCAACAAAAAACAAAGGAGTTACTTCACCGCCTTTAAATCCGGCAGCAAGTGTAAGAGTTGTTAGTAGAATCTTTGATAAAAAGTAATACCACGGCTGTTCTTTAGTAAAACTTTCAACAATGGTTTCTACTCCTAAACCTGCAAAGCGGGTACTATCAGCGAAAGAACTAAAAATGATCAATAAGATAATTCCTCCAATTACTGGGCGAAAGGGAGGGTATGAAATTCTATTGAAATATTGTTTAAAAAAAGGGATTGCATTGGTGAACAACCATCCTGCAAAAGCGAAAATACAACCTGCGGCAAGTGCAAGCAGAAAAGTTGTTAAGGAAATTTCAGTAGATGAATGAATGGCGTAATGAGTATGATGAGCACCCCATAATTTACAGACAAAATCTGCAATAATGGCTGCAAAAAGAGTTGGAACAAGAGCTTCATACCTCATTCGTCCAATGATATACACCTCAAGAGCAAACACTGTCCCAGCTAAAGGAGTACCAAAAACTGATGCAAAACCAGCGCTTATTCCGCAAAGCAATAAAATCTTTCGGTCTAAAGGTTCAAATCGAATTAAATGATTTAATTGATCAGCTAAAGACCCTCCCATTTGTACGGCTGTACCTTCCCTTCCGGCAGAGCCTCCTACTAAATGAGTTAATAAAGTTCCTATTAAAACAAGAGGTGCCATTCTCCATGAGATTCTTTCTTGTGGCTCTATTATCTCATCTATAATTTGATTATTCCCTCTTTCTACATCTTTACCGAAATAATGATACAGTAAGCCTACCAGTAATCCTGCTACCGGCAGAAAAAAATAAAGCCAGGAATTATCCTGGAGTATATGTGTTACTTTATCAAGCGAAATAAGAAACAGGGCGGAAGCGCTTCCTGCAAGAGCTCCAACTAAAGCAGCAAGAATTAGCCACTTTAATGAAAACTTGAATACAGGAAAATTGCTCATATTATTAAATGCAAACTGAAATTACTTCTTTTTTGAATTATTTAGTGCTTTTAAAATTTTCTTTTCTTCACTCTCCAATTTTCTTTGTACTTTTTTTACATCTTCAGCAAAAATAAGGTTTAACATATTTCTATAACCCTGTCCATGCCTGTCCTACTCATTAGATCATTTTCCCGACGTCGGCAAAATGATTCTAATAAAGCACTCTGAATTTTATTGTATGATCAATTTCCTTCAGTTCTTTTAAAACCTGGCTGTCATACTGGGCACTAACATCTGTAATTACGTAACCAATCTGAATATTAGTTCTTAAAAACTGACCAAGGATATTGATATTATGACGGGCATAAACCTGATTTATCTGTGCCATAATTCCAGGAACATTGCTATGGATATGAATTAAGCGATGCGCATCCTTAACCTTCGGTAATTGAAGATTAGGAAAATTCGCACTTAAATGCGTATCTCCATTATTGATAAAATCGGCCATACGCTTAGGTATGAACTTCGAATTTCTTGGATTATTTTTTGCATCATCAAAAATGACAATCCCCATTTCTGTAGCAATGTCATGAGATAGTTGCTCGCGACTGTTACCTAAATATCCTAAAGTTTTCAATTTCACGCAACGTTCTAACACTGCATCAGTAATAGATTGTCCGTTGCCCAAAAGCAGCATTCCTACATCTGCTACATATTTATCTTCAAACGTTTCTTTATGACGGATAGAGAAACCATCCTTTTTCAATACGTTGATAGCTTCTTCAGAAACATCTCCTACAATTAAACAAAGAATACGGTTTTTAGGATAGGAAATAGCACTTGGAAGCTTATTTACGTACAGAAATTCGTCAAAACTTGGAGTAATATGGTCTGCTTTTTCTGTTACACTTTTACGTGAAATATTCTCGGTATAAGCATAAAACTTCTGTATCAAACCAGACTCACGTAGCTGAAAATCAGAATAACCATCTCCAATACCAAAAATATTGCCTTGCAGATTAAGCTCACGAAGAAGTTTTACCTTTCCACCTTCAGTAGAAAGTGGGTTTTCTTCATCAAAACCTATAATCTTTCCACTTTCATCAAACTTAAAAGTATTGGCATAAATATTCTCTTCCTTAATTCCATAAGGGGTAACTACCGGAGTAATAAACTCTTTAAATCCACCAGAAACAATAAGTACATCATCGGCGTGTTTTCTGAAAAAAGTGCGGTTACGAGAAAACGACTGAGATACTTTCTTCTTCAATCGGTTCACTAAAAGCTTTAAGTGGTCTTCACTGGCTTCCAATAAACGAACTCGTTTTGACAAGCTTTCACGGAAAGACAATCTTCCTTCCATTGCTGCATTTGTTAAATCTTCAATTTCTTTATAAATCCTTTCGCTTTCAGGATGATCTTTTAAGGAAATACGCACTAACTCATCCAATGCTTCAACTTGAGTAAAGGTGCTGTCGAAGTCTATGATGTAATAATTCTTCATTATGTTTTGGAAACGGAATGAACCGAAATAAAATTTGCTGCAAATGTAGCAATAGAATATTATCTATTTAATTTACTGGCAATTTCTTCTAAAGTTTTATTGAGGGGCTTATAAGTAAAGCCAGGGAGTTCTTTTAAAAGCTTTTCAGAAGAATATCTTCGAATTTTAGAAGCACTGCGGGCGCTATCTTTTGTAAGAGCGTAATTTTTACCGGTAAACAAAGAAAGAAAACCTGCACCACGCCACGCCAGTTCAAGCATCCAAGGCTTTGCCAAAATATGAGGAGGTTTTACCCTTAAACTTTTTGCCGCTTCTGTAAAAAGTTCTTTAGAGGTAATGTTTTGTGCATTTAAAATAAAACGCTCGGCAGTAACATCAGAATCCATCAATCGGATCATTGCTTTCGCTACATCTTCAACGTCTACTACCCCTACAACGTTATTGGTATAAAACTTCAAACCCTTTTTAAGCATTTCAAAGAGTTTTCCGGTGCCCTCTGTATCTGCGTTCGCCCCTAGTATTAATGATGGGTTGACTATTACAGCATTTAACCCCTCTGAAATTCCCCGCCACACTTCCATCTCACTTTCATATTTCGAAATGGAATATCCGTTTTGAGTGCCGTCAAATTCCCACTGAGTTTGTTCCGTTATAAACTCCTCTTTTTTTGCATCGCCCAAAGCAGAAACTGAACTTACATGAACCAGCTTTTTAATACCCTTGTCAAGACAAAGATTTACGATATGTGCTGTTCCTTCACGGTTAACTTTTAACAATTGCTTTTTATAAGCAGGATCGAAAGAAACCAAAGCAGCACAATGATATACATGGCTTACACCTTCAAAAGCGTCTTCCAGCGAGAAGTAGTCTACTATGTCAGCTTCTACCCATTCAATGTTGGAAAGTGGTTTTAAAATATCGGGAATTGCAGATGAGTTTCGTTTTATAGCACGAACAGATTTACCACTATCGATAAGTTGTTTAACTAATTCAGAACCCAGAAAACCTGTTGCGCCTGTTACCAGTATCATCCGGCCAAAATTTGAAAATGCTTTCAAAAGTATTTAATAAAGTTGATATTTGAGCTATTAAGGGAGATGCTTGTGAAAGCCTGTGAAAATTCCCAATAAACAAAAACTAATCCCTGGCAAAACAAATGTCTTTAGCAGATTTTTTTTCACCTGTTGATGTGAACAAGTTTAACCCTGAAAATTTCTATTCAGGGCAGTTAGGTAGTAAGGTGGAGATTTTCTCTAATGAATTTCCTGATTTTGAAGATGAAAAGTATGACATTGCCATAATTGGGGTGTTAGATGACAGAAATGCTGTTGATAATCAGGGAACTTCTTTAGCTCCTGACTATATCCGGGAAAAGCTTTACAGTCTTTACGAAGGAAGCTATACAACACGCATTATAGATCTTGGAAATATAAAAGCCGGGCATACTGTTTCGGATACTTATGTTGCTTTAAAAACAAGTATCTCAGAACTTGTCAAGAAAGATATCTTGCCTTTAATAATTGGTGGTGGGCAGGATCTTACTTATGCACAATATATGGGTTATGAAGATCTGGAGCAAAAAGTAGATCTGGTAGTTATTGATCCTAAATTTGACCTGGATGATTCTGTAGAATCGGAAAGTATCGAAACCAAATCCACTTCTTACCTTAATAAAATCTTTCTTCACCAGCCAAATTACCTTTTTAACTTCAGCAACCTCGGGTATCAAACCTATTTTGTAAATCAGGAGAGTTTAAAGGTAATGGAGAAACTCTTTTTTGATGTTCATCGCTTAGGAGAGTTTATGGGGAATATGCCAGTGGCTGAACCTATCATCAGAAATGCTAACCTGATCAGCTTTGATATTTCCGCTATCCGTGCTTCCGATGCTCCTGCAAATGCAAACGCTACTCCAAATGGTTTTTATGGCGAAGAAGCCTGTCAGCTTTGCCGATATGCAGGGATGAGTGATAAATTAAGTTCGATCGGGTTTTACGAATTTAATCCGGCTTATGATAAAAACGGACAAACCGCCATGCTGCTGGCCCAGATGATTTGGTATTTTATTGATGGCTTTTATAACAGAAAGAAAGATTTTCCGCTTCAGCCAAAGTCTCAGTATCTAATATACAGAGCATCACTAAATGATAATACACACGAACTTGTTTTTGTAAAAAGCAAAAAGTCCGACCGCTGGTGGATGCAGGTTCCTTATCCAACCAGTGCTTCAGGAAATGAACGATACCATTTAGTGCCTTGTAAGTACGAAGATTACCAAATTGCCGTTTCAGGAGAAATGCCTGATCTGTGGTGGCGCACTTATCAGAAGCTGATCTAAAACAGCGAACCACAATGCGATCTAATTCGTATATTCATCTTTCAAATAATTAAAATGAAGAAGCTCATTCTGACTCTATTGCTTAGCCCGTTTTTAGCAAAAGCACAACAGAACTTTAAAATACAGGGACAAATTGGACATATAGGTTCTCCTGCCAAAATTTTTCTTGCTTACAGTAAAGATGGAGCACAGGTAGCTGATTCTGCTTCTTTAAAAGATGGTGTATTTTCATTTTCTGGTAAAACCGATTTAATTACTTATGCAACTCTTGTATTGGATTATAAAGGTGTTGGCATTGGTAATCTTAACCGGAAAACTAAGATTGATGTATTATCAATTTACCTTGTAGATGGTACTACAACCGTTAAAAGCCCTGATTCTTTATCAAAAGCTACAGTAACCGGAACCAAAGTAAATGAAGATGGTCAGAAGTATGCTCAGTTATTAAAATCAGTTAACGATAAAATTGTAGCTCTGAACAGGGAATACGAAACTTCTACTCCTGATAAAAAAGCTTCAGAGGAATTTGTACAAAGCTTACAATCCCGGTTTGAAGTTTACCAGCAAGAACGTAATGAAATAAATAAGAAGTTTATTAAAGAAAACCCTGATAGTTTTATCAGCTTTATGGCTTTATACAGTATTGCCGGACAGGATCCGGAAGGACCTGAGGTGGAAGCAATTTTCAATTCGCTTTCGCCTGCTGTAAGAGAAAGCAGAGAAGCATCATCATTTAAAAGAGCACTGGATAACAGTAAAAGAACTGCCATTGGTTCTTTAGCTATGGATTTTACTCAACCTGATCCCAAAGGTCATCCTGTTAAGCTTTCAAGTTTTAGAGGAAAATATGTTTTACTGGACTTTTGGGCCTCTTGGTGTGGACCTTGCCGCCAGGAGAACCCTAATGTAGTTAATGCCTATAATACCTTTAAGGATAAAAACTTTACTGTTTTAAGTGTTTCTTTAGATAAAGCAGTTGGCAGAGAAGACTGGATAAGAGCTATAGAAAACGACAAACTAACCTGGACAAATGTGTCTGATCTAAAATACTGGTATAATGAAGCGGCTGTTAAATATGGAGTTCGTTCTATTCCGCAGAACTTTTTAATTGGTCCGGATGGAAAAATTATTGCTAAGAATCTAAGAGGCGAAGAGTTGCAAAGCTTTTTAGCTGATTTGTTGGGTAAGCAGGAGCCGACAAAAAACTAATTGCAAATTTAGGGGATCACAGATCCCTTTTTATCTATATGTTCGACATGCCCTTCAGAACATGTGCGAACAGCAAAACAGAGTTAAAAGCAAAAGGGAAGCACTAACTTCCCTTTCTTTTTTTTAAATTTTGCTCTTCGAAACTTGCAATGTGGAAGTTTAGATAAAGGAGATTTGTAATCTCCGCCTATAGCAAATCAAAACCAATATCAGTTCTGAAATATCTTCCATCCCAGTAAATTCTACCAGCATCCGTTACAGCTTGTTGTACCGCATCAAACATGGTATCTTTTAAAGAAGTTACAGCCAATACACGTCCGCCTGCTGTTTTTACTAAACCTTCTTCCAGAACTGTACCAGCATGAAATACGTAAGAACCTCTTACATTTTCAGTTCCGGTAATTACTTTACCTTTCAAATAATCACCTGGGTAACCACTTGCAACAAGCATTACCGTAGCAGCTGTTTGTGATGAAACTTTAAATTCTTTCTCGTCCAGGTTTTCGTTTGCTACACCCAAAAGCAGCTCAACAAAGTCGCTTTCAATTCGTGGCATTACGCTTTCTGTCTCCGGATCGCCCATGCGAACGTTGTACTCGATCACATAAGGATCGCCTCCACAATTCATCAATCCAATGAAAATAAATCCTTTGTAAGGAATCAGATCCATTTTTAAACCATGAACAGTAGGTTTGATGATCTGGTCTTCAACCTTTTTCATGAACTCAGCATCAGCAAACGGAACCGGAGAAATAGAACCCATTCCACCGGTGTTTAAACCGGTATCGCCTTCGCCAATTCGTTTATAATCCTTTGCTTCGGGTAATATTTTGTAAGATTTTCCATCAGTTAAAACGAAAACAGAAAGTTCAATTCCTGATAAGAATTCTTCAATTACAACACTACTACTAGCTTCGCCGAACTTTGCATCCTGCAACATGGCAACCAGTTCTGTTTGTGCTTCTTCAAGCGTTTGACAAATCAATACACCTTTACCTGCAGCTAAACCATCCGCTTTCAACACAACAGGTAATTTGTGTGTTTCTAAGTATGATAAACCTTCAGAAAGGCTATTTTTTGTAAAAGTTGCTGAAGCCGCAGTTGGAATATTATGGCGGCGCATAAAGGCTTTCGAAAAGTTTTTACTTCCTTCTAGCCGTGCACCATCTTCTCTCGGACCAATTACAGGGATGCTTTTTAATTCATCATCTGCGAGGAAAAAATCATGAATTCCTTTTACCAAAGGTTCCTCTGGCCCTACCAGCACTAATTGAATAGAATTCTTTAGCACAAAATCCTTTATAGCGTGAAAATCTGTCACCTTAATATTTACGTTTTTTCCGTAAGCCCCAGTTCCGGCATTACCGGGAGCTATATATAATTGACTAAGCAGAGGACTTTGAGAAATCTTCCAGGCAAAAGCACTTTCTCTTCCGCCAGAACCAAGTAAAAGAATATTCATGGGTGCAAAGATAGAATTATGTTGCTGCTGTTCAATGTTAAAGTGAATAGTTGCAGATTAAAACAGCCTTACGAACTTCCAGCCATTGCTCAATTAAGCAGTCCTTATTCTATTTCTTTGCAAATACATTCACCTAATTTTAATCATTTTAATTTTATCAAAAGATATTTATCTTGCGGTTTATGATGGACGAAATCAAAAATCTACCAGTCTACATTAAAGCAAAAGAACTTCTAACTCTTGCTGAGCACATTTCAGAGTACCTTAAGGAAAATGAACAGCGTCGGGATCTGCAAAGCCAGATTGTTGGAAATGCTATGCTAATTGTGGTAAAGATTTCGGGAGCTGAAGCTTCTGAACTTTATTCATTGAAAATGGAAAATGCCATCAGAATTAAATTTGCTGTAAGAGAACTTTTTGAGGCCGTTTTGTTTGCTCGCCTTATCAAAATAAATAATAACGATTACGTTCAACTTATCAGAAATTGTATTGAAGAATTCAGAATCGAGTTTATTAAATGGATCAGAGGTTTTGATCAGCAGGATGATTATAAAGATGACTGGGCTATCCGATATGTGGTCGACCCTGAAGATGATTTTGAAGTAAAAATGGTTCAGACAGAAGTTAGAGATATTGATTCAGATGATTGGGGGAATATTGATTGGGATTTTGATGATGAGGAATAAGATTATCTGATTGAAACACGAACTGATATATCACGAATTTAAGAAGCACGAATTACGCGAATTACACAAAGCATAGTTCAAGAAGCCGTTAGAAAATGTAATTCGTGTAATTCGTGTAATTCGT